>ERZ810424.217-NODE-217-length-20115-cov-5.94806_pt1 | contig 20115 bp, 17 predicted proteins | sample MGYA00520270_ERZ810424 | MGnify/ENA primary metagenome ERZ810424 (study PRJEB31588, sample SAMN03399971) | human gut metagenome | study: EMG produced TPA metagenomics assembly of the PRJNA231909 data set (A prospective, longitudinal analysis of the... | reverse complement strand
GGTGCGAAAGTACTTCCTGAATTATAGGAAGCAAGCGTATTTACTTGTATTTATTTTCATAAAATATGTCTTTTATGAATACTTTTGCCTATTTTTGCGTATTCAATCTATTGACAGAATGGAGTAATATTTAGTTGAAATTTTATAGTAAAAATCATGAAAAACGCAATTGGTAATTGTAGGCAGCGAAAAGCAGTGCTGTTCGCCCTCGCTTTGCCTCTGATGTTTTCCGGTTCGCCTGCGCAGGCAATGCACAGGTCCGAAATCGTTAGAGAAGTGACACAACAAAACTTGAAGATCGTTAGTGCAAAGAAAATCAATCCGACAACGATTGAAGTATTATTCTCTAATAATCAGAGAATGACATTCGATTTCTACGGGGAAAACATCTTCAGAGTATTTCAGGACAATGCCGGAGGAATCATCCGTGATCCGGAAGCAAAACCTGAAGCACAAATTCTGGTAAACAATCCCAGAAACACAGTTTCTACACTCAACTTGAATGATGGCAGCAATCTCATCTCTATCACTACGGGGAAAATCAAAGTGGAAATCGACAAGAATACTTCTTTGATGAAAGTGATTGACTTGGAAAAGAATACTGTTGCCTTTGAAGAGGTAGAACCCGTACTGTTCGATAAGGGAAAAGTGACTGTAACCCTGAAAGAAAATCCCAATGAATATTTTTATGGTGGCGGTGTGCAGAACGGACGTTTTTCACACAAAGGAAAAGCCATTAATATTGTAAACGAGAATAGTTGGACTGACGGTGGAGTAGCTTCTCCTGCGCCATTCTATTGGTCGACCAATGGCTATGGTATGATGTGGTATACCTTCAAACCGGGTAAATATGATTTCGGTGCAGACGAGAAGGGAAAAGTGAAACTTACACATGATTCTCCATATCTCGATCTCTTTTATATGGTTAGCGACGGAGCTGTGGGCGTGTTGAATGATTTCTATCAGTTGACCGGTAATCCGGTGTTGCTGCCCAAGTTCGGTTTCTATCAGGGACATTTGAATGCTTACAATCGCGACTATTGGAAAGAAGACGAAAAAGGAATCTTGTTCGAAGATGGAAAGCGTTATAAAGAAAGTCAGAAAGATAATGGCGGAATCAAAGAATCATTGAACGGTGAAAAGAATAATTATCAGTTCTCGGCCCGTGCAGTGATTGACCGTTACAAGAATCACGATATGCCGTTGGGCTGGCTCCTGCCGAATGATGGATATGGTGCCGGATACGGACAGACGGAGACACTCGACGGAAACATTCAGAATCTGAAAAGTCTGGGTGACTATGCCCGTAAGAATGGCGTTGAAATTGGATTGTGGACACAATCGGATTTACATCCGAAAGAAGGCGTCAGTGCATTGCTGCAAAGAGATATCGTGAAAGAAGTTAGAGATGCCGGTGTGCGTGTGTTGAAAACAGACGTAGCATGGGTCGGTTGGGGATATTCGTTCGGATTGAATGGAGTGGCAGATGTGGGTCACATTATGCCTTATTACGGTAACGATGCACGTCCGTTCATTATTTCACTTGACGGTTGGGCCGGTACGCAACGATATGCCGGAATCTGGTCGGGTGACCAGACAGGCGGTGTATGGGAGTACATCCGTTTCCATATCCCGACCTATATCGGTTCAGGCCTGTCAGGCCAACCTAATATTTCTTCGGATATGGATGGCATCTTTGGCGGCAAGAATATGATTGTCAACACCAGAGACTTTCAGTGGAAAACTTTCACTCCGATGCAGTTGAATATGGACGGATGGGGATCTAATGAAAAGTATCCTCACGCTCTGGGCGAACCTGCCACTTCTATCAATCGCTGGTATCTGAAACTGAAATCGGAATTACTGCCTTACACTTATAGTTTTGCAAAAGAGGCTGTAACCGGTATGCCGCTTATCCGTGCCATGTTCCTGGAATATCCGAATGCTTACACCTTGGGAACAGCTACGCAGTATCAGTTTATGTATGGTACCGATTTTTTAGTAGCCCCCATTTACAAAGCTACCAAAGCAGATGCTGAAGGCAATGATATCCGTGATGGCATTTATTTGCCCGAAGGAGAGTGGATCGATTATTTTACCGGAGAGAAATATCAGGGTAACTGTGTTCTCAACAATTTTGCCGCTCCTCTCTGGAAGCTTCCGGTATTCGTAAAGAACGGAGCTATCATCCCGATGACCAATCCTAATAATAACGTTGCTGAAATTAATAAGGGACTTCGTATCTACGAAATCTATCCGTATAAGCACATGATGACCGTTGAATATGACGATGACGGTATATCTGAAGCATATAAAGAGGGTAAAGGAACCACTACTTTCATTGAATCGAATGTTGATTCAAAGAATAATGTGAAGATTTCTATTCGTCCTACACAGGGTGATTTCGACGGCTTTGTAAAAGAGAAAGCCACAGAATTCAGAGTAAATGTTACTGCTAAGCCGAAGAAGGTTTCTGCTCAGATAGGTAAAGGCAAAGTGAAGTTGACCGAAGTGTCTTCTATGGATGATTTCCGGAAAGGTGAAAACGTATACTTCTATGACGCTGCTCCTAATTTGAATAAGTTTGCTACAAAGGGCAGTGAATTTGAGAAGAAGGTTATCACTAAGAATCCTCAAGTTCTTGTGAAACTGGCTGCTACCGATATTACTAAAAATCAAGTTGTAATGGATATCGAAGGCTTCCAATATGCACCTGCCGATAATTACAGAGTAACCTCCGGTTCGTTGACCGCTCCTGCTGCCCGAATTGCTGCCGAAGATATTGAGGCTTATACCTTGAAGCCGACATGGAACAAAGTGCCGAATGCTGATTTCTATGAAATAGAATTCAATGGCATGCTGTATACAACAATAAAGGATACTGAGTTGCTATTTGACGGACTGGCTGCTGAAACAGACTATACATTTAAGATTCGTGCCGTAAACAAGGATGGCTATTCGGATTGGGCTGAATTCGGTGCTAAGACAAAAGCTAATCCGCTGGAATTTGCTCTTCACGGAATCAAGGGTGAAACAACTGCGAAGAATCAGGAAGGATTTGATATCGATCGTTTGTTCGACTTTGCCGAGCTGGGTGATATGTGGCATACGAAGTATGGAGCAAAAGCACTGCCTTATGATATGATTATCGATCTGAGAACAGTGAACCAGCTGGATAAATTCGAATACCTGCCACGTACCGATGGTGGTAACGGAACGATCCTGAAAGGTACTGTATATTATAGTATGGATAAGGAAAACTGGACCGAGGCCGGAGCAATCGACTGGAAACGTAATGGTGATGTGAAAGTATTTACATTTACTGAACGTCCGACTGCACGCTATATCAAACTGGCTGTAACAGAAGGTGTAAACAACTATGGTTCGGGTAGGGAATTGTATGTATTTAAGGTTCCCGGAACCGAGAGCCGTTTGCAGGGTGATATCAATAACGATGGTAAGATCGACAATAACGATTTAACCTCGTATACCAACTATACCGGTCTGAGAAAAGGTGATTCCGACTATGAAGGCTATATCAGTGTAGGCGACATTGATCAGAATGGTTTGATTGACGCTTATGATATTTCTGTAGTGGCAACACAATTGGAAGATGGTGTAAGTGAAGAGCCGATTGAGAAACTGGATGGTACCATTGAAATCAGTACTGCTAAACGGAATTACAGTAAGGGTGATGTTGTTGAAGTGCTTGTAAAAGGTGTCAACCTCCGCTCTGTAAATGCGTTGAGTTTTGCGTTGCCATACAATCAGCAGGATTATGAATTCGTGGGTGTAGAACCTCTGAACCTCAAAGCTATGGAAAATCTGACTTATGACAGACTCCATACCAATGGTACAAAAGCACTCTATCCTACATTTGTTAACCTCGGAGCTAAAGAAGCCCTCGAAGGAACAAACGATCTGTTTATTCTGAAGCTGAAAGCGAAACGCGCTGTGAAGTTTGATCTGAAAGCTATTGATGGCGTTTTGGTCGGCAAGAACCTGAACACACGTAAGTTTTAAACTTCTGTAAAAGAATACTCCGTTGTTTGAACGGAGGCAAATAAAAAGCTGCCCGGAAATTTTCCGGGCAGCTTTTTATTTGGAGTATCATTTAAATAGAAACAAGGACTTTAAAGTAAAATGTATCATGGAGTGGAAAAGTGGAGATGGTCTTAGTACGTTATAATACCATATTCCATTTACTTCTGTATGTTTGGTTCGGAACTATATTATTCCGTGTAAATCATCTTTTTAGTCATCCCTCCGTCAATCGTGATGTTTTCACCGTTGATAAAGTCATTTCCTTCTTCACAAAGGAATCTACACATGCGGGCTATATCTTCCGGTTTACCGACTCTTCTTGAAGGGTGTTGCGCATGGTCCTCCGGACGGAGACGATCGTAGTCATGGGTTTGTATCCAGCCCGGCGCAATAGAATTGACTGTGATATGGAATTGGGCAAGTGACAAGGCTAACGCGTGTGTCAGTGAATAGATTCCCCCTTTAGAAGCTGCATATCCCTCGCTGCCGGATTCACTCATTAAATACCTGGTAGAGCAGATATTGATGATTCTTCCGTACGGATTGGATGTTGTTTGCGATTGACGGTGGATAGCCATGAAGCGTGAAGTAATAAATACCGGGCGTAGATTAATGGATAGAATCCTGTCGAAATCTTCTATGCTTGTTTCAGTGATAGGAGAGAAGTCACTGATACCTGCGTTATTGATTAAGATATCAATGTCATCCCATTCCTCAATGATGGATTGCATGCAGTGTTCAAGCATATCCTTGTCGCTTATGTCAATTTGATGAAAAATGGCTCCTGTTTCTTCTGCAGTACGTTTTCCTGCTATTTCGTCTTTGTCGCAAAATGCCACCCGATACCCACTTTTACAGAATATTTCTACAATGGCTTTACCAATTCCATTGGCTCCTCCCGTAACAAATACTCTTTTATAATGATGGGGCTCTGTTGTCGTTTGGCCCGGTTGTTCAGTTCTAGCAGGGTGAGTGATCCCCGTTTTCTTTTTTCCATATTTGCGTGCTTTTTCCCAAGCCGCTTTTCTGGCTTCATATTGTTCGTATTGTCTTTCGATATAATTGTCTGCCATAATATTTAGGTATTCAAATTGGGTATAAGGCAATGATTCTTAGGTTGTTTACTTGCCGATGCAGAAAATGTTTTGTATCATTTTTGACTTGTAATAAATTGATATTTAATATATTATGTTTTTATGAAATGCTTCGGGGGACAAACTGGGGACAAAAATTTGCTATCCAAAAGATAAAAAGAGCAAATATAAGGTCTATCCCTTGATGTTTTTTAGGCCAATTTTTTTGTCCCTCGGAAAGAAAAACAATCCCGTTCTCATCATACGATGATATTCGAAGCACACTGCAAATATAATAAAGTTTAGTCTGTTTTTTGTATATCTCTTCAAGTTCTAAACTAAACGGCTTTTATAAGCTCCCAAAGCCATACCTATTTTTCTTTTGGCCAGCAAAATTGTTAAAGGAGACCTTACTTTGTCCTTTCAGTTCTGTCTCTTTTCACCAGTCGTTGTTTGGGCTATGTGCTTTGGCGGCATATCCTCGGTTTTACCTTTCCCTGTTTTAGCCTTCTTCTTACTTCCTCCATTATTCCGCATATCCCTTTCGGGCTACCTGATGTGAATTGTGTCACAAAGGTGCTTGTCATGTCTCTCTTGTCTACAAGGTCATAGCCTTGGGTTCACAGCCAAATCTCCACCTTCTGCTTCACAGAGGTCGTATTTAGCCGTGAAACCTTGCATAAGGAGCCATGACACTAATTAAATCAAGCCCGAAAGTAGTAGATGCTACAAGAGGGAAAAACAAAAAACAATCTTAAAATTTAAGCATTATAACATTCAGAAAATTTATGAAAGAAAACGGTAACGAAGTAAAAACAACGTTTTGGGAAGATTTTTCGATAGCAGAGCGATTTGACCGACACTGTCTGGAATTTTGTGTAAATGGAAACAGGATTCACTTGTAAGTTCTCTTATATCTGGATTCTGTTTTCAAATATAAGCATAAATTGGTTCATAATTTGAATCCCGTATTTTCCATTTACACAAAATATTCTATAGTGCCGAATTACAATTTATTAGTGCTTCTCGTATAGCATCATGAGCAGGTGCTTCTTCTTGTTGTATACCATCTTTTATCATAATAGGATGTGGTAAAACCTGTATCAATCTATTATATACTTTTATATAGAAATGATAGAGGTTTGCTTCCCACATTCTGTCCGGATAGATACGGTGTGTCCACCTTACATTAGAATCTCTGTGGTGATTAGCATCAGCAAACATACGTCTTATTTCTGCTTCTGTACATAGATAGTTATCTTCATGGTTTCTTCTGTAGGTATACTTACCTTTTCCTTGTTGTGATCCAAGATTTTTAAATGATTGATATTGCCTAAGGTTATAAAAAAATAATAGAATAGGTATTAGTTTGTGATATTTGTAGAAATGATGCAAATAGATGAATCTTATTTGTGGATATGGATATTTAGTTATATATTTGTGGAAAAACAAATTGTATGATAGCAGAAATTAGATTTAAGAACATGTTCTCATTTAGAGACGAGGCTATATTAAGTTTTGAAGCTGATAGAAGTAAGGATATGGAATCATATCATGTTGTTGAATTGGGTGGCGGTGTGAGACTATTGAAAGTGGCTGTTATTTATGGAGCAAATGCTTCGGGTAAGAGTAATATTATTAAGGTTTGTGATTTTATCAAGTCATTCATTACTTATACTCCACTTAATAAGGCAGAACAAATTCAAGTAGTCCCGTTTCTCCTGAATAAAACAAGTTCAAAGCAGTTATCTGAATATTCGATTTCGTTCTATTTGAAGAATGAGGAGAAAACTGTTTGTTATGTCTATTCAGTAGCTTTAGATAGATGGCACGTAGCAAAGGAAAGTTTAATTTATTATCCAAGTCAACAGCCTGCTACTATATTTGAAAGAAATACTGAGAATAACGTATCTGTTATTAAATTTGGACAGAAAATCAAGATGTCGCAAGCTGTCAAAGAGGAAATAACATTGAAGTGTTTGCATAATATGTCAGTTTTTGCTGCCTATATGCAGGTGAATACACATATTGTAGAACTAGAGACGGTTCTTCAGTATCTAACCAATCAGGTTATGCCGGCTATTGTACCTGCATCATCTTTAAGTCGTTATGCCGAAGAATCAATCAAGAATGAGTCAGCAAAAGATTATATTTTGAGATATCTGCAGGAAGCAGATTTTAATATTTCAAATATTACTTCCAAAGAACAGGAAACGCATAAGGGGCCGATTAATTATACTATGTATCAGCATAAAGTTTCATCTGATTATGGTAACAATGATTATTATGAGTTTCCGGAACTGTTTGAATCGGACGGTACTATTCGTACATTTGGCTTGGCTGCTCAAGTACAAAAGATTCTTGAAAGAGATGCTTTTCTCGCAGTTGACGAGATTGAATCTTCTCTTCATCCGAAATTGATAGAATACATCATTGAACGTTTTCTAAAAGAATCAGAACAGGCACAGTTGTTGCTCACTACGCATTATGATGGACTGTTAGGAGAGGAAGATTTGCTTAGAAAAGATAATGTTTGGTTTACTGAAAAGAATCTGGATGGTTCAAGTGTACTGTATCCTCTGACAGATTTCAAGGGATTGAATAGGGTCAGTTCTCTCCAAAAGGCATATAAGTTCGGTAAATTCGGTGCAGTTCCTAATCTATAATCGTGTATTTTTATGAGAAAAGCAAGAAAAAATACAGTGACCAGACAGGTTATTCATATCGTCGGTGAGGGTTTGACTGAATTATTCTATTTCAGTCATTTGAAAAAAATACTTGGTTATAGATACTCTATTTCTCCTCGTTTATTTGAAAACAATAGTATTGAGAAAATAGAAAAGAAAATAAAGGAACTTCTGGATGAAGATATCTTTGTAATATGTGTTTTTGATGCTGATGTTAGCAGGCGTTCTGATGCAGAGAATAAAAAAATGGTATCGTTCAAAAAGAAATATGAAAATAATGCTAATGTGATTCTTTGTGATAGCTTACAGTCAATAGAATATTGGTTTTTACTACATTTTGAAGATACATGTCGACATTTCCAAGATTCAGCAGCAACAGAAAGAGCATTAAAGCAATATCTGCCAACATATGATAAAACTCGGAAATACCTTGAGAAGGATAAATGGGTTAAAGAAATGCTTGTAGGCTCAAAAATGGATAAAGCATGTGAATTGGCCGAAAAATATAAAGGTAGAGATTCTTATAGCGAGATTTATAAGGCGATTAAAAAAGTTAGTGAATCGTTGCAATAAATATGAATTGATGAAAAAAGATTTATATGTTGTTTTGGGAATCATAATTAGTGGAATTGCTATCGCATTTATCATTAATACGATGTTGACATATGGTAATGTTATTAAAACAAGCCTTTCGAATGATTCTTGGTTAAATTTTTGGGGAAGTTATAGTAGTGGAATTTTTGCTGTTGTAGTAGGTTATCTTGCTATTATTTATAGTAATAGAAATAGTGAGAAAGCTATTATGCAACAAGATAAACTGTTAATTCATCAACAAAATATTAAAAAGTTGGATGAGTATAATAACTGTCTAAAAAATAATTTGGCTTTACTTAATATAGTAGATGTTATGGGAATTACAGTTGGTCTTGACCATCAGAATATATCATTATCTAAATCAGAAATATGTCAAATGAAAGGCCGAATCTATGCAACAGATTTGCAGTATAGATATGTGTTTGAAGTTGATGTACAACGCCAGAAAACAAATTTAGAAAAGACTTATGAAGAATGCTGGATTAAAGCACGCATTGGACTATCGGATTTATTGGATCAAGAACTCTCTTTTATAGAACGTGTTAATCAAAACAGATATGATATTCAAATAAAAGAGAATAATATGCATCGAAAAAATATCTTATTGGAATTAGGTAAACAAGCGGTAGATATAGAAAAGAGAAAGTTATTTCTGCAAGAGATTAAGGATGTTAATATGGAACTGGAACGATTAGATAAAAAAATTATTTCATACTATGATGATGTTGATAAGATGACCACTTCGATTAAAGATTTTTCGCTTGAATTAAATAGTACTATAAAAGTCTTATTTGATATTTCTTTATTGCTTATTAAAGAGAAAGGGGCTCAACTAAAATTAGAAAAATAAGGGTTTAGTATATATATTAAGTTTTAGGATCACTAGTGTTCCATTAAAATTGGTCCGAATTAAAATTTAAATAAACTTGGCCCATTGGGTCCGAATCGTTCTTTGTCATTTTGAAATTTAGTTTTATCAAAGGAGTCTCTCAGATGAGTTTTATCCGTCAATGAGATGCTCAATATTTGTAGTACTTTGTATGTACTTTACTAGTCTACATACTAAATAAGGCACGCTATATTTCTATTTCTGCAATTCTATATGATAAGGACCGGTAAGTTTGACTTTTTTACGATATCGGAAGTGGTAAGGTTTATGAAGAAGTTTTCCTAATACTGGCGTTTCCTCCTAATCAAATATGTCTATACAGATTTTCCGGTAGTTGAGGAAGGCTTGCTGTTAAACACATAATAAATAAAGCTTGTAAATAGAGAAGGCTGAAGAATGAAGTCATAGAATTTAGCATATGATCTTTTCTTTTTATCACTGAACTTATCGTTTTTCATTAATATTCTGTAATTTTGTCACACAATTGAGAAATATATAAAATATGGTAACTATATATTGCCTTAAAGTGTGATCCTTGTTAAGCAGTAGGATATAGAAAATATAAACCTTCTATAAATCGTATAATCGTGTATAGAGGGTTTTGCTGTAAGATAGTATATAGTCACTTAATATTTTTGCCCTAAATAATATATAATGTATAGTCATGGATAAGGACATAAATCGTATCAAAGTAATGTTGGCAGAGAAGAAGCGCACAAACAAGTGGCTTGTAGAACAATTAGGAAAGGATCCTGCTACAGCATCAAAATGGTGCACGAATGCAGCATAATCCAGCCTCGAGACTCTACTTCAGATAGCAAAGGTGCTAGAAGTAGGGGAAGAAGAGGTGCTCGTTTATCCTTCAAAGATGTGACAATAACATATAAGAAATATACTGATGGATTTCAAACAAAATAACTTCGAATAATATTCATGCAAGTAGAAGAAATAATACAAATATTACGAGAGTCACCAAGCATACGACTCATAAAATCAAGAAGTGTGGATTTCTTCTTGTCTTTTGTCATTGAGGCGTTTGAGGGACAGTCGGCTATAATGCAGGAACGCTTGCACATGCTACTGGAGAACCGACTGGATGAGCAGGAAAATGCGTTGGTGGAGGATAATCTTGAAATGACAAGACTAGGGGAGTCGAACGAACAGAAAGCAAAACGACTCATCAAAGACTGGACAGACAAGGGATTCTTGACCAACTATCAGAACGAAGAGGGAGAGGTGATATACGAGATTTCGTCGCACACAAGCAAACTGATGGATTGGGTGGTGAGCTTGAAAAAAGAGGATTACATCGGTACGGAATCGAAGTTCAAGACGCTGTTTGCCCAACTAAAGGAATTGGTGGAATACTCGAATGAGAACCGCGAGAAGCGACTGGAACTGCTCCGAGCCAAAAAAATGGAGATAGAGCATCAGATTCAGCGACTGGAGATGGGCGAAGAGGTCGAGGTGTATGAGGACTACCAGATAGAACCACGATACAATAGCTTGAATAAACTGGCTAAGGAGCTGCTTAGCGATTTCAAGGAGGTGGATGACAACTTCAAGGGGATTATCAAAGAGATATACGAGCGCCAGACAGACAATGCGGAGAAGAAAGTATTGCTGAACTACATCTTTGATGCGTATGGCGAACTGAAACAATCGCAACAAGGCAAGAGTTTCTATGCATTCTGGGAATTCCTGCTCTCGGCCGATCTGCAGAAAGAATGGGACGAGTTGACTGGTGCACTCTATGAAACACTGGAGAATAGAGGCATTGATGCGCATGACATGTTTCTCAGGGAAATGAAAAAGCATCTGTTTGACGCAGGCGAGAAGGTGGCGAAAACCAACGATCGCATGAGCGAGAAACTGAGTCGCATCATTCGCCAGAACGGACAGATGAATGCAGAGGTGACAAAGCTGGTGATTAACGATATAAAGAAACTGCTCATCGAAGCCACCAAACAGAAAGAGAAACCAGAAGCTTCGCTTGAATATGAAACTATCGATATCAATCTGCCAGTCGAGCGCCCTCTGACTCTGACTCCTATAAAAGAGACTGTGTATAAGGATAAGCCTGATATGGCTGAACTGAGTCTGGACGACTTGGAGCGCATAGGCAAACTCTACAATCCGTATCACATCGATCGTCAGGTGTTGAGAGACCGCATTAACAAGGTACTGTACGACAGACGGCAGACAACACTAGCAGAGGTGATAGAACGGAACGAGGGTGTGGAGAAAGGTCTGTCGGAAGTGTTTGGATACATTGGCGTGCTGAAGGAATATAAGACTGTGGTAAACGAAGAGCGCCAGCAATATATTGTTTTTGCAGAAAACAAAACGATATCAATTCCCGAAATCATAATAACACGATGAACGCAACAAATATACAACCATACAGCAGGGCTGTGGTGAAACTACTGAAAGGCATCGTAGAGAAAGACGATGTAGTGTGGAATGATGTACTCGACTACCAGAGCGAGATACTGGACTATATCAGCGTGATGGGGCTGGAACTCATCGTGAAAAAGGATGAGGGTTTTGCCTTTGTCAAGCAACTGAAATTGGACGATGACAAAACGTTGAACATGGTGTCGAGAAGGTTGTATGGTTTTGAGGTGTCGGTGATACTCATCGTGTTGAGGCAGATACTCGAAGACTTCGACAGCAATCCAACAGAGTCGCAGGCTTCGTACAAGTATGTAACCGCCACTGAAATAAAGGAAGAGGCGGAACTGTTCCTACCCACCACCTTCAATCGTGCCAAGTTTGAGAAAGACCTTGACCGCTATATCGACAGCATCGTCAGCTTTGGTTTCCTTGTGGAAGCAAAGCATGCTGAGGGCGAGAAACGCTATAAAATACATCGCATCATCAAGGAGAAGGTGACACTGGACGATCTATTGGAATTCAAAAATAAACTGAACGACTATGATGCAGCAGATGAATCTCTTTAATACCAGTCCGGAAGTGGCGGGCTTCAAGCTTGACTATTTGGAAGTGTGGAACTGGGGTACATTCGACCAAAAGGTGTACTGCATGAATACGCAGGGCAATAACTCGCTGCTGACCGGTGCCAACGCATCGGGCAAGAGTACGCTGATAGATGCTCTGCTCACGCTGCTAGTGCCACTGAAGCGCCAACGATTCTACAACCAATCATCGGGTGTGGAGAAGAAGGGCAACCGTACAGAGGAGTCGTACTTCTTTGGCAACTATGGCAATCAGCAGCAGGAGGGTGCAGCGAGCACTACCACGCTTAGATTGCGAGACAAAGGGGCACGTTCGGTACTTCTTGCATCGTTTTGCAATGTGGACAAACGTGTGGTGACGCTGTTTCAGGTGCGCTACTACACTGGCGAGGAACTGAAGGTGTTGTTTGGCATAGCTCGCGAACCGCTGACTATAAAGCGCGACTTTTCGGAGTTTGACCTGCATGGCGACTGGCGCAAGCGACTGACGAAGAAATACAATACGAACGACACAAGACGCAAGATAGAGTTTTTTGACGGCCCGGTTGCGTATGGCGAGAAGATGATAGCCCTCTTCGGAATGCGTTCGGACAAGGCGCTTACACTCTTCAATCAGATAGTGGGCGTGAAAGTGTTGGACGATCTAGACAGTTTCATCCGTACGAATATGCTCGAGGAAGTGCCGGCTGAGGAAAAGTACCAGGAACTAAAGGATAACTTCCAGAATCTGATGGAGGCGAAAACCAATATCGATAAGGTGAAGGAGCAGATTGCCCAACTGAAACCTATCAATATATTGGCAAAGGAACTGATGGCGATAGACACGCGCATAGCTGAATTGGAGCAAGAGAAGAGTATGGTGGTCTATTGGTTTGCTGCGCGAACGGTGGATTTGTGTAACGAGGAGTTGGTGCGCTGCAAGAGTAACTTGAGAAAACTGGAAGATGAGTTGAAGGCGTTAAAGGTGAAGAAGAGTGAGTTGGAACAAGAGCAGACGCGCTTGTCGGTGGCTATTGAGAAGGACGAGGTGGGTCAGCAGATACGTGAGATTGAGAAGGAAATCAATCAGAAGGTGAAGATGCGTGATAACCGCAAGGCCAAAGCCGAAGAATACGATAAGCTGGCAAAGACGGTGGAGCTGAAACACAGTCCTGATGCAGAGGTATTCGATGCTAATCGTGCGACCGCCAAACACGAGAAAGATGCTCTGCAGGTAAAGATTGACAGGCAACTTATGGAAGAGAAGCGTCAGGCACAAAACCGTCAGGATGAAATCAACTGCACGATATCAGAGCGAGTGGATACTATACGCTATCTGCAGCAGCATAAGAACAATATCTCTGGTCGTGTGGCTGAGATTCGTGATGAGATACTGGAGGCTGTTGGTGCAACCGCCGAAGAGATTCCATTCATCGGTGAACTGATACGTGTGAAGGATATTGAGTGCGATTGGGAGTATTCCATCGAGCGCATTCTGCACAATTTTGCATTGAGATTGGTGGTGCCAGAGAAGTATTACAAGCAGGTGAATGAGTATGTGAATGGTCATAATCTGCGAGGACGCATCGTGTATCAGCGATACGAGGGCACAGAGCCTCTTCGTGAGTTTGAGGATAGGACATTGAAGGTGGATTCGTTGCTCCGTAAGGTTGAATACAAGCCAAAGTGCTTGTATTTGGATTGGCTTGAGGATAAGTTATTTGCTGAGTTCAACTATAGTTGTGTTGATTCGCTTGCGGACTTCAACTATCTGCAAGAGAAAGCAGTGACGAAAGAGGGACTGATAAAGGCGAGAGGTGGTAAGCATGAGAAAGACGACCGACCAGAGACACGAGGCAAGGAACACTATGTGTTGGGCTGGGACAACAAGGAGAAGATTGCCATGCTACAGGCGGAAGTACGCCAGTTGCAGCAGGATGAAAAGGAGGTGGCAACCAAAGTCCGTCGTATAGAGGCAGATACAAAGAATGCTCAGGAGAAGCGAGAAACCTACTCGAAGCTGTTTGATAAATACGATAAGTTTGATGATATCGACTGGTGGTCGTGTGCACTCGTCATTCAGCAAAAGGAAGCACAGAAGCGACAACTGGAGGAGACCAATGATAAGGTGAAGATGTTGCAGGGGCAATTGGAGGGGGTGAGAAAGGAACTTGGTGCACTTGAGGAGAAGTTTAATGAAGCTATCGGTAACAAAGCATTATTGGAAAATCGTGAGAATATACTCAAGAAACAGAGTAATGATTGTGCTTTGGCTTTAGCTCAAATAGGCGTTGTTGATACCGATGCTTTTGAGTCGCAACACACAGATTTACTGAATGTGGCATTGGTGGGTTTGGACAAAATGCGTGACACGTTACAGAGTGACATCAATTCCGCTTTGCGGAAACAACGTGAGACGAAGGGTAGCAAGAGTGGCGATTTGAAGAACCTGATTTATCGCTTCAAGAATCCCACAGAGGAAATTACCGCGAAGTATCGCGATTGGCGTTCGGACGTGAACCGTTTGCCCGAAGCCGTGGAGTTTATGGGCGAATATCAGACCTATTACCAACGATTGCTGGACGAAGATCTGCCTGGGTTTGAATCGCGCTTCAACAAGTATTTACGGGAGAATATCATCAACAAGGTCAGTGCATTCAATATGTTCTTCCAGAACTGGCGCCAGTCTATCACCAAGACCATCGACCAATTGAATTCGTATCTTGTGGGCATCGATTTCAAGGATGCTCCAAAGACGTATATCCAGTTGGTCGCAGCCAAACGATTGAACGTGGATTTGAAAGAGTTCCAAGACCTTCTGAGCAGTGCAATCCCGAACATCCATGAGATGAATTCGACAATCGATGGCAGCAGGATTCATTTTGAACAGCATATCGAACCGCTGATGTCTCGTTTACAAGACGAATCATGGCGAAAGTTGGTGATGGATGTGCGTGGATGGTACACATATAAGGCTGAGGAGTTTTATCAAGACGATGATCAGAAGCGTAACACCTACGAGGCTATGGGACAGCTGTCAGGTGGCGAGAAGGCGCAATTGACATATACTATCCTGGGGTCAGCTATCGCTTATCAGTTTGGCTTGACTAAGAACGGACTCGACTCTTCGTTCCGCTTCATTGCCATAGATGAGGCTTTTCGCGCACAGGACGAGGACAAGGCTCGCTATCTGATTTCGCTCTGCAAACAACTCCACCTGCAGTTGCTCGTGGTGACTCCGAGTGACAACATCCACATCGTGGAGAACGATATTTCGTATGTGCATTATGTGGAGCGCAAGGGCGACCGTTCTGTACTCTATAATATGCCTATCAGTGAGTTTAAGGCAGAACGTGAAAGGAGTATGGAGGTATGATAACGGCAGCAGAAATACGTAAGAAGACAGAACGCAAGTATGTGGATTATTTGCGTTCAGTGGTCGCTGGTTCTGAGTTTGAACCAATTGTGATTCCTTGCGACAAGAAAGCGAGTGCATCGATGGATGAGTATCAGCACGAACTGACGGATATCCGTTCGCAATCGAAAGAGGTGAGGGGCTTTGGTTACACGATTGAGTGGAAAACAGTGAAAACGAAAGCATTGGGCGAACAGGATCTGCCTGAGCGTGTGTTGTTCAGGAGTGCATCGGACGTTGAGCGCTTCTTGCTGAAGGGTGGTGAAGTGTCACAGTTTCGCAAGGATGTGGCGATGTTGTTTAATGAGTTTCCGCAGCTTCGTCCATGGGTGGAACGCTATCCACTTAAGGTGATCGAGAATGCTTCCTCTTGGCCTGATTTGTTGAAAGTTTTGCGCTATTTTGTGGCGAATCCTTGTCCTGAGTTGTACATTCGTGAATTGCCTATTGAGGTGCACACCAAGTTCATTGAGCGCAATAAGGGAGTGCTTCGTGAGTTGCTGGATATTGTCATTGTAGAGCATGTCTGTTCGGATGAGAAGGAGTTCGAAAAGCGCTTTGGATTGCGATACGATGAGCCATGGGTGCGCATTCGTGTGTTGGAAGCATCGATTGCGAGTGAATACTTTTCTGGTGTAGACGATCTGACGATGCCTCAGAGTCAGTTCTGTGCGTTATCGTTGCCTGTGCAGAAGGTGTTTGTGGTGGAGAATAAAGTCAACTTCCTGACTTTTCCCAAGTTGGCAGGAAGTCTGCTGATTTGGGGGCATGGATTCACCGTTGGTATCCTCAAGTCTGTTCCATTCATGCGGCACGCTTCCCTATACTATTGGGGCGACATTGATGTACAGGGCTTCGAAATTCTCTCGCAGTTCCGCAGTTATTTTCCCCAGACGCAAAGCCTTCTGATGGATCGCACTACCTTTGACACCTATTTTGAAGGCGACAAAGGCACTCCAAGCAATGTATCAAAGCCTCTCCATCTTACCCCTGCGGAAGCTACACTGTATAATCATATCAAGTCTCACAACCTACGTCTAGAGCAAGAGAAAATTCCGCAAAAATGTATTGATAATATATTCAATAGTTCGTTAAAAATTAGCCAAGTCTAAACGTTTCTGCGGTAAATAAAAGTAGTTCTTTGAAAATTTTGTCAATTAATGTCGTGTCTGCTTGAATGGCGAACACGCCGTTCAAGCATATTGGCATTGTGTGTTACCGACTTGCATGAAGAAACCGAATATTTGATTTTCATTCTTTTGCAAGTGCCCTTGGCGAGATTGATTGCAGTAAGCGAAACGTTGAAGTGAAAGGCCATCTTTCTGAACAAGTCATTAAGATCTTTATCAACCTATACACTCCATTTGTTCTATGAAGATTGGAATTTAGAGAAATCCAATGTTTCAGATGCATGGGATAACAAAGGAGATATCGTAATAGGTAATGATGTCTGGATAGGCTATGAAGCAATAATTATGGCTGGGGTACATATCGGAGATGGAGCAATCATTGCCACTCGAACTGTTTTCACTAAGGACATACCACCTTACACCATAGTAGGCGGTATTCCTGCCAAGCCGATCAGGAAGCGTTTCAATGATGATACTATTCAAAAATTGGAAATACTGAAATGGTGGGACTGGCCTATTGAAAAAAATCCGTCAAAGATTACCTTATATTTTCAACACTGACATCGACAATTTGTTTGATAATAGGGAAAAGAATTGTTCAAATTAAGAACCTAGAAGAGTGTAATCTGCGAGAATACGTTCTTTTAGGTTCTGGACATGTATAATATCGGCACTGTCCACAATTTTGTGTAAATGTAAACGGGATTCAGTTATAAGTTCTCTTATATCTGAATTCTGTTTTCAAAAATAAGCATAAATTAGTTCATAATCAATCCCCAGTTAGTAATCGGCATCGTCCATTTCTTCTCAATCTCCATCAGAGACAGGTATACCATTTTCTTCACAGCATCATCCGAAGGGAATGAAAGCTTTGATTTAGTGTACTTTCTTATTTTCCCATTCAGATTTTCAATGAGGTTTGTAGTGTAGATTATTTTCCTGATTTCCAATGGGAACTGGAAGAAAACAGTCAGGTCATCCCAGTTATTCCTCCATGAGAGGACGGCATAAGGGTACTTCCCTCCCCATTTCTTTTCCAAATTATCGAGTTCCGTAGCGGCAACCTCCTTATTGGGCGCGTTATAGATGTTCCTCATATCGGCCGTAAACTCTTTCTTGTCCTTGTAAACGACATATTTACAGGAGTTCCTAATCTGATGTACGACACATATTTGCGTGGAAGACTGAGGAAATACGGCACGTATAGTGTCGGTAAATCCGTTCAGGTTGTCAGTGCAGGTAATCAGTATGTCCTGCACTCCGCGAGCCTTCAAATCAGTCAGGACACCCATCCAGAATGAGGAGCTTTCTGATTTTCCCACCCACATTCCAAGGACTTCTTTCAAGCCGTTCTGTTTCAGACCGACACAGAGATAAACAGTCTTGTTGATGATCTTTCCGTTATCACGAACCTTGAATATAATACCGTCCATCCAAACGATGAGATAGACCGGATCCAAAGGGCGGTTCTGCCATTCCTGAGCAGCTTGATTGACTTTGTTCGTAATGACGGAAATGGCTGATGTGGACAGTTCTATTTCATAAATTTCACGCATCTCCTTTTCAATATCGGACACACTCATTCCTTTGGCATATAAGGAGATAACAAGTTTTTCTATGGAAAGTCCACGACTCTCATGTTTGGGAACAACTATGGGCTCGAATTGACCGTTACGATCACGGGGAATAGGTATGATCGCTTCACCGTGTTCGGTTTGGATTTTCTTGGGGTAACTGCCGTTACGGGAATTACCGCTATTATTACCGGAAACCGAATTCTTCGGCACTATAAAATATATTGTGTAAATGTAAACTACGGGATTCAGTATGAGTTCCGTAGTTTTTTATTTAATAGCTTTGCAAAATGACGAAGATTATGAAAGAGAAGAATCATGTAGTGCCTGATGAGGTATTAAGTAAGGAGTTCCTTAGCCAGTTCAAAACAGAAGCTGATGTCAGCAAGTTTCTGAAGCAGCTACACGCGCAGGTGTTGGAGAAAATGCTTGAAGGTGAGATGGATGCCCATCTGGGTTATGAGAAGAATTGGGACTATCCATCTGATTGTGTAAATAGAAAACTACGAGAGAAATCCCGTAGTTTTTATTTATATATTTCCTTTGTGAAAAGGATATTTTATGGACATTCTAAAAGAATTTTTAAGTAAAGAGTTTCTGTCCCAGTTTAAGATTGGCGAAGATGTAAGCGCTTTCATGAAAGAGCTTCATACTCGTGTCTATGAGCAAATGCTGGAAGCTGAGATGGATAATCTTTAGGTTATGAGAAATACTCCAATCAAGGAGGTCATAGTGGCAACTCCCGCAATGGTAGTTATAGGAAGCAGATTCAAACAGAGATGGATGAATCTGTTATTTAGGTTCCCTATGATAGGAAAGGTGAATTTGAACCTGTTGTAGTTCCTAAGCATCAATCCTGCGGTTTATCTATTGAACGTCTTGTTCTCTCTCTTTATGCTAAAGTCTGAGTGTATCTGACATTGAGTCGGATATGCAGGAAATATACGGCGTAAATCTCTCCACTTCTGCCATCTCTATTATTACTAATAAGGTTGGCCAGGCTGCTTCAGAATGGCAGAATCGTCCTCTTGAGAGCTTATACATGATTGTCTGGATGGCATTGTATTCAAGGTTAGGGAAAATGGCAAGGTAATCAACAAGACTGTTTATCTATGTGTAGGTCTGAATAAGGAAGGCTTGAAAGAAGTATTGGGCATGTGGGTTGGTAAAAATGAGAGTGCCGCTTTCTGGATGGGTGTTTTAATGGCTCTCAAAGCCCGTGGTGTAAGATATCCTGATTAGGGTTACTGACAATCTGAATGGGTTTACAGAAACCATCAAAGGTGTTTTCACGGCCTCTACCACTCAAATATGTGTGGTACATCAAATCAGAAATTCCTGTCGGTATGTGGTTTGGAAAGAAAAAAAGGAGTTCACCTCTGATTTAAAGAACATCTGCAATGGAGCCATTAAAGAAGCCGCAAAGATGGAATTGGATAACTTTGAGTAAAAATGGGGTGGAAAATATCCTTATGCAATACGCTCATGGAGAAATAATTGGGAAGAACTCACTGATTCTTTGATTTCCCCACCGAGATTAGAAAGATTATATATACTACTAATCTCATTGAAAACCTGAATGGGAAAATCAGAAAGTACACTAAAATAAGCTGTCATTCCCAAATGATGATGCCTTGATAAAGTCTGTGTATCTGGTTGTTAACAAAATCGAAAAGAAATGGTATCAATCTATTTGAAATTGGGCATTGATTTTTAATCAATTTATAACTATATTTGAAAACAGGATTCAAG
>ERZ810424.184-NODE-184-length-22474-cov-8.34217_pt1 | contig 22474 bp, 21 predicted proteins | sample MGYA00520270_ERZ810424 | MGnify/ENA primary metagenome ERZ810424 (study PRJEB31588, sample SAMN03399971) | human gut metagenome | study: EMG produced TPA metagenomics assembly of the PRJNA231909 data set (A prospective, longitudinal analysis of the... | reverse complement strand
CCCTTCATTTCATAAGAATGCGCATCCTGCATCAAAACGATTGCATTGGCAATCGCTCCGGGACCGCATAACATAGGAATGCCGAGAGGAGTAATAGAGATATCATCCGCATACGTTTTGATTTCTTCGTCCTTCAACTTCATCGGTGTATAGCGGGCTTGAAGCATATCAAAGCCTATCTTGAAGATAATCACCCCACCGGCAATACGGAAACCATTGGTAGAGATACCGAAGAACTTGAAAAGAAACTGCCCGGCAAAGACAAATACCATCAATGTAATAAACGACACAATAGTAGCACGACGTACGATAGACTGACGTTCTTTATCCGTCATACCATGAGTCATGGTAAGAAAGACAGGCATCGTTCCCAACGGGTTGGTCAACGTGAAGAATGAAGTGAAACAAAGTAAGGCGAAAGGCAGAAGCGTACTATCCATGATTATATCGTATTTTATGCAAAACTAAAACGCAACAAAAATACGACTTAATCCAGAAAACCTATAATAAATCCATTAATTCTTTCAAGGAATGGATGTGATAAGTAGGGAGGAAAGGGAAAGCTGTCCGTTCTGTCACATTGTAGAAAACCTGATGCATCCCTACTCCGTGCGCTCCGGTTATATCCGCTTCCCAACTATCACCAATCATTAAGGATTCGCGCAACTCGGATTGAGTAGCAGACAAAGCAAAATTGAATATCTCCGGCCAAGGCTTCAGCACTCCGAGATCTTCCGAGAGAATCACCTTTCTGAAATACCCGTCCACTCCTGCCGAACGCATCTTGCGTGATTGCAATTCACGAAACCCATTGGAAAGGATATAGAGGTTATATTTGGGAGCAAGATATTCCAATACCTCCTTTGCATGAGGCATTAAAACACTTTTAGTAGGGATAATAGCGAAAAAATCTCTCGAAAACTGTTCAGCGAGCGCTTCATCTTTCACTCCCACGGCCTGTAAAGGATAAAAGAAACGTTGGCTGTTCAATTCATCCTTCGTTATCTTTCCTTCACCGTACTCAACCCAGAGTTCGGTATTTCTTTGTTGATAAAGAGTATAATAATGATTGAATGAATCAAAATAGCGGTCGAACGAATATTTCTGATATACTTCCTCAAAGGTGTTACGAGCATTTTGAGAAAAAGCCCAGATGGTATCATCAAGATCAAAAAAAAGATTTTTATATTTCATCAGTAGTTATGCGTATAATAAGAAACAAAAAAGCCAATGTGCTAATTTCTTGAATCCAGGAATCAGCACATTGGCAATTCAAAAGGGATATCTACCTTATTTTACCTGGATAACCAAGTATCTAGATACACTCCAGAATTCAGTAGGATTAGTAATCTTCAATGTCAACTGGCCTTTATCATCTTTTACCAATTCATAAGAACCGGTCGGATGAGTAGTCAGTAATTCAGCACGTTTAGAGTACAACTTGATTTCTTTGGTTGTACGGATATCGATCTGCGTGAAATAATCCTTGTTGAAATCAGCGCTCTTCAACACGTCTCCGCTCTGAAGAATCTTTTGAGCTTTCAACTCAGATTTAGTACCAAATACGAACCAGGCAGCATTCAGGCTCTTTTCCTGTTCAGCAACGGTTTTAGCTTTCGCTTCGTTTTCTGCGGCCAGTGTTTCTTTTGCTACAGACAGATCGCTGACAGCAGCATCCAATTCCTGAATACGGATATTCTTGGAAGCCAGTTCAGTTTGCAATTCTTCGATACGCTGTTGTTTAGCGTTCAATTCAGCAGTCAATGCCTCAACAGCTTTTTTCATTTGAGTAGAATTGTAATTGCTATTCTTCAACTGTGCCTGTAACTTTGCAATCTGTGCTTTGTTTTCTTCCATTTGCTTGGAGATGAATTCGATGTCAGAAGCAATCTGTTGCTTGGCACTGGCAGAGTTTTCAGTGATGGTTCCACGCTGCAAGTCAACACGGCTTTCGGCAGCATTGATCTTACGGAAACCTTCCTGAACTTCATTGAAAGTCCCCATCATATCATCCAGTTCAGCGTTGCGCTGGTTCAGTTCCATCAAAAGAGAATCATTTTCAGCTTTCAGGTCTTTACTTCCACCTTTAAAGCCATCACACGAAGCCAACAAGGCTACGCATACAAATAAAACAGCTAACTTTTTCATACGTTTACGTTTTACGTTTTTTAATGAAGTTATTTAATCATCTATTCCTGCTAATACTATCACAATCTCGCCCCGGGGTTCGGTAGCGGTAAAGTGCTCTATCAATTCAGCCAAACTGCCCCGAACTGTTTCTTCGTGGAGTTTGGATATTTCACGCGACACGGTTGCCTGACGTTCAGCACCGAAATATTCGGCAAACTGTGTTAACGTCTTCAACAGACGGTGGGGTGATTCATAAAACACCATCGTGCGGTGTTCTTCCGCCAATGTCTTCAGTCGTGTCTGCCGTCCTTTCTTCTGGGGGAGAAATCCCTCGAAGCAGAACTTCTCGTTCGGCAATCCCGATGCAACGAGTGCCGGAACAAAAGCGGTTGCTCCCGGCAAGCACTGCACTTCAATACCGTTGCGCACACATTCACGAACAACTAGAAATCCGGGATCGGAAATTCCAGGCGTTCCGGCATCCGAAATAAGTGCCACCGTTTCACCTGCCTTTATTCTATTAACAACACTTTCCACCGTTTTATGTTCATTAAATTTGTGGTGGGATTGCATTGCATTCTTTATTTCAAAGTGTTTCAACAAGATACCGGAAGTACGTGTATCCTCCGCCAAAATCAGATCGACCTCTTTCAGGACTTTGATAGCCCGAAAAGTCATGTCCTCCAGATTCCCTACCGGCGTAGGCACCACATATAGCTTTCCCATCTTGTTTTTGTTTTATGCTGATTGATTAAAATATTTCTTTAGTAGCTCCAGAAAGTCGTTCACCGCCTCCTTTTCTTCATTCAATTCGACTTTCGAGGACAGAAATGCAACTGCAGTCTTGTAGGAACTCATTACTGATATCTGTTCGATAACCCGATTCATCAAATCAGTGTTACCTCCGAACAGTTCACGAGAAAAACGGAAAGAATCATTCAAGCTGATAGCATGTCGCAAGCCAGCAGATAGTTTAAGACTTTCTCCCAACACTACCGATTTAGGTTCTTCCTCTTTCACAACAGTTTCAACAACAGGCTCCTCAACAATTACCGGTTCCTCTTTTTTCCCTTCTTCTTCTTCTTCTTCTTCTTCTTCTTCTTCTGCTGCTGCTGCTTCTGCTGTCTCTGCAGCTGCCGCTATTACGACAGGTTTCTCTTCCGCAACAATGGCTTCTCCTTCCTCATCTTCTTTCACAACAACCGATTCGAGAGATTGTATAATCACGGGGGAATCTTCTTCAGACCCGGCAACTTCATCCTCCTCTTCTGCTGTCTCTTCCACAGCTGACGGAGAAATTACCTGAACAGCATCCACCTCCTGTTGCAGTTCGTCCAAACGTCCCTGCATCCGTGTAATGCTCCGCTTCAACAGTTCAGACAAAGTCGGAGTCGGCTCCTTGGTAAATGAATCCATGAGATACTTCAACTCATGAACATCCAACTCAATATCTGTTAATAGCTTCTGTTTCATGTCAGTCCATTGTTTATACGGTGCGAATGTAGGAATAATTTATGCAATAACTTAAAATAATGGATAATTTAACAGTTCTTGCACATCGAATTGCTTACCTTTGTCCACATATTTATTTAATCAAGAAAACACAAAATCTCATGGTATTATTTTCAGAAGACCACATACAGGAGACTAGAAGAAGAGGCCGGATCGAAGTAATCTGCGGTTCTATGTTCTCCGGAAAGACAGAGGAATTGATTCGCAGAATGAAGAGAGCGAAATTCGCGAAACAACGTGTCGAGATATTCAAACCTGCTATCGACACCCGTTATTCAGAAGAAGACGTAGTCTCTCACGACAGCCATTCTATCGCCTCCACTCCCATCGATTCGTCAGCCAGCATTTTACTGTTTACTTCTGAGATAGATGTAGTAGGTATTGATGAAGCACAGTTCTTCGACAGTGGTTTGATTGATGTATGCAACCAGCTTGCCAACAATGGAATCCGTGTTATCATTGCAGGATTGGATATGGACTTCAAAGGAAATCCGTTCGGACCTATGCCACAATTGTGCGCCATTGCCGATGAAGTCTCCAAAGTTCATGCGATCTGTGTGAAATGTGGTCAGCTGGCTTCTTTCTCACATCGTACAGTCAAGAATGAGAAACAGGTTCTTTTAGGCGAAACAGCCGAATATGAGCCTCTGTGCAGGGAATGTTATCTCCGTGCACGAGGGGAAGATGAGCAGAAAGTATAAACCCTATAAAAGAAACAGATTATGGAAAGGAAAAAGATAACATTCGACAGTTTTATACGCGGTTCCATCGGATGTGTGTTAGTTGTAGGAATATTAATGCTCGTGGAACGTCTTAGCGGAGTGTTATTACCTTTCTTTATTGCGTGGCTGATAGCTTATATGGTCTATCCGTTAGTCAAATTCTTCCAATATAAGCTACGATTAAAAAGCCGCATTATTTCCATCTTCTGTTCCTTATTCCTCATTACGGTTATCGGAGTCACTTTATTCTATCTGTTAGTGCCGCCGATGATTTCGGAAATAGGCAGAATGAACGATTTGCTGGTGACTTACCTCACCAATGGAGCCGGAAACAATGTGCCTAAAAATCTTTCTGAATTTATCCACGAGAACATCGACCTTCAGGCACTGAACCGTGTATTAAGTGAAGAGAATATCCTGGCGGCAATCAAGGATACCGTCCCCAGAGTGTGGACTTTGCTTGCAGAATCTCTCAACATTCTATTCAGCATCCTTGCCTCTTTCATTATATTATTATATGTAATCTTTATATTATTGGATTACGAAGCAATAGCTGAAGGATGGTTGCATCTGCTACCCAATAAATACCGTACGTTTGCCTCCAACCTGGTTCACGACGTACAGGATGGTATGAACAGATATTTCCGTGGACAGGCTTTGGTTGCTTTCTGCGTAGGTATTCTTTTCAGCATCGGTTTCCTGATTATCGATTTCCCCATGGCTATCGCTCTGGGACTTTTCATCGGAGCATTGAATATGGTTCCCTACTTGCAAATCATTGGTTTCCTTCCCACCATTTTATTGGCAATCCTCAAAGCTGCCGACACCGGACAGAACTTCTGGATTATCATTGCATGTGCATTAGCCGTCTTTGCAATCGTACAAATCATACAAGATACCTTCCTTGTCCCCAAAATCATGGGAAAGATTACCGGACTGAATCCTGCCATCATCCTTTTATCTCTTTCTATCTGGGGTTCATTAATGGGAATGCTCGGCATGATTATCGCCTTGCCACTAACAACTTTGATGCTCTCCTACTACCAACGCTTTATTATCAACAAAGAAAAGATAAAATATGATGAAGTAGAAACTACTGATAATCAAGAAACAAGCCACAACGAGGAAAAATAATTGAAACTTTTTTCTACGGAATGCTTGCAAATTAAATAAAAGTAACTACCTTTGCACCCGCAATCAGGAAATAACTGATTCGCAAATAAGGATTGATTCGCTAGCTCAGCAGGTAGAGCACAACACTTTTAATGTTGGGGTCCTGGGTTCGAGCCCCAGGCGGATCACCAAGAAAATCCCTGATAATCTATGATTATCGGGGATTTTTCTTTTTAGCTCTTTAACATTCACTTTTGTATACAAGAATCATACGCAATGGGACAATTCAATGAATACATGGATCACTTCGACTTCTCTGTGTTTAAAGAGATATTTATAGAGAAAGGGAAAATACGGCATTATAAGAAAAACGAGTATTTTCTTCATAAAGGTGACAAGCATACCTATATAGGTTTTATTATAGAAGGTACATTCAGATATACTTGCATAGACAACAACGGCAATGAGCATGTAGTTGCCTATAACTTTCCTAATGAACCACTAGGAAATTATTCCGTATTTCAAAAGAAAGAGTCGGCTATAGTAGATATACAAGCCGTTACAGATAGCACTGTTTATGTATTATCCCATTCCGATGTAAACGAATTCTATAATTCAAATATGGAGGCACAACAGCAAGGTAGAATCTTAGCAGAAGAGCTATTATATGTTGCGTGGAATAATATCATTTCAGCATATAAAGATACTCCAGAAAAGAGATACAGAGAACTTCTACAAAGATGTCACAATTTACCCAACCTAATAACGCTGAAGGAATTAGCTTCATATATAATGGTAACTCCTGAAACATTAAGTCGCATACGCAAAAGAATTCTATTCGAATAAGTCTTGATTTCCATCAAGATTTTTATTTTTTCTTCTGCCTAGTTTTGCTCCATATTACTAAAACAACAATAATATGAAGACAAAAAAAATACAAATTGATAATAATCAGTGTTCTAAATGTGGCAAATGTGTAAAGGCCTGCTTAAAAAATGTATTATCTCAAGAGAGCAAAAAAGCAGATATAAAAATCGGAAATACAACACAATGCGATTTATGCGGTACTTGCATCAAAGTTTGTAGACGAAAAGCCCTCACAATAGAAGGTATATCTTTTTGCAGAGAAACTTTCAGTGAACAAGTAAAAAGAAAAGGACTAGCATTTTCATTAATGCTCTTCCCTATAATGTTATTAGTGGGCTTCTTGATGCACCCCCATTTAGAACAGATGAAGATGATATTTACAGCACAAGATTTAGTGGAACGCTTTCACAACAATTCTTATTATCATATCGGACATTTGATTGTCATGTTTTCAGTTCCCTTTATAATAGTTTCAATGATAGGCATCATGAACGGATTGCAATCTTCTGGAAAGAATTGGGGATTTTTGGGCTGCATCATTGGCGTATTTGGAGCATTTATTTTAGCTGTAGATAAAGGTGCTTTATGTTTAGTCTTATCTGCATTTGACTCACTTCCAGAAAGAGACTTTATCACAATCAGTCCGTTCTTACAAGTTATTGTTGATAAAGCTGGATTGTTGAAAGTTTGCTATTTACTTCCTCTATTACCTATCGGTGCAATCATTCAAAGTGTAGGATTAATAAAAGAAAAATGTATAAAAAAATGGCAGGGTATATTAATGATTATAGGTTTATTACTTCTGAACAACCCTGACATAGAATTAATAAGTACTATTGGAACTCTATTAATGTGCTTTGGATATTTCCCTATCGGCATAAAAATAAACACATTGCAACTATAACCAAAGAAAAAAAGAAGAGAACACGAAAAATCTTATAAATAATTTTAAGTACGCAAAAAGGTTGCGTACATATCTATGTATCTTTGTTCGTAAAATAAAATATGTTATGGATTATAAAAACATCGACCCAGCAAAATTAATGGAAACTCTCTTTACAGAACACCCATTAGAGTTATATGATTATTTATTAAGAGGTACTCTAACAGAAGTTTACACGGAACTAAAGAAAACACCTAAAGAAGGATGGATGAACTACCCAAGCCTTTTAATAGACAAATTTGCAATTCATTCATCATCATTTTTTCATTTGTCGAGTGGTATAATAGAACATCATAAATCAGGAGAACAAGTTAGAATGAATGGTTATGATTTATTCACAGTAAACACGACTTTTAGAGCGATAATGGAAACATATGCAACCTTCTATCATCTTTTCGTGGAACCTTCCAGTCATGAAGAAAGAGAATTTCGTTTTTTACTTTGGAAAATAGATGGGTTAACGGAGAAAAGTAGATTCTGTATAAATGAAAATGATTTTGAGAAAGCAAAAACTATTATAGAAAGTGATAAACTTATTCTCGCCAATACAATATCAGAATTAGAATCATGCAAATTTTATAAATCTATTGAGAGAAATCAATTAAATGAGATATATAATCCAGCAAAGAAACATTACCGTTGGAGGTTTCTTTTTATAAACGAAAAAATAACTCCGTTGAGCATTACCGCATTAATTTCCCATGTATTCAACACAAGAGCATTTATTAACACATATAAATACACATCAATTCATACACATTCTAATTATTATGCAATAGAAGAATTTGACAAGATTAGAGGAAAAACATTATCCAAAGAATATACAGATCCATTAACACGCTTAGCGATAATAACAACAGCAATGCTTATTGATGATATTTGCTCAATAGATGATAGTGTAAAACTTTTAGTATTGCCAAATCCTGTAATTCTGTTCATCAAAGGAATCAGCCATAGCGTTAGAAATTTTAAAGAAAGCTAATGTGCCAAAAGTTTTTTCATGATTTTCCGGTTGGTTTGCGTTCATAGCTTCGCAGGCATTTAAAAGAGAAAGAAAAAAAACAGTGAGAATAATTTCTACGAGTACAACAGTAGTATAAAAATCTTTGTCTGCCAAAAAGACAACAAATTTCAGAATATTCAACAGAAATCAGCACTTTTACAAAATATATTAATAATTTAGCGAATGAAATTAAACTAGATAAACCTTCAAATAAAAGTTGTTATCAGTTTTAGCCTCACACCCTCACCCTTGCATCAACCTTCTTATTCATCGAGGTTTCAGGTGTAAGGGTAAAGTGAGGATAAGAGGTTGTGTCAAAACTTTGAAGTGATACCGATCTTTGGACGTATAAAGCCAACGAATCAACAAGTTACACACAGTGGTTCTGTTTTTTTCGCAGGAACATCGCCCAATACGACTTATACCAATAATTGGTGGAACGGGACGTACGACGGTGTGGGAGCCTGTAACGAAGCTATCGCATTAGGAGACAAACCTCCTTACACCACGGAAGAGGAACGGAATGCAAAGATTGCGGAAGCCCGTTTTCTTAGAACTATGTACTATTTCAATGCGGTGAAACAATTCGGTGCACGTGAAGACAATCAGGAGACACGGCTTACCTGAGAAGGCTCAATTACCGGTATCTTTATGCCCACGCAACATTTATTGAGTTTATATGTGCAGAAAGACGGAACATTAGACCCCAGATTTCATGAATCGTTCACCACAGAGTGGAACGCAAACAAGAATTATACGTGGGATGAAAGTGCCGTGCACATGTATGATAAGGAAGAAGCCGTCATCGGCAAAGCTCTGAATAAAGGAGACTTAGCCATTAAATTCATCATGCTGCAGGACATGGATTATGCTACAGAGAAGCAAAAAGAACATATTTCTGATTATTTGCTGATTGATTATCATCATGTATATAGTGACGACAATAATAATGTGAACATGGATTATGCCTATACAAACGTCACAGGTAATTACAAGAATGACGGCACGAACGAGAACCAGTTCCGCCACTATTATCTGTCACTGAATAAACATAACAGCAGTAATTATTATGTAGCCAATGCTTCCAAACAGAGAAATGGTAATCTGAATGCAACGTTTATCATGCGCATGGCAGAAGTTTATTTGATTGCGGCAGAAGCAGATATTTACCTGAATGGTGGTGCGAATGCAGCCGGTTATATCAACAAGGTTCGTGAACGTGCCGGAGCAAATCCACTCACAGGGAGTATTACGGTGCGGGATATCTTAGACGAAAGAGGCCGTGAACTTTGCGGAGAATATTGCCGCTTCTATGACTTGAAACGGACAGGAATGTTTAAGAACTCAGAGTATCTGGAGAATACCCATCCGGATCTGGCCCGGTTCTTCCATCCGAATTATGCGTTACGTCCCATTTCAACTACTTTTACAGCCACGATCACCAATGGCAGTGAGTACCAGAATCCGGGATATTAAGTAGGAATTTCAATATGTACAGGTGCTATGGAGTCAATCCTGACACCTGTATATTATCATAAATCCAGATTTTAACCTCACAATTAAGTAATTCAGAACATAAGAAATGTTTCTTTCTCAACAGTACTTATCTAAGACAGTATCTGTAATCGCTATCTTTCACTTTTATAAATCCATTACTCAATAATGTCCTTATTGATATAATATTTTCTTCATCGGGATCAGCCAGTACCTCTTTCCCTCCTATTTCAGCAATTTTCTCAATCAGTTTTTTTACAATAACTCCACCAAAACCCTTACCCAAATATTCTTCTTCACCTATGAGGTAGCCTATTTCAAAGATTGTCTCTTTTTTATCAACAGTTCTTCCATAATGTTCCGGGATATATTCTTTTTCAAAATAGCAATCCAAGTATAAACAGAAACCAATAGCTCTATCATTATAATAGACAATGAAGTGATTCATATAATGATATTGGGTATTTCTATTATTTATTTCATTCAACCAAGCCGCCTTGTGCTCTTCTCCATCGGGACAGAACCATTTATTAATATATTCTTTAGCCAGCCATTTGCTGAAAGTGTCTACATCTTCATCACGCAAAGGCTTTATTGTAATCTTATCATTCTCAATATTCATATTTTTATGGTGAGACATTAGCCTCTGCTATAAATTTCATAATTCCAGTTGTTTGAAATACAAAGATATAATTTTCTGTATAATAAAAAACGCCTAACAACAATTCCTTAAAATCCCATAGCATCTTTCACTAAAACCATCTCTTCATGAGAGGTTAACTTCTCCAATAACAGCAATGCAACTCCATACGATGTTTGAGGACAATAAGAAGTTATGATATTATCATCCACTACAATGGGAGTATTCACGATGGTTGCTCCAAAACCCTCAAGAACTTTCTGCTTATGTGCACCCCTAAGATGGTAAGTTGTTGCCCTCCGGCCATTCAAGACCCCGCTTTTCCCAACAGGTAGAGCACCGACACAAACTGTTGCAATCCATTTCTTTTGTGAATCAAACAACCATATTAACTCCAAAAGTTGCTCATTATATGCTTCCTCATAAAACCCAAATTCCTCAAATCCGCCGGGTATCGCAAGCGCATCATAGTCATCCGCAGATACTTCATCTATGACTTTATCCACCAAAACGGGAACATTGAAAGAACTAATCACTTTTCTATTCAAGCCACAGGTAACAACATCGATTTTACAATCAAAGTCCGTCTTTGCCCATCCCATAACATCAATAAAAGCACTGAACTCAATCGTTTCAAACCCTTTAGCAAGGAATACCAATAATTTCATAATCAATCTGGTTATATATTAAACAATTTATGAATGCTGCAAAGGTAGACATATTCATCATAGCCTGAAATGACATTATTCCGTCAAAAACTGCCATATTTATATTATCTTTGTTCACAGTAAAAATTGAAAAGACCATATATGGAGAAAAGATATAAGCACATCGCATTTCTTGTAATACCCAATGCAACATTGCTCGATATTACAGGTCCCTATGAGGCCTTTTCACTCGCCATACAATGCCTGAAATCTTATCATAAAGACACTACGTATGTGCTGCATACATTATCATTAGATAGAAACAGGATAGTCAAAACATCATCGGGGCTTTGCCTGCAATGCGAAGGTTCTATCAAGTCGTTGAATTACCCCATAGACACGCTGTTCATTCCCGGCATTCCCGAAAGTCTTGAAGACATGGTTGGCCCCAAGACATTATCATGGATAAAGCAACAATCCATGCAAGTACGGAGAATCTGTTCTATCTGCACGGGGGCTTTCATTTTGGCGGAAGCATCCATCCTTGACAACAGAAAAGTCGCTACCCATTGGAAATTATGCCACAAGCTGGCTAATGACTATCCATCTTTAGATGTTGACAGCGAGTCTATCTTTATTAAAGACGGACATGTATACACATCAGCCGGAGTTTCCTCGGGAATAGATTTAGCCTTGGCATTAATAGAAGAAGATTTCGGACGAACTTTGGCTTTAGAAGTAGCCAGAGAACTGGTCGTCTACCTGAAGCGACCGGGTAATCAAGCACAATTTAGCGTTACTCTAAAACATCAGGATAGCGATTACAAGCCTATCCAGAATATTAAAGATTGGCTGTTAGAACATTTAAAAGAAAGAATAACAGTAGAAGATTTAGCCGAACAAGCACTAATGAGTCCAAGAAATTTTGCACGCGTGTTTACCAGAGAAACAGGAATAACACCAGCTAAATATGTCGAGAAACTAAGGCTGGAAGCCGCCTGTCGTTTGCTCACAGAAACTCAACATACCTTAGAAACAATTTCCCTTGAATGTGGTCTGATGAATATAGACAATATGCGCAGATTATTTATAAAGCATCTAAAAGTAACACCATCCGATTATAGGAGATAGACGCCCCCCGATTATCATCAGAATAATGACCTGTGGATAGCTCTGCAAGATTATCAAAATGCAGATTGGACTAACTGAATTCAGTTGTGGAAGTTTTATAATTTACATATCATTCAAGTTATTCATTCTGTAGATGTAACAAAATTAGATCATTATTGGTGCAATTTCGAAAAGTGCAAGATTTGACATTTTTACAAAATTGCTATGACAAATCAAAGTTTTTCCCTATGTTTGTATTAAGGGGCAACAAGATTTAAAATCTCAGTATTCGATGACAGGACAGAATATAAAAATGCAGTAAATGAGATTCTTATAAGCTCCCGGTTCCATTCCACAATTTGTAGAAATTAGATTAATATATATACTATGAGAAACAAATTTCAGAAATCAAGAAGCATAAGGATATTTATTTCATCCACCTTTCAAGACATGCAGAGCGAAAGAGATATGCTGGTTACCAAAGTTTTTCCAAGACTGCGACAGATTGCCTACGAACGCAATGTCACACTGACTGAAGTCGATCTGCGATGGGGAATCACCGAAGAAGAAGCAAAATCAAGCAAAGTGGTGGAAATATGTTTGGACGAGATACGGAATTCACACCCGTTTTTCATCGGATTATTAGGAGAAAGATACGGTTGGTGTCCATCGAAAGAAACACTCATTGAACACCAGGCCATGCCTGACAGATATGAATGGCTTGCCGCTGACCTCGATCGTGGAATGAGTATTACGGAAATTGAAATTCAATATGGCGTACTCCGGTCGCTCGAACCGGTCTATGCTTCGTTCTATATACGGGAAGCGGATGAAAAGACGATGGGAACCGATCCAAGACAGGCGCAGTTAAAAGAAACAGTAAGAAATAACAAAAGATATAACACCTACGATTACTGTTCCCCCGAACAATTGGGCGAACAGGTGGAATCGGAATTCAAAACATTACTCGACCACCTTTTCCCCAAAGATAAAGTCGAGGATCCCGCCGTACACGAAAGACAGAAACTACAAGCCTTTCTGGATGACAAATCGGATAATTATATACCTAATAAAGCTTATATCTCCTACCTGGACAAGTTTTTAAACGATACAACCAACCAGCATCTGGTGATTACCGGAGAAAGCGGTATGGGTAAGAGTGCCCTTTTGGCTTATTGGCTTAAAAATATCATCGAAGATGATCGGTGGAATGTGGTAGCACACTTTAGCGCCAACTCATCGCAGAGTTTGGACACGACGGATATTGCGAAGCATATAACCACCCAGATAGACTCTCTATACGGGCTTGAGCAGATGGAGGAAAACGACCGACAAATCGAACACAATGCTACCGATACAGATAATATAGATTACCAGAAACTAGCCTTGAGGGCCCAACTAATTGCCGGACAAAAACCTTTACTAATCGTTTTGGACGGCGCCAATCAACTTTCGGACCGGAATCATAGAACAAAACTATTAAACTGGTTGCCTGACTTCCCGGACAATGTAAAAATAATCTTTTCAACTATCGAGGAAGATAAAACCATGCAGGTATTCAAAAAACGGAAATACCCTGTAATAACAGTCTACCCCTTACTGCTCGACCAACGCAAGAAACTGATTGTAGACTTTTTCGATCGTTATCGCAAGCGGCTGTCCGAACAACAACTGACCATGATACTCAAAGGCAGTGACATAACAGACAACACCATGGTACTGATGTCATTACTTGAGGAAATCAGATGTTTCGGAAATTTCGATAGCCTGACCAGCTTCATCAACCAAATGACTAACCTGCCAGACATCAACTCATTTTTTGACAGACTATTACAGCGCAAAGAGCAAATATACAACACCCCACTTTACCCCTCACTAACATCAGACTTGCTATCACTGATAGCATTATCCAAAGATGGATTATCTGAAACAGAACTGATTGCAATTAGCAACATCCCGTCGCTCTACTGGTCTCAATTCTATTGTGCAAACACGGCCCACCTAATGATTAGGGACGGACGAGTGGTTTTTGCACACGACATGATACGACAGGCTATTGAACAGAAATACCTTAACAGCGAAAGAAAAGTACAATTAAGACAGAACATAATAGACTATTTCAACCGCGAAGAAAACAATAACTTCCGCAAGATGGAGGAACTCCCCTATCAACTTTATCATGCCGAAAAATGGGACGAGCTTCACGAATGTATTTCAACGCTCGGTTATATGAGCCGGCAGTTTACCACCAACAACATTCATGAATTCATACTTTACTGGCGTACACTAAAACAAGCCGATGCTTCAAAATATAAAATTTCACAAGCCTATATTGAACAGATTATGGGAAGTATGGCTGAAAAAGCAGAAATGGCAGTTATGCTACAATGGGCTTATTGGCAGATGTTCCGCAATGACGTTATCCGGCTGACCAACATCTGTATTTCTTATCTGAATGATTTGGATGCAGCCTACGAACTGGTAGAATTCCTAATCCGTATGTGCGATCAGATGGCCGACGGCGATACCAGTGAAGAACGCTGCTCGTTCCACAATCTGGCCGGTATGATCTGTATTCGCAAAAAAGAATACATCCAAGCGTTAAAGGAATATAGGGAAGGATTATCACTTGCAGTCCATGCTTACGGAGAAGACGACCTGAAAATAACATCTTACCTGTGTAACATCGCTGATGTATACCACAGTATCGGCGAATCACAATATCCGGTTGATAAGAACGCATTGGAAAAAGCGAAGCTGATCCTCGAAAAAGTCCTTAAGATGCGCAAATCCATCCTGCCGGACATGCATGATGATATTGCCGTAGCATACGATAATCTCGCCGGTATATACAGGTTGCTTGGTGAAGAAGAACTTGCTAAGGAATATCGTCTAAAAAGTCAGGACATATATGTCAGTCTCAAAGGTGAGAATGACATTGATGTAGCCATCGCATATCATAATTATGCACTCGAATGCCGCATGGAACAAGATTTTGACCAAGCCAGAGAGTATGCCGAAAAAGCCCTTACGATATATCAGCACATATTAGGAGATGAAAATGCGCATACCCAAGAAGAATATCACTCGCTTGCAGAAATTGAGATGTATAGTGGAAACTATCCCAAAGCGACCGAATATATGAGACATGCGATAGATATTTACCAAAAGATTGGAGACCGTGACATGACGCTGGCCGAGCTACTGAACAGCCAGGCCTCCATCTATCTTCGGGCCAACCAACCTGATCTGTCTCTCAACACAGCATTGGAGTGCATCAGTCTACTCGAAACATTAAAACAAACAGACTCAAAACTGGCTGCTACCATGTATGACAATCTGGGTAAAGTCTATCTCGTCCTAAATGATGAAAAACTTTCGGAACATTATTATCTAAAAGGAGCCAAAACCTGGCATAATATGGATAACTTGGAAAAAGAGGCTGCCTCATACTCCTATCTGGCCGCAGCATACAACACTTCCAATCGTTTCGAAGACGCCGCAGTTGCACTCGAAAAATCACTTGCTTTGCTGGAAGAATGCGATAAAAGTCAGGATGAAGCAGCTGCCTATGCGAACAATAATTACGGTGCAATATGTTTCAGACTAGGACACATAGACAAGGCAATCGAACACATTGAAAAAGCCTGGGAGATACGCTCCGCCCTGTTCGGTCCCGACGATCAGATGGCCAGGCAGTACAAGGACACAGTTGACCAACTGAAACAGGCAAATGAAAATACAGAAGATTCGGCCAATGACCAACCCAATGAAAAGCAAACAGCCAATGCAAATGCCGAAATCGAAGAATTTGCAACCTACATCGGTATAGATGATCCGGCATTGACCGACACCTTCCGACAAGGGAGAGACGCCTTTCAGACGGGTTATTTTGAAAGAGCCGTCGACATGTTCAATCGTGCCCTTCATCATTGCAACCAAAAGGGGGTTGAAAAAATGTCAGTAGCCCGAAGCCTGATTTATCGCTATCTGGCTTATTCAATGGAAATGAAAAAGGAAGAAGACCAAGCAGAAGAATACTATCGTATGGCAGCCGACATCGCTATCCAAAATGATAATGATGCTGTGGCCGAACGGGTATTCAAAGACATGGCCGAATTCAATTGGAATCGAGGTAATTTCGAGCAGGCAGAAATGAGCTACTGGCATGAAATACGATGCTTGCTAAGTTTGTATGGCTTCTACAACAAGAAAACGATAGCATGCCTGAACAACATAGCGCAGGCCATAACCAAACAAGATGCTGTATACTGGCAAGTCATCCTCCGATGCTTCGAATTTGTTTATGTCCTCTCCAGCGATAACGAAGAATACAAGCAATCACACCAAAGTGCAAGCAATGGAATCGGTACGTCGATTGAACATCTAAAACAAGAAGACGAATCGTTTGATGACCAAAACTACCGGATCGATCTCGAAAGTGCAGTAATTGTTCTGATGGATTACACGATCGGCTTAGGCATGTACAATACAGCACATCAACTGTACATCTCTTTTCTTGAAGAAATAGCCGCAAACAGTGGAATAACCGTAGATGGCTATTACCTGATTAGTTTACGAAGAATAACAATGGATGCTGTTTTGGATAATCCGCACAGGGTAATCACGGCGGGACTCAACTTGTTACAGAAAGCTGAATCACAGCCTCCTTCCGACGAAATAAAAAGCCAAATAGAGATAACGATAGCAAATGCCTACTGCGACACCATGCAATATCATAAAGCCCTACCGCTCTATGAAACCAACCTGACTTACGAACCCAATCTCATCGTACCACTGGCCAAGTGTTACAATGCATTAAGCCACCCGCAAGAGGCTCTTCAGATGCTGGAAAATGCCATAGAGCAAGATCCGTCAATTTCCACATTGCCCGAAATTGACAAAGTTCTCGGTAAGATACTTCTTGACACAGGGCATATCAAGGAAGCTCTGGACGCCTTCAATCGTTACGAAGCTGACAAAACCGATACAGGAATCTCCCCTATGACTATCCACAAAGCTCTCGCACTCTATTTGTCCGGTAGCGAAATGGATGCCACACAGCTGGTACATTCTGCCATGAAACTACTGAAAGATGAGAGCAACGACCTTTTGTACAGGATATCCATCGGCATTGAATTGATTGATTATATGTTCCAAACAGGCAACATCGAACAGGCAGAAAAATTGATCGACCAACTTCACGGACTGTTGGAGGAATTGCCCGACAGTATGCAAGAGCCCTATAATGCCCGCATTGTCGCAATAAGACAAGCCCAAAACTAAGAAAGAATAATAAACAGGTATAAAAATAATAATGTAATATGAATATTCAGGAAATTTTAAATATGCTTGACGAAGACATAGCACGTGCCGAAGAGCAACAACCAGATAACAAGGAGGAGAATATCGATTTTCTGTTGTCCGAATTGGAAGCATCCCGTGAATTGGACGAGGACCGGCTTGCGGAAAAATACCTGGCCATGCACACTATGTATCAATTCCTTACCCGACCAGGTAATCTTATCAAAATACTTGACTGTAAAGATCAGCTTACGCTAGGTGAATGCCTGCCTATGCTCACTTATCTTCCGTGGGTAAAAGACACCGAATTTGAACGGCTCTGTCTGGAAGCATCATTTTGCTCCCTGTATAACCATTTTCAATATGGAAATGAACTGGAAAAAGGTTTTGCAGCCATTGCAACCATAAAATTACTGCTTCATCACTCAGAACAGCTTTTACCTTGTTTCGAAGAGTTTCAACAAATAGCCTACGAAAACGAGCACTTGCATAAACAGATGGACGAAGTAGATTTCCAATATGAATCCCAAATACTACTTTATCAGGTGCAGGCTTCGATGGTACCTTTCGTCCGGCGAGTTTACGAAATGTATCCGATGCTGGAAGAAGAAAGAATAAATGAATTCTGCAATAGAATCGAAGCAACGCTTGCTGATTTAGAATTGTCGCAGGAAAGAATGATGTTTAAAACCCGACTGATTTATAATTTCATGATTGAAGCGGATATCAGGTGCTATGAAGGAATAAATGAAGAAGAGGAATGATAGTCATTCGACTACAAATAAATCCCGGCCTTGCGGTTTCATCCTTGAGCCGGGATTTATAAATGAAAGAAGAACCCGATATCCCGTTTCCGGCTTTTCTTACCGCCAGTACTTATTATTTATTCAAATATCCATTTTTCGCAGCCTCCCAACCAATAATTGCAGTCTTTCGAATCTCTCCCCAGTGGTAATTACCCAACTCACCGGAAGAACGAATGACACGATGACATGGAATAAGGAAAGCTACGGGATTCTCACCGACAGCCGTTCCTACAGCCCGGCAAGCCTTCGGGTTATTAATACCTGCGGCTATATCTCCATAAGTAGTCAATCCGGCGACAGGGATTTTCAGTAAAGTTTCCCAGACCTTTAGTTGAAAGTCAGTACCTTTCAAATGCAGCTTTATATCTTTGAGCTTCCTCCAATCCTGCGTGAAGATGGATAAAGCATTTTGCTGCATCTCATCCACAGCCGGAGTAAACGTTGCATTAGGAAACTTCTTCAACAAGGAATGAAATGCCGCATCGTGATCGTCTGCAAACTCCAGACAACAAATACCTTTATTGGTAGATGCAATAAATAGTTCACCAAAAGGACTTTTGGCAAAGCTGTAATTGATAGAAAGATTTTCACCACCGTTTTTATACTCGCCCGGTGTCATGCCTTCTATATTTACAAACAAATCATACAATCTGCCCGTACCGGAAAGTCCCGTTTCCTGTGCCGTATCAAACAAAGACGCATGAGTCTCATCCAAAATTTTCTTGGCATATTCAATACTGGTATATTGCAAGAACTTCTTAGGACTAACCCCTGCCCACTCCGTAAACATACGTTGGAAATGTGCCGTACTCAACGCCACCTCCCGGGCAATCTCATCCAATCCTGGTTGCCTTTTGAAATTCTCCCTTATATACCCGATTGCCTGTGCAATACGTGCATAATCAAGCGTTTCTTGCTCATTCATAACAGAGGTTTGCCGTTTATTTCCAAATCCAGTAACCGTTTTTTAGCAGGAAGACCACCGCCATACCCCACAAGCGTGTGGTTACTGCCGATAACACGATGACACGGAGCAAAAATAGAAATAGCGTTCGCGCCGTTAGCAGCGGCAACCGCACGGACAGCCTTCGGCATATCCAGCTGTTTTGCCAATTCTCCATACGATACAGTCGAGCCGTACGGAATATCCAGCAACTTATACCATACACTTTTCTGAAAATCCGTACCTACAAAAAGCAAAGGCACTTCAAACGCAGTCCGTTCACCATTGAAATATTCGTCCAACTGCTTAATCGCTTTCTGTATAACCTCGGATGTACTTTCTTCATAACAGGCTTTCAGCACTTTCCGTAACCTCCTGTCTACAATATCCCTATGACTTTCAACTGCCCAGTCACAAAGACAAAGCCGATCCTCAAACGAGCCAAGCATCAAATCGCCACAAGGAGAATGATAACGCTGTATCCGAATGACATTGCCAACTATTTCTTTCCTTTTATCTTCCATCTTAACTTATTTTCGGGGATTGATAGCACTGCTTTTGTTTTCCACACCTGCAAAAATACATTTATTGTACTTACAACTAAAAAGCAATCAATAATATTTTAACTTTCAAATCCATTTTAGTTTCCAGTGCCACAAAATTACCACACATATATCTGATAAACGACCCGAAAGTTGCGATTCTTATAAAATCCTTTATTCATCGGAGTTACAAGTGTGAGGGTAAACTACTCCACCTTTACCAAATGATAAAGCGTCCCCTTACGAGATTTACGACAAGGAATATTCAGTTTCTGAAGTGCGCGTCCAAACTGTCCCACCTTACTAATAGCCAACTTATCCCGTGTTTTCGTCTGTAAATAGCTCAAAATCTGCATAGCAGTCAGCCATTCGCCTTCCATTTCCTCCTCTACCGGATTAAGATAACAATGAAACAACTGTTCCAACGGACTAGCCTGTTCGAACTCACGGTTGGTCTGTTTCAATATATTTTCATCTTCATCATTCAGCCAATAACGTTCCCCTTTATAAATCGCCTCCATTGCTTGAGCATACAGCTGTTTGTAATTGATGGTAACGTTCGTTTGAATAGGAGCCGTCACCTCGATACAAATGAAACGGCGGCTACCACTGGGATCGGTAAGCAAATCTTTCTGATTGCTGGTTCCGATAAAAGAAGCATAACGCCTCATTTCCCGAATCGTATTACCGTAAGGCTTACGCAAATTCGCAACAGGCTTCTGCAACAAATGCTTCAGGAATCCCTGCTGACTGACATTAATCTGATCGAATTCATCAATATTAATCAGGAAAAAGCGTCCCAGATAACGTTCCGCCTCCTGCTTACTCTTAAAATCAATACTGTCCGTATAGCCGAAACGAAGTTCCGGCGGCAGGATAATGCGACAAAATGTAGACTTGCGATACCCTTGCGAACCGACCAGCAAAGGCGAAGTACTATTACCATGCTGCCGGTCAACTCCCCTCCAATGCGCCACCATACTAAGGAACCAACGGTAAAACAATTCCTGCCAATGCGGATTATCACAAGGAACCAAACCGGCCAATGCACGAATACGATCCTTTCCATCCCAACGCCCTGCCTCATAAAGATATTCTTCGACAGGATTGTACAAAGGAACACATTCCGAATTCAGAAAACGATCCACATCACGGTCCCACGCACTAATTCCCTCTTTCAATGCATTGATTGCAATGCTGTTGCGCACCCGTTTATCCACCGGCTTAAAGCAAAAATGAACAGAGTCACGCTGACGATATTCCAAATCATCCAGCACCGTATTGTAACGGAATTCATAACGGCGTTTCATAAACTCTTCCAATAGAAAAGCCGTCTCCTGCTCTTTGCTGATGCTGCTTTTCTTGCCGAATCCCTTACATTCCTGGTAAAGATTATGGAGTATCGAACGAATCACCTGTTCTTCCTCCTCGCGATAATAATGAATCATCGTCTGCCGTATCGCTTCCTCTTCGGGGATACCCGCTTTGAAACAATGTTCGGCAAGGCGGACCAGCAAAGACTGCAAGTCGTCCCCACGTTTCCAGTTCTCCATTTCCTGAAATGCCCTGTTCAATGCCGCTTCATAAATCTTCGTGAACGTTTGTGCCGACTCATATCCCGGTTGCAATCGCAATAACGGATTTTTCTCCTCCTGCTTCCGCTGGCGGAAAGTCTCTTCTCCCGGCATCGTAAGCGGCTGTTCCAAACAAAACGGCACTGCATCCGGATTATAATAAGGAGCCTCATCCAACGTCATACGACATTTCTGTGTCAACACAGGTTCCTTCAAATCGATATCGAAAGGCAACATCGGCTGATAACATTTCACAGCCAGCCGATAAGCATGAACATGAAACAGTTCCGCCTCCGCCTCTTCAGATGGCAACCCTCCATCGTCCGGCAAGGCAAAACGAACCCATATCTTCACACTACGACCGCTGGAACCACAAAAAGCAGCAAAAGTCTGTGGCAGAAGCGCCGCTTGCCGTTTCACAAATTCCGCTTCCGACCCACCGGCCAGCCGGCTCACTTCCAACTGTACCAATCCGTTATACTGCTTCATCTTCCGTTCACCCTCTTTGGTCCGGGTATATTCCACAGCAGAATAAATGTATGGCAACTTATCTATATGTTCGTACCGGGCATACGTACCTTCCAGTAACGGTATAATTTCCCGCAAAGCCGTGATATGCCCCGCTTTGGTTTCCGTTTTCATTTTGTCGAATAATGTGCCTGCCTCACAAATGCTAAGAGTCTCTTTTCCGCTCCCGTTGTCTTGTCTGATTAAAGTAATTTTCATCCTATTTTTGTCTATTTTTTCTACAATTACATCTACATATTTAATTCCTGTAAAGGTACGCTTTTATCTTCCGGAAAGCAAGCATTCTATCTGATAAATACCCGTATTTCATTTGCATTTTCCTCATTATTTATGTATCTTTGCTTAGTAGTTGTCAAGGGCTCACCCATGTGAACAAACAGGCTATCATTTGTAAACAAAAACGTCCACAGACGTAAACAGCTTTGTTCACATGGGTGAGCCCTTGCAAAGCATTAGAGCTTAACAGAAGAAACATGAAGCGCTAACGTATTACTACTTAAGAGAATACATAATAAGAACAGTTCATTTAAAACAAATATAAAGCTATGGCAATATTATTCGATTGGTATGAAGACCCGAAGCCTTCAAACAAACAG
>ERZ810424.58-NODE-58-length-42731-cov-14.5367_pt1 | contig 42731 bp, 41 predicted proteins | sample MGYA00520270_ERZ810424 | MGnify/ENA primary metagenome ERZ810424 (study PRJEB31588, sample SAMN03399971) | human gut metagenome | study: EMG produced TPA metagenomics assembly of the PRJNA231909 data set (A prospective, longitudinal analysis of the... | reverse complement strand
AGCGGGTGATGGGAATCGAACCCACGTATCCAGCTTGGAAGGCTGGTGTTCTACCATTGAACTACACCCGCATGTTTATATATGAAGCAGGGCGGCCATTTTAAGAAATGGTGTCCTGCGAAAATGCCCAGAACCGGAATCGAACCAGTGACACGAGGATTTTCAGTCCTCTGCTCTACCAACTGAGCTATCTGGGCCCGCGACTTAATCCTACTTGCAATCTTGTTTCATGACTGCTCTGCGTCACAACAATCGTAGTCTACACAAATTTCGTCCAAATGTCAAGTACCTTATCAAAAAAATTTTAATTTTTTGCAATTATTCCTCTATCTCCTACAAATGATACGGTTAAAACTCCTCTTTTTCCCCGTACCATTGCAGTAAAAGCTCCACCACCCGGTTGTAGCTGATCATGCCATCCGAAACACCATTCAATTTCAGTGAAGCATTGGTCAGGGTATCTGAAACACTGTCCACCGTCTCCGTATTCACCACAGCTTTTCCGTTGATTCTCTCCCATTGCTCTTCTGTGACAAAGATATTGTCCTCCTGCACCTGCTGTAATACCTGTAACGGATGTACCGCCTCTCTGGCCGCCGCATAGCTGTCCGGATCCGCCAGTCTAGTCTTATACAGATCGTTTGCCACATAATTCAGCACACTTAAGTAACCCGCATATTGAAAAGTACTGTCATCCGACTCTACGCAGGCCAGAAATGCAATAAAATTCGCCTCATCCTCATAGATATACCCCCGGATGTGAGCCAGCTCATGACACATGGTTGCCGGTTTTTCCATGATGTACATGACATCATTGTAATTTGCCTCCATGGAAAACGGGAAATAATAGCCACACATATACATCTGACACATGAAATCCGAGAAAAACATAGCCTTCGGCCGGGGATAATAACCATCCAGCTGGTCATACCTTTTCCCCAGGCTCTGCATCACATCGATGGCTTTATCCTCCATATCCACCGCATTACCCCGGCTGTCCACACCACCCGAGTACACCACGGCACCACTGTCATCCCGTTCCATGACCTCACTGAGCTCATTACAGTGCCGGACGATATCATTGTAGATCCGAAGCAGTTCCTCCGTTCGTTCCTGTGTTGTCTGCTCCTGCGCTTCCTCTTCACCGAAATATTTCTCCGAAAATGTAGACCCATGATAGATCATGGTACAATTCAGCGTCATAATGGCAAATACGGCAAGCAACGTCCATGCAAAAAAACCAAAATATCCCTTCACTCCCCGGCAGTACTTTTCCGAATGTCTGCACGCCGGAATCAGCAAACTGCATCCCAGCACAACCGCAGCAAGCACCACCAGAATCCCTGCCACGATCAACCATTCGCCCACGGAAAAAGGAAACAACCCTGTAATCCTTCCGTAGGTATTGACCCAGATTGGGAAAATATAATCAATATAAGCATCGCTGAGGCTTCTGCTGCTCCAGGCAACGACCTGAAGCAGTAAAAGAACTGCAACGATGCTTAAATAAATTCGAAAACTTTTCTTATGGGATTTCTTATTCTCCATAGTACTCCTTAAGTGGCTTCCTCTTTTCCCACCTTGATCCTGGTCTTCTTCCAGATGCCACAGCGGTACAAAACATACAGGATCAACGCAGAAATGCCATTACTGATCACCACGGAATACCAGACACTGCGCACGCCCATATGCAGGACGCTCTCGCAGAACCACAGTGTCAGGAAACGGAATACCCACAATCTGGTCACATCGATGGCCATGGTCACCTCCGTATGGCCGGTTCCCTGGAACAAACCGGAGGTCGTATTGTATACGCCATTGGTAAAGCACCAGAATGCCATAACACTTAAAAAGTCCGCTGCCATGCCCACGACTTCCGCATCCTTAGAGAAGATCCTGACAATAGCCGTGGAGATCATATCTCTTGATAAAATCATACCACCTATGAACAAAAATACAACCGATATCCACATGGAAAAACGATACCCCTTCTCTGCACGGTCCGGCTGCTTCGCTCCCATGTTCTGCCCCACGATGGTGGCCGTTGCCGAGCCGATGGCATTGGAGGGCAGCGTGATCAGTCCATTCACTTTGTTGCCAATACCGTAAGCCGCCATGGCTTCCGTCCCGTAGACAAACACGTTTTTACTCATCAGCAGAAATCCCAGCTGCATGGTACTTCCGCCGATAGCGGTAGGCAGACCGATCTTAAGGATCATTCCCAGTTTTTCCCTCTGTAATCGCATGTACGCACGGTTCAGGCAGATATCATTTTCCTGTCTGCACAGAAGTCCGAAAGCCACCATGGCCGGAATCGCTTTCGCCAATAGCGTAGCCAGTGCTGCACCGGCAGTTCCCAGATCCAGGATGATCATGAAAAACGGATCCAGGAACAGATTCAGCGTAATACCTCCCAGATTAAGGAACATGGGGCGCACCGTATCTCCCTGTGCCTGATGTACTGCGGAAAAAATGTTGACCATATATAAAAAGGGCATATCCCAGATGACCACCCGCAGATAAACTCTTGCATAATATGCAGTTCCTCCGTCAGCTCCCAGCCAGTTGATGATAGCGGGTGTTCCCAGAAAACACAGTGTGGCACAGACCACGGCAAATCCCATGGCACAGGCAAATATCTGATTTGCCATGGATCTGGCATCCTCTTTTTCCCCGGCACCGATATACTGCGCAATGAGGACTGCACCGGCCACAGTGATGCCGCTGCCGAAATTCGTAATAATATTCTGCATCGGTGTCACAAGATTGATTGCCGCCAGCTGCTCTGTTCCAATTTTTCCCAGCCAGTAAGTATCCGTCAGGTTATACATCGTCTGCAGGAAGCTGTTAATCACTACGGGAATTGCCAGAGACAGGATCGCTCTGATCAGATTTCCGTGCAATATCAGATCCGGATTATATTTTTTAGCCGTTTTCATCGCCATCACTCCTAAGTTGTTCTTATCTATGTCTTTCCAAATCTAAGTCGTATTATACGTCAATTTTTCAGTGGTTTCCACGGAGATTTTAGGGTTATATGTATTAAAACACTTTTTTATTATCTTTTTTATTTACATCATGGAAAGGCGCATCGCCAGACGGCAATGCAGATTCTTGTGCAGGCACAAATCAGTACTTGGCTCATCGTATACGCAAAAAAACCCTCCCACAGCATCTGCCTGCGGAAGGGATCTTTTTCTTAATTCTGAAGTCATGGTCAGACTTATTTGATTACAAGGCTGCTCCAACCATCGCTGGGGATCAGAGAGATATAGGTCTTACCGGTATTGATCTGGATCTCCTCACCGGTCTTCGCATCATAGTAATGTGTGATAGCATTCTCGGAAGACTTGGTCCAGGTAACTTCGATAGCCTTACCCTGAGTAATGTAGTAACCGGAGCGTCCGGAGTCGATGGCATTGTAGATCAGGTAGCCTTCACCCAGTTCTGCAAAAGTGGTATCCTGCAGAATAACGTTCTCGAAAGTGAGCTGTGCATTGCTGTCAGCATCCTTGTGTGCAGAACCATACTCATAGTAATCATAGGTTCCGGTCTCTTCGTTGTACTTCAGAGTAGAACCGTTGTGCTTGAAAGGAAGCTCAATGGTAGTAGCGCTGATAGCATCACTTCTATCATCAAAGGTAACTTCTCCGTCTGCAAATTTGAAGTGAGGTCCCTGATAGTAATCATTGTAAGTAGTGGTATACTTGGAATTTGCAAAACGCTGCTTCAGACCGTCATAGGTCTTGCCCTTCTGGCTGTTGGTATAGGTATCATAAGTAATATACTCGGTAAACTCAGTTGCCTTACCATTGTTGAAACGGGCGAAACCACCACTGAAGTTAGCGGAATAATCTTTTGCTACCCAGTCATTGATGAAGTAAGGGCCACCATCATGGCAGAGAACTGCGTTCCACTCAGCTGCCAGCATGAAGTTGGTAGGACGTGCACTACGAATACTACCCAGCTGCTCGATCTTCTCCCAGTCCTTTACGACTACCATGAAACGTGTAATTCTGTCGTTCAGAGTACTGTTCATGATCTCATATACAACATCTGCATCTGCGGTGCCGAAATGAGGCAGTGCGGTTCTCTCGTTATCTACCATTACCGCGATAGGACGCTGATCCTTCAGATCCTCATCGATCCACTCGTTGGTAAGTTCGCTGCGATAGGAGTGCTCCGGTGCAACTTCATCCGCGGAAGACTCAGTTGTGGCAGGCTGCTCTACCTCCTTGGTATCGGTAGCAATAGGCTCTGCTTCTACGGTCTGGATCGGAGAAGAGATCGGCTCACTGTTTCCACAGCCGGTCAGAACGCCTACTGCAATTAAAATTGCTGCAAGTACTTTCTTTTTCATGAATGCTTCCTTTCATCTGTTTGTTCTATCCGGTCTCTCGACCGGCACTCTAAAATACATTGTATCCCTAAAGTCCTATGTTTGTCCACCGAAAATTCTTAAGATTTTCTTGAGATTTTATTTCGCAAAAAATGACATCTGGCAGTTGTATGCTGATGTCATTTTTGCTTTCTATAATTATTACTTATTATTCTTTTACAGCCCCGATATTTACTCCCTGTACAAAATATTTCTGGCAGAATGGATAAATGATCATAAACGGCAGAATTGCTACGATGACTGCTGCATTTTTTACTGTATTTTCCGTAGCTCCTTCTACCGCAGACGGCAGATCACTTCCCATGATCAATGCCCGCAGTTTCATCTGGAAGTTATATAAATTTGAATTCGTGATATACAGCTTATAGTTCGTGTAATCATTCCAGTATCCCACGGCATACATCAGTCCGATGGAAGCCAGTGCAGCCTTCGACAACGGCAATACGATTTTATACAAAATTTTAAAATGAGAGCAACCATCAATCTCTGCGGATTCCATCAGGCTGACCGGAATTCCCTCAAAGAAATTCTTCATCAGCACCAGATTATATACATTGATTGCCGGCAGCAGGATCACTCCCCACAAGTTGTTTGTCAGATGGAAGTCCTTCATTACCAGATAAGTCGGGATCATACCTCCGTTAAATATCATGGTAAACAACAGCACATTGGCAATAAATGCCCGCCCCGGCATCTTCCACTGAATCAGCACATACGCCCCAAGTACTGAGATCAGCAATCCCATGATCGTTCCCATAACCGTTGTGTAACAGGAAATCAGGAATGGTCTGAGCATCGTCGGATTGGTAAAAATTGATTTATACCCTGCGAACCCGAACTGCTCAGGAAACAACTTCATGCCATAAGCCGTCTTCAGATCAAAAGAGTCCACCAGTACTTTATATACCGGGATGATCATCACCAGCGAAAATACTGTAAATATTACGATCAATACGATATCAAAAATTTTCACTTTCTTTTTCATCATACAATACCTCTTCCTCTCGTCTTATGGCTTACCCTGTTACATACCAGTACCAGAATACAGCTTATAATAGAGGAAAACATACCGACCGCTGTCGTATACCCATAATCCGGAATTGCACCGGAGTTAAATGTCTGCGTATAGATATAAGTCTGCAATACATCCGATACCTTGATAACGGCATCATTCTGTAATACGAAAACTGACTCAAACAAATTCATAACTTTCGCCAGATTCAATACAAGTACCGTCACGATTGTATTATTCAACGCAGGCAGGGTAATATAGATCATCTTCTGGAAACGGTTTGCCCCATCCATCGACGCTGCTTCATACAATTCCGGACTGATTCCCGCCAGCGTTGCCATGAAAATAATCGTTCCCCAGCCTGTATCTTTCCAGACATTAATTATGTAATACGAAAATCTCCACCATTTCTGGTCTCCGAGGAAATATATATTATCCGTGATCAAGTGTAATTTCATCAGGACATCATTGACCAATCCCGCAGATGTCGGAGACAGGATCATGGAAAATATGGATGCTGCCACTACCCAGGACATAAAATGCGGAATGTATACAATTGTCTGAAATACCTTTTTCAACTTTAAAAAAATCAATTCATTCAATAATACCGAAATAATAACTGCCGCACCGGTATTCAAAATCAGCTTTGTAATACTCAGCACCAGCGTATTGCTGAACGCCTTCCAAAACCCCGGCATACTGAACATTTTTACAAAATGCTTCATTCCTACAAAGATCGGATCATTGATTCCTTTATATGTAAAAAAGGCATAACGGATACCAAACATAGGAAGATAATAAAATATCAATGCTGCCACCAATACCGGTGTCGCCATCAGATAGACTCCCCGATATGCACGGGCGTGCTTGAACGCGGTTCCCCCAGGTGTCCTCTTAGGCAAAGTTTTTCCTTTCTCTTTCACAACGTTTACCCTCCGTTCCGGCTACTCTATATCAGCTATTCAAAAATCCCATATATTCGTTGTACTTTGTCTCTTCTGTTTTATTCATATGTATGGTCAGTCCATCCTCTGAGAAATAGAGACGGATGCGGATGGATGCAACACTTTCTCCGATCAGCCAGCAGAAGATAAACAGCGTATTTTGATCCATCCAGGCTCCGGATGAAGCACATTTCTCCTTGTATATAGGGAACTCTCCCTCTTCCAGATGTCCGATTCCAAAGGGAAGCTGACATTCTCTTCCTTCTATTTCATACGAGAGTACTCCTTTTTGATCCGCATCGGAAAAAGTCACACCACACCATGTAAATCCATACTTATTTCGGAGCAGCGGATATTTTTTCCCGAAATCTGCACAAGGTTTTCCTTCAAATACCGTACGCAGCACAGGCAACGTTGTTTTCTCCACATCGTTTTCCGGGAAACAATCCTTCAGCAGCACTTCTCTCACTGCGGCAAGTATCATCTGCTCGGCTCCGCCCATACCCTGTGTATCTGCTGTCGTTACAACGACGAGATCCATTTCCGGAACTGCCAGCATTATCTGACCGCCCAGCCCCAGCATTGCAAAAGTCCCCTCCATCGGGATCCAGAACTGATATCCATACCAGCGATCATCGCCATCAAGCTGTGTTGCCGTTCTCGGTTCTGTCGCTCTCGCTGCATAGGATCCCTTTTCCTGCTTTAACAGCATACAGCCGGTACGCAGCAGATCCTCGGGAGTAGCCATCAGGCCACTCCCTCCCATAGAGGTTCCAAAGGGATCCTCTATGATATAAGACTCCTCGCTGAAGCCATTCTGGCGCAGCAACTTTTCTTTCAGGTAATCCAGCATCTTTTCACCGGTCAGTTTTTCTACCAGCGCACAGAGCACATGGGAGGATGAGGTATCATACATAAAGAGAGTTCCGGGTCTGTGGGTGGGTTCTGTCTGGAAAAAGCTCCTCACCCAGTTTTCCGTTGTGCTGGTCTTGTTATAAGTTGTCATATTGTAACATGTCTGCATTTTCAACATATTTTCTATCGTCATCTCTGCCAGCCAAGGATGCACTCTCCCGGGCAGATATTCCGGGAAATAATCACAGATAGGATCCTGCAGGGAAATTTTCCCTTCCTGCTCCAGCAATCCGATTGCCAGTGAAGTAAAACTTTTAGTCACAGAAAACATTCTCTGCAACTTATTACGGCAATAGGGTGCATAATATTTTTCAAACAATAGGTTCCCATGTTGTGCGATCAGCACACTGTGTAAAGGAATTTTTCTTTTTTCCACTTCTTTTACAAATTCCTGCATATTCTGTTCCGTCAGTTCTCTCATTTTAGCTGCCATACCATAACCTCCCATGCTGTCGCCTTTTTATTTATTATTCAGGGAATCTACGATTGCCTGAGACCATTCGGCTCCGCCTTCCTGTTCAAACCGCTTGTATCCCTCTTCCACAGAAACACCCTGTACCACGCAGTCCGCAATAATAGAGTTCTTCAGGCTGGTCAGATCGCCGTTATACTGGCTCATCATATCTGTTGTTACCGGCAAAGGTGCCGTCTTGTTATTGGCATTAAAGATTTCCATCGATTCCTCTGTATATTTCTTTACGGGAACCAGTCTCTCGGTCAACGGACAGATATTGGTATCTCCCATAATGATGGTCGTATACTGTACTCCGGGCTGGGAACGCATCTCCATCATATGGAACTCTCCATCCTGATACGTATTGCCACATACTGTTTCTGCCTGTCTGGACCAATGAACGCCTTCTACTCCATAGATCCACAATGTTTCCATGTCTCCATCATCAAAAATGCTTTCCAGAAAATATTTGAATACGCCTTCCGGATTCTTACAGGAAGAAGTAATCGCATACACCGGTGCACATCTCTGCCAGTATTTTCCAACCTCTGCGATAGGCGGCATAAATACCAGTTCGCTGTCCTGTCCATTCGCAGCCAGTCCATCCGACAGCTGATCAGACCATCCGCCTGCCCAGTAAGTAAATGCTCCGAACTCCCCTTCCATGAATTTGGTACGGCAGTTGCTGGTCGCATTCGTCAGAGATTCCTTATCGATATAACCCTTGTTGTAAGCATCCTGTAATCTCTTGATCGCTTCCTTCATGGAATCCTCGGTAAATCCATCTCTCCATACGCCATCCTCTCCCTGATAGAAAGAAGGATATGCATCCTGATAGAATTCCGGCAGATAATTGGTATAAGGAGCTTCATTTCCTACAAATCCGGCTGCGGATACACCAATGGTATTTCCATTGATACCGTCTCCATCCGGATCACCGTTGCTGAAAGCATCCAACATTTCCAGATACTCTTCATACGTCGTCGGAATGTCCAGTCCACAGTTATCCAGCCACTGTTTTCTGAGGAAAGTCATACATCCGCCACCTCCGCCAAGTGCCAGTCCGTACAGATGTCCATCCAACATATTGCCTTCTACGACACTCACATCCGTGTTGGGATTCTTCTTCAGCTCTGAATTGTTCCAGGCATCCGTCATATCCCAGAGAGCTCCCTCTCCCGCATATCCGGAATAATAGGAAGATCCAAGGATAACGACATCTGGCCAGTTCTCCGGTCCGCTGGCAAAGGTCTGTCCCAACACATCATAGTAGGCATTGTGATCCGGTTGGATGACTTCCAGTTCGATTCCTGTCAGTTCTTCCCATTTATTGACCCATTCTTCCTGACCGTCTGCCAATGTCGCCTGGAAAGTTCCGTCTACCATAATCGTAATCTTTTCCGGTTTCTCTACATCATCTGCAACATCTGCAACATCCCCGGCAGTATTTCCTGCCTGTGCATCGCTATCTGTCTTTCCTGTATCATTTCCCGTATTTTCCGCAGAGCTCCCACACCCTGTAAATATCATGGAACATACGGTAACCGCAACCAGTGCGACTGATAATAACTTTTTCTTTACCATAAATAACCTCCGTCCATATTCTGTTATCTTCTCTGTTGTTTCTTGTTTCTTATTTTGTTTTGTTTCTTTGCTGCTTGATTTGTTGATTATTGTCACTTCGGCGCCGGAAGTATCAATGTGCTTTCATTATATCTGTCATTTTGCACAATTTAAAGTCACATATTTCAAGATTTAGTGTATATATTTTTTGTTATTAGAGGCTCATTTTTTATGTCAATGATACACATTTTATTTTATTACATTCCATTTCATTGCCTTTTTCACCTATTATGATACTATAATAATATCTCTCAGGAGGGTTTTTGTTATGAATTCCAGAAAAAATAAATACTTCATAAAATTGATAACATCCTACAGTCTGCTCTTGGTCATTGTGCTCATTCTGGGAATTGTTTTCCATTTTATTCTTTCGCATAATGCAAAGCAGGAACTATTGAATGAAAATATGCTTTCTCTTAAAAATGTATCCGAGCAATACAGCAACTGCTATGCGAATATTTATCTGATTTCCAAGCGAATGGCAAATAATTCCAGCCTTTCCCGCCTGGCGGAAGCCGATCAGGGGGAACGAGCGTTTTATTATAATGCCTATATTACCAAACAGGCTCTGGTAGATATGTATTCTGACTATTCACTCCAGCCAATTCAGACCTATTATATCCATCTGCGTCATACAGACTACATAATCAGCTATAATGATTTTGAGAATCTCTATTCCTTTTATAAAAACAATCAAATGCTGGATCCCTCAAAATATGAGGAATGGAAGGAGACTCTGGAATCCTCAGACAATTATAACCATTTTCTTTCTCTTGACCATTTTGCGACCGAATATACACCACACAGAAAAAACTATTGTTATGCTGTCTCTCTGCAGAATTATACCTTCAAAAATATCAATGCTGACATCATTTTTGAGCTGAATGCTGATTATATGCAGCAAATGGTGGATTCTGTCGATCTGATGAAGAATGGCTGTCTCATCATCCAGGATAGCAGCAGTGACACTATGCTTACTTTCAGTAACAATGAAGCGCTGTTAAAAAAAATAGATGTTTCTCTGCTTTCCTCGTTAGATTATTCCGAACGGGGATATTCCAGCACAGTATTTCAGGGTGCTCCCGTCACAGTACTCTATACCTCCGCACAGACACCGAATCTGAACTATTATCTGATTGTTCCCACGTCCTACCTGAAAGCACCGGGAAACGGACTGCAGTTACTGTCTCTATTCGTTATCTTTCTCGGTGTCGTAGGAAGCTTTTTGATTATTGTTCTGTTGTCCAAGGCCAATTATAAACCCTATGAAGCAATGGAATATCGCCTGCGGGAAGTGAATTTCAACCACGAAGAGCTCATGCGGTTAAATGAGTCCCAAAAGATCACCCTCCGCAATTATTATTTTGATCAATTGATTCATGGTACGATTCTGAGTGAGGAAGAAGCTGCGTATGCCCAAAATTATCTTTCCATTTCCGCTAATGCCAATTCCTTTGCTATCTTATACTGTAATGTCTACCTGGATACTTTGGAGCTAAATAATGACCCTCAGGGAATGATCAACATCCTCTCCCCTGATTATGCGGATGTTATTTCCGATATCCTTTCCAGTTATTTTATACATTCCTATATCATGCAGAGTTCCCGAAATAGTGTTTATACTATTTTATTATATGACAGGGAAGAACTGGACAAGGTCGAAGATTTATTTTCACATGTTCATACTACACTATTGCAAGAATACAATATCTGGATTTATGGTGGATTAGGCTGTACAACCGACACCATCTCCTCCGTCTGGAAATCGTATCGCCAATCCAAAGAGGCTGTAAAACGTATCTCCAGCCCAGTGTACCTGTGTCTGTATCGTGAGATTTTGGAATTTCAGGATTCCTTCTTTTATCCTAATGAGGTTGCGGATCAGCTATATAATTTTGTAAAATCCGGTAACTTCAAACAGACAAAAACAATTTTTAATTTTATAAAGGACGAAAATTTTAAGAAACGAAAACTTAATTCCAGACAAGTGAAATGGCTTTTAGAAAATATAGAAATTACGTTATTGAAAGTAATCAGGGATAACGACATTTCCTATGATGACTCAAGCTTAGCCGGTCTGTCCGAAGATTCTACCCTGAAAAATTACGAGCAGATTGCTCTGGAATTATGTGAAAAAAACAAGCAACCGGAAAACGACAACCAGCTGATTGTGCGCATTCAGGCTTATATTGATGAGAATTATGGGGATCCATCCTTATGTTTAAGCAGAATATCGGACCTGTTCCACATCTCCGAGAGTTACTTTTCCTTCCTTTTCAAAAAAACAGTAGGGGTAAACTTCTCTACGTATCTGGAACAGGTCCGCATGACGCAGGCAAAACATCTGCTGGAAACAACGAATATTAAAATAACAGATTTATACGTGGCGGTCGGTTACAACAATCTGACCAGCTTCCGCCGTGCATTTAAGAAAAAATACGGTGTAGCACCCAATGCCCTTCGAGAATAACTACTTATTCTTTTTCGGTTGCTTTCTCGCGCAGCACTTCCTCAAACTGTTCGATGGGTACCGGTTTGGAATAGTAATATCCCTGCTGCCAGGTAGATCCAAATTTCTCGATATAGTCGCTGACTTCCTTATCCTCAATACCCTCAATACAGGTTTCGGTGTTTGTCCTCCTGGCATAATCCACGATAGACTGCACCATGGCCTGATTCTGAGGTTTTTGCTTAATATCACGGATGAAGCTCATATCTACCTTCAGTTCGTCAAAAGGAAGCTCCAGCGCCAGACTTAAGGAACTGTTGCCTGTTCCGAAGTCATCCAGTGCGATCTTGATCCCCTGGGAATGGAAAAATTCTACCTCTCCGCGCAGGAAATGAATATCCAGATCTCTGCATCGTTCTGTCAATTCGAGGCAAAGCTCCTCCGGCTTCGCACCGGTCTCTTTTAAAATATTCATAACAGCACTGCGGAACTCTCTGCGCTCCAGCTGTGCCGCCGCCACATTGACATTGACGAAAAAGCCTTCCGTCTCCTCGCGCAGCTTCTGTACATCCGTAAGTGCTGTCCGAAGGATCCAGTTCCCCAGATCAAAAATACAGGGATCCTGTTCCAGCCACTCCATGAACACACCGGGGGACACCATCCCGTAAGGCTCCAGTTCCCATCGGAGCAGCGCTTCCATTCCCCGGATCTTGCCGGTCTTCGTATCGGCAATCGGCTGATAGAACATCCGGAAGCCTTCAAAGTTATGCGTAGCACACTGATGGATCACACCGATCAGTTCAAACTGGTTCTCGTCACTGCCACAGACCTCATCATTAAAAATCACCAGCTCTCCGTGATGCTCAAGCCGGGAATGGTTCAACGCATAAGTCAGACGGCTGCGGACCGCGTTCGTCTCCTTCATATAAGGTTCCATAAATATTGCGCCGGCAGATACCTTCAGAGGGATCTTTTTCCCCTCTACCTCTGTATTTTCAAAAGCTTCTACGATCTCATCGTATATCTGCTGTAGTTCCTCTTTGGATACATTTTTAAAGCTGATCACAAATTTCGCACCGGAGAGCCGGTATACATATCCTTTTCCCCTTAACAGGCGCAACAGCTCCTGTGCCGCACAGTTCAGAATCTTATCCGAAAAAGCGGCACCGTACATAACATTGATATGACTAAACTGATCCAGTCCGATCTTCAGCAGAGTCCCCTGTCCGCTTTCCTCCAGGAATTCCCTGATTTCCCGATCCAGCGCCGGTTCCGTATGCAATCCGGTAGTCGCATCCACCTCGTCGGAAATACCGTAGTTGTTATATCGTATTACGATCACAAAAGGCTTTCCATCCTTATCATTCAGCATTTTCGCCCTGGCACTGATCCGGTTGTAGGTGCTTCCGTCACGCACCCGGTATTCCCAGGGCTCGTCCATATTTTTCCCGGCAACTCTCTCCTGGAATCCCCTCCGGAAATCCTCCAGATCATCCGGATGAATCGATCTTTTTGATTTTTCTTGTCCGCGGATGGTATAGTTCTCCTGCATACCAAAATATTCCATCGTCTTCTCGGACCACCATGTCACGCCGTTCCGCAGATTGGTTATGGATATGTAGGACTTTTTCGCCAGAGAAGTAATGGCTTTTACAATATCCGGGAACAGGATATCCATTTCCTCCCAGAATTTCTGTTCATCATATGTATTGATACTCATGTCTCCTCCCGACACTTTCTTCTGTATGCCCACAGTCTCTGAATGCACCCTTGCATCAAATAAATTATAACATACCAAAATGATGTTTACGATAGGATAATTAATATAAATTTTTTATGAAATAAAATATCTTATGATTGACTTCGAAAACTATCTGTAATACTATGCAATATAGCAATTATTTCAAATTTGAAATATTCACTTTTGTAATTTCAGTAATTACACTTTGTATAATACTAAGTAAGGAGGCCTTCGGATGAATACTGATATCGAATTCGTACAAAAATTCAATCTGGCTTACAACGCCATGTGCAAACCTCTGTGCCAGCAGTTAAAGCTGCCACAGACAGCTTTTGATATTCTCATGTTCTTCGGCAATAATCCGGAATACCACACTGCCAGTGATGTCGTGGAGATCCGCCGGATCAAGGCGAATCTGGTGTCCGTCAATGTGGACAAGCTGGTGTGCGAGGGGTACCTGGAACGCAGAGAGGCTCCGGATGACCGTCGGAAGACTCTGCTGTTCTGCACGGAGAAAGCACAGGATGTCATCGAAAAAGGCCGCATGATACAGAGCATTTTCAAAGATACTCTGCTAGATGGCACCGATGAGACAAGCAAAGAGATCTTTTACCACATGCTTCATGTCATGGAGAGAAATATGGACAATATCCTGAAAGGAGATAAATAAATGCAGATTTTAATCACGATTCTTGTCACTTTTTTCGCCGGCATGGGAGCCGGCCTGGGCACCGGATTTGCCGGAATGAGCGCTGCTGCCGTCATCAGTCCCATGCTGATCACTTTCCTCGGCATGGATCCGTATCTGGCCGTCGGCATTGCGCTGTCCTCGGACGTTCTGGCCAGTGCCGTATCCGCTTATACCTATGCGAAAAATAAAAATATTGATGTCAAAAACGGCCTGATCATGATGGGAAGTGTGCTGGTATTCACCGTCGTAGGCAGCTACGTATCCAGCCTGGTGCCTTCCGCTACCATGGGGAATTTCTCCGTGTTCATGACTTTCCTGTTAGGTATCAAATTCATCGTCCGTCCCGTAATGACCACCAAGGAAGCCATGCAGGGCGTCTCCGCGAAAAAAAGAGCCATCCAGTCTCTGGTATGCGGTATGCTGATCGGCTTTATCTGCGGTTTCGTCGGTGCCGGCGGCGGCATGATGATGCTGTTGATCCTGACTTCTGTCCTGGGCTATGAGCTGAAAACTGCTGTGGGAACCAGCGTCTTTATTATGGCTTTTACCGCTCTGACCGGTGCAGTTTCCCATTTTGCCATCGGGGGCATGCCCGACTGGACCGTATGGATCCTGTGTGTCATCTTTACCCTGATCTGGGCCCGGATTGCCGCACTGTTCGCCAACAAGGCCACACCCAAGACTCTGAACCGTGTCACCGGTGTGATTCTCGTGATCCTGGGTCTGGTAGTAATGGGCTTCAACCTGTTAACCTAAGTGATTTCCCATACCTTGTGTATTCTCCGGCGGAGCGATCGTTACATTGCTCCGCTGATTTTTTATAATCTCACGGATTTCAGACAGATCCTTTGCAAAATAGATTCCTTCCTGTCTCTCCGGGGAGGACAGCCCCATCTCTGTCATATGCCGCAGCAATGTCTGTAATCCGTCATAATAATCATTGAGGTTATAGAGGATACAGGGCGCAGTCAAATGCTTCAGAGACACCTTGGACATCACCTCTGCGATCTCTTCCAGCGTGCCGGTTCCTCCCGGAAAGGCAATAAATACATCCCCCAGTTCGATCATCTTCGTCTTCCGTTCTGTCATATCCTTCGTGACGATCAGCTCCGTGATCTCATCATACTGGTATTCCATATCAATGAAAAACTGTGGCTCCACCCCGATGACTTCTCCACCTGCCTGCAACACGCTCTCCGCCAGTTCTCCCATGAGGCCGGATTTGGAACCTCCGTAGATCAGGCGGTTGCCACTCTCTCCAATCCAGGTGCCGAGTTCCCTCACCGCCATTTTCAGTGTCGCATCTTTTCCTTCATTTGCTCCCAGATACACTGTAATGTTCATGCCTGTTCTCCCTTGTTTCTTATGTGTATGGTTGTATATTGTGTTTATGCCTGCCGTTGCTCAGCGCCCGGACTCCTTCCACGGATCTTCTATTCCACGCTGTTACGTTCCTCAATGCTCTCTACATATTTGATAAACTCTTCCGCCACATGGGACAGGGTATGATTTTTATTCCAGATCAAAGCATAATCCGCATGGGCATTCGGATGCTCCACCGGCCGCACGCAGACGTCCTTGTCTCGGATCAGGGAGGAAATCGATGCCGGATAGATCGAGATGCCGACGCCGTGGAGGCTCAGTTCGTAGGCATTCATCATATGTGCGATCCTTCCCCGGATCACCGGAGCATGCCCTGTGCCATCGAACCATTTATCGATTTCACCTTTTCTGGATTCTCTGGAGGGAATCAACAGATCATAGGGCAACAACTCCGAGGGCTTCACCGGATCATTTTCCCAGGAATACAATGCATGTCCCTTGGGGATCACTGCCACCCAGGGTTCTTCATACACCGGCAGCACGTGGAATTCCTCTGTGTTATAAGGGGCCGTGATCATGGCAATCTCACACAATCCCTTCGTTACGCGGTTATTCACATCATCTGTGTTGCCGTTCCACAGATTGTACTGTACATGAGGATGTCTCTGCTGAAATCCAGCGATCCATTCCGCAAAAAGGCGAGGGCCACAGCCCTCTACCGAAGCAATGTACAACGTACCCTGCAAGCCTTCCTTCCGCTCTCTGACATCCTCTTCCGACCGGTCCACCAGATCCAGAATCTGATTGGCATATTGCAGAAAAAGCTCTCCCTCTTCTGTCAGGGATACTTTATGGGGCGTCCGAAGGAACAATGTCGTACCCAGTTCCGCTTCCAGATCCTGAATCTGACGGCTCAGAGGCGGCTGGGCAATGGCCAGCTGTTCTGCCGCCCGGGTAAAACTTTTCTCTTCCGCTACGGCCTTAAAATATCGGATATGGCGCAATTCCATCTTTCCAGCATCCTCCTTCCATGCTTTTTCCAAAAACCAGCTTAATCTTTCTATTTTGTAACATGTTGTATTTTCTTTTATTATACCTTTTAGGTATTATTATACTTCTATTATATGTATTTCACATTATAAGCGCAATATGGTAAATTATAATCATCAAAAGGAAGTCAGGCCTGACCCCTTAAGCGTAACAACAAAGTCAACAGTTCATTTGTCTTGGAAAGGTTAAGGGTGACTATTATGAAGAAGATCATGGAAAAGGTTAACGAGTTTTTTGACGAGTATTACAAGAGCTTCGCTGAAAAATTCTGATAGAAGTGTGTTTTTCACGCTCATATACACAGAAAAAGCAGCAGATCTGGCGGGATCTGCTGTTTTTTTGTTCAGGTATGAAAATAATATCCGTCTCCATCACTCCCGTCATCCCATTCCTCATTGTCGTCAGATCCTATATATTCTCCGCAATTAGGGCAGTCCCCTTCATAGATTGGGTTCACAAATTCTCCACAATGTGGACAAAATACATCAATAAATGGATTATTCATTTTTCTTATCCCCTTTTCAAGATTTTATCCGCATCCAGCCCATAGGCTTCGATGCACTTTCTCAAATACGCCGGATTCGCCTGTTCGGTCTTATACCTCTCGTACTTATGCTTCTCGTAATACTCCCGCTCGAATTTCTCAGGCGGTGTTCCGTAGCGTTTATTATATTCCTTATACTTTGCTATGGTATTTGGCGGATTCAGGATCTCTATTTTCCTGTCATGGACATATATCCCCACGGCAACCTCTTTGCAGAATTCCTCCTCCGATACCGTTTCGTCACCCCAGGGTCCTTCGTTCCACCCCGTAACCGCAATGATCAGATTCAGATAAGGAAATGCATAGAGCAGTTTATACCATTCTTCGATAAATTCCCTGACCGTGGGGTATTTTTGCGTAGTCGCATTCGCCCCAATCGTTCCATCCGCACGGATCCAGCCATATCCCGTGGGATAATGATTCTTCTGAATGAGACAGTTCTCAAAATTCATACATCCGATATAATCTTCATGGTTGCGAACAGCACTCACGTAAAAATTTAAAAATCTGTCCGTCCTTCGGATAATATCAAATGCCTGCTCTGCCGTTACGGGTACTCCTCTCATCCGGTAATAGGGCCTGCGGACATTTCGAACGGGATCGACTGACTCATCCCCGGCAATAACGATCTCAATTTCCGAATGCTTTTCATAAACTACTTCCGGTATCAGCCAGACAATATTCTCGTCCGCTTTATTGCTGATATCTATGGCTCCGGAAATAATTTTTCCATACTCCCACTCCTTCGTCTCCATATAGGCATTCCCGTATTCATCCGTATATATCGCCACTTCACAATTCTTTTTCAGATAATCAAATATTGTCATTTTCCCTTTTCGCCTCTGACATAATCGCGCATAAAAATGCATATTGCAGATTTTTCTGTGGCAATCTCCGCCCGCAGATCATCGGTATTCCTTTAGTGATCTATCATTGCCAGCAATTTGTCGATTTCCTCCTGGGTAAGTCTTTCATCCGTCTTTGTCATCACAACTTTGCGCCTTGTGGATACATAGTCTTCATAGTCTCCGTATACAATGTCAAAATCGGAGTATCTCTTTTTGTATGCTTTGATCTCCGACAGATTATCATAGGCATCCAGCAAGGTCGGGTACACTTTTAAAACCGTTGCTGTCTCGATCAGGTTGTCGATACCTTTTTTCGTATAAGCCACCGCGATATACTGTTGCGGATACTTGTCTATCATTTCACGTAACTGCATCTGTTTCTTCATCCTTTCCTAATGGTCTGTGATTCATGTTGCACTGCCATCATAGCACATATTTTTTTCAGATCTTTCATCAAATCTAGGGTTGCAAAAAATCGAGCCGGTTCCCCTGCTCGATTTTTCTTTCAAAGCTTTTTATTTTATAATTTCCTGCAGACTTCTCGGTTCATAGTCCATCCACGGCTTCATACAGCCCACATTATATGCCTGTACGTGACTGTCACCGGTATGTCGGCATTCGTTGTCTTTCATTCCTTCCAGACATTTCTGAAAATACATATCTTCCGGGCTGTTGTGGGTATGCCCGTAGAGTAGAATCGTGCCGCGGCTCATATGCTTCCAGCTGAAAATAGGGTAATGGCACAGCACCAGTTCATAACTCTTACCGCCTACAGAATCCCGGATCTCCCTATAATCGCAGACTTCCTGGAACAACTGCCGGTATCTAAGATCGGACACATCATCATGATTGCCCCGGATCAGGACCTTTTTTCCCTTCAGGATTGCCACCAGAGCGATTAGATCCTCGTTCTTACCGCGCATGCTCACATCCCCCAGGATATACACGGTATCGCCGTTATTCACCTTTTCATTCCACCGTTTTACGATCTCGGTGTGCATTTCCTCCAGATCCCGGAACGGACGGTCATCAAAACGTATTGCCGCTTCATGAAACAAATGCAGATCACTGATATAATAATTCATATTGTTCCCTCCCGCTCCACATTCGCTACAGATCCCTAATATCAATTCCATTTATTGTCCAACCATCATCCGGCGTCTATGATACAATATTATTAATTGGCTCTGTTTTACTTTTACAGCTTACTAAGCTCAAACATAAAATTGCAATAACGAATATCAGTTTTTGTTTATATCTATTCTTCATAACTTAGCAGTACAGCCTTCTTTTATTGGGAATATCGTTAATATTCCTTTTTCCGTTGCATGCTTTTCCCAGTCATTTTCCGTCAATATCTCTAGCGGTAATAATCTCTGTGGACCGTTTTCATCCTCTTCATATCCCCAGGAGTATCCGCCTAAGAATTTCAGTTTATTGCTATTCATGCGGGAGGGCAGATCTACTAGATAGGTATAAGCTGTCCATTTCAAGTGTCTACACCCAGCCAAATTGCAACAGGGAGCATCAAATATTTCTGCCGGATAACCTATGCAACATATTTTGTCTATCGGAAATCCCTGAAGGGCATCATAGCCAATTTCCCTGGGATCTGTGCCTTGCGTGTATTCTACGGTGAGATTTTCTTCTATTCCATGAAGTGTAAAAGGAATTGTTATTCTGCTTTCCAAAGAATTATCCCCTCCTTCTGTATATTCTGATAAAATGGCAAAACATTTCCCCATTTCTCCATGTTTTCTTCCTGAATATCAATGATAGAAAATACTCTGTCATATCGAAGATCTAATTCCGCTGACCAATGAATGAACTGTTCCTTTGTTGCATCATCCATTTCATTTTTTATGATAATTACAATATCAATATCACTCTCATCCGTATTATCATTTCTGGCGACAGATCCGTACAATATGATTGCCAAAATACTATCCGAAAAAAGATCTACTACCCCTTGGGTCAAATCCTCTTTCATTGTATTTGTCAGCATACTGTCACCCCTTCGTCTTGAGAATATATTACTGTTATTTGTATACAATTATATTCCTTCTTTTTATCATTCACAATAAAAAATAAGAGAAACACGGCATTTCTACCGTGTTCCTCTCACTAATTAAGTATGCTGGTGGCCGGACTTGAACCGGCACGGAGTTGCCCCCGAGGGATTTTAAGTCCTAGACCAGCAATACCATCTTTACGACATGAATAGAAATAACCGGAATACAATATCCCCTTAAATATCCATTCTATCAACAATTTTGTGCAAAATCCCCCGAAATATCATAGTTCTAAACTGAGTTGAAAAAATGCCTTTCAAATTACATTTGGAGGGATACTATCCGAATTTTGTTTGGGACTGTGCCATATCAGTTTCAGTTCACTGCCATGACAAATATTGAGGAGGATGTCAATCATGGATTACCAAATTGAAATTAAACAAATCGTGGATTACCCACGCTGTCGTATTTACAGAAGCTTTTTTAGAGATCTTATGGAAGATAGGAACATCCGGACAAACGGAAGTTCCTATCTTTTTTATTACATGGTCCTTTGCTCGTTTGCGAACTTCAGAAGCTCCAACAGGCGCATTGAGGGAATCTCCTATTTAATCAGTCCTGGAGAATGGATCTGCACACTTTCGGAACTCTCCGACTGGTTTCGTGTCCGTTTCCAGCATCAGGCACTGGCAATACTCGACTATCTCCAGGCTGAACATTACATCTCCTACTGTAAGCTGGCCCGCGGAAATCTTATCAAGTTTACTATTTCTGACTGGAAAGAGAATAACACTTGGCTGGAATATAACTATCCCTGTGCGAAAGACATAGGGTTTTTCTTTTTCCCGATTTCCATTGCACACGAACTTATCAGTCTTGGACGCTGTTCAGAAATGGACATCGTACTGGATCTGTGGCTCCATGCCATTTACAACGATACCCAGATCCAGGGATCGGACATCGGACCAGTCGTATATTTTCGTAACTCCACTAAAAATCCACTCATAAGCTATTCTGATCTCTCTTCGAGATGGGGGATATCCAAGGCTTCGGTCAGTAGGCTTTTGAATAAACTGCAGGGAATCGGCTACTTATCACTGGTATCCTTTAGCGGCAGGCACGGTAGTGTCATCTACTTGTGCAATTACCTATCCACCATGTTCGCAATCAGCGACGTAATGATTGATAAAGAGGAGGTCTCCATGACATTCAAAGTACCTATCCACATTCCTGATGACAATTCCGTTCTGGATAATACATCTATCCGGGAGGAGCAGATTGTTATTGATGCATCCGTAAACAGCGTTTCAGACAAGATCTCTAGCGTTTCAGAATCGCACATTCGCGCAGTCATCAAAAAAGTAGCCGGAATACTTGCTACACAAGGGCTTTCCTGTTGTGAATGTCCCAAAACAGTATATAAATTATATAGCTTATCAGACTGCAAGGGATCTGAATTAAATTACTATCTATCCATCAGTTGTCCCGATGGCAAGACACATTATCGTTTTGAAATAGCACTCCACCCGTTGGATGTAGCCAGAACAAAACCTGGTACTACCACTCCGGAAGGGAGGCTTGCCTGATGAACACCACAAAGAAATATGCAACCGTGGAAGATAATCCGTTATACCACGATACCTGGGCGTTATTAAAAAACTACCGCGATGCGGTCTGGAACCTGGAACTTGCAGTACAGCAGGTTCGCAACACCTTTGAGCTGGAATATGACACCACCATAGAAGAGTTTTTGGAATCTGTGTATGCTGCCGGTGCCAGTTTGGACGGAACCGATATCGAAAATTATGCCAAAAGCATAGCTCGCAGCAAGAAGATGTTGGATCTGCTAAACAATGCCGTAGATACTCTGAGAAGCAAGCATAAACACGGCGAACAGTACTACTGGATTTTGTATTACACTTACCTCTGCCCCCAGCAGCTCCAGAACATTGAAGAGATTGTTGAAAGCTTACGGCCACACATTTTGAATATCTCCAGGCGTACCTATTACCGGAAACGTCCGGAAGCTGTGGAGGCATTAAGTGCTGTTCTCTGGGGATACACAAATAAGGACTGCCTGAAGGTGTTAAACCAGTTTTTCCCAACAAATAAGCCGCAGTCATAAAACTGACACAGCTTTGTGCCAACACTGGCACTGTTATGCGATTTACATGGAATTTTGCCACCGTTATAATGGATGCTGATCAATCACACTCAAATTTTATCTCACAAGGGAGCCGGTCATCTTTGGATACCGGCTCTTTTTGTGTCAGAACAGGAGGAACCTTACGTGAAACGAAAGCAAACAAACCTTTACCCCCAGCTTGTTATCGGGTTGGGGGCATCCGCTTACTTCTTTGTCTTACTGTCAGATCCGGTTCTAGCTACTGATATGTGGACTAAAGCAGAAGACATTATGAAAGATGTCTATACTAAAATCCTTGGTATATCCACCATTGCCGCCATTGTCACAGCCTCAACCGCACTTCTTATGATGAATTTTTCCAAGTCCGGGAAAACCGTGGACGAATCCAGGGCATGGCTCAAACGGATTGCGATTACCTGGTGCATCCTAAATGGTCTGGGTTTCATCATGGCCTATGTATCTCCGTTCTTTGCAGGTGGCAAGTGGACAAGCTAGGAAAGGAGGCTCTGAGCCATGGGTATATTAGATGGTATTGTGGAATGGGTCTCAGAGCAGGTCATGAATGCCCTGGATCTCATTACCACATCTGTGCTTGGTACTTTGGGCTGTGACATGAATACCTTTCTGCGTTTCTTCCCGGCAGCCGAAACAATGTACGGTATTTTTGTAGCCACAGCCGTTGGGCTGGTCCTTCTTAACTGGATCTGGCAGTTATTTAAGAACTTTGGGCTGATTGCCGGGGTAGAAGCCGAGGATCCGGTGAAATTAAGCATCCGATCGGTGTTGTTTATCGGCCTCATTTATTACTGCGATGAAATTACAGATCTTGTACTGTCCATCGGAGGCACTCCCTACGACTGGATCCTGACTTCAGAGTTGCCAGCACTAAACTTCGCAGATTTCAACGCAGTCCTGATTACCATTTTAACTGTCATCTCAAATGGAAGTATCGGCATCATCGCACTGATCCTGCTTTTAGTTCTTGCATGGAACTATATCAAGCTGTTATTTGAGGCTGCAGAACGGTATGTTTTACTGGGGGTTATTATATATACCGCCCCGATTGCATTTGCCTGCGGTGCTTCAAAGTCTACTTCCAACATCTTTTCTTCCTGGTGTCGGATGCTTGCAGGGCAGGTGTTTTTGCTCATTATGAATGCCTGGTGCTTAAAACTATTTACATCCATGGTTGGTTCGTTCCTGTCGAATCCGCTTTTTTTGTAGGAGGTCTCAATGAAACGATTAAAGAATACCCTGATCCTTGGCATCACCCTCTATTATCTTATACCGCTATCTGTCATGGCAGTAACCCCGGAGGAAGTAGCTGCGGTTGGAAAAGAGCAATCGGCTGCCGGAGTATTCATCTGGTTCCTATGCGCGATTGCTTTTCTAAAGGTCAGCCAGAAAATCGACTCCTTTATGGCATCTCTCGGAGTCAATGTGGGACGTACCGGTGGATCCATGATGGCTGAACTTATGATTGCTGCCAGGGGAATCACTTCCGTAAAATCGCTCCAGGGAGGTTCCTTTTTCCGCGGTGGTTCCATCCAGGGCGGTTCGGTACAAAACCAGGCTTCCTTTTTATCCGGAGGACTTGTGGGTGCCGTCGGCAGGCATATTACCCAGAGTACTGTTAATACCATGACCGGACACACATCCAATCCGATCAGCCGGAAAATCTATGAATCCTCCCTTAACAAGGGCGGAGCCTTTGCAAACAATATCACAGCTGCGATTGCCCAGGGCAGTATGAATATGACCGGCAGTATGCAGGGGGAGCAGGCAGCAAAAGCTCTCTCCTCCTACATGGGTCATGTTGGAAAAGAGGATGCACCAAGCTTTTCCGGCGTTGAGATTGGCGGTGGACGCATCATGGGTACGGAAACCTCCATTGCGCATCCAAACGGTGACAGCTTTGGAATGTATAGTTCCGAGCAATATATGACACCGAGGGGTAATTACGATACCGTAACCATGCAGGATAACTCCGTTTGGTACAGGCAGTATGCCGCCCCCACCGTAGAGAAGACTCCTTATATGACACCCACGGGTGAAATTGCATACCATGAGACGGTTGTAAGAAGACTCCCGGATATGCCAAAACGGAAGGATAAAGTGTAATGGCAAAAGAAGAAAAGAACACCCTGTCCAACATTGCAAGTGCGGCATCTATGGCAAAAGGCGCAATAAAGACCGGCAAAGCCATTGCCAATATTGCAAAAGGAGCTTCTGCGGGACCGTACGGAGCTCTTGCTGCCGGACTGTGGGAAAGCCGGCATCTAATCTCAAAAATTGTGCTTGCCGTAGGTGCATTGCTGTTAATTCCGGTGCTCTACCTGTCACTGCTACCCTCTCTGATTTTTGGTACAGAGGGCATGGATACTGCCTCTAAAGATGTCTTGAATGACAATTCCAAAATCATGCAGAATATCGAGTCCATTGAATCCCGGGTGGAAGCAGCACTACGGGAAAAACATGACGAGACGATCCATGCGATTGAAGTATGCGCAAGCGGTTTAGGTCTCCATCATGAATACAGCATCACTGACGATTTTTCGGACCTCATTATCTATGAAAGTACTCTTCTCATATCACAATACTGTGCTTCCGAGAATGATTATAGAAACATTAAGGTAAGCAGGCTGGTGTCACAGATCAAAAGCCGGGCATCCACCCTGTTTACCTATACGGAAAATGTAACAGAACGTGAAGAAACAGACGGACGGGGCAAAAAATATACCGTTTATCATCACGAATACGTCATAGAGTATTCCGGAATGGATTATTTTGCAGACATTGTTTTTTCATTAACTGATGAGCAGAAAGAACTGGCGGCTGACTATGCTGCAAACCTTCATCTGTTTCTGTTTGATACCGTCTACAAGGTAGACATCAATGAAGATCTCCCTCCCGGCAAAACCGGTGTCGATGCTGTGGACATTGCGCTTACTAAGCTTGGGACACCTTACAGCCAGGTTCTGCGCAATGAAGAGGGCTATTTTGACTGCAGTTCTTTCACCCATTATGTATACGAACAGTGCGGAATCAACTTATCCTATGAAGGATCCGATACCGCAGCTTCCCAGGGCCGCTACATCGTAGAAAACAATCTGGCTATCTCCTACGATATGCTTTCACCCGGAGATCTGGTCTTCTATTCCTTTGAGGTGAATAACAGATATATGAATATCAGCCATGTCGGGATCTATGCCGGAGATGGCAAAATCATTGATGCTTCCCTCAGTAAGAAAAAAGTAGTTTACCGCCCCATTTACAGTACCAGCAATATCGTTCTGTGTGGGCGGCCCTATCAATAACCCGAAAGGAGTAATTTCATGCAACCAAATAATGATGAGAATGATGTCTATATCATTCCCCCGAACTTTATAGATACCGGCACGGTTCTTGGTGGATCCGTAAAACTCCGTAATGCCGTGGAAGCCCTGGGTCTGGTCCTTATGATTGGATTTCCGGTATTTCATCTGCCGTTTTCCTTAACGACACGCATTATCATTGCCTGCATCACCGTGCTTCCTACAGCTCTGTTTGCCATCATTGGTATCGGCGGGGAAAGCCTGACTGAGTTTCTGTTTCATTTCATTATATTTTTGAAGAAGAAAAGAATTGTCGGAGCTGGTGAACCCACAAAAGAAAAGGATATTTCCAATTCCAGACCAAAGAAACGCTCCAAACCCAAAAAAGAAAAGTTTGCAGAAGAATTTGGCAAAGAAGAAAAACATTCCCCTAAAAAAAGAGAGAACGCAAGATCCGTTGCAACCGATAAACAGACAGAATACCACTACTTAAACCCCGTTGCCGACTATCTGCCGATTGAGAAAATCGAAAACGGCATTATCTACACGAAAGACCACCGCTATGTAAAACTGATCGAGGTCGAGCCTATCAATTTTTTGTTACGAAGCAGTAGAGAACAGCGCAACATTATCTACTCCTTTGTCAGCTTCCTTAAAATCAGTCCGGTGAAACTTCAGTTCAAGGTACTTACGAAGAAAGCGGATATTAACAAACATCTCGCAGCCATTGAGGATGATATCAGTAAAGAAACCGATGAACGCTGTATCGCCTTGCAAAAAGATTATAAAAATCTGATCAAGCGCATCAGTTCCAAAGACGCCATAACAAGGCGTTTTTTTATTGCCTTTGAATATGAACCCCAGGCTGGTACCGGCAGGAAAGATATGGAAGCCGAAGCTATCTCTGCATTGACCACGGTAGCACGCACCGCAAAAAATTACCTGAAGCAGTGTGGTAATGATGTCATCACACCGGAGGATGATAATGAACTGGCAACGGATGTACTCTACAATCTGCTTAACCGTAAGACCAGTAACCGTATCCCATTAAGCACCCGGATCAATGAGGTCATCGGACAATATATCACAAACGGCAGGGCTGATGACATCGACCATATCCCTGCCATGGAATTTGCCTCCCCTGCATCCATTGACTTTACACATTCCGGATATCTTTTTATGGATGGCATTTATCACGCTTATCTCCTGATCCCAAGCTTCGGATACCGTGCTCAGGTATGCGCCGGATGGATTTCCCTCCTAGTCAATGCCGGAGAAGGAATAGATGTAGACCTTTTCTTTGACAGACAGCCAAAAGATAAGATCCAGCAAAAGTTAGGACAGCAGCTTCGTATCAACCGTTCCAAAATAAAGGATACTTCCGACACCAACTCTGATTTTGATAATCTGGATAGCGCCATCCGCTCAGGATACTTTCTAAAGGAAGGTCTTGCCAACGAGGACTTTTATTACCTGAACATCTTAATCACCATTACCGGAGAAAGTGTGGAGGAACTGGAATGGCGCATTGCAGAGATGAAAAAGTTACTACTGTCCCAGGATATGGATGTTCTTACCTGCAGTTTCCGTCAGGAACAGGCTTTTTTGTCCTCTCTCCCCATCGTCCATCTGGAAAAAAGTCTGTTTGAAAAATCAAAGCGTAATGTACTAACAAGCGGAATTGCCAGCTGTTATCCCTTCACTTCGTATGAAATGTGCGATGACAATGGGATCTTACTGGGGGTGAACAAACACAATAATTCCCTAATTATTGTGGACATTTTCAACTCCCGGATCTACAAAAATGCGAATATGGCAATCCTTGGTACCTCCGGAGCCGGGAAAACCTTTACCTTACAGCTCATGGCACTTCGGATGCGAAGAAAAAATATCCAGGTATTCATCATCGCTCCCCTGAAAGGACATGAGTTTCGCAGGGCCTGCAACAACATTGGTGGAGAATTTATCCAGATCAGCCCTGCCTCCAAAAACTGTATAAATATCATGGAAATCCGAAAAATTGATTCCTCTGCAAATGATCTGATTGATGGCTCCTCCCAGGACAAGTCCTTACTTGCAGCCAAGATCCAAAAGCTCCATATTTTCTTTTCGCTCCTGATACCGGATATGAGCCATGAAGAAAGGCAGCTTTTGGATGAATCCCTGATCCAGACCTATAACAAAAAGGGTATCACTCACAATAATGACAGTCTCTGCGATCCCAAAGATCCTTCGCATTACAAGGAAATGCCGGTACTTGAGGATGTCTACAATATCCTGATCGAGAATGCCGATACCAGGAGACTTGCAAATATTATGAACAGGCTTGTTCATGGATCTGCTTCCACTTTTAACCAGCAGACCAACGTAAGCCTCGAAAACAAATATACCGTACTGGATATCTCAGAGCTTACCGGGGATCTGCTTACGGTCGGGATGTTCGTTGCCTTAGATTATGTCTGGGATAAAGCCAAAGAAGACCGTACTGCGGAAAAAGCCATCTTCATTGATGAGGTATGGCAGCTTATCGGTTCTGCGTCCAACCACCTCGCGGCAGAATTTGTCGTTGAGATTTTCAAGATCATCCGTGGCTACGGCGGATCTGCGATCTGCGCCACCCAGGATTTAAACGACTTCTTTTCCATGGAAGACGGCAAATACGGAAAAGGAATCATCAATAACTCCAAGACCAAGATCATCTTAAATCTGGAAGATGAGGAGGCCATCCGGGTGCAGAATATCCTGCATCTGTCAGAAGCAGAAACCATGGCGATCACCCATTTTGAACGCGGCAACGGCCTGATCTCCACCAACAACAATAACGTGACCGTGGAGTTCAAGGCCTCCGAGCTCGAAAAAGAGCTGATCACCACCGACAGAGAAGAGTTAAAACGGCTGTTGGAACGGGAGAAACAACGGCACCATTTACCCGATGCCGGTTAATACGTATATATTACATATTTAATATGTAGAAACAAAATCACGATAATACGTATTTAGTACATACAGGATACGTATAAACACAAAGGAGAGACCATGCATCAGATATATCAGCAGGAAGAAAACATTCTTTCAAAACTTAACAGTCTGCTTGCCATGTACCGCTGTCTGCATTTTTCGCAGCTATGCTGCATTTTCCCAGAGCTTTCCATAACACAGCTTACCCTTCTGTTAAAGAAGCTTGTGCGAAAGGGTCGGATCGTTCTGGATTCCAAAAAGGATCTGGTCTATTATGCCGGTATCACTGAAGCAAACACTGCCATTCTCTCTTCCTTCTGGGTTCTTTTGGATTTTTACCCGGAAGTCAACTTCCACACAGTTTCTGACTATCCGGTAACGCTTAGTTTTACTGCCACGGATGATTGTTTCGATGTGATATTCATTCCGTTGGAAAAGGAACAGATCCTTAACCAGGCACTTTCTTTCTACAAAGAGGGATACCCTAAGCGCATCGTTGTCGTAGAAAATGTAACACAAATATCTCTACTGTCCATTCCCGGTACGGTTGGATACTGCACGGTATCGGGAGAGGGACAGATTACCTATTATACCTCTAAGGAGTAATTATTTCATGGATCGACCTACTTATTTAACCAAACTTGCTTCCATTGAACAGGAACTGCCAAAACTTGCAAACACCCTGAATGCCATGAAGATCACAGATACCGTATCTTACGGAAAAATCTATGAGGAACTCAGCCTGGATGCTGCACAGCGAGCAGAAAAAATCACCTGTTCCTTACGAAGTCTTATCTTTGCAGCAAACCTGGTGTCTAAACCGATGCTTCTTAAAAAAGCAGCGGACATCCAGGGAATCACCATTACACACTCTAGTGGGATCGTTCAGGTCACGCTTCCGGGGCTCATGCCAAAGAAAGCTAAGTATTCTAACACAGCGTACCTAACGGATCCTTTATATACAGCGTTTGAGCTTTATGTAAAGGAGCATCCTCTTCCACACTTTAAGGACTGTGTAGTAAGTTTTTTGCATATCTATGATGCCTCACTGTCCGCAAAAAGAGTACGGGACTATGACAATCTGGATTCCCAGGAATGCAAGCGGATACTGGATACTGTCGCCTGTTTCTTACTTACCGATGACAGCGGTATTTTTTGTGATACTTTCCATAGAACAGAATTTGGCAATAAAGATGCTACCATTCTCACCATCATGGAAAAAGAACAGTTCCCGGAATGGCTTTTGGAGCAGAAAAATGTGCAAAATAACCTGTCGGATTTTTAGTTCTTTTCCACCTGTAAAAATCCGATACAGATAAGCTGACCGCGCATCCGCTCTGTTTTGGGCTTTCTTGTGTCTAACCCACTTCCGGTTTTACCGGAGTTTCAGTCTGGTATGGTAAAATCTGCGCACTACAACTACAAAAAGGAGAACTCCATGGACACTTCATCAAAAGCGTATAAACTGCTGTCCCTGATCGCCATATCCGGGGAGTGCAGTAAAGATGTATACCCTTTTTTATACCTAACGGACAGCTACAACGAAAAGCTGATGACCAGATTAAAGAGTGACGGTCTTATCAAGATCCATTATAAGGATAAGCTACGCGGTATCCGATTAACCCGCCGCGGAAAAGATCTACTACTCTCCCTGTCCCCTGAACGGTTCTCCAATAATCTTACGGACAACAGTGAAACCAACCGCCCAAGAAGTGACCTGCCAAGGAGACTCAGACTTCAGCAGGCTTCTATCGCCTATGCCATGCTGCAATGCGCAGGAATCCCTGTGTATCCCGAGGAAAAGCCGGCTCTTTTTTCTGGGAACCCGCAAGATTCTGCCAAATTTGCGCTTCCGCTCTTTTACACAGCCAGGGAATGGAAAGAACTGGGGGCAGAAACCATCAAGATCAACAATTCCAGATCTCTGGGAATCCTCTTATGTGAGGATGCCCTGTATGTTCTCTACTTTACCGGCGACCACCCGATCAAATGGGAATACCGGACGGAGCTTAGACTAAAAGCTTTCCTAAACTATCACCTGAAGCAGGATATATTTGCGGGACTATGCCAAAAGAATACGGATTATCCTATCAAAGCAATCTTTCTTGGGAGTCCCATGGATAGTGCCAGAATACTCATGGAGAGTAATGGTGGATTCCAGAAAAGCTACTTTTACCTCGATGGAAGTTTTGACTTTATGCACTTTCTTCCAGTCTCCATGGAAGGAATAACCATGCTTAAGCTCCTGAGCAGCCCTGCGCTTCAAAGCACACTGAATACCCTGCTTCTTTCAGATCTGGAACTTGTAAATCCGGATCTTGGGCTCATCCATGATGCCATAAAGGGAACCACTCCGGTTCTCTTATCCTACAATTTTGATATGCTCCGGCTCTCCAGATTTAAGACCGCGCTGTCTTTTCACGAGATTACCGGGCACCTCATCTGCTTCGACTTCCAAAAAGATACTTTGCAGTCTTATTTTGGAGACCTTGCAACCATAGAAACTATTGATCTTGCCAAATTTGAAAGGAGGTTTTTCCACTGAAGTTATCAGAAAAACAAAAGAAGCTGCTTTGTGTGCTCCTTTTCCTGCCGGTGTTAATAACCACACTGCTCTATGCCGCAGGATACATCGCTCAGTTTCTCTACCACTACAATACCTGGGTATCTGCCGGAGGTACACCGGGAGACGGTTCCTCTCCTCCCCTTCCGGATGCTTCCTTTTTCTCCTGCCTGCAGGCACTTACCATCTTCCCTTACAGTATTTATGGGATTTCTTTATGCCTTCTTGTTGCCATCCTTCTTTTATTCGTGGTGATGCGCATGGGAATCGGGGGAGAAGGGACCCTGGATAAGGAGCGGAATTTTTCCTACTCCGAGAAGGGAACCTATGGGACCAGCGGCTACATGACACCGGAGGAATTTCGCAATGTCCTAAATCTTACTTCCGATATCCGCCGTAGCACCGGCATTATTTTAGGGACCTTGGAAAACAAAATCGTATGTCTCCCTGAAAGTTCGCCCTATAACCGCAATGTTGCTGTCTTTGGGGCCAGTGGCTCCATGAAGAGCCGCGCCTACGCAAGAAACGTCCTATTTCAGTGCGTTGCCCGTGGGGAAAGTCTCATTGTCACGGATCCCAAGTCTGAATTATACGGTGATTTTGCTCTTTACTTGGAGCAGCATGACTATACGGTGCGGGTATTTAACCTGATTCACCCGGAAAATTCCGACAGTTGGAACTGCTTATCCGAGATTGATGGTCAGGATACCATGGCACAGTTATTCTGCGATGTCATCATAAAGAACACCTCTTCTAAAAATGAAACCAGGTTCTGGGCGGATGCAGAACTGAATATCCTGAAAGCGGCCGTGTTGTATGTATATTATGGCTTTCCCCCGGAAGGCAGAAACATCGGCCAGGTATATAAGCTGCTTACCTTAAATACTGAAGAGGAACTCTGCAGTCTTTTTCAGATGCTTCCAAATACTCATCCGGCAAAATACCCGTACTCCATCTTTAGAAGAGCCCAGGAAAGTGTCAGAAATGATGTGGTAAGCGGTCTTGGAATAAGACTTCAGGTCTTCCAGAATGAACTGATCCGTCAGATCACCAGTCATAATGAAATCGACTTAACGCTCCCCGGAAAAAAGAAATGTGCTTATTTCTGCATCACCTCCGACCAGGATTCAACGTTTGACTTCTTATCCAGCCTGTTTATGAGCTTTGTTTTTATCAAATTAGTCCGTTATGCGGACGAGCAGGACGGCTGTAAGCTCCCGGTGCCGGTGCATATCCTGGCGGATGAGATTGCAAATGGCGGCTGTACTATCGCAGATCTCACAAAAAAGATCAGCACGATCCGTTCCAGGCAATTATCCATCAGCTGTATCTTCCAGAATCTCCCCCAGATGCAGAACAGATATCCGGATAACCAGTGGCAGGAAATTATTGGAAACTGTGATACACAGCTATTCCTTGGCTGTACCGATCAGCTCACTGCCAAATTTATCTCCGACAGATCCGGCGAGATCAGCGTGGACGTATCCAGTAAGGCAAAGCAGCTGAATACTTTCCGGATCACAGATTATTCCCCACAATACAGGGAAACTTCGTCCGTGGGAAAACGAAAGCTCTTAACCCCTGATGAAGTTCTACGCCTTCCATTAGACCAGGCTCTTATTATCTTACGTGGACAAAAGATCCTAAAGGTCGGCAAATACGATTTTTCACTGCATCCGGAAAGCAAAAAACTTCAGTACACAAAAGCCACAGACCATATCCCGGCATGGATGATGCAAAACAAAGAAGAATGGTCTGCACCCATACAGAGTACTAAAAAGAAGACATCAACGAAAACTCAACCAGAAATCGTCATGGCGGATAAAGCATCCATCATGTCAAAGTAAAGAAAAGGAGAACCTATTATGCCTAAGAAAACTGAAGAACAGGTAATTACAACCAAAGAAAAAGAAACTATCCTGCCCGCATCCCCTGAAAAGCTTGCCCCCACATCTATCCTTACAATCTCTGCGGACGCAGAAATAGAAACGCCGGAGTCCGTTGAAGATGCCAACTGGCATGAACTGCAGAATGCCTACCGGACAAAGAAAATTCTCGCCGGTACGCTCGGCGGTATCGAAAAGCTGGAGACCGGTGGAACTATTGCTGTTGTGTACTATAAAGATCTGCGCATTGTAATTCCCTTAACAGAAATGATGATTGAATTGAAAGAAGATGCCTCTTCAAACTATGGTGACATCATTAACAGACAAAACAAAATCCTTGGCAATATGCTTGGCTCTGAAATCGACTTCTTAATCAAAGGAATCGACAACAAAACCAAATCCGTAGTTGCCAGCAGAAAAGATGCTATGCTCAAGAAACGGCAGATTTTCTATCTTCCGGATGCAAATGGCATCACCCGAGTATGCGAAGGACGTATCGTTCAGGCCAGAGTTATTGCTGTCGCTGAAAAGACCGTCCGCACTGAGATCTTTGGTGTAGAATACTCTATACCAGCCAGGGATCTCTCCTACGACTGGATGGGGGATGCCACAGAAAGCTACCATGTAGGTGACCAGATCTTAGTCCGTATCACAAACGTTGCCATATCTTCTGTTACTGACATTTCTGTAAAAGCAGATGTTAAAAGTGTCCTTGGTAATACCAGTGCAGAAAATCTGAAAAAATGTAAGGTTCAGGGAAAATATATCGGTACAATTACAGACATCCATAAAGGCACCGTCTTTATAAGGCTTAATATTGGAGTCAATGCAATTGCCCATAGCTGCTATGACTCAAGACTCCCCGGAAAGAAGGATGAAGTCAGCTTTGTTGTGACCCGGATTGATTCGGAACGAAATGTGGCTGTTGGGCTGATTTCACGAATTGTGAAGCAGAATATTTGAGAAGCTTATCAAAATTATTGTTTTTATCACAATACTATCTAAAAGTTATACCCTCTGTCTGCTATTAAGAGACAGAGGGTATAATATAACGCTTTCATCTTACAATCCATTAAAATACAAAGAAAAGCATAAAAAGAAACAGCATACCTAATCCTAAAACAAGGATATTTTTAAGATTCTATGAAAATCCCCTCTCTTTTCATTCGATATGCATTTTTCAATATTAGTTACAATTCCTCAACCTCTTTGTCATTTTTTTCAGTTGGTCCCCATATATAACCAGCCAGCAGTCCAGTGAGCAGGAATACAATACTATCTAATCCTGGAATTGCTATGATAATGAGAAAAAGATTTCTTTGAAATTCCCAAATGGGAATTAATAGGTTCAACGCAACAAAGCCCAAAATAGCAAAGCAAACATACTCCGCTCCTTCAACTCTGTTCCGTCGAATCTTTGTCGATAGCACTCCTCCCCAAGCTGTATATAACAGCATACGTATAACTGATCGTATTCCCGTCATTTCGTCAAAAGCTACATAGTTTTCTCGCAGTACCAGTAACGCAACAAGGATAATACTGGATAATATTATTTTATAGTAACGTGAGAATACGTTCTTCATATCTTTCCCTTTCTAAATGTCATATTAGTGAAACATCAATTCCGATTGATGTCCACTGTAACAAAAATAGTATAAGATCCACCCATTCCATTAATACTTCCAGTTGCTTCAGAATATGCACGCGGTCCTGTCAGAGCATTAGTTGATTGCGGATAATATTGTACATATCCCCAGCCTGTATTATATGAAAAAGTGTTCGTAGTTGGATGTTCGGTTATAGATTTACCTGTCCCTAACATTCTGCCATCATTTACTCCAACTGTCCTATTCGAGAATGACATAGAATATTGACTGCTAGTACATTCCCACGAACCACTTACATTTGATATTTTAATATCATTTTTATTATTTGCCCAAGAATATGTAAGTTTAATTTTGGCACGAATGCTCGATTCTTCCTGTTCATTAGTTACGCTATCGCATAGCATTATGCCATTGTCAGCAGGTAACTTTAATGTCATATCATATTCTACTTTCTGTTCCCCTGTTTTCATGTTTTGATCACTAATTGACGACGTTACCTGCTCATCTGCTATATCATATTCTATTATCTCGTTTGTTAAATTATCTACCACTTTTACATGTACTGTAGTTTCATTCCTTTGTTGTGATTCCATTGCTTTCACAGGCATGCCTGCTAATGAACTAGCTAAGATCATTGTCAATACATAGGAAGCAACCTTTTTATATTTTCTCATAATTTAATATCCACCTTTCGTCATATAATAATTCAGTTAATTTTTCTTTATTTAGTTTTACATATGTTCATAATATTCCCCATTTTAATTCTCTAGTGGACTGCCCTCCTTTCCTCCTAGTCCATACAACACAGTTTAGTTTTAAGATTTTTAACGATACACAGTCCTTGCAAAAAAGCAGTTAGCATCATTCCTATAGAAATACAAACAAGCCACTCGGTCATTCCCAGACAAAGAAGGCATAGTTCAACCAATCCAAGGCATATTAACAACTTTATGACTACCTTTTTGTATCTTTTTTGTTCTTCCCTGCTCAACAATCTGTTTTCATTTTCAAGCGGACTAAAATAAGCCAAGCTGATTGCAGATAATATCGTAGCCACTAATAACTTAATGTCACACTTGATAACAGACGAAAGAAAAATACACAGTACCAATAACAGACTGGAACTAATAAAGCAGACTCTTGCACTCTTAGCATGATATCCACCACTGAACTTCCGCAGAATCACAAATGGTGTAATAGTCAATACCCCTTGTACTACGGACCCAAATAATGCACCTATTGCTAATGCTAATAGCATGGGTGACAGAGATAACAGAATACTATATATAGCATACTCGTATAATTCTCGATCTATTTCCGGGACGGCACCACATTTTATCAGCCAGTCTGTTATTTTTCCTGTGCATCTTTCCATTATTTTGTCTTCCTATACCTTTCCAGTTCTTTCGGTGCCTTAGGCTGATACACAATACAGCATGATGCTGAATTTGCATCCATACTTAAAAAGGAATCCAAAACTTTGGCTGTCTTTTTTGCTACTTTTTTTGTCAAATTGTTCTTCATATAGAAGCCCTCCTTTTGAGTATCATTAATAATAACACCTTAAAAATAATATAATTTAAAAATTATTACAACTTTCTACGACCGAAAAGCACAAAAAGATGCAAAATCGGGAATTTTTAGTTTGTTTCTCCAAGTATAAGGTCCAAGTATAAGCTGACCTATTCTAAAATCAATCCGTAATATAGTACATCTATTAAGTATTTTTTCAGTATAATATGCTTTTAATTTTTAATACATAAATTGGCATATCCCAAAACTTCAATAATTACCGGGATATGCCAGACTTTACTGCAGTTATCTTTTTATCAATTTACGATTATTCTACATATTTAAAATACTTAAAATAATCTACAGTTTCCTGAAAATCTTCGTCATCTTCAAAAATATTCGCCGTTTTTCCCACCATTAAAGCGAATTCAACATATTCGTTTCCCGGGCTTAAAATAATATTGTTAGAAACACTTGTTTTCGCTGTTTTTTTATACTCTCCTATAGCATCCAAAACAATATCCCGTCCTGCGCAAATTCCACCAATAATTTTATTGTTTTCATTACACCACCTTATAATATTGTATATTACCTGCTTGTTTTTAATATTTCCAATATCCCCTCCACAAATAATAAATATATCGATGCTTTCTAGATCAATTTTAGTGACACTTACATCCTTTTGAATTTTGATTCCTTCATTTGTACAAATTGTTTGATATTCATCCTCTGCAACTATATAAACATCACCTTTTGTTTTCATAAAATATGCCACTAAATTTACTTCAAAAAAAGAAGTTTCCGGATATAAGAAAATATATGTGTTCATTAGTCTACCCCCATTTTATATTCTATATATTTATTATAAGCTCCCTTCCACCACATTACAAAATTTAAGACCATCACCCCCCAAAAGCATACGGTATCAAAATCAAATTTTGTTTTATACATACTTGCAATAAATAAATTAGCATAAATAAAAATTTCATTTACCAAATAAACTACTGACGCTATTACCCCCAAAATATATACTATTAAATATGCAATTATTCTCTTCTCGATTTTTCTTTTATTAATGTTCCTAATATTTTTCAATAACTGCATTGCTGAAAAATGAAGCGTTGACACATTTAAGTAATTTAATATTATATAATAAAAGTCTGTTCTCAAAAATATCATTAATTGCCATACAAAGTTCAAAAAAATTGTCAATATTATAGCATTGCAAATTCTATTTCCCAAATTTCCAACACAATAAAAACCTTTTATGAACAATGTTATTAATAAAATTATATTTTCCACATAAAATCCAGCCAAATAGCACATATATCTCTTATTTCTATTAACCGCCCATATACTATTAATATCTGTTTCCACTACTAAATAAAATAACCTTAAATTTAATTTAACTTTTGAAGGCATTTGCAGTTCAACAGCCGATAAATAATGCCCAAGTTCATGCAATATAGTTATTATAATTCCTATAAATGAAAAGCATAGCAAACTTAATCCCGAATGATTATTTATTATTTTAGCGTTTCCATAATATGGGATATTATCTTGTATCAGAAGAATCATACAAATGTTTAGCACAATAATTATGGTATATACAATATGTGCTTTATTATTAAAAAAAATGTGTGCTATACATTTTGTAATTTTCCAGTGCTTAATCTCATTTCTATCTTCAACAATCTCCCCATTAATCATATAAACAAGTTTTAAGTCATATAAATCCAAAATAAATTCCAAAATATTGTATATCTCTCCATATTTTGTTTCAATAATATTTTGGATTTCTTCTATCGTATGATTGCCGTCACACAAATTAATTATGTCTACAGCTTCACTTGGCAATTCAACAAAAACGCCATTTCTATCATCTCCTACCACAAAGCTTTCTCCACCTAGTTGCTGTTTTTTTAAATCCAATGTTATTCTTGTGTTATTATCTATTTTTATCTTCGACATTTGCAACCTCTATCAAATCTTTAATTTTGAAATACCGTTTTTGTAAAGAATTACATGTAGGGCATGAACAATCCTTAATATGTCTACCAGTTCTTTTAAATGCATATGTATCTAACTCTATTTCGGCATTGCAATCTTCATAATGCTCTTCATCTAATATATATTTAAAAATCTCCATTAAAAGCATTCCTGTTCCAGCCAAAATGTTAGGGGCATATGATGTATTTACCGAATTATATGAATCTCCATATATATATTTCAACAAATTTCTGGTTTCTTCGAAATTTTCTTTCAATTGTTGCATTATTCCACAATCATAACATCCTTCTTTGTAAGTAAACGATTCTATTAAAATAGATCTTTGACTCATTCCCATCTGAAATAAAGCTTTTCTATTTTTTAAACAGCAATAATTAATCCATCTAGTACTTTCAATTGGTGGTGTATCAATTGCATTAATTACAATATCTGATTCTCTTACCAAATCAAAAATATCTTTATAATCAGTAATCTTCATATTATAAGTTACAACATCAATATTTCTGTTTAAATTAATAAGATATTCTTTTACGGCATCGACTTTATATTTACCTATATCCTTTTCTGTATATACAAACTGTCTGTTCAAATTTCCGTATTCTATTTTATCATAATCCACTATTGTAATTGCTTGTACCCCCATTCCCACCAAAGATGCTGCAAGAATACTCGCCCCTCCAGCCCCCAACAGTAGTACTTTTGTCTTGCTAATTTTTTTCTGCATTTTTAAAGTTGAAAAGCTTTTAGTAGAAAAATTTTCAAGGTAATTAAGATTTGTTCTGTTTCTCATTGTATAATCGTTTTCACTTATTTCATCATATTCAAAATAATTTCTTTCATCCAATTTTCGAATAAAGTCATCTATATCTTTTTTATCCATTTGTAATTTAGTATACAATTCACATTTCTCCACTCCCTTCTCCAAGCATTGTACCAGTTCTTTTATATCTCTATCGATTGGAAATATTTCTATGGTTTCATTTCCAGTATTTATCATTATTTTTTCCTCTAAATATATAATATTAAATATACTTTTAATTTTCATGTATACGATTTTCCTTTCTATTAAACAGATAAGATGCAGACAGAATTAATCAGCCATCATCTCTAGATAATATCTGCTCCATTAGACTACTTGTGTCCATGCGTTCTTTCCTTTCCGCCTCGCTTGATTTGACCATCTTTTACCCGATTAGTTACGGCAGATGTTGTCATTTCTGCAATACGAGACATACTCAAACTTATTGATTGTTCACCCCTTTGCTCCATCTCCATTACAGAGACTTCTTCACTACTATGGGCTCGGCTGACTTCTCACAGTTCGTTGTTACTAGGCTAATGGAACCCCTATGAGACCTCCACGCTTAAGGTGCACGCTCTTTCTCTCCATATATCCGCCACATTTACTCTGCTACTACAAAAGTGATAGTTATTAGACTTCGTTGCTTTTAGCCAACTTATCTCTCGTAGCCTAGCCTTATATGTGATTTCTGTCCGTCAGACCAGAGATTTGCTTACAGCTTCCTTCAGATTCCACCTCACGATAGACACCCTTGCTGTTCAGCTATACACTTCCCACTATCTGGGCGTGTTCGGGACTTTCACCCGTTAGAGCGCGCCCATGGCGCGCAAACTAAAAATAGAGGGGAGAACTTTAATTTCTCCCCTCTATTCTTATGCATGTCGATGACAAATTAAAGCAGTCTGTTTTTCAACTGGTTTAATTTCAATCTTTACTTCCTTCTTCATTAAACCATCCTCCTTTCTACTACAATATATTTATGGTTAATATCCCTCTTGTTGCAATAAGGAATTATCCATCCAAACTTCCGAAATATCCCATTGTTATGACAACATAATGCCATAAAGTTTAATTGTATAATAATACTTTGTACAAAATCGTGTCCTTACTATCGCCTATTCTTTTCTTACAATTTACAATCTCTCATTCTTTCTTCATTGAACCATCCTTTTTTCTTCCTTACTATTTAATACTTTTATCCATATAACTGTCCTTGATATGTTTATTATATAAAAGCGTTCTCTTATATCAATACTTTCTAACCGAAACGACATTTTTGGTCCTTATCTGGTCTTTTCTTTATTCGAAAATTCTAAAGCTCACTTCATTTTTGACTTTTGCTACAAGTTGCTTGTATTACAGTAATAAATTATTCCTAATATTGGTTCATTACCAGAACCATAAATCAATATTTCCAAGAAGATCCATATAAAAATAATCAGAATTGCTGCCCTTAGATTTTACGTTTGTTTCAGAAGTATAACACTCTATTATACAAAAGTTATTTTAGAGCATGGAAAAACAGATATCCAAAGTTTCCAAGTTCTTCAGCGAAATACAGACTAAATTTAATCCGGAGGATACTGGTGTTGCTGATTTCTTATAAAACTTAACAAAAAAGCTTACACTTTGTCTTTTTATCCCATTCTTTTGCATTATCCAAATTATTAATATATAATCGAATCATAATCAATTTAGGGAGAATCGTAAGATGCGTATTATTATTTGTGATGATGATCTGATAGTTGTAGAAAAAATGCAGAAATATCTCAAAAGCTATTTCAACCATCTGCATCTGAAATGTCCAGAAATTATTTCTTTTTCCAGTGGTGAATCCTTACTTGCGGATCAGCGCCCCAAGGATATAATTTTTCTTGACATTGAAATGCACGGACTGAATGGAATCTATGTAGGAAATGAGTTAAAAAAACGCAATAAGAATACCATTATTTTCATTATTACTTCTTATTCTGAGTATTTGGATGAAGCCATGCGTTTTCATGTATTCCGTTACCTTTCCAAACCCATAGATAAACAACGTCTTTTTCGAAACCTGAAGGATGCCTTGGATTTATATCATTCTATGACCGTACAGGTTCCCATTGAGACCCGGCAGGGGGTTCATACCGTGCCGGTTTCTTCTATCATTATGGTGGAAACACAGGGGAAAAAGGTTATCGTTCACACTACTGCACGTGACTATGAATCAATTCATACGATGCAATATTGGCTGGATCAGTTACCTGTGAACCGCTTTTTTCAGACGCATCGGAGTTTTATCATCAATTATGAACACATTACTAATTTTGACCATATGCTGGTACATCTTTCAAATGGTCAGTTTACTGCCTATCTGACAAAACGAAAATACAGTGCCTTTAAGGGAGCCTATCTCCTTTATTTAGAAAGTACGAGGTAAAGCATGGAACATATTATCTCTTATATATTTATATTTGTCATGGAAGCTATCATTCTCTTACAGTATTCCAGTCGCCTGTTTTCCCCGAAGCATTCCTTTTCAGGCAGACTTGCAATACTGAGTGTGCTATATATTCTTTTGTTTATTATATACCTTTTTAACATGAAATGGTTAAATATGTTTTCCTATTTATTGACCAATTTTCTGTTTCTTATCACACAGTATGATATCAAATGGACTTCAGCCGCCTTTCATTCCACCTTGCTTGCTGCTGTCATGGGAATGTGTGAGTTAATCGTATACAATATCATCGCACGGACAGCTCCGCATTTTTATATGCAGATGGACTCTTTTCACAATACAGTACTTTTGATCCTGTGCAGTAAAATTTCTTTTTTTGCCGTTATTTATCTATTGACACATTTATTCAAAAGTTTACAGGGGAATTCAGATACCGATGATAATTCTGTTTTGCTTTTAATCATCATTCCTGTCACTTCTGTGTTTATTATGCTCACCTTCGTGAATATCAACGATCACTATACACTCTCTGCTGAGTCCAACTGCCTGGTTTCTCTCAGTGCCTTATTCCTGTTATTCATGAACCTGTTGATATTTGGTATTAATCAGTATAGCCGGAAAAAGAATCAGGATTATACAGAAATGCAGCTGCTATTGCAAAAAGAAAGTGATTTCACAGAATATTATAAGATGCTGCTTTCACAGAACGCAAATCAGGCAATTCTCATTCATGATATTAAAAAACATTTACAGTCTATTGCGTCTCTGAACGAACAAAATGCCCCTGATAAGGTAAGTGCATATATTCATCAGTTGCTTCTCTCTTCGGATTTAAAAGAAACAGCCCGCATTTGTGACAATGAGCTTCTAAATGCAATTATGGCACGCTACAAACGGCAGTGTAACAATATGGGAATCGCTTTTACTGCCGACATTCGTAGCGGAGTATTGAATTATATGTCAGACAGTGATCTCACTTCTCTTTTTTGTAATCTACTAGATAATGCTACGGAAGCTGCTGGCAAAGTTCCAGACTCTTATATCGAAGTTAATATTTGCAAGCGTGAAAATACACCCTTTGTTTTAATCACGGTTGTCAATTCCTGCCGTGTGAACCCATTCTCGAACTCTGGTGGAAAGCTTATCTCTACCAAACCGGATAAACACGCTCATGGATTTGGAACTAAAAGCATCAAAAGTGTATGTAAAAAATATAATGGGGATATCCAAATGTACTATAATGAGGAGTCTCTGACTTTCCACACCGTTATAACAATAAGATCTTAGCCCAGCAGAAAATATTTTTATTTTGTTTTTGGCTATTTTTCATGTTTGGCACAAATTTTGCACTAAGACAGTACTAACTGGCACGGCTTTGCGATTTTCACTGTCACTTTACTATGCTACAATATGAAACGTGAATAACTGGTATCATTCACACGACGCAGGAAAGACTCCCCCTTTTAACTTTCCTGCGTTATTTTTATG
>ERZ810424.57-NODE-57-length-43118-cov-14.2137_pt1 | contig 43118 bp, 33 predicted proteins | sample MGYA00520270_ERZ810424 | MGnify/ENA primary metagenome ERZ810424 (study PRJEB31588, sample SAMN03399971) | human gut metagenome | study: EMG produced TPA metagenomics assembly of the PRJNA231909 data set (A prospective, longitudinal analysis of the... | reverse complement strand
TAATCTATCAAACGAGGTGTCAGGAGCCATACGGTGCTTCTGGCACCTTTTTTGTAGATTTTTGTGAATTTGATTAAAAAGTCCTTGACAATTTGTCTCTGGCAAGACCGCAAAATCTATCCTGATTTCCTGCGGCGCGCGCCTTGCTGTATTTGATATTGCGGAGCTGCGGGAGGTCACGGCCTATGATGAGCTGGAATTGGATACCCTGGGAGACCGGAAAACTGCCCTGTTTCTCATTATGAGCGACACGGACGATTCCTTTAACTTCCTGATTTCCATGTGCTACACCCAGCTGTTCAATCTCCTGTGTGAAAAGGCGGATGATGTGTACGGCGGGCGGCTGCCGGTCCATGTGCGTTGCCTTATCGACGAGTGCGCCAATATCGGCCAGATCCCAAAGCTGGAAAAGCTGGTTGCCACCATCCGTTCCAGAGAGATTTCCGCCTGCCTGGTCTTGCAGGCACAGTCCCAGCTCAAAGCCATCTACAAGGACAATGCCGATACCATCATCGGAAATATGGACACTTCCATCTTTTTGGGCGGCAAGGAGCCGACCACCTTAAAGGAATTGTCTGCGGTGCTGGGGAAAGAGACCATCGACACTGTGCGCCCAGATAGGGCGTTGAGCAAAGTAGTGTAAGGCACTACCCCGTAAGATAACACGGGAAACAACCTGCCTAACCGAAAGGCGAAAGCTGAAACGGGAACACAGCACGGCAGGAAAGCAGTAAGTCACCTAAAGATAACTTGGTGCGACTGAACTGCAATGTTAAGTGGATATGAGGCTTAAGTTGGGTTTACTGAACGCAAGTTTCTAATTTCTGTTATCGGTCAGGCGGAGGAAAGTATCTGTAACCTCTGGCACACTGGCGATTGGTTATAGGTGTCAATCAATCGGTTATCAAAAACGGTGTGCAATCTGTAGGAGAACCTATGGCAAGGAAACGAAAGCGGAGACCGACAATCCACATTTGCCTATGCTCAACGCTAACTGGGGATGCCCTAAACAGGAACGCCAACCGAAGGAGGTGAAAATTCGGCTATGGCTGTAGAGCCTGAAAATCCTGCATGGGCACGGAACGCCCGTAGTAGTCCGAGAGGGGTAATGACCCTCACATGGCGAAGGGGCGTAGTTATTGTGTACTAAAAGAAAAGTTGATTAGGGAGGAAAACCTCAAAATGCAACCAACAACCGAAATTTTAGCAAGAATCAGTAGAAACTCACTCGCAAATAAAGATGAAATTTTTACCAGACTGCATCGCTATATGCTGAGGCCAGACCTGTATTTTCTGGCATATAAAAATCTGTATGCCAACAGTGGTGCCGCAACTAAGGGTGCAAACGATGACACGGCAGATGGATTCAGCGAAGCCAAAATCGCAAATATCATCCAAAGGCTCGCTGATGAAACCTACCAGCCCACACCCGCCAGAAGAACCTATATCCAGAAGAAGAACAATCCCAAGAAAAAGCGACCTCTGGGAATCCCGACATTCACAGATAAGCTGGTACAGGAAGTTCTGCGGATGGTTCTCGAAGCGGTGTATGAGCCTGTTTTCTTGCCAGTTTCTCATGGATTCAGACCCAAAAGGAGCTGCCATACCGCACTGAAATCCTTAAAAATGGAGTTCAATGGTATGCGTTGGTTCGTGGAGGGTGACATCAAAGGGTGCTTTGACAATATCGACCACAGCGTTCTTGTAGGCTTGATTCATAGTAAAATCAAGGATGCCCGGTTGATAAAGCTGATTTACAAATTTCTAAAGGCTGGATATTTGGAGGATTGGAAATATCACAAAACCTACAGTGGTACTCCACAGGGCGGTATCATTTCTCCGCTCCTTGCTAACATCTATCTGCATGAGCTGGACAAATTTGTAATGAAGCTGAAAAGCGAATTTGATACCCATGGGCAAGAACCTGTCAGGACAGAATATCGCCTCCTAAGCAATGACCTCCAGAAACTTTCCTATCACATCGGCAGACGCACCGGGGCAGAAAGAGAACAACTGCTTTCCGAATACAACGAAAAGCGGAAGCTCATGCTGAAAATGCCCTGTACAGCTCAGACAAAAAAGTGCATCAAGTATATCCGCTATGCGGATGACTTTATTCTCGGTGTGAAAGGAAGTCAAGAGGACTGCCAGTGGATAAAGAGTAAACTTTCTGAGTTTATCCGTGAAACCTTAAAGATGGAACTCAGCGAAGAAAAAACACTCATCACTCATAGCAGCGAAAGGGCAAGATTTTTGGGGTATGATGTTCGTGTTCGCAGAAGCAGCATTATCAAGCATGGTGGGCCAGGCAAAAAGACAAAACGCACCCTCAACAATTCCTGTGAACTGTCTATCCCATTCGATGATAAGATTCACAGCTTCATTTTCGCCAAGGAAATTGCGATACAGAAACCGGATGGGAAACTCATGCCTGTCCGCCGTAAATCTCTTTTGCGACTCACAGATTTGGAAATCGTTTCTGCCTACAATGCGGAACTGCGGGGAATCTGCAACTACTATGGAATTGCCAGCAATTTTTATAAACTGTGCTACTTTTCCTATCTCATGGAATACAGTTGCCTCAAAACCCTCGCAAGTAAGCATAAATGCACCATAGCCAAGGTGGTTGAGAAATTCAAAGACCACTACGGAGAATGGGGAATCCCCTACGAAACCAAAACGGGGCAAAAACGATGCTATTTTGCAAAATACTCCGATTGCAAGGATAAGGCCAATCCGACGGACATCGTATGCAATGCTGCGGTGGAGTACGGATATTCCCGAACAGCCTTGGAGCAGAGATTGAAAGCAAAGGTCTGTGAGCTATGCGGTACGACCGAGAGCGATTGTTACGAAGTTCACCATGTCAACAAGCTCAAAAACCTTAAGGGCAAGCAGGCATGGGAGGTTGCAATGATTGCAAAACGGCGTAAAACGCTGGTTGTGTGCAAAAAATGCCATGTTGCAATCCACAACCAGTGAGTAACTGCTGACCGAACGATAACAGAGCCGGATACATTGAGAGATGTAAGTCCGGTTCCCGGAGAGGGTGGTGCGAACCTACCATAGTAATATGGCAAGGCGGTGCCTCCCTACTCCACTACAATACCGGAGAGAGCCGTGGGCGGGAAACCTCCCACTCGCTCAACTATCAAAAATTGGGGAAAGAGCTGATGAGCCAGGACGAACTTGCCGTCATGGACGGCGGTAAGTGCATCCTTCAGCTGCGCGGTGTGCGGCCTTTCCTTTCGGACAAGTACGACATCACCAAGCACCCCAATTTCAAATATACCGCCGATGCAAACAAGAAAAACGCTTTTGATATTGAGGCGTTTTTGTCGGCACGGCTGAAGCTCAAGCCCAATGAAATCTGCGATGTGTACGAAGTAGATGCAAAGGGCGCGTAAATCTGTTCCGCTGTGAAAGGAGTGATCTTATCTATTCGCCTTACCTGTCCCCTTGCGGGGACCATCGGCGTACAAAGCGGACAATCACCAAAAAATAATGAAAAAAGGAGGACAGCCGGAATCAGGCCCCCGGAAACCGGGCGGCGGATTGTTCCGGCTTTTGTATGCCTATGAAACATGACTAATCAAACTTTTTGATTCCGGCTAACTATAATTTATGGAATTTTTCAATGAGGCTATCAATGTGTTGCAGATTCTCGTCATTGCCCTGGGTGCCGGTCTCGGTGTGTGGGGCGTGATCAATTTGCTGGAGGGCTATGGCAATGACAATCCCGGCGCCAAATCGCAGGGCATGAAACAGCTCATGGCGGGCGCTGGCGTTGCTATCGTCGGCATGGTCCTTGTACCGCTGCTTTCCGGCCTGTTCACTGTCTGATATTCCCTGTTAAGCAGCCATAAGAAATCCCTGCCCCTCCCGTTTTCAGACGGGAGGGGCGGAAAGGAGGTAAGACTGCATGGATTTCTTGATTGACGCCCTGACCAACTGGCTCAAGGAAATGCTGGTAGGGGGTATCATGGGCAATCTATCCGGGATGTTCAATAGCGTAAACCAACAGGTCTCAGATATTTCCGGCCAGATCGGGCAGACGCCCCAGGGCTGGAACCCGGACATCTTCAACATGATTCACACGCTCTCGGAAAACATCATGGTTCCCATTGCCGGTGTAATCCTTGCGATTGTTATGACCGTGGAGTTGATTCAGATGATTGTGGACCGGAACAACCTGCATGATGTGGACACCTGGATGATTTTCAAGTGGGTGTTCAAAAGTGCAGCCGCCATCCTCATCGTCACCAATACATGGGCCATCGTCATGGGCGTATTTGATATGGCCCAAAGCGTAGTAGCCCAGGCCGCTGGTATTATCGGTTCCGATGCGTCCATTGACATTTCCGAAGTTCTGGCGGATATGGAACCCCGGCTGATGGAAATGGATTTGGGGCCGCTAATCGGCCTGTGGGTCCAGTCGCTCTTTATCGGCATTACCATGTGGGCGCTGTATATCTGCATCTTTATCGTCATTTATGGCCGTATGATCGAGATATACCTTGTGACCTCAGTGGCACCTATCCCAATGGCAGCCATGATGGGCAAGGAATGGGGCGGAATGGGACAAAACTACCTGCGGAGCCTGCTGGCTCTGGGGTTCCAGGCATTTCTCATCATTGTCTGCGTGGCGATTTACGCGGTGCTTGTGCAGAACATCGCCACGGAGGACGATGTAATTATGGCCATCTGGACCTGTGTGGGCTATACGGTGTTGCTGTGCTTTACGCTCTTTAAGACCGGGACACTGGCAAAAGCAATCTTTCAGGCGCATTAAGGAAGGAGGGAGTTTCCGTGGCTTATGTACCTGTACCCAAAGATTTGAGCAAAATCAAAACCAAGGTCGCGTTCAATTTAACCAAACGGCAGCTGGTCTGCTTCGGCGGCGGGGCGCTCATCGGCGTGCCGCTGTTCTTTTTGCTCAAAGGGCCTGTGGGGACCAGCACGGCGGCCATGTGCATGATGGTCGTGATGCTGCCTTTCTTTCTGTTTGCCATGTATGAAAAGCATGGCCAGCCGTTGGAAAAGATTCTGGGCAACATCATCCGCGTGTCTGTGATCCGGCCCAAAGAACGCCCGTACCGTACTAATAACTTCTATGCCGTATTGGAACGGCAGGCAAATCTCGACGAGGAGGTGTCACACATTGTTTACGGCAATCAAACGCTGGCTGCACCGGCTGTTCGGAAAAAACGAGGAACAAACTGTGCAGCCGGTCAAAACAAAGAAAAAGCTGTCCCGCGCCGATAAAAAGCAGATCGAGGCTGCGATTGCCCGTGCAAACCGCACGGACAAAAAGGAAAAATCGGCCCAGGACAGTATCCCCTATGAACGGATGTGGCCGGACGGTATCTGCCGTGTGGCAGACGGCCATTACACAAAAACCATCCAATTCCAGGACATCAACTACCAGCTCTCGCAGAATGAGGATAAAACCGCGATTTTCGAGGGCTGGTGTGACTTTCTCAACTACTTTGACAGCTCGATTCGCTTTGAGCTGTCTTTTTTGAACCTTGCGGCATCGGAGGAAACATTTGCCCGCGCCATCTCCATCCCTCTCCAGGGGGATGATTTTGACAGCATCCGCACCGAGTACACGGAAATGCTTCAGAACCAGCTTGCCAGGGGCAACAATGGCCTTATCAAGACCAAATACCTGACCTTTGGCATTGGCGCGGACAGCATCAAGGCCGCCAAGCCCCGTCTGGAGCGTATCGAGACGGACATCCTCAACAATTTCAAGCGGCTGGGCGTGGCAGCGGAAACGCTGGACGGAAAGGCGCGACTTGCCCAGCTTCACGGTATCTTCCACATGGACGAACAGGTTCCGTTCCGCTTCGATTGGAGCTGGCTGGCGGCCAGCGGCCTGTCCACCAAGGATTTTATCGCACCGTCCGGTTTCGAGTTCCGCACCGGCAAGCAGTTCCGTATGGGTAAGAAATACGGGGCTGTTTCTTTTTTGCAGATTTTAGCGCCGGAGCTGAATGACCGGATGCTGGCTGATTTTCTGGATATGGAAAGCTCCCTCATTGTCAGCCTGCATATCCAGTCCGTCGATCAGGTGAAAGCCATCAAGACGGTCAAGCGGAAAATCACCGACCTGGATAAATCCAAAATCGAGGAGCAGAAAAAGGCTGTCCGTGCCGGATACGACATGGACATTATCCCTTCCGACCTTGCCACCTACGGGGCCGAGGCCAAGAAGCTCTTGCAGGATTTGCAGAGCCGGAATGAGCGAATGTTCCTTGTAACGTTCCTGATTATGAACACGGCGGACAATCCCCGCCAGCTGGATAACAATGTGTTCCAGGCATACAGTATCGCGCAGAAATATAACTGCCAGCTGACCCGCCTGGACTTCCAGCAGGAAGAAGGGCTGATGAGCTGTCTGCCCCTGGGTGTCAATCAGGTGGAGATTCAGCGGGGGCTGACCACCAGCTCCACGGCCATCTTCGTGCCATTCACGACGCAGGAGCTTTTCCAAAATGGGCGCGAGGCGCTGTATTACGGCATCAACGCCTTGTCCTCCAATCTCATCATGGTGGACCGCAAGCTGCTGAAGAACCCGAACGGCCTGATTCTCGGCACACCCGGTTCCGGCAAGAGTTTTTCGGCCAAACGAGAGATCGCCAACTGTTTCCTGCTGACCACCGACGACATTATCATCTGCGACCCGGAAGCCGAGTACGCGCCGCTGGTAGAGCGTCTGCACGGACAGGTCATCAAAATCTCGCCCACTTCTACCAATTATATCAACCCGATGGACCTGAACCTGGACTATTCGGACGATGAAAGCCCGCTGTCGCTGAAATCTGACTTCATCTTGTCCCTGTGTGAGCTGATCGTGGGCGGCAAGGACGGATTGCAGCCGGTGCAGAAAACCATCATCGACCGCTGTGTGCGGCTGGTGTATCAGGACTACCTGAACGACCCGCGCCCGGAGAATATGCCCATCCTGGAGGACTTGTATAACCTCTTGCGGGGACAGGACGAGAAAGAAGCGCAGTACATCGCCACCGCGTTGGAGATCTATGTAACAGGTTCTTTGAATGTGTTCAATCACAGGTCCAATGTCAATGTTCATAACCGTATCGTCTGTTACGACATCAAGGAGCTGGGAAAGCAGCTGAAGAAAATCGGGATGCTGGTGGTGCAGGATCAGGTCTGGAACCGCGTCACCATCAACCGCGCCGCCCACAAGTCCACCCGCTATTACATCGACGAGATGCACCTGCTTCTGAAAGAGGAACAGACCGCCGCCTACACGGTGGAGATTTGGAAGCGGTTCCGCAAATGGGGCGGCATCCCGACAGGTATCACACAGAATGTAAAGGACCTGCTTTCTTCTCGCGAGGTGGAGAACATCTTCGAGAACTCCGACTTCGTGTATATGCTCAACCAGGCGGGCGGCGACCGTCAGATTCTCGCCAAGCAGCTGGGCATTTCCCCGCACCAGCTTTCCTATGTGACCCACTCTGGCGAGGGCGAGGGGCTGTTGTTCTATGGCTCCACCATCCTGCCGTTTGTGGACCGTTTCCCGAAAAATACGGAATTGTACCGCATTATGACCACCAAACCCCAAGAAGTAAAAAAGGAGGATGAATGACCATGAATCAGAACATTTGCGAACTGGATACCATGATGTTTTTTGACAATGCCCTGGAGAGCGAGCGCACCCAGCTGCTCACTGAGCTGGCCGATGCCGTCAGCGAGACCCGCACAGCGGCGGATCAGGCTGCGGAGCTGAACGAGGACGGCGAGGCGGGGCTTCTCCGCCTGACGGAAATCTGGTGCGTGATGAGCGACGTTCCCGCCGTCATCATTTTCGATGGCGGGAAAACTGAACTGCTGGCCAACGTGGTGGCGCAGGTCTACGCCTATCTGCTCCAGCATCCTTTCAACGATCCTGTGGGGCTTGCCCTCTATGTGGAACTGCGCTGCATGGCGGCCTCCCTCATGCTGGGGGAATGGTATGAATAAAGAACCGCGCCTGCGTTTCACGGAGGAAGAACGAGCAGACCCTGCTCTGGAAAAGCCCATCCGCAAAGCGGAAAAGGCCGCCGCCAAAGCGGATCAGGCGCAGGCCAAAATCCCGAAAAAGAAGGTCAAACAGACAGCGGTGGACCCGGATACCGGCAAAGTAACCACCAAGCTGGTGCTGGAGGATAAGAAAAAGCCGCCGTCCAAGCTGTCCCATGCGGTGCGGGACGCCCCCGGAGACGCGGCGCTGGGGAAAATCCATAAGGAAATCCGGGAGACGGAACAGGACAATGTGGGTGTGGAAAGCGCCCACAAGTCCGAAGAAGCTGCCGAGACAGGCGTTCATCTGGTTCGGGAGGGCTATCGCAGCCACAAACTGAAACCCTACCGCAAGGCGGCTCAGGCAGAGAAAAAGCTGGAAAAGGCCAATGTGAACGCTCTGTATCAGAAGTCTTTGCGGGAAAATCCCCAGCTTGCCAGCAATCCCTTCTCCCGCTGGCAGCAGAAACAGGCCATTAAAAAGGAGTATGCCGCCGCCAAGCGCGCCGGTCAGACTGCCGGAAGTACCGCCAAAACTGCCAGCAAGACCGGCAAGGCGGCAAAAACCGTCAAGGAAAAGGCACAGCAGGCGGGTGCGTTTGTCATGCGCCACAAGAAAGGGGCTGGCATCGTGCTGGCCCTCTTTTTGGTGGTCTGCCTCCTGATGAACACCATTTCGTCCTGCTCTATGCTGGGACAGGGCATCGGTTCTGTGGTGACAGGCAGCACCTACCCCTCCGATGACCCGGAACTGGTGGCGGTGGAGGCCGACTATGCCGCCAAAGAAGCGGATTTGCAGGCTGAAATCGACAATATTGAAAACAGCCACCCAGGGTATGATGAGTACCGCTATGACCTGGATATGATCGGGCATGACCCCCATGAGCTGGCTGCTTACCTGTCTGCTGTTTTGCAGGGCTATACCCGGCAGAGCGCCCAGGCGGAACTGGAGCGTGTCTTTGACGCGCAGTATCAGCTGACGCTCACCGAGGAAGTTGAGGTACGCTACCGGACAGAAACCCGCACCGACAGCGAGGGCAACAGCTACACGGTTGAGGTCCCCTACAACTATTACATCCTGAATGTAACCCTCACCAGTAAGCCGATTTCTTCTGTGGCTTCAGAGCTTTTGACCCCGGACCTGCTGGAAATGTACCAAGTCTACCGGGCAACCCTGGGGAACAAGCCCCTGATCTTTGGAGGCGGCTCCCCGGATATGGGTAATTCCGAGGATTTGACCGGCGTAGAATTTGTGAACGGTTCCCGGCCCGGCAATCAGGCTGTGGTGGATCTCGCTAAAGGCCAGGTGGGAAATGTGGGCGGCCAGCCCTATTGGAGCTGGTATGGCTTTACATCCCGTGTGGAATGGTGCGCCTGTTTCGTGTCCTGGTGCTATGGCCAGATGGGGCTTTCAGAACCCCGCTTTGCGGCCTGCCAGTCCCAGGGCGTCCCGTGGTTCCAATCGCACGGACAATGGGGTGCGCGGGGATATGCCGACATCGCCCCCGGCGACGCCATTTTCTTTGATTGGGACCTGGACGGCAGCGCCGACCATGTGGGCATTGTAGTCGGCACGGATGGCAGCCGGGTCTACACCGTAGAGGGCAATTCCGGTGATGCCTGTAAAATCAAGAGCTACGATTTGAACTATGAGTGCATCAAGGGCTATGGCCTAATGAACTGGTAACAAATATTTAGATAAGGAGTGATTACGATGGCTACTAAAATGGAACGCATTGACCGTGAGATTCAGAAAACCCGTGAGAAGATTGCGGAGTATCAGGAAAAACTCAAGACTCTGGAAGCACAGAAAACCGAGGCGGAGAATCTGGAGATTGTTCAGATGGTGCGCGCCATGCGGATGACCCCGGCCCAGCTGAACGCGATGCTGTCCGGCGGTACGCTCCCCGGCACGGCAGCTGCCTCCGCTGACAACGATGAACAGGAGGACAATGCCCATGAAGAATAAGAAGTTTTGGAGAACTTTCGCCGCCCTTTGCACCTCACTGGTGCTGATGGGCGGCTTTTCTGTCACCGCTTTTGCCCAGGGAACCGAACAGACCCCGGAAACGGAGCAGACCACAGAAGTGGATGCCACCAATGACAGCAATGTGGTTATTGAGGAAACCGAGGACAGTCCGCCCCTGACACCGGAGGGCAACGCGGCTTTGGTGGATGATTTCGGCGGCAACAAGCAGCTCATTACCATCACCACGAAGGCGGGCAACTACTTTTACATTTTGATTGACCGCGCAAATGAAGATAAGGAAACCGCCGTCCACTTTCTGAATCAGGTGGATGACGCAGACCTTGCCGCTTTGACCGAAGAAGGGCAAACACAGGAAGAAACGCCTGCTGTCTGCACCTGTGCGGAGAAATGCGAAGCCGGTGCGGTCGATACAAACTGCCCGGTCTGCTCCGTCAATATGACGGAATGTGGCGGTAAAGAGCCGGAGCCCCCGGAAGAAACGCCCGCGCCAGAGGAACCCGAAAAAGCGGCGGGATTAAATCCGGCTGTATTGCTGCTGGTTCTGGCTCTCATGGGCGGCATTGGTGCGGTGATCTATCTGAAATTCATCAGGAAGAAGTCTCAGACAACGACCACCCATGACCCGGACGATTATGAATATGACGATGGTGAAGAAATCCCGGATGAGGAAGAAATCGAGATCGAGGATGAGGAATCCGAGGAACCGGATACCGACGGGGGCGGCACAGAGGAAAGCGGGGACAAGCAGGCATGACCCGCTTTACCGACAGCCCCTATGAACGTATGATGACGCGCAGGCCGGAGGGCGGGAAGGACACTTCCCGTCCTCCTTCTTTATCCCCCGGCCACCCCTGTTATGGCTGCGGGAATTATCGTTCCGGCCAGCCTTGTGTGGGACTCTGCCAGCGGGAAATGTCGCGCTGGCTCCAGGAAAGGAGGAATAAGAAATGAATATCCTGATTTCTTTTATCAAAGCCATTGCGGTTTTTGATCTGCTTGCAATCGCTGTGTATTTTGGCGGCGATATTCTGACTACCGTGATGGGCAGGTTTCGGAAAAAAACGGTGCAGGATGACCCATTCGATTTTTCTGTTACGGATGCTGTGACAGTCCCATTGTCCATAGATTCCATCCGTCGGCTCTATTCCGGTGATGCGGCGGACTTTGTGGAAGGAAAGCTCCTGCCGGATGCCGCGCAGACGATAGGGGTATTGACTGAACGTGAACAGACAGCGGCCCGTCTGCTTTTGTCTGCTCTGATTGGTTTTCTGGTGGAAGAAGCGCCTATGGATGAACGGAGCTTCCCTATGGTCATGGAACTGCTGAACCACATGGAAGGTGAAAAAGAGGATGGATGTCAGGACCCGGTTGATATTTTGTTTGAGGATACGGTCCGCCGCACCAACCGTTACGAGGAATATTACAGCGATTATCGACGCTACCAGTTGATGAAGGTGGATAAGACCCGTGTTATTCTGGCCTGCCGTATCCTCATCAACGATCTGCTGGGTAAGCTGTACCGCTATGACTATCGGTTCGGCTATGACCTGCTGCTGGATGAGGAAAACAGTATTGAGAAAAAACTGCACACGCCCGTGCAGGAAGAATGGGAGGATGAAGATTATGAAATTAGTGATTGCTGAGAAGCCTTCGGTTGCCCAAAGTCTGGCCGCCGTGATTGGGGCAGCAACCCGTAAGGACGGCTATCTGGAGGGGAACGGCTGGCGGGTGAGCTGGTGCGTAGGGCACCTGGCTGGGCTGGCCGATGCCGACAGCTATGACCCCAAGTATGCCAAGTGGCGCTATGACGATCTGCCCATCCTGCCGGAACACTGGCAGATGGTGGTGGGCAAGGACAAGAAAAAGCAGTTTGATGTGCTGAAACAGCTGATGAACGCCCCGGACGTGACCGAGGTGGTGAACGCCTGCGACGCCGGACGCGAGGGCGAGCTGATCTTCCGCAGCGTCTATGAGCTGGCGGGCTGCCAGAAGACCATGAAGCGGCTGTGGATTTCCTCGATGGAGGATTCCGCCATCCGGGAAGGCTTTGCGAACCTGCGTCCCGGCGCGAATTATGACGGCCTGCGGGATGCGGCTCTCTGCCGCGCCAAGGCGGACTGGCTGGTAGGCATCAATGCCACCCGGCTGTTTTCGGTGCTGTACCACCGGACCCTCAACATTGGGCGCGTCATGTCCCCAACGCTGGCCCTCATCGTCCAGAGGGAGGCCGAGATCGACACTTTCAAGCCGGTTCCGTTTTACACGGTCACGCTGGAGCTGCCCGGTTTTTCCGTTTCCGGGGAGCGCATGGCGGACAAGGCTGCCGCCGAGCAGCTGAAAAAAGCCTGTCAGGAGACAAATGTGACGGTCAAGCAGGTAGAGCGCAAGGACAAATCGGAAAAGCCGCCCGCACTTTATGACCTGACCACCCTCCAGCGGGACGCCAACCGCCTGCTGGGATATACAGCGCAACAGACTTTAGATTATCTTCAGGCATTATACGAAAAGAAGCTCTGCACCTATCCCCGCACGGACAGCCGTTACCTGACCTCGGATATGGCGGAGGGATTGCCGGTGCTGGTTAATCTGGTTGCCAACGCCATGCCATTTCGGAAAGGAATTGCTATTTCCTGTGATGCGGCCCAGGTCATCAATGACAAAAAAGTGACCGACCACCATGCGGTGATCCCCACCCGCAACGTCCAGGGCGCAGACCTGTCCGGCCTGCCGGCGGGCGAAAAAGCGGTGCTGGAGCTGGTGGCTCTGCGTCTGCTGTGCGCTGTGGCCCAGCCCTATACCTTTGCGGAAACCGCCGTTGTTGTGGAGTGCGCCGGTGCGGAGTTTACCGCCAAGGGCCGCACGGTGAAAAATCAAGGCTGGCGGGCGCTGGACGCTGCCTACCGTGCCAGCATGAAAAATGCGGAGCCGGATAAGGACACCGAGGACAAGGCGCTGCCGGAACTGGCCGAGGGACAGGAATTGCCGGTCTCCGGTGCCGCCGTCAAGGAGGGCAAGACCACCCCGCCCAAGCACTTCACCGAGGATACCCTGCTTTCTGCTATGGAGACTGCCGGGAAAGACGATATGCCGGAGAATGCCGAGCGCAAAGGGCTGGGGACCCCGGCCACTCGTGCCGGAATTTTGGAAAAGCTGGTCTCCACCGGCTTTCTGGAACGGAAAAAGAGCAAGAAAACCGTGCAGCTTTTGCCGTCCCATGACGCGATTTCCCTGATTACCGTCCTGCCGGAACAGCTGCAATCCCCGCTGCTGACCGCCGAATGGGAGTACCGCCTGGGTGAGATCGAGCGCGGCGAGCTGTCCCCGGAGGACTTTATGGCCGGGATCAGCGCCATGCTCCGAGAGCTGGTGGAAACCTATCAGGTCATCAAGGGGACCGAGTACCTGTTTTCCCCGCCCCGCGAAGTGGTGGGCAAATGTCCCCGATGCGGCGGCGAGGTTGCAGAAATGCAAAAGGGCTTCTTCTGCCAGAACGAAGGATGCAAATTTGCAATCTGGAAAAACAGCAAGTGGTGGGAAATGAAGCGTAAGCAGCCCACCAAGGCTATCGTGACGGCGCTGTTAAAGGATGGACGCGCCCATGTGAGCGGACTGTACTCTGAAAAGAGCGGAAAGACCTACGACGCCACCGTGGTTCTGGAGGATGACGGCAAATACGCCAACTTCAAGCTGGAATTTGACCGGCAGAAAGGCGGCGGCAAATGAAGCTGAGTTTGTATGAACAGGAGACCATTATCCTCTATAACCAGGCCGAGGCCACCGCCGAGGTCTATTCCCACGACCCGAAACTGCTGGAAAAGCTGCGGCGGCTGGCGGAGAAGTACCCGGACCAGATCGTGAAAAAGGACCGGCAGACCTTTATCGTTCCCAAACGCTGTGTGTCGGTGCGGGAACCATACAGCGCCGAACGCCGTAAGGCCGCCAGCGAACGCGCCAAGGCCGCCGGATATAAGCCGCCTGTCAGGAAATCCGGCAGTTGAGTATGGCCGGGAATCTTTTTGAGACCGTCAAGCAGTCTGTCACCGTCCGGGAAGCGGCACAAATGTATGGGGTCGAAGCCAACCGAAACAACATGGCCTGCTGCCCGTTTCACGATGACAAACATCCCAGCATGAAGCTGAACGAGGAATACTTCTACTGCTTCGGCTGCGGAGCCACCGGCGATGTGATCGACTTCACCGCCCGGCTCTATAACCTCGCCCCCAGGGAGGCCGCCGAGAAGCTGGCCCAGGATTTTGGCCTGGCTTATGACAGTCAGGCCCCTCCCCGGAGGCGCTATATCCGGCAAAGAACCGAGGCGCAGAAATTCAGGGAGGACCGGGACCATGCCTTTCGTGTCCTGGCCGACTACTATCATCTGCTCAGAAAATGGGAAACCGACTATTCCCCAAAAACGCCGGAGGAAAATCCACACCCCCGCTTCATGGAGGCAATCCAGAGAAAAGATTATATGGACTATCTGCTGGATTTTTTTCTGGAGAACAGCCCGGAGGAACAAAAGCTGTGGATTGCCGGGCATCAATCCGAAATCGCCAATTTGGAAAGGAGAGTGAAAATCATGGCTGATAAACCCACCAACCGGGAACGGTTGCAGCAAATCACGGCAGGCATTGAACAGGGTATCAAGGAGTTATTCGAGAGCGAAAAATACAGGCGTTACTTGTCCGTCATGTCCAAGTTCCACCGCTACTCGGTCAATAACACCATGCTCATCTATATGCAAAAGCCGGACGCCACGCTGGTAGCTGGCTATAATAAGTGGAAGAACCAGTTTGAGCGCCATGTGAAACGGGGCGAACACGGCATTACCATCATTGCCCCGACACCATATAAGAAGAAAATCGAGGAACAGAAGCTGGACCCGGACACCCATGCCCCGATCCTGGACGCGGACGGAAAGGCGGTCATGGAGGAAAAAGAGATTGAGATCCCCATGTTCCGCCCGGTGAAGGTGTTTGATTTGTCCCAGACCGACGGCAAGCCCCTACCGGAACTGGCTTCCTCTCTGTCCGGGACTGTGCCGCACTATGAAGCGTTTTTGGAAGCGGTGCGGCGTTCTGCCCCGGTCCCCATTGAGTTTGAACCGATGGCCGCCGAGATGGACGGCTATTTTTCTTCCGATCAGCAGCGTATCGCCATCCGTGAAAGAATGAGCGAAGTACAGACCGTTTCCGCCATCGTCCATGAGACCGCCCACAGCAAGCTGCATGACTACAACAAAGCCCAGGAAGAAGCGGCCAGGGCCGGTAACAAGGAACCGCCCAAAAAGAAAGACCGCAACACCGAGGAAGTGGAGGCCGAGAGCATTTCCTATGCGGTCTGCCAGTATTTCGGTATCCAGACTGGAGAAAACAGCTTCGGGTATATCGCCAGCTGGAGCCATGGCAAGGAGCTGCCGGAACTGCGGGCCAGTCTGGAAACCATCAATAAGACTTCCTGTGAGCTGATTACCGACATCGAGCGCCATTACAGGGAAATCTGCAAGGAACACGGCATAGACCTGACCGCTGCGCCAAAGCCGGAACGTGACCCCATTGAGCAGCTGGCCGCCGACATCGACCAGTTCTCCTTTGATTACGACACCTATGAATACCGTGATCGCGTGGATGACCGGGAGGAGGCTCTGCGGGAGCTGACTGCTGCGCTTCACGGCGGAGATTCCGGCAGTATTCGGGACTGGCTCCGGGAATTTGCCGATGAAAATGAACCGGGAGGAGCCAACGAAAAAGCTATGGAGCTGTTGGAACGTCTGGATCAGCTGGTGCCGATGGCTGAACCGGAACAGCTGGACGAGCCGGAACCTGATCCCAACCTTGTGAAGATGGCGGATGAAGCGATGGCGATGGGCGTAGATACAGCCTGGAACTCCAACGAGGAATTTCCCTTATCTTTCAATACCGAAAGCGCCCAGCCCAGCGCCGAGTACCGGGAGGCTCTGCTGGTGCTGGACGATGTAACCTACCTGCATATCCAGCCGTGCGAGACCGGATGGGACTACACACTCTATGATGTGGCGACCATGAAGCAGTTGGACGGCGGCCAGCTGGATGGCGAGAACATGGGCCGCTCTGAAGTGATCGGCAACATCTGCGAGGACCTGGGGATGGGCGGCAAGTCCATCAAGTATGCACCAATTTCTATGATTGAGACTTTGCAGGAGGCGGCCTACCAGCAAACCGCAGAAGCCGCAGCCGCCCAGCTGCCCGATGCACAGGAACAGGCGCTGGACGAGTACCCTATGCCGGACCCCACGCTGACCCAGGACGATCTGGAGAAATGCGGCTACCTAGACGGGGACCTTTTGCCCCTCTCCAAAGAGCGCGCCTATGAGTTAATGGCGCAGGACCTGACCGTTTACATGGTTCAGCAGGGTGAAAACCCGGCTATGGCCTTTGACACTGACGATCTGGACGCCCACGACGGTATTTTTGCCGTCACCCGCGAGGAATGGGAGGAAAGCCCGGTTTTCGATGCCCAGGTCAAGGAGCGTATGGAACACCAACAGGAACGGGAGCAGGCGTTTCTCGACCACAAGGGTGACTGCTTTGCCATCTATCAGGTAAAGCACACCGATGAACTGCGGGACATCCGCTATGAGGGGCTGGAGTGGCTCAAGTCCATCGGGCAGACGGTGCAGCGGGACAATTATGATCTGGTCTACACCGCACCGCTGCTTCCCGCCGATTTGAAAGGAGATACCGCTGAACAACTCTTTTACCGTTTCAACAACGAACATCCCGCTGACTACCGCCATCCGTCCATGAGCGTCAGCGACATTGTTGCCATCAAGCGGGACGGCAAGGTATCCTGTCATTACTGCGACAGTTTCGGCTTTGCCGAGGTTCCCGGATTCCTGCCGGACAATCCTCTGAAAAGTACCGAAATGACCGTGGAGGACGACTATGGTATGATCGACGGTATTCTCAACAACGGCCCCAAGGAACCGACGGTGGCCCAGTTGGAACAGCAGGCCCGCAGCGGCCAGCCCATCTCCCTCATGGATTTGGCTGCCGCCGCCCATCGGGAGGATCGGGATAAAAAGAAATCCGTTGTGGAGCAGCTGAAAAGCCAGCCCAAACCCGAACACAAAAAGACAGCGCCCAAAAAGAGCGCGGAAAGGGAGCTTTGATATGAACAATTTTACTTTTGAAGAAATGAACCTCATGTGCATTTACAACACCGGAAGCCGTACCGGGCTGATCGAGGCCCTGACGGAGATGCGCGGCTATCTCACCCCGGAAGAAATAGAATTGCGGGAGCTGACGGACAGCGCCCTTCAGAAGCTCCAGGATATGAGTGATTCTGAGTTTGCCGAGTTGGAGTTGTACCCGGATTTCGATGAGTAACAGCTTTTCCTAAATTTACAATTCATTTATTTTCAAAAGTAAGGGGGTGTAGTATAATAAAGCCAAATTAGAAGTTGTGGGGGGGTGTATAATGGAATATATTAAGGTTACGAGCGAAAATATTGAGAAAGAGCATATATGTTGTGCTATTTCTAATAACAATGATATTCAAGTATCTTCCAAAAAAGCATGGCTGTCAGAACGATTTGGGGATGGTTTAGTTTTTCTCAAAAGTACGGAAAGAGGAAAATGTTTTATTGAATATATCCCTGCTGAAAAGGCATGGAATCCGATTTCAGCAGATGGATATATGTATATTGATTGTCTATGGGTTGCGGGTTCGTTTAAAGGGCATGGTTATTCGTCAGATTTATTAAATGCTTGTATTGAAGATAGTAAAAACAAAGGGAAAAAGGGATTGTGTATTTTAGCAGCGGCAAAGAAAAAACCTTTTTTAGCAGATCCTAAATTTCTGAAGTATAAGGGATTTCGAGTTTGTGATGAAGCTGATAATGGTATTCAATTATGGTATTTACCGTTTGTCGAAAATACAACATTGCCACAATTCAAAGAATGTGCGAAACATCCCCATACTGACGAAATGGGTTATGTTTTATATTATACAAGTCAATGCCCGTTTAATGCGAAGTATGTCCCTGTAATTGAGAGGATTGCAAAAGAAAAGTCAATACAATTTAAAGCTGTTCACTTGCAGAGTAAAGAAGAAGCCCAAAATGCTCCGACACCAATCACAACATACGCATTGTTCTTCGATGGTAACTATATTACGAATGAGCAGATGAATGACAAGCGGTTTCTGAAATTATTGGAGAAGTAAAATTCCAGTTTGTAGAAATCATTAACAATTAAATAACCATTACTTTCACAGTAGTATCACCCGGCAGGAAATCTTTTCAAAGGTTTCCTGCTTATCTTTTACCCAAAACTGAAAGGAGGACAGAAAATCATGCCAACCAAAGCTGAAATGTACGCGCAGATGGCCGACCATGTGGCGACCCAACTCACCGGCAGCTGGCAAGAGTGGGCGGGCTTTCTTACTACCGCCGCCCGCCTCTACAAGTATCCGTTCCATGAGCAGATGATGATTTACGCCCAGCGCCCCGATGCTACCGCCTGCGCCGAGTATGACTTGTGGAATGAAAAAATGGGCCGGTATGTGCGGCGCGGCTCCAAGGGCATCGCCCTGGTGGACGATTCCGGGGACCGCCCCCGCCTGCGCTATGTGTTCGATATTTCCGACACCGGAACCCGTGAACATTCCCGCACCCCCTGGCTGTGGAAACTGGAAGAACGGCACATGGATTCCGTAACGGCCATGCTGGAACGCAGCTACGATGTGAGCGGAAACGACCTGCCCCAGCAGCTTACCGATGTGGCCGGGAAACTGGCGGACGAATATTGGGAGGAGCATCAGCAGGACTTCCGCTATATCGTTGACGGTTCCTTTTTAGAGGATTATGATGAACTTAACATCGAGGTGCAGTTTAAGGCTGCCGCAACCGTCAGTATCGCCTACGCCCTGATGTCCCGCTGCGGATTGGAGCCGGAACAGTATTTCGGACATGAAGATTTCATGCCGATTTTCGACTTCAACACTCCGGCCACTATTGGGGCGCTGGGAACGGCGGTCAGCCAGATCAATCAGCAGGTATTGCGGCAGATCGGCGTCACCATCCAAAACTATGAACGCGAAGCCATGCAAGAAAGGAGAACCCACCATGAAGAATCCCATGACGTACATCCAGAACGGCGATTATCAGATTCCCGACCTGAAGCTGTCCGAACAGCCGGAGAAGCCCTTGGGCAAGTACGGCAGGATGCGGAAAGCGTACCTGAAGGAACACCGGCCCATCCTCTACAACCAGCTGTTGATGAGCGAGAAGCTGTACCCGCACCTCATCGAGATCGACGAGACCGCACAGAGCCGTCTGGAACAGCTGATTCCCCAGCTGGCGAAGGACGCGGGCGCGACGGAGCAGCTGAAAGCCAGCGACCCGATGAAATGGGTCGGTCTGATGAACACCTGCAAGGCCCAGGCCGAGGAAATCCTGATGGCGGAACTTATCAACAGCTGACTTTAGACCTGTTCCTTTCCGAAGCGGAACAAATTCAAAAAATAGATGAAGCAGAGAATGTGAAAACATCCTCTGCTTTTTCTTTTGCCCAGGCGGACATTGACCATGTGCTGCGACTGGGCGGCAATACCGTCCGCCAAAGAGAGCGCATCGTCGCTGCTTTTGAAAAACAGAAGTCCACCGCCGAGATCGCGGACTATCTGAAAAGCCTTTTTCACGGAGGCAACGGGATCGGCAGCGTTACCGCGTGGTATGGCGAGGACGGTATCCATCTTTCTCACGGGAAGTCTGCCCGTTACGACAAATCCGCCCAGGTCATTTCCTGGGAGAGCGCCGCCGAGCGCATCGGACAGCTTTTGCAGGAGGGCCAGTTTGCAACCAATGTGGAGCTGGCTGAATCGGCGGGCTATGAACGCTCCCTTCTTGCAGAAAAGTTATGGTATCTGTATCACGATTTCAGCAAGGAAGCCAGAGAATCCGGGTATCTTGCCAGCTTGTCGGGCATACCTGGAAGCGGGTTCCCGGAAGAAACAGAATGGCTCAGTTCCCAGCTGAATAAACCGGAGTTTCGTCAGAGCCTTGCAGAAGAATACGCCGCCTTCTGGACGGCTTACCAACAGGACCGGGATCTGTTGCGGTTCCACTACCACAAGCCCGGAGAAATTTGGAAAAACCTGCAAGAGCTGTCTCTGCCCCGTATCACCTTTACCTCTCAGCTGACGGATGTACCTGCGGCCAGACAATTTATCTCCGAGGACGAGATAGAGGCCGCCATGACCGGAGGTAGCGGCGTTGAAGGCAGCAAGGGCCGCATTTTTGCCTTTTTCCAGAATCCTCATACGAACAAGGAAAAAGTGAATTTTCTCAAGAGCGAGTATGGCATAGGCGGCCACTCTCATGCCCTGTCCGGCGCTGTGGGCAGCAATGAAGATCACGACGGAAAGGGTCTGCACTTCAAAAAGGATGGCTGCCCGGATGTGAATTTTTCCTGGGAAACAGTTGCCAAACGGATTACCGATTTGATTCAAAAGGGCCGCTATCTCACGGACAAAGAACAGGCAGAGTATGAAAAAATTCAGGCGGAAAAGGCGCTGGCTGAAGAAGATGCCATACAAGCCCAGCAGCCGGACCCGGAGATATGGGAATACAACGGCGTAAAGGAACGCCACCCGGATGATCTGGTTCTGTATCAGATGGGTGATTTCTTTGAGTTGTATGGTGAAGATGCCAAGATTGCTGCTGCGGAACTGGACCTCCGCCTGGGCAGCCGCGCGATTCCCGGCGGCCGCATAGAGATGTGCGGATTTCCTGCAAACCGGCTGGAGCAGGTAGTGGAACAGCTGCGGGATAAGCATGATGTGACAGTTTCTGCTGTCCCGGAGGGCGGTAAGGAGCGGCAGGAGTTTTCCATGCCCGCTATCGACCATGAGGCAGAACAGGCCATCGACGCTCAGGAAGCGGAATTTGGTGCGGACGGGACCAGAGTGTTCCGGGAGCCAGAACCGGCAAAACCGTCCCTTCGGGAATTGCATGAGCAATACAAGCCCGTTGTGGCTGCCGCTGTTCTGGAGGATGTGCCATACCGCAATGCCTGCGGTCACAGCGACCACGAGAACGCCGTCATTGAGGGAAACGCCGCTATCCGCCGCGCCGTCCTGGGTTCCGGCAACATGGAATTGCTTCGCCTTTATTCCGACGTACCGGAATTTCGCCAGCGGCTGCACCGGGAAGTCATCGACGAGACCTATCCACGGCTCCATGAGCAGCTGCGTCCTCTCTCACAGGATGACATTGATGACGCCATTCGCGCATGGAACGGTGACCTTCAGAGCAAGCACGCCGTTGTCCGCTACATGGAAGCCCATGCGAGGGAGAAAGATACCGCCGCATGGCTGGCCCGCACGTTTGACGGCGGCGACGGCAAAACCCCGTTCGCAGTACGTCCGGACAGCCCGGAGGGGACGGCCTTGCCCTGGCCCAAAGTCCAGCGCAGGCTTGCGCAGCTTATCCAGGAGGACCGCTTCTATACAGAAGAAGAACAGGACCGGTTCGACAACATTGATCCCATTGCGATCCGTGAATCTCTGGAGGAACGAGGCATCGTAAACGGTCGGGTGGCGGACCCGGAAAAGCTGGATAATGACCCATTCATCCAGCAGGTGACAGCCGACGCGGAGCGCATTGCAAGCAACAGTGAGCCGGAAATCTACACCAGCAAAGGCGGCCACTCCTACCAGCCGGGGGATGCCATAGATGCGACCACCGATAACAAAGGTACAGTAGTGCGGATGGTCATTGACCATGTAGACGAGGATTACATCTGGTACACCATGCCCAGAGTCCCGGACCAAGAGCCAGTGGAAATGCGGCGCGAGATATTCGAGAAATATCTGGACAGTGGTGAGTTCCTGCCTGTATCTGCGCCGGATTTATCCGTCCAGCCCATCGCCCGTGAGAGGGACGCCATTACCAGCGGCGGCGAACCCGCCCGCGAGATCAGCGTCACTATTTCGGATGAGGAATATGCTGAAGTTCGCGGTTTCGTGCGGCAGCGCACTTCTTATGACCCCACGGACCCGGTTTACAGTGTGCGCGATACCGTCTATCTGGATGACCGCGACTATCAGACCACCGAGCTGCGGGAGGACACGGTGCAGCTTCTGCCCACCGGCATGAGCTATCCCATCTACCGTACCGAGAACCGGGAGCGGTTCGAGCAGCTTCTGTGGGCAGACAACCGCAACAGCTTTTACACCGAGTTCCTGCCCGTCAACCCCGACACGGCGGACCAGGACCTGCGGGATGTGCTGACTCATGGGCTGATTGGCGCGCAGGAAAAAGCGGAGCTTTCCGAACTGCTTCGTACCGGCAGGACCAACAGCGAGGTTGCTCTGTGGCTGAGCCGTGCTTATCCTGACATCATTGAGACAATGGAGCTGGAGACCGGGGACACCGCCGATTACCGTACCATGCCGGAGGGCATTGAGTTGGAAGTTCTGGATGAGGACGAGAAGCGTCTGGCCATGCTGTTCTTCCGCTGGGATGAGGTCGCGCCTCTGCTGCGTGGGCTGTATGACCGCCAGCTGGACGGATTTGTGCAGGAACAGGATGAACCGTATATGGAAGCTCCTGCCGATGAGGAAGAATCCGTTGAAACCGTGACTCCCACCGAGAGACCCGCCCCCGAAGCGCCAGCGTTCCATGCCGAGACCGAGGCGGTCTACCTCGGTGATAAAAACGGCCTGCCCTATGACATCGTGGTGGAGCGCCTGCGCATGGATGAGCCGGAACCCACCCCGTCCGAACCGGAACCCTCTGCGGAGCAGGCTCCGCTTGAGGAACACAAGGCTGATATTCGCCGCAGCGCGGAGAACTTCCATATCACCGACGACCACCTGGGCGAAGGTGGGCCAAAGGCAAAATTCTGGCGCAACATTAAAGCTATCGCCATACTGAAACAGGTAGAGCAAGAGAACCGCTACGCTACCGTGGAAGAACAGCACATCATTTCTCAATATGTGGGCTGGGGCGGTTTAGCCGATGCGTTTGATTCGGGAAAACCGGAGTGGGCTTTGGAATATTCTGAACTGAAAAGTATTTTGACCGAGGAAGAATACGCATCTGCCAGAAGCTCCACATTAAACGCCCACTACACCAGTCCTACCGTTATCAAGGCAATCTATGAGGCCGTAGGCCGCATGGGATTTGAAACAGGCAACATTCTGGAGCCGTCCTGCGGCGTTGGAAATTTCTTCGGGATGCTTCCGGAAGAAATGCGGAACAGCCGTCTATACGGTGTGGAGCTGGATTCTATCAGCGGGCGGATTGCCAAGCAGCTCTATCCCAAGGCCGACATCACCGTGGCAGGATTTGAGACTACGGACAGACGGGACTTCTATGATCTGGCAGTGGGGAACGTGCCGTTTGGTCAATATCAGGTTCGGGACAAAGCCTACGACAAGCTGAAATTTAACATCCACAACTACTTTTTTGCCAAGGCGCTGGATCAGGTGCGTCCCGGCGGCGTGGTGGCCTTTGTCACCAGCCGCTATACGATGGACGCCAAAGATTCCACTGTGCGCCGGTATCTTGCCCAGCGCGCCGAGCTGCTGGGAGCTATCCGTCTACCCAACAATGCGTTCAAGGCCAATGCGGGGACCGAGGTTGTGTCGGACATCATCTTCCTGCAAAAGCGGGACCGCCCGCTGGACATTGTACCGGAGTGGACGCAGACCGGACAGACCGAGGACGGCTTTGCCATCAACCGCTATTTCCTGGACCACCCGGAAATGGTGCTGGGCCGACAGGAACCGGAAAGCACCGCTCACGGCATGGACTACACCGTGAACCCCATCGAGGGACTGGAGCTGGCCGATCAGCTGCATGATGCCGTGAAGTACATTGGCGGCACCTACCGGGAGGCCGAGCTGCCGGAGCTGGGCGAGGGCGAAGCCATCGACACTTCGATTCCCGCCGATCCCAATGTAAAAAACTACTCCTATACGGTAGTGGACGGCATGGTGTACTTCCGGGAAAACAGCCGCATGATACGTCCGGACTTAAACGCCACCGCCGAAGCCCGTGTCAAGGGGCTGGTGGGTCTGCGGGACTGTGTGCAGAAACTGATTGACCTTGAGATGGACGCCGCCGCACCGGACAGCGCCATCCGGGAGAAACAGTCCGAGCTGAACCGGCTCTATGACAGCTTCTCCGCAAAATACGGCCTTATCAATGACCGGGCAAACCGGCTGGCCTTCTCCGATGATTCTTCCTACTATCTGCTCTGTGCGCTGGAAGTGCTGGACGAGGACGGCAGGCTGGAACGCAAGGCGGATATGTTCACCAAACGGACCATTAAGCCCCATGAGGCTGTGGCCTCTGTGGATACCGCCGCCGAAGCCCTGGCAGTCTCCATTTCGGAGGAAGCCTGTGTGGATATGGGCTATATGGCGGAGTTGACCGGCAAAACCAGGGAGGAACTGGCTGCCGAGCTGCAAGGCGTGATCTTCCGTGTACCGGGACAGCTGGAGCCGGATGGAACCCCTCATTATGTGACCGCCGATGAATACCTGTCCGGCAATGTGCGGCGCAAGCTGCGTCAGGCACAGCGGGCCGCTGAACAGGACCCGGCCTTTTCAGTCAATGTGGAGGCGCTGACTTCCGCCCAGCCCAAAGACCTGGACGCTTCCGAGATCGAGGTGCGGCTGGGGGCAACCTGGATCGACAAGGAGTACATCCAGCAATTCATGTATGAGACCTTCGATACCCCGTTTTATATGCAGAGGAATATCGAGGTCAACTACACCCCGTTCACCGCCGAGTGGCAGGTTACCGGAAAAAACAGCGTGTCGGAAAACAATGTGGCGGCTTATGCCACCTATGGAACCAAGCGCGCCAACGCCTACAAGATTCTGGAGGACAGCCTGAACCTGCGGGATGTCCGTATCTATGACACAGTGGAGGATGCGGATGGAAAAGAACGCCGGGTGTTAAACGCCAAAGAAACCACCCTGGCCGCGCAGAAGCAGCAGGCCATCCGGGAGGCGTTTAAGGACTGGATTTGGAAAGACCCAGAGCGGCGGCAGGCATTGGTGCGCCAGTACAACGAGGAAATGAACAGCACACGGCCCCGTGAATATGACGGTAGCCACATCAAGTTTGGAGGCATGAACCCGTCCATTACCCTGCGGGAACACCAGCTTGGGGCCATCGCTCACATCCTTTACGGCGGCAATACCTTGCTGGCCCACGAGGTCGGTGCGGGTAAGACCTTTGAAATGGTGGCCGCTGCCATGGAATCCAAGCGCCTGGGGCTGTGCCAAAAGAGCTTATTCGTGGTCCCGAACCATCTGACCGAACAGTGGGCGTCGGAGTTTTTGCGGCTGTACCCTTCGGCCAATATCCTGGTGACAACCAAAAAGGACTTTGAGAAGCACAACCGCAAGAAGTTTTGCGCCAGGATCGCTACCGGCGATTACGACGCCATCATCATGGGACACTCACAGTTTGAAAAAATCCCCATCAGCCGGGAACGTCAGGAAAGGCTTCTGAACGAGCAGATCGACGAGATCACCAAGGGAATTGCCGAGGTACAGGCCAGCGGCGGTGAGCGGTTTACCGTCAAGCAGTTGGAACGATCCCGAAAATCCCTGGAGGCACGGCTGGAAAAACTGCAAGCTGAGAACCGCAAAGATGATGTAGTAACTTTTGAGCAACTGGGCGTGGATCGGCTGTTTGTGGACGAGGCTCATTCGTACAAAAATTTGTTTTTATACACCAAGATGCGGAATGTGGCAGGCTTATCCACATCGGACGCGCAGAAATCTTCCGATATGTTCGCCAAGTGCCGCTACATGGACGAGATCACCGGCAACCGGGGCGTGGTCTTTGCCACCGGAACCCCGGTCTCCAACAGCATGACCGTGCGCCCGTAAGGGGCTGTAATAATCTTACCTTGAGCAAGTAATAGGGCAAGGTATCAAAGCGGAATAATCCGCACCCTATCGTCACCCGACTTATCCAAAAGGGGAAACCCGATGGGGAGTGTAGCATGTCGGAGGGCACGAAACACGGAAACTTCCAAAGTGTTTGCGTGGTAGTGGCGAAAAGTTATGAATAAGGATGAAAGCTAAACTGCCTAAATGACAGTCGGAGATTGGGCAAAATGTTGCTCCATGCGTAAGGAAGTTATACTCGCATGTACTCTGGTGGATATGAGTCGGCCATGCGTATCCACAAGATACCCAGAGTAAATCAGCCATAGGATAATGGAAAACGACGAACGTCACATCCGAAATCATAACAGGCTTATGTTATTACAGTTCTAAACGGGGATTGCCTAAGGTAAAATGCCGAAAATCGGCTATGAGTGCTATGAGAAAAGTGACTCTGAATATTTACTATGGCAACAGAGTCTCCGTAGTAGTCCGAGGACGGGAAAGCCGTCCACATGGCGAAGGGAGACAGTCTTTCTTCAATACAAATAATAAGGAAAGGTGCGTGAGGCATTATGAGAAGTCCCGAAAATGTATTGAAAAGTTTAAGTGAAAAAGCAAAAAACAAAGAGTACAGGTACGAGAGATTATACCGTAACCTGTACAACCCAGAGTTCTATCTGCTTGCATACCAGAATATTGCGACCTCTCAGGGGAGCATGACGGCAGGTGCAGACGGATTCACTCTTGACGGTATGAGCATGGAGCGCATTGAAAAGCTCATTCAGAAGCTGAGAGACCACTCATACCAGCCGAACCCTGCAAGGCGTGTTTATATTGCGAAGAAAAACAGCAGTAAAAAGCGCCCATTGGGGATTCCGTCAACGGACGATAAACTGTTACAGGAAGTTGTCCGTATGATACTTGAAGCAATCTATGAGCCGACATTCTCTGATAATTCACATGGTTTCAGACCGAAAAGAAGTTGCCACACAGCGTTAAAAGAAATCGTAACGCTGTTCACTGGTGCAAAGTGGATAATCGAAGGAGACATTAAGGCTTGTTTTGACAGCTTCGACCACCATATCACAATACAGCTTTTGAGAAAGCGCATAAAAGATGAAGCGTTCATATCGCTGATGTGGAAGTTTCTAAGGGCAGGATATATGGAACAGTGGACATACCATGAAACGTACTCCGGCAGTCCACAAGGCTCCGGTGTCAGTCCGATACTTGCCAACATCTATCTGAATGAACTTGATGAGTTCATGGCAAGGATGAAAAAGAGTTTTGACAAAGGCGATACAAGAAGCCGTAAAGTCCACAAAGACCATGATAAGGTACGCTGGGCTTATCGGAAAGCGCAGAAAAATCTGGAAATAGAGCGCACAGAAGCAAACCTAGCAGCATTTAAAGAAGCAAGGAAAGTGATGTTGTCCACACCACATTTAGACGAGATGGATGAGAATTACAAAAGACTTCAATACAACCGTTACGCTGACGATTTCCTGATTTCAATAACAGGTTCAAAGCAGGATGCTGAAAATATCAAGGAACAGGTAAAGATATTTCTAAAAGACAAGCTAAATCTCACAATGTCGGAGGAGAAAACTCACGTTACCCATTCCTCTGAAAAGGTGCGGTATCTTGGATACGACATAAGAATATCAAGAAGTCAGGACACAAAGCGGACGAAAAAAGGTCTGCAACGGGTGTGGTATGGAAAAGTGCAGTTATATATGCCGAAAGAAAAATGGATTGCGAAACTGCACGAATACGGTGCGTTTAAAATCAAAAAAGACGAAAACGGCAAAGAGATTTGGAAGCCACTCCACAGAGGGGCGCTTATGCCATTAGACGATGTGGCAATCATCAGTAAATATAATTCTGAAATCAGAGGATTGTACAATTATTACAGGTTAGCAATCAATGTATGCAATCTGGGGAAATTTCATTCTATCATGCGTGGAAGCTGTTTAAAGACGTTGGCGGCAAAATATAATTCTTCTGTTATGAAGATGTATAAGAAATACCGTAGCGTAAAGGGCGACTTTGGCGCAGATTACAAAACCAAGAGTGGAACAAAGCGGTGTGAGTTTTACAATGAAGGATTTAGGCGTAATAACAATATCGCACCTGAATTTGTAGACATTATGCCGAAATACAGAGGGCAGATAAAACCGAATAGTCTTGCAGGACGTTTAAAAAGCGGACAATGCGAGATGTGCGGAGCAAACCCCGTGAAAGTGTATATGCACCATGTAAAGCGCTTAAAAGATTTGAACGCTGATAATGAATTTGATGAACTGATGTTACTGAAAAGGCGGAAGTCATTGGCTCTCTGCCCGAAATGCTACGAAGAAGCAAAGACAAAATCACTTAAACTATGAAAGATGGCGAGCCGTGTACATCGAGAGGTGTAAGCACGGTTCTGGAGGGGGTTACGCCAAGACCACGGACGAAAGGAAGTATGGCGTGGCGTTTCCTACCTTATGAACTTTACACCATGCAGCGGTATCTCCAGTATGACCGTCTGCAAGAACTGAACATGACCCACTTCGACTGCTGGGCGTCACGTTTTGGCGAGACCGTGACGGCGCTGGAGCTTGCCCCGGAGGGAACCGGCTACCGGGCGCGTACCCGTTTCTCCAAGTTTTTCAACCTGCCGGAGCTGATGAATCTGTTCAAAGAAGTGGCGGACATCAAGACCGCCGACCAGCTGAACCTGCCCACTCCCCAGGTAGAGTACCACAACATTGTGGCCCAGCCTACCGAACATCAGAAAGAAATGGTAAAGGTCCTGTCCGAACGTGCTTCCAAAGTCCATGGCGGTTCGGTGGACCCCAGAGAGGACAATATGCTCAAGATTACGTCGGATGGCAGAAAATTGGGGCTGGACCAGCGTATCATCAATCAGCTTTTGCCGGACGAACCGGGAACCAAGGTCAACCAGTGTGTGGAAAACATCATGCAGATCTGGCGGGACGGGCAGGCGGATAAGCTGACCCAGCTCGTATTCTGCGACATCTCCACGCCCCAGGCGGCAAGCCCATCCAGAAAGGTGGCGAAAGCCTTGGACAATCCCACGCTTCATGCGCTGGAACAGGCTGTGCCGCTGGATGAACCGGAACCGGCCTTTACGGTATATGATGACATCCGGCAAAAACTAATCGCTCAGGGGATGCCCGCCGAGCAGATCGCCTTTATCCATGAAGCCAATACCGAAGTGCGGAAAAAGGAACTGTTCACCAAAGTGCGAACCGGGCAGGTGCGTGTCCTGCTGGGCAGCACCTCCAAAATGGGCGCTGGAACCAATGTGCAGGACCGCCTTGTGGCGCTGCACGATTTGGACTGCCCCTGGAGGCCCGGCGACCTTGCCCAGCGCAAGGGCCGTATCGAGCGCCAGGGCAACCGGAACCCCCTAGTCCATGTGTACCGCTATGTGACGGAGGGAACTTTTGACGCTTATTTGTGGCAGACGGTGGAAAACAAGCAGAAATTCATCAGCCAGATTATGACCAGCAAAAGCCCGGTACGTTCCTGTGACGATGTGGACGAAACGGCGCTTTCCTTTGCCGAAATCAAGGCTCTGTGCGCCGGAGACCCGCGCATAAAGGAACGTATGGACCTGGATGTGGAGGTATCCCGTCTGAAGTTGATGAAAGCCGATCACCAGAGCAAGCAGTACCGCCTGGAGGACCAGCTGCTGAAATACTTTCCACAGGAAATTGAGACCAACAAAGGATACATCCAGGGTTTTGAAGCCGATTTGGAAACCCTGGCCGCCCACCAGCACCCGGAGGACGGCTTTGCCGGTATGGAGGTGCGGGGCGATGTATTGACGGATAAGGAAAACGCCGGAGCCGCCCTGCTGGACGCCTGCAAGGAGGTCAAAGATTCCGAGCCGGTGCAGATCGGCAGCTATCGGGGCTTTGCCATGTCCGTGGAATTTTCCGCCTGGAAACAGGAATATACACTCCTGCTGAAAGGCCAGATGACCCACCGGGCAAGCCTCGGCACAGACCCGCGCGGAAACCTTACCCGTATCGACAACGCACTGGTACAGATGCCCCAGCGTTTGGAAGCAGTCAAGAATCAGCTGGCGAACCTTTATCAGCAGCAGGCCGCCGCCAAGGAGGAACTGAGCAAGCCGTTCCTTTATGAAGATGATTTGCAGGTCAAAACAGCCCGATTGGTGGAACTGGACACGCTGCTGAACATCGGAGACAAAGGGCATACAGCCCCGGAGAGCGCGATGGCCAAGCGTGCGCGTCCTTCTGTACTGGACAGCTTGAAACGCCCAGCGCCGCCCCGCAAATCTGAAAAGAAACCCAAACAGCACGAACAGGAGGTGCGATGATATGAAACCCAACGATCTGAATACAGCCCTTTATGAAAAGATGGCTGCTGAACAGGACAAATACCGCGACTGGCTGAAAAGCCAGACTGCGGCGGAGGTCTTAAACCATGCCCATGAGTACACGGTCCGGGAGGACATCGTGATGTGCATGGAGGAATTGGAGCTGACCGAGGCCCAGGCAAAGGCGCTTCTTGCTTCTCCCACGCCGCTGGCCGATGTTTACAGGGAATTCGAGAAACTGGAAACCGGCTACATGGATGTGATCCGGGACACCATTGAGAGTCATGCCGATGAGGTGTGTAGGGAGCCGGAGGAACTAAATCCGCAGTCCGTCTATCTTCATTCTGCCGCATACGCTTCCGAGCATGGAGAAACAGACGCATATTGGATGTCGGATCAGGCAAACTTTTCCTGCAAAGCGGCCATTGAGCAGGCAATCAGCCGCCATTATAGAGACGACCACTTGAATACCGATGCTGCGGTGCAGGAAGTCTTGGAGCAATTCGGTGCAGAACGGATGAACTTTATACTTGCCAACACAATTCAGTATAAGGAGGCAGACGGGCGGATTTCCCGTGACAGTAAAGCATGGGCAAAGACCATTCCTATGCCGGAGGACAGAGAAACTTCCCGCCAATGTACCTGCTTGATAGTGGATCAGGTCAATCCGGGGCTGGTAGATTTGTTCGCAAGGCAGGCTCGAAAGACTGTTCAGGAGAAAGAAAAAGGATCTGTCCTGCAAAAACTCAAGCAGGAGCCGCCTGCCCGCAAGACTGCCTCCCCCAAGAAACAGGAGCCGGAGCGATGAGCGGCCAGAAGCGCAAACGGGACGTGCCGGTCCTGTTTTGGGTTTCCGCTGCGGAGATGGATGCAATCCAGCAGAAAATGGAACAGTTTGGGACAAAAAACCTGAGTGCCTATCTGCGGAAAATGGCTGTGGACGGCTATGTGGTGCAGTTGGACTTGCCGGAGCTGAAAGAACTGGTGTCCCTGCTGCGCCGGAGCAGCAACAACTTAAACCAGCTGACCCGCAAGGTGCATGAAACCGGGCGAGTTTACGATGCCGACCTGGAGGATATATCCCAGCGGCAGGAACAGATATGGGAGGGAGTTAAGGAGATACTGACCCAGCTCTCCAAACTTTCGTAACCGGGACATTTGCCCCATCTGCGGAGGGAGGAACGGCGTTCTTTTCGCCGCGCCTTCCTCCGCTTTTTCTTTTTTGCCCGCATCCTTGCCTTTTGGATATATCAGAAGGATAATGTATTTAGAAAAGAAAGAGGCGCAAAGGAGTTGAGAATAGATGAAAACTTTTGAAAAGGTACTGGAGATCTTCCAGGAGTATCTGGACTGTGACCGGGAGGAAGAAGTTTTGAAGTGCAGCCAGGGCTATCTTCGTGTGACTTGGAACGGGACTTCCCGCTTCTGTGTGGATGGGATTCTCAGCCGGACGCCGGACGAGCTATTCGAAGTGCTGCTTTCCGATTACAGCAGCTACGAGTTGATACAGCGGACCAAGGGCTGCCGGGAAGTAACGGCAGAAGATGAAAGGCAGGCGGAAATTCTCTGCCAGGGGTTTCTGGAACGATGGGAGGAGGAAGAAAAATGAGGGCGATTTGGTTCATTCTGAAACTGCTGTTGAAGATTGCGGCGGCTCCGGTGATTCTGGCGCTGACTTTATTGGTCTGGCTCTGTGCGGGGCTGGTCTATCTCTCCGGCTTAGTGTTGGGGCTTATCAGCACTTTCTTCGCCTTTTGCGGAGTGTTCATGCTGATTGTTGGCCCTCGTCAAAACGGCATCATCGCTCTGATACTGGCTTTTCTGATTTCCCCATTCGGATTGCCGATGGCTGCCATCTGGCTGCTTGGCAAAGTGCAGGACCTGAAATTTTCCATTAAGGACAGGGTCTATGGGTAAAGGTTTGAACAATGCAGTTACTTATGAAAATGCCAGACAGTGTCTGTTAAATCGCTGTATTTACTTTTGTGCTACATTTGTGTATAATGGTAGCACGAAGGGAAGTGATAATAGTGACCAGATCAGAACGGTTTGAGCAATTAGATGGACTTCTGACCGAGCATGATGGGATGCTGCAAACCTCGCAGGTAATTGCCAGCGGAATTGTAAAGCCCATCTTTTATGAATATGTCAAAGAAAAAAAACTTCAACAGGTTGCTCACGGGATTTATGTTTCCGAAGATACCTGGGTAGATACGATGTTCCTTTTACACCTGCGGTGCAGTCAGGCAGTATTTTCTCATGAAACAGCATTGTATTTCCATGACTTGACAGACCGGGAACCATCCCCATACGCGGTTACGGTGCGCAGAGGTTACAGTACGACCCGATTAAAAGCAGAAGGAATTTCTGTTTACACGATAAAACCGGAACTATATGATATTGGATTGACCACTGGCCGGACGCCTTTTGGCCATACCGTGCCGATCTACGACATGGAGCGTACCATCTGTGATCTGCTCAGAAGCCGGAGCAATATCGAGATGCAGACTTTTCAAGGGGCGCTAAAAATGTATGCCAAAAGGAAAGATAAAGACCTGCGGACATTGATGCGGTATGCGGCTATGTTCCGGGTGGAAAAAGTTTTACGGCAGTATTTGGAGGTACTTCTATGATAAAAACAGCCAGACAGTTAAAAGATTTGATTCGCAACCTGTCCAGAAAAAAATCTGCGGATGCTCAGATTTTAATGCGAAACTATATGATGGAGCGGTTTCTGGAGCGCATATCCCTTTCGGAATACCGTGATAAATTCATTCTGAAAGGCGGTATGCTGGTAGCGGCGATGGTTGGTTTGGATGCCCGTTCCACAATGGATCTGGATGCTACTGTAAAAGGAGCCAATGTCAATGTAGAGGACGTAGAAAACATGATTTCTGCCATTGTGAGTGTTCCGATTGATGATGGTGTCAAGTTCCAGCTAAAGAGCATTTCAGAGATCATGGATGAAGCCGAGTATCCGGGAATACGGGTCAGTATGGCAACAACCTTTGACGGTGTGGTGACTCCTTTGAAAATTGATATTTCCACGGGAGATGCCATTACCCCCAGAGAGGTACGTTACTCTTTCAAACTCATGCTGGAAGATCGCTCTATTGATATTTGGGCGTATAATCTGGAAACGGTACTGGCTGAAAAGCTGGAAACGATCATTACCAGAACAACTACTAACACCCGCATGAGAGATTTTTATGATATTTATATTCTGGATCAGATCCACGGGAACACTTTGAATCCGCAAACGCTCCATGCCGCTTTGCTGGCTACTGCAAAAAAACGCGGGACGGAACGGCATCTTGCAGAGGCCGTGGAAGTGTTTGACGAAGTGGAAAACAGTCCTGTCATGCAAAAACTTTGGGAATCTTACTGTAGGAAGTTTTCCTATGCGGCAGATTTGGAGTGGAATATCATCATGGGCGCGGTCCGCAGACTGTACGCGCTCTGTGAGAAGGAAACGACCCAATGAAAAAACATGGGCATTATTGTAAAGTCTGCGGAGAATACAAAGCCAATGAAAAATTTTCGAGTAAAGGTCATACGGCTCATATCTGTAAATCCTGTGCTTCGTTGCCATCGGAGAAACAGGCGGAACAAATGACAATGAACCGCTTACTGAATCTTCCCTGGAGATTATCAAAGGAGCAGATTACCTGGCTGAAAAATCGGATGAAAGATAAACGACCGGAAGTTCGTGCGCTGGCGATAGAACAATATGAGTTGAGGTTCCCACCAAAGTAGTTAGAGGACAATTTTATAGAATAACGAAAGCGGTCTGCATTGTGCAGGCCGTTTCTTTTTGGGAAGGAGGAATTTCTATGGCAACCACACGCATCATGCCGTTGCACATCGGCAAGGGCCGCACTGAAAGCCGGGCAATCAGTGACATCATCGACTATGTAGCAAACCCGCAAAAGACTGATAACGGAAAATTGATTACCGGATATGGGTGCGACAGCCGGACCGCTGACGCCGAGTTCCTGCTGGCGAAACGGCAGTACATCGCCGCGACCGGGCGGGTGCGCGGTGCGGACGATGTGATTGCCTATCATGTGCGCCAGTCCTTCAAACCCGGAGAAATCACCCCGGAAGAAGCCAACCGCCTGGGCGTGGAATTTGCCAAGCGGTTCACGAAGGGCAATCATGCCTTTGTGGTCTGCACCCACATCGACAAGGCCCATGTCCATAATCACATCATCTGGTCTGCGGTCAATGTGGATTGCGACCGGAAGTTCCGCAACTTTTGGGGCAGCACCAGAGCTGTCCGGCGACTGAGCGACACTATCTGTATTGAGAATGGACTGTCCATTGTGGAGGACCCCAAACCCCACGGGAAAAGCTACAACAAGTGGCTGGGCGATCAGGCCAAGCCTTCCCATCGGGAACAGCTGCGGATGATGATTGACGAGGCGCTGGATCAGAAACCGTCAGACTTTGACGAGCTGCTGAAGCTGCTCTCGGAAATGGGCTGCGAGGTATCCCGGCGCGGGAAAGCGATCCGGCTCAAAGCTCCCGGCTGGAAGAATGTAGCCCGTATGGATGATAAGCTGGGCGATGGATACAGTGAAGCGGAGATCCGCGCGGTGCTGGCCGGAGAAAAGCAGCACACGCCCCGTAAGAAACCTGCCGTACAGCCGGAGCCGCCCAAGGTCAATCTGCTGGTGGACATTCAGGCAAAATTACAGGCCGGAAAAGGGGCCGGGTATGCGCGCTGGGCGAAGGTATTTAATCTGAAACAGATGGCGCAGACGGTGAATTTTCTCACCGAGCATAATCTGCTGGACTATGCGGAGCTGGCAGAAAAAGCAGCGGCGGCCACCGCTCACCACAATGAGCTGTCGGCACAGATCAAGGCGGCGGAAAAGCGTATGGCGGAAATCGCTGTCCTGCGTACCCATATCGTTAATTATGCCAAGACCCGTGAGACCTATGTGGCCTATCGAAAGGCTGGTTATTCCCGGAAGTTTCGGGAGGAACACGAGGAAGAAATCCTGCTCCATCAGGCAGCGAAAAGCGCCTTTGATGAGATGAATGTGAAGAAACTTCCCAAGGTCAAGGAACTGCAAGCCGAGTACGCTAAACTGCTGGAGGAAAAGAAAAAAACCTATGCCGAGTACCGGCGCTCCCGTGAAGAAATGCGGGAGCTTTTGACTGCCAAGGCCAATGTGGACCGGCTGCTGAAAATGGATGAGGAACAGAAAAAAGAACAAGAAAAAGACCACGGCCAGCGGTAAGCTGGTCCTGGTCATAAGCGTTCGCAGAACGTGCAGCCGCAGAATGAAATTCTGCGTTCAAGGGGGCTTGGGGGCGCTGCCCTCAACAAGCAAAGCGGAGGGAAAAATCACGGCAGGATTTTTCCCTCTGCGGGCCGAGTGTATTAACACCGGCATTGCTTGCCCCTTTTCCGTAGAAATAAAGCAGCTCTATAATGCGGCTTGGGGTAAGGATTATGAATTAGGCATGGTTTACATACTGTTATAAGATGTTTCCATGTTGTACTACAAAGCGGATAAAGCCTTATGTTATTCTATTGGTAGTTCAATCGTAACACTTAATCCATGTGGAACCGTATCAGAAAATCGGATTGTCCCCTGATGTGCCTTTACAATCTGACGCGCAATTTTCAAACCCAATCCATGCTCGGTATCGCCTTCACTTTTTTGTGAACTGGAAATGTCTTCGTTGCTGTTCAGTGCGTTCAGTTGAGGATCGCTTATGCCATGCCCATTATCAGAAACAATGAAAACACAGCTATTCTCATGGAGGCCAACGGATAATTCAATCTTACATCCTGTTGGATTATGGACAATACTGTTGCGAATTAAGTTTTCCAGCATCCGCTGCAACAATAAATTGTCCCCACTAAGTTGTATGTTTCTCCCCGGCTGTTTCTCGTAAAATTCCATCTCAAATTGTTCCGGTATGCCGTCATTCAGTATTTTGCTTATCACCTGCCTTGCCAGCTCTACAACATCAATACTCTGTATGTGAATTGCCTGTATGGAGTATTCCAGCTTTGTCGTCAGGTTCAAATCAGATACTAAATTTTTCAGCTTTTCGCTTTGGCAAAGAATTATTCTGGCTTGTTTTCTGGTTTGGTCTGGCAGTTCAGGGGTTTCCTTGATTTCGCTTGCATACCCTAAAATCATAGAAAGCGGCGTCCGTATATCATGGGAAATTCCCCTGATCCAGTCCGCACGGGTGTTGTCCTTTTTTAGTAAATACTCGCCAGCCTTATTTAAGCCGACATTGATTTCTGCTAATTCTCCAGTTTCCTCCAAATGAACAGGTTTCCCTGCTGAAAGGTGGCGAATACCATCTAAAATTGGCCCCATGGCTTTTTCCACTCGGTGAGCATTGCGAATAAACAGATATACCATCAACAAAATATTGATAAAAAATACTGCGACTAATCCAAATAAAAGAGGCCAGACATATTGCGCCCTAAAAGATAAATAATGGTTCACGACACTCCCTGGAGATAAGCCGATAACAAGAAGCCCATCCTGACGCTTCCAGATATTAACTGGATAATCATCGAGATACCACCGACTGAACATTGCAATATCCGTGGCAGTATAATGGCGTGGTAATTCTTCCGGCAGATTTTCTTCCCAAACGACGGTTCCATCTTCATCTAATATCATGGCCCATGCGTCTGCCTTATTGAGCATTTCCGTTGCCTGTGCATCTCCCGTAAATTGCCCGTTTTCTGCAACAACGTGATTGGAAAAATCCTCAATGGGGAAATTGGATGTTGCCACATTGCCGAAATAAGCTATCACAAAGTAGGAGGCTACTAAAGCAACATTAACAGTCAGAAAAAGGACTACAATTCCAACTGTGGAAAATATATACCGGCGAAAAAAGCGTTCCGATGCGTTCATGTTTGCGCCCCCTTTATGTTCAGACGATACCCTATTCCTTTAATCGTCACGAGAGCAACGGGCTTTGAGGGATTTTCTTCAATTTTTTCCCTCAAATGCCGGATATGGGTTGCCAACGTCCTTTCATATCCTTGCCAGAAGTCACCACAAATAGCCTGGCATAAGGAACCGGTGGTAACGATTCGACCCGCGTTTTCGTATAACTTTTCAAAAAGCTGGAACTCTTTGGCTGTCAATGAGATGCTTTCTCCATTACGCTGCACCATTGCTTTTTCCAGATCAACGGTTGCAACATCAAAAAACACCTTGCGCTCTTTTTCTGGGTAGACCCGTTTTAATATGGCCTGTACCCTGAACAGCAATTCTTTTGGCAAAAACGGTTTCAGAAGATAATCGTCTGCACCATTTTCAAAGCCCGCGAACTTGTCCTCTGCTTCGCCGCGAGCTGTCAGCATTAGGACAGGGACTTTACTTGTCTTTCGGAGTTCCCTTAATGTCGCAAATCCGTCCATACCCGGCATCATAACATCAAGGATTACCATATCTGGCTGTTTTTCTTTACACATCTTCAATGCAGCTTCACCAGAGGCCGCCGTCAATACCTGTGTAAATCCTGCCCTTTCAAAAATGGACTTCACCATTTCTAATAACTCAGCTTCATCGTCCACTACAAGAATCATTCTATCGTTCATAAGGCGCCCCCTTTGTTATTCTGTTCTTATTATACCGCAAGACGATTAGATTGCCTATTCTGCCCATGAAATCTCAAAGTAAATTCAAAGTTGGCTCAAAGTTATCTCAAAGTTGGTGTGTTATGCTGATTACGATAACAAAAAGGAGGCGTAAGCTATTATGAGTAATTACATTATTGAAACGCGTGATCTGACGAAAAGATACGGCAATCAGGCCAGCGTTTCTCATCTGAATATTCATGTGAAAAAGGGCCGTATCTATGGACTGCTGGGGCGCAATGGGGCCGGTAAGACCACGACTATGCGGATGCTGCTGGGATTGACAGCCCCCACTTCTGGCGAGGTAACAATATTCGGAAAAACTTTTCAGGGCAACGAAAAGAAAATCCTGCCTCGCATTGGTTGCCTGATTGAGTCACCGGGCTTTTACCCCAATTTAACAGGGACGGAAAACCTGAAAATTTTTGCCGAGCTGCGGGGCTTAAAAAATCCCAATTACATCAAAGGTGCTTTGGAACTTGTCAACCTGCCTTATCGGGATAAGAAGTTGTTTTCTCAATATTCTCTCGGTATGAAACAGCGGTTGGCGATTGCTCTGGCCGTTATGCATGATCCTGAGCTGTTGATATTGGACGAACCGATCAACGGACTTGACCCCATTGGTATTGCAGAAGTACGCGATTTTATCCGTGAATTGTGCGACGCCAGAGGAAAAACCATTTTAATTTCCAGCCACATTCTTTCTGAAATCTCGCTGTTGGCGGATGATGTGGGAATTATCGACCACGGGAATTTGCTTGAAGAAGAAAGCCTGAAAGAATTGGAGGCTAAAAACGCCAAATATATCCATTTCTGTGTGTCAGACGCACAAAAGGCAGCACAGATTATTGCTGCAACATTCCGCAGCAAGGATATTCAGCTTGCGGATGCCAATAATCTATATCTCTACGACACGGCCCTGCCGGTGACAAAGATAAACCGTTCTTTTATGGAGGCTGGCATTGATGTTCAGGAAGCCCATCTCTGCGAGGATACGTTGGAGGATTACTTCAAGAGAATTACAGGGGGTGAGGGGATTGCTTAAACTGATCCAATGCGAAATGCGGAAGTTAAAGCGAAAACACTTTGTATCATTTGTGGTTTTCGCCGCGCTTTTGTTCCCGATCCCGTTTACAGCTCTTGTGCTGGCCGGAAGTGTGGGAAACTTTACCGGCTTTGAAGCGGTTTTTGGCTTGCTGGCAACTATGGGGATGCCGATTATGCTTCCTGCCGTTTTAGGGATCATTGCAGCTATGTTGTTTTTCATGGAGCGTGATAACGACACTTTGAAAAACTTACGCACGATCCCCGTTTCCCCAATTAAAATTGCCACGGCAAAAATTGCTTTACTTTACATTTTAGGTCTGATTTTTGCTGTTGCTACAATGCTTTCGTCGATGGTTGGTGGGCTGATTGCTGGAAGTGAGCTGACGAACATTGGAGAGAACTTCGGTATTGCAATTATCACCACATTACTTTATACAACAAGTATTCTGCCGGTTGTCATTGCGATTGTTGGGTTTAATCGTTCTTATATTTTTTCGGTCATCTTAACTTTTTTCTATACGATGTTTGACTTTATGCTTGCGTACGGAGGGATGTTTGCGACCACAGATCCCATGATGCGGCTTCTGACAAGTATCATGCCAGCGCCAATTATTTATCGTTGGCAGGCCACCCAGTTTGTTGATCCCGGAACACCTGCCTATTCGGTGATGGAACCCTATTTTCTTCCTCTGTGGCTTGTTGTGCTAACTGTCGTTATTATAGGGGTGCTGTCTTACCTGGCGATTGTTAGAATTTATAGTAAGCGGGAAAGTTGAGGTGAGAAAAAATGGTAAATATCATAAAAACAGAGTTTTACAAAATGAAGCGGTATTCCGTAATCTGGATTGGAGTGGCGACAATGTTTACCGTCGTGCTGCTTTCCCGATTTATGGCAACGGCCTCTGATGGAGCAAGCCACACACTGATAAACTTTTCTTCCAGTGTGATTTGGAACAATTTGGTGCTGATATATCCAGCAACGATTACATTGATTGCTGGTTATATCATTGACCGTGAGCGAACGGATGATACCTTAAAGAATATCCTTACAATTCCTGTTTCTTTCCGTAAAATGCTGATTGGAAAACTGATTGCTGTTGGCTGCATGGCGATAGCACTGTCTGTTATTGAGTTTGTATTTACAATTATGGTTTTCTTTGCAAGCAGTTTCCCCGGATTTTCCGTAGGTGTTGCAGTAAATGTGTTGCTTCAAATGATCGGGATCAATTTGATTTCCTATATTGCGGTTATGCCCATTATTACCTTTACTGCACAGAGAAGCGGTAGCTTTATGCCTGGGGTTGGTTTTGCTTTCTTTTACGGTTTTGTTGGAATGATGGCGTCCGGCCACGGGTTGCGCGACCTTTATCCAATTACAGCGGGCCTTACTCTAATTGGTTATCAGGATGGAAGTAGTGATTCCACAGGAAATATTCTCTTGAGTATAGTATCTATCTTCTTTATGCTGGCTGTAACATCTATCCTTGTGTCAACGGCAAGAAATCGTGAGGTAAAGACTATCAAGAAAAAGAATAATAATTCTGGTAAAAGGGTTCACAAAAGACATCACGGTGCTAGATAGCCTGTTACGAAAGGAATAATTATCGTGTGTGGTATTATTGCCCCTGTTTTTCCACTTTCAAAGTCGGAAGTAAAAAAGAAAGCATATAGGAGGAATTTTTAAATGAAGTCCAAAAAAGCCGTTATAGGCATTGTTGCAGCAATATTGGTGGTTCTCTGTATGGGTTTAGCATTTCTGGCGACCAAGAATGAGGATTATTATACGCAAATTGATAATAGATGGGTACAGGAGATTGCACCACATGGGGCAATGAATTATAAATACACGTTGGCGGCTTACGACGAGAATGGAAATGAAAAGGACGTAGTATTTGAAACGAGCCGTGTTTTGACCGATCAAGCGTTTCTTTGCCTGAAAGTCAACTTTATCCGAGGTGTTGTAACATGGGCGGAGGTAGAATATGAGGAGTTACCCACAGAGGTTCAGCAGTATTACAGCAAATAGTGCAGCAGCCCCATAGGAGGTGAGCAGATGAGAAAATTGATATTTTTGATTCTTTGTTCAGTGTGTTTGGTGTCGATAACGGGTTGTTCCGATACATACAGGAATTTGGCTGACAGCACAGACACAGTTGTTGAGGACTTAATAGAAGCAAAAGACAACTTCATTGATAGCCTTGCAGAAACAACAGATATTATTTTCAGCTCACTTGCAGATTTCTTTAATAAAACGGATTAGCAGCGAGAAGATAAAAACTGATATGGATTATGGTTAAGTGGCCTGTTACAAAAACCGACTATGATTTCATTGCGAAAGTAAAGACATTAGTAATCCCTGAACTTGAAAAATAATGTTTTCATCATCTGCCGGGCGACGGCAAAAGAAAAAAAGCCGTCGTGCAGCAGCCTTTTCCCCTGCCTGATTACATTACGGCGGCTTTGACAAAATCAAGGCCGCCGTTCTCTATGCCCTTATGAAAATGACGCCCTGACGCTGACGGAATCGGCGGCCCACGGAGGGAGCCGCCATGAAGCAAAGAGCGTTTCGACATAATTCGCCAGGGAGTATTCTGCCAAAAAAAGTCTGACCGCCAATCGGTCTCCATCTGCTTATGAACAGGCACTATCGTGGCTGGTTCACAAGTATTATAAGGGTTCTTTTCGCAGCGCCAGCCGCCGTTCTTCGGATGCTGGCGCTTTTGCTTGTCGTTTTTTTGGGAATTTCCCCGAACGGTGCCGTCCACCGCCTTCGTTTCGGTTCACCCGTCAACCTGTGAATCAAAACGGAGGTACATAATGCAGAAGATCAACCTTCGGGATCTGTATCCCGATGCGTATAAAACAGATGTCTTTGTAGATGTGGCCGAGGAAGTCCTGAATGCGATCCGGGACCAGCAGCAGGACGATGCCGCCTACGAACGTCGGAAATTCCGGCATAAGGCTCATTATTCTTTGGACCGGGAAGACGGCATTGAAAACGACTCCATTAACCGGTCACTTACCCCAGAGGAAATCCTGGAGCAGAAGCAGTTGAAGGAGGAAGTGTATGCGGCGCTGATGCAGCTGCCCGCCATCCAAGCCCGGCGTATTTACGCGCGGTTTTACCTGGGAATGAGGGTATCTGAGATTGCCCGGATCGAGGGCGCTGACCGCCGCCGTGTGTGGGACAGCATCCGGCGCGGGCTGAAGAAGCTGGCGCGTCTGCTGGACACAGCCCGATAACCTGAGCGCCGCATAGCGGCAAGTAAGAAAGCGCCGGACGCAGGGCCAGCAGGCCGCCGCGTCCAGCGCTTTCTTATGGGTTTTTCTACACATTTAGAAGTCCATTTCGGTGGAGGATAATCTGTCCCGCCTTGCCCGCCGACCATGCTGGAAAAGCCTTGAAATAGTGGGTTTATTACCGCCCTAAATGCGTAGAAAAGAAGTGTCTTTACTGTTCCTTTCAGCCTATAACTAATGTTGGAAAATAAGAGTTGTTTTATAGCCGCAGTTCGGCGCACTTTCAATCTTCATTGTACCCCTATGTGCGTCTACAATTTGCCGTACTAACAATACGCCAAGTCCATGCCGGAGGTTTAGTTTTTCATCTGTGCTTTCAATATAGTGTGTTTTGGTGTTCAATTCCTGCAATTTTTCGGCTGTTACCCCTACGCCATTATCAGCGACAATGATTTCTGTGTGTCTATCCATACAGGAAACCGAAATTGTAATTGTACAGCCGTTTGGATTGTGGCCGATACTATTTTGAAGAAGATTGGTAATTGCCCGTTTTAAGAGAGCTTCATCACCCAGCATATAATGCAGTTCGCTTTCCTCGTCTGACTGAAAATCAATAGAAAAACTTTCATCCAGCCCACTGTCCAGAAAATCACATACCACTTGCCGGGCCAATTCTACCGGGGAAATTTCCTCAATCCGTAACGGCTGCATATCATATTCCAGCTTTGAAGTCAAATTCAAATCCTCAATGAGCTGTTTGATTTTAGTAGCCTGCTGGCGGATTGCCACAATCTTTTCCCGCTGTTCCGTGTTCAGTTCCCGGCTTTCCTCTAAGTTGCTGGAATAGCCGAGAACCATTGACAGCGGTGTGCGGATGTCATGTGAAATACCGCTGATCCAGTTTGCCCTTGCCCTGTCCC
>ERZ810424.55-NODE-55-length-43741-cov-13.1296_pt1 | contig 43741 bp, 41 predicted proteins | sample MGYA00520270_ERZ810424 | MGnify/ENA primary metagenome ERZ810424 (study PRJEB31588, sample SAMN03399971) | human gut metagenome | study: EMG produced TPA metagenomics assembly of the PRJNA231909 data set (A prospective, longitudinal analysis of the... | reverse complement strand
AATTCACATCCGGAGACCTTACATCGAGACATGTGTATCGCATGCTCCGGGAGTTTGTGGATTTTGCCAATGTATTTAACTAACTTTCCATTTTATGCAGAGATGATTAACCTAATACACCAAAAGTGTTGGGTATCTTTTCTAATTGTCATTTGTCCGGCTGGTCCGAATGTCTATTGCTGTGTTCCCGTAGATGAAAAGCATTGGCGGCCTGCCGACGGCGTTGTTCTTCCAGTGCGGCATAGTGTTTTCTTGTGGTATTTACATCTTTATGACCCAGAACATCCGCTACCAGATAGATATCCCCGGTTTCTTTATAGAGTTCGGTACCGTAGGTACTGCGTAGTTTATGGGGTGTGATTTTCTTTAAGGTGGTTACCCGGGAGGCATATTTTTTTACCAGATTCTCTACGGAGCGGACGGCCATCCGGCGATTCTGCAGGGACAGGAACAGAGCATTCTCATGTCCTTCGGCTGGAATGATATGTTCCCTTTGCTCCAGATAGTCGAGCAGAGCGGTTTCTACTTCATCGCCGAAGTAGACGATTGCTTCATAACCACCTTTTCTCCGGATCTTGATGCCGCCGTTATTGAAATCCACGTCGTTAATATCCAGACCTACACATTCCGATACACGGATGCCGGTTCCCAACAGAAGCGTCAGGAGGGCAACATCCCGGAGCTTTGTTTTCTTGTGGTATTCCAGTTCCTTTTTGGTCAGCTTGGTGCCGTCCTCCACCTGATCTAACAGAATAGCCACCTCATTGGGTTCCAGACGGATGATCTCTTTTTCATGACGCTTCGGCAGAGGAACCAGTGCCGCTGTGTTTTTCTCGATACGTTCGCTCTGGAAATAGTAATTATAGAAGCTTCGAAGAGCAGCCAGTTTTCTTGCCTTTCCCCGTTCCTCGTTCGTAATATTTTTCCCATCCTTCTGATACAGGCTCATATAGTCCAGATATTCTTCGATATCCGTCCGCTGTACCATATCCAGAACGGAAAGGGGAAATTCAGTAATCTCCATTTTATGGCAATAACTGTTTTTCTCATGGAGAAATTCAAAGAAAAGTCGAATATCATAGGCATAAGCCAGTCTTGTTCTGGTGGAAGTATAAGGCTCAATTCCACGGAAAAAATCTCTGCAGAAGCTGGGGAGCGTATCCAGAACCTTGCGGAGTTTTAAGATATTGTTTTTATTCTGTTCATCGTGATAATTTTCTTCGTTAATGACTGCCAAAGTAATCTGACCAACCTTCCATATTTCCTCGTTGGATCGCGGTGAAAATACGATCCCTGACACCGGGATTTTCCCGATGAATCTGTTGTAATAATTCTTTGATGTATTCCCGCTTGGTATGTCCGTCTGCGGGACAGGGACTTTTGACCACGGGAACCTGATATTTGTTCACGAAGCCGATGACCTCGGCTTCCCGCATATAGATTAGCGGCCGGATCACCGTCAGTCCGGTTTTGTCCAGATGCGTTACCGGGGAAAAGGTATGCAGACGTCCCTCGTAAAAGAGGGAGAGCATCATGGTCTCCACAACATCATCCTCGTGATGGGCATAGGCAATCTTATTGCAGCCCAGATCCTTTATGGCGTCATTCAGAGCGCCTTTACGCATTTTGGCACAGAGAGAACAGGGATTATTTTCCCTGCGGTCTTCAAACACGATTTTGGCGATAGAAGTTTCTACTACGGTGTAAGGAATCTCATGGGAGGCACAGAGTGCCCGGATCTCGTTCAGATCCAGATTCTGAAATCCCAGATCCACGGTTACGGCATAAATGCTGAACTTCTGCGGATAAAATTTTCTTAATTCATTGAGTGCCAGCAGAAGAGTAAGACTATCTTTGCCACCGGAGATCCCCACGGCGATCCGGTCGCCTTCCTCTATCATATGATAATCCTCTACGGCCTGCCTGACACGACTGAGTACTTTTTGTAATGTCATAGTTTTCTCCATTCGTTTCTTCTTATTTATTTTATACTTGCGGAGATTCTTTTTCAACCAAAACGACAGATTTCTTCTTGTGGTGAGGACAAAACCATAGTATATTAAACATAGTGAGTTACACAGAAAGGTGTGAGTGAATGAAGTACGATTTAAAAAATAATAAGTATTTTCGTTGGGGGGTAACGGCATTCTTAACCATTGCCGCCAGTATTTGTTTCTATTATCTGTTATTCCACGGAAGCAGTATCAAGACAGGCTTTCATACGATCATCGGGATTCTGATGCCGGTGGTATTCGGACTGGTGACGGCATATCTGCTGACCCCGGTACTTAATTTTATAGAAACCAAACTGCTATTTCCTTTGTGCCGGAAAATGAAGGTGAAGGAGAGCAGGAAGCGCAATTCCATTGTCCGTGGTATTGGCATACTGATCACGGCATTTTTGTTCGTCACCCTGATTTATAGTCTGGTTGCCATGATGCTTTCCCAGATTGTTCCCAGTATTGTAAATATTGCTTCCAATTTTGACACCTACATCAGCAATTTTACAAAATGGATCAGCAAGCTTATGGATGACAATCCTGAGCTGGGCAGTCAGATCACTTTTCTGATTGATAAGTATTCCGTAGAACTGGAGAATTGGTTAAATAACACAGTACTGACCAAGACCAGTCAGGTGATCATGACAGTATCTTTGAGCGTAATCAATATTCTGAAGAGTCTTTGGGATTTTATCATCGGATTCGTTATTTCCATTTATGTACTGGCAAGTAAGGAAAAATTTGCCGGACAAGCGAAAAAAATGGCCTATGCTTTCTTTGAACAGAAAACAGCCAACCGCCTGATCAAGAGTTTTCGCTTTACCCATAGCACTTTCATCGGATTTATCGGCGGCAAGATTGTAGATTCCTTTATCATCGGATGCCTGTGCTTTATCGGAACCACGTTATTGCAGACACCGTATGCGGCACTGGTCAGCGTGATTGTGGGTGTGACCAATATTATTCCCTTCTTTGGTCCTTATCTGGGAGCTATTCCCAGTGCCATCCTGATCCTTGTGGTGGATCCGATGCACCCTTTAAACTGTGTTTATTTCGTCCTGTTCATTCTGGTGTTACAGCAGTTTGACGGAAATTTCCTGGGACCCAAAATTCTGGGCAATTCCACCGGGCTTACCGGTTTCTGGGTGATTTTCGCCATCACGGTATTCGGTGGATTATTCGGTATTCTCGGCATGATCGTCGGGGTGCCTATCTTTGCAGTGATCTATGCGGCTATCAAGGCAGTAGTTAATACGTTCCTTCGGAAAAAGGATCTGCCGGTAGAGACAGAACAATATTCTTATCTGAAAAATATTGATGAAGAGGGATTCCATACACTGAATTCCAGACTGCAAAAGGATCATGAGCTTAAAGATCAAACTGATTTCAGCCAGGATAAAAAAGATCAAGAAGAGAAAAACGTAGGAGAGAAGTAGACAAATGCGATTTGTAATACAACGGGTACAGCATGCAGAGGTAAAGGTAGACGGTGAGGTAACCGGCAGCATCGGCAAAGGATTCCTGGTACTGATCGGCGTGGCCGAAACAGATACCAGAGAGATTGCCGACAAAATGATCAAGAAGCTTCTGGGGCTGCGGATCTTTGAAGACGCTCAGGGCAAGACCAATCTGGATCTGCATGCGGTGGAGGGCGAATTGTTACTGGTGTCACAATTTACTCTGTATGCGGATTGCAAAAAAGGCAATCGTCCTTCCTTCATCAATGCCGGTAAACCGGATATGGCGAATGAATTATATGAATACATTATTGCCAAGTGCCAACAGGAAATTCCCAAAGTCGAAAAAGGTATTTTTGGTGCAGATATGAAAGTGTCCCTGTTAAATGATGGTCCTTTTACTATATTGCTGGATTCCGATGAAATCTGCTAAAAAAATAGCCATTGAGAGTGTTTTAGAACCATTTTGATGTAGAACTATTCGTTAAACTTGTGTTTTGCGCATAGTTTGTTCGGTGTCTGCTATCGTAGTAAGGACTAGCTTGTTTGTATCAATTTTTTCAATTGTCTTTATAACGATTCGTTAGGTTTTCTTAACTTTCTTAAACGATCAGCAGGTGTAAATATCGGTTGTTCACACAGGCGTTCGCTTATAAAGTCACAAAAAGAAGAATAGTCATCATCCCAATTTATATTTCCGTTATTATCAGTCTTTTTCATCTTTTTTATATATTACGCCGTCCCATGCATAATATCCCGCGATATATTCATAATCAGTATATTCTTCTATCTCATATAATTTTCTCCCACTGTCAGATGTACAAATTACCACATTTGATATTTTATAATTTTCTAGTTTCGATGTTTGAGAATATCTAACTCCATTAAGATATATATAATCACCTTTTTCAATTGCCTCATTTTTATAACTTTTATTGTGTGCAAAATAATATCGACCACAAATAAAAATAACAACAATTGTAAGTAAAATATTAATTAAAACTATTGATTTCTTTTTTTCTACCATCATTCTCATTAGCTTCCTCTTAACATTTCATAAAATCCCGATTTTCACGTTAGATTTCATCCAAATATATTTCTATTTTGCTGAATACCTTATCTTTACAGAAATTAAACTCAGGAGTCTTTTTGATATAGCTGAATATATCTTCTTCAATATCCTCATTCCATATAGTTCGTTGAAAATCTTTATTTTCTTCCGTTGGAATATATAACACATCCACATGAATTTGATAATACTTACTCTTCCTCATCATTAGGAAATTGTCTAACCAAAGAAAAGTTAAACATAGGTTTTCCTGTAAAAGAATAGGTTCCTGTTTCAAATAAAATCATATCTTCTTTAAGTGGCATATTACACATCTCTTCGAACACACTTACTATTGCCTACTGATGAACTATCTGACGTTCCACTAAACAACGCTGAAAAATCTACATTGCTGTTATATTTACTTATATAATCCTAAAACTTTTGATTTCTGACATAACACCAGCCTCCTTTCCGAACTATAAACGTATATCGATCGGTGTATATACTACCGACTGTCCACTTTCTGATGCAGGATTTTTTATTGTTTCTGCTGTTTCTGTTTTAACATCTGCATTCTCTGATGCATCTGTTGCCGTATCTGCATTTTCCTGTGTATTCTCTGCTTTCTGCGTTTGATCCTTCTTTGTTTCTGCTGCATCTGTACGGTTGTCTGCCTTTGCTGCTTCTTCCATAGATTTATTTGCATCTGAAAGTGAAGACATCTGTGATGCTGTTGCATACTGCGCTTTTGCCTGCAAATCTGCCAGTTCTTCTTCTTTCTTTTCGGTATTGCCTTTTCCAGCATCCTGCTTGATTTCAGACTCAAGCACACCGGCTCTTCCTTCCATCTGTGTTGCCATACTACCCTGCACTTTTGCTTGCTTCATAGATGAATCTGCGGAAATCATTGCCCGCATACCTGCCTGTGACAAGCCTGTTCCTTTCTTTGCAGATGTATTTTTTGTACCAGCCACCATATCATCCATAGATGATTTTTTACTCTGCTGTTCCTTTCTCTGTTCAATCTGGTGCTGTCTTAACTGTTGATTGAGATTTGTAATTTCCTGTTGTATCTCCTGACGTTTCTTCATCTTATCCTCTAATGACAGTTCTTCATTTGATGATAAGTCCTGCAATTTCTGCTGTGCATTTGCAATCTGATTCTGAATATTTTTACTCACAGAATCATTCGCCTGTGCCATTCCCATTGCTCCTGTCTGCGTATTCGTTCCGTTAAATCCATTAATTTTCATCATTTCGTTGTCCTCCTTGAGCTAATACTCTGAAATCCGTTTCCTGAAAATCTGTATAACATGATTTCTCTTTATTTTTCTTTCGGCATATCTTTCTTCACAATAAACTGCGATGTTGTGAACCGCCCTTTTTTCGTTGTGAAGCAGTCTGAAAATGCTTTTCAGACTGTCGCAGTGCTCCTCAAATATTGTTGCAAGCAACATATTTTCATCGCTACCTGCGCAAAAAAAGCACTACATATTTCTGTAATTTCTGTAATTTACAAAATACATATTGCCAATTTATTTCTTTATTCTACCTGCATCATAATGCTAAGGATTACTTCCTCATTTCCCTGCTCCAAAGATATATCTCCCATATACATTCTGGCAACCCGGCGAATGTTATTCAAACCCATTCCATGTTCCCTCCCAGATTTGGTTGTTTCTGGCAAATCGCTGTCACCAAAATTAAGCTGTCCCCCAAAACTGTTTTTTATGGTTATCATAAAGATACTATTTTTCCGAAAAGAAGAAATGCTGATATACGGATTATCTCCACTTACATTTTCCATACAATTATTCAAGGCATTATTCATGATCACACTCAGATTAAATGCATTTAACTTCGTATTCTGTGGATAATGAAAATCCGACAGAAACCGAATCTGCCTTTCTTTTGCTTCTCTCAGCTTTTCCATCAAAATGACATCAATTACCGGACTTCCTGTCTTTATTTCCGGAGATACCTCGTCCCATTCATTTTTCAGATGTTCCAAGTATTCTGTAGCATCATCCATATTATTATGTGCCACCAGATGTTCCAGTGTCTGTATATGATTTCCCATATCATGGCGCATGGAGCGGATATCCCGATACAACTTTTCGACTTCCTCGATATGCTTTTTCATGTCACTGATCTGATTTAATACCAGCTCTTGTCCCCGCTGTTCTTCCTGCATCTCTTTCCAGTTTTGAAACATTACAATCACAACAAGAATAGCAACTATGGAAATCAGATAGTGTAAAAAGCTTAAAGCTCCATAAAATCCATATGTATCAATCAAGTTCTTTCCAGTATCTCTTTCGTATATCATGAGATAATATTGTAAAATGCCATACCCAGTGACGCCTACAAGCGAAGGTATAATAAGCATTACCATCTCTTTGACGCTCATTTCATCTTTTTTGTATATATACGCTTTATTGATCAGTCCTATTGCAACCGCAATAAAAGCAATACAAAGTACAATATCCAAAACTCTGGTTCCAACATATAGTCCGTATTGCAACCACACTTTTTCTGCACTCATATTCCGAAATACAAGTGCTTTTGTAACAAGATCATCAAGTCTGCCTGCCATTGCAACCGTTAACCATCGGATAGAAAAGAACGTAATTGCAAGAAATATTTTCTGATATATATTTCTTCTGTCCTCTACATACATTGCAAGAAACGCTGCTATAACTCCAATCAGATATGCGGAAAAATTATCAATCTGTGGCGGAATCATATATAAAACAAGCATAATCGTAATATAAACAATACTGACTGCCACAGCCCCTTTTTTCTTTTTTATATAGGGACAAACAAATTTTCCAAAATAGATTCCTGTAATCATAAGGAGTGCAATAACAGAAATTTTCGATGTAACCATCCAGCATTTTTCTACCAAACTCATCCGATTTCTTTTCCTATCCTCTGATTATATTTCAAATATTGTTTTACAAACTCAGAATAATTCTGTTTTGCAATCAATGCAGTTCCATTTTCCATCGTCACACAATTTGCATCATATTTCTGAACATATTTGAAATGTACGAGGTAGGCTCTGTGTGTACGAAAAAAATCTGCTCCCACAATTTCACTCAGTTCCTGCAATTTTCCATAATATTCAATATTCGTATCCCGTGTATGGATAATGACTTTTCGATTATATACCTCGGCATACACAATATCCTTCAAAAACACTTTCATATGGCTTCCTCCGGACTGCACCATCATGTATTTTTCATCCGATTGATTTTCAGAATATTTTTCAATGCTTCTGACTGCACATTTCACAACTTCCTCAAATTTTTCATCTGAAAATGGTTTCACCAAATAATGAAATGCTGCAACATCAAATGCCTGAAAAACATACTCCTCCACAGCAGTTACAAATATCAATACCATTTTTTCATTTTTCTGACGCAGAATCCTTGCCGTTTCCATTCCATCCATTCCTGGCATCTGAATATCTAAAAATAGAATATCCGGCTCACAACCACTTGCAATCAATTCATCACCAGATAAATATTTTTCTATTACTACATCCGGTAATAATTTCTTTATTTTTTCTTCTAATATCAATCCTATAGACTTTTCATCATCACAGATTGCAATTTGCATCTTGTCACTTCCTTGCTTACATACAATTATATTTATTATATCGGAAAAGTTCTTTTAATAGCTAGCCACCATGTTGTGAACCGCCCTTTTTTTGTTGTGAAATAGAATATCACATATAACGCATTATTTGCTTCCTGTTAATACGCAAAAACACTGTATCTCAAACTCATTGAAATACCATGCTTCCCCGCATTTTCTATATTGTCCTATTGATATTATTACTTTACTATCCGACACGCCTCTGGGCGTGACTGTATCTATCAAAAAAGAAGCCAGCAGTTTATTCACACACTACTGACTTCCTATTCTACTCATTTTATTTACTTCGCTGCGTCTCAGACAAGTTATTACAATACCGACCGCCCTCATTAGATTTTCAGGCCTGACGAGGGGAGGCCGGTATATAAAAAAGCATTATTATTCCACAGCTTCCATAAAGTACATCCGGGAGGAAAAATCCGGGAACAGTCGGGTGTCGGAATTATATCCGGTTCCGGCGAAAGCGGGTTTCAGGGCAATACCCGCACGCATCAGGGTATCTCCGTAAGCAGTCAGTTCTTCTTTTTCCCCATCCATATTTACAAATCGCGAAAGAATCTCCTGTAATGCAGATCCTTGCTTGATATGAACCGGAGAAACGGTGTTCACAAGGTCTCCGAAGTCTTTCAGATTGTATTTGATATTCCTGCCGTAGAAATGATATTTCACATCCGGAAGTAACCCCACCGGGCGATACCAGTCATGGGATTGGTTCGGAGTTGTCAGGCGTCGGAAGAACAGCCCCACTGCTCTTCTTCCATCCGGGGACACGCAGGTCCAGGATAAGGTTTCCGAGTCGGAAGCTTCGTTTTCTGCTCCACGATAAAAGGATCCAAACTGGAAAACATCCCGCCATTTTTTATAAAGTGCAATCTGCTCCCGGATTGCGTTGAGATCACTTCCGGACAGATCCTTTAAATTACATTCATATCCTAAGACACCGAAGGAAGCCACCTGAAAACGGGTCTCAAGGGGCGTGATCCTTAAGGTCTGATGATTTGGACAAGATGACACATGTGCTGTAAATACCGATAAGGGATATCCATAGCTGTAACTGTTCTGAATCCCGGTACGGCACAGTGCGTCAGTATTATCGCTCGCCCAAATCTGCGGGAAATAACTTAGTATTCCCAGATCAAAACGATTTCCACCTGAACTGCAGCCTTCAAACAAAATTTCAGGGAAACGTGTGGTCAGCTCATCCATAATGTGATACAGCCCCAGTACATAACGATGTGCCGTCTCTCCCTGTTTTGCAGCCGGCAGATAAGGGGAATAAATATCACTGAAATTACGGTTCATATCCCACTTTACATAACGGATGTCTCCGGAGGAAAATACCTTCGTCATGGAATCTATTACATATTGCTGTACTTCGGGATTGCACAGATCCAAGAGGCGTTGATTACGTCCCTCGGAGTGGGGATGTCCCGGAATCATCATTGCCCAGTCGGGATGCTCTTGATAGAGACGGCTGTTTTCACTGATCATCTCCGGCTCTACCCAGAGACCGAAATCCACCCCCAGGGCTTTGAGTTTTTTACTGAGGGAAGCAATTCCTCCGGGCAGCTTCTTCGGATCCGGTTCCCAGTCTCCCAGGGAGGAAGTATCGTCATTCCGCCCGGAAAACCACCCGTCATCCATGACGAACAGTTCGACGCCGACATCTGCTCCCGCTTTTGCCAGCTGCAACAGTTTCCTCTCATCAATCTTAAAATAACATGCTTCCCAGCTGTTTAACAGAACCGGACGAGGTCTTCTCTTCCACACTCCCCGCACAATATGCTCTCTAATAAAGGAATGTAACTGTCGGCTGAGTCCGCCATAACCATTCGAAGAATAGCTTAAAACAGCCTCTGGTGTATCAAAATGCGTTTCCGGAGTCAACTCCCGGGAAAAGCTCTGTGGATTGATCCCGTTTACAAAGCGCAGTTTCCCATAAGAGTCTTTCTCAAGGGCTTCATAATGATTTCCACTGTAGATCAGATTGCAGCCGATACAGGAGCCAAAAGTCTCACAGGTGTTCTTATGTCCCAGGATCATAAAAGGATTCGAGCGGTTCGAAGAGGTTCCCGTATAAGACGCATTTATAAATTTGCCGGAACGTAAGGAAATCTGTTCTCTGTGCATCTCTCTTGCCCAGGCACCGCTGAAATGAGTGATCACGGAATAATCCTCTGTCAGATCTAACTGTGCACTGAGACATCGCTCCAAGGTGACAGATGCGTCACTGTGATTGATCAACCGTGCGCTTCTGGTAATGACATCACATTCTTCGAATACGGTATAAAACAGCTGCAACTCCAAATGATTCGTAACATCCTGCAAAACAATCTGAAGGCATTCCGCGGAATCAGTTTCTGCTTCCGAATAACTGTGAGGAAGTCCGGAATCCTGCAGGCACTGCTCTTTTTCCTTTAAAGTAATAATTTCATAGGAATCAAAAGTAAAGTCAGAGGTGACACTTCCGTCAGCAAACCTGACTTCCAAAAAGGGTTCCCGGATATCTCCCTTTCCCAACGTACTAACCTCCAAACAGATATCTTCCATGGAGATCTGCGGATGTTCCCTGTCGTAGGTACAGGTGTTGCCCGGAGCGAAGGCTCTCTGTATGACAAGGGGTGCACAGGAGGAAGGATCCTGCGTATCTACGGTAATCCGCACCCCGTAATACAGATGTTCCAGATGCCCAGTCTCCATGACACGCATTCCGTAAGTACTGTGAGTCGTCTGTAAAAAGAACCATGGTCTCGTATCTTTTACGATCTGGATCATATCGATGCCTCCTGAATCTCCTTTAAGCATTCATCGGTCAGTTTATATTTCTTATGAAAGAATATGACACCGATGACTAACAACAGAATAGGGAATAATGTCATGGTCATGCGAAGCCCGGCCACAGAGCCTCCGGAAGCCCCGGTAGCCGCTGATACGGTATCACTGGTATCGAAGTTCAAATGGCAGAGGTTCAGGCACAGAGAAGCCACTAACGCAGCCATTCCGGAAGCTAGTTTTACCACGAAGGTCTGCATGGAAAAAATGACACTCTCGTCTCTGCGATGATTTTTCCATTGACCGTAATCTACGGTATTGGCTAAAAATACAGTAGTCAGTACGGTCAGCATACCATTGGCGGCAAAGATCAGGAATCCGGGAATAAACAGTAAAAATACAGTACTCATATTCGTAAAACATAAAAGAAGCAATACAGCATATCCGGCAATTGCCATTAGGAAGCTGACATAGAAGATCCGGATGGTACTCATAAACTTACGAAGTAACGGGAACAAAAGCATCATGGAGAGAATCTGTACCGCCCCGCCGAAGGTATTGAACAGTGTATAGGAATTGTACCAGGTATCTCCGCCAAAATCGTATTTGAAGAAATAAATTACCAGGTTGGAGGTGGTATAGACCGCGCAGTTGATCAGTACAATGGTAATTACTACTGCCATAGCCTGATCGTTCTGAATTAACGCCTTGAACATCTGACCGATGGAAGGTGCGTCCACATCTACCGTAGATTTTTCCTTGATATTAATGCAGGTAACGGTAATAAATATCACGAACAGCACGGCAATGATCAGGGTGAACCGGGAAAATCCGACCCGCTCTTCTCCTCCGCCCAGGGCATTGACGCAGAGCATGGTGATCACGGTGATAATGGCAGAGCCTACACCGGCGCAGGAACGTCCCAGCGTAGACAATCCTTCACGCTCTTTTCCGCTGTGAGTAAATGCCGGTATCATGGACCAGAAGGGAATATCCATCATGGTATAGGTCACGCCCCAGAGAACATAGGTGACTGCCGCATATGCTACCAGTCCATTGCCATTCAGTGCAGGCGGTGCCGAGAACATCAGATACAGAACAACAGCATTGGTTACTGTGCCGATCATCAGCCAGGGGCGGAACTTCCCCCATCTGGTCCTGGTCTTGGCTACGATGACGCCCATGAAGGGATCGTTAAACGCATCGAACACTCTTGCAACCAGCAGAATGATACCCATGGCTACGGCGTTCACGCCTAAAATATCCTGATAATAATACAAAATATAGCTGGCAGACAGCATGTATACCATATCTTTGCCTACCGCACCCAGTCCATAAGAAAATTTTTCTTTTCCGCTTAAACTCATGATTAATCCTGATCCTTTCTTATGCAATCTTTTGAAATCCTTTGAAATCTTTCTCTCAAATGAAACCATTAAATCGTTATATCATAAGCTCACGAATTCGTGCTATCGCACTCTACATCCTGCTTCGCAGGATATTCGTTCGCTAATGAGCCCAGAAAAACAAATGTCTGCTTTGTAGCCACTTGTTTTTCCTTGAGGCTCATTAAATCTTAATCTGAAAAGGTATCCGTACTTCCCCTGCCGTCAGTGACTGCAACAGCAAAGCTCCCTGACCGGATCTTCCCAGACTCTTAACATAAGTTCCACCCATGCCTCCCTGTAGGGCAATGGTTTCAGGTCCGATGATGGAGATGTCACCTTCCGCAATCAGACGAACCGGCTCCTGATAAAAGGGAAGCACATTTCCATGGTCATCCACTGCACGGATCCGCACCAGTGCCACATCATAGCTGTGCTGTTCCGTCAGAATGGTATGATCCGCTTCTGCTTCCAGCCGGATTTCGCGAACCGGCTCTTTGGTGACAGACTTTATGACTTTGCCGTTTTTGATGGCATCAAAACGGTATACGGTGGCGGTACCGCCCCAGTCACCGATGTATTTCGTGTAAAGCTTTGTCACCTCCGCAAAATCAATATGATACAGCAGTGCCAGCTTTAATGCGGTAGGATACAATCTCTTCGGAATATGGTTCAGACTGCCTCTGGCCACGATATTCATGGCATCCGCCATTTCTTTCGCATGTTTCGGACGGAACCGTTCGTTCTTCTCCAAAGCATCACCGATAAAGTCATCGATGAGAATGGGACCGTGCTTTAAATGCTTATAAGGGGACATTTCTGGCCGGTATTCCTTGATAAAACGGTCGTTTTTATACATTCTCACACTGTCGGCATTGGACAAAATATACAGGTTTCCGCGGTTGCAGCCGGGATGCTCTCCGATATCCATGGAGGAGGTGATCTGAAGCACGGGGATCTCATCCTGTTCACAGGCATAAACGGAAGCTGCGAGCTTCGGATTACGGAACATATCCATGACACCGTGATAACAGATCCGGTCACCGCTTCCGAAGTCCTTATGGGTATTGTAGTCGAACATACACCAGCCGAAGCTTCCGGCGATATCCTCCTGCCCCGCTACGGCATCCAGTACGTTGGCATGGCGGATCGCATGTTCACTGCGGCGTTCCTCATTATCGAAGGCTTTTGTGGGATACATGTGTCCGTTGTATTCGCTGATCAGGTAAGGCTTGTCGGTATCGGAAGTGACCTTTTTCTTCGGGTCACAGCCGGGAGTCTCGCCGTCGTGCAGAAAATCGTTATAAGTATAGACGTCCTCCAACAGATGGCTTTTCTTAATAGCCCGGACACCGCCGGTAGGTCTCGTGGGATCCAGCTTATGTGCCACGGCATTGGTCTTTTCGTAAAACGGATCATCATCCGGGGATTCATTGATCCGTACACCCCACAAAATAATCGAAGGATGATTGCGGTACTGACGGATCATGTCCTCTGCATTGACCACCGCCTGTGCTTTCCAGGTGTCATCTCCAATATGCTGCCAGCCGGGAAACTCTGTGAAGACCAGAAGTCCCAGTTCGTCGCACCGCTCCAGAAAATAATGACTCTGGGGATAATGGGAAGTCCGCACGGCATTCAGCCCCAGCTCTTTTTTTAACAGATCCGCATCCAGTTTTTGCATGCTCTCCGGCATGGCATAGCCTACATAAGGATAACTCTGATGGCGGTTCAGACCCCGGATCCGCAGTTTTTTGCCATTGAGGTAAAAGCCGTCTTTTTTAAAAACTGCATCCCTGATACCGAAGGTGACCTCTGCTTCGTCCAGAAGCTGTTCTCCCTGCCAGAGCTGGGTCTTTAACAGATAAAGATGAGGGTGTTCGGTATCCCACAAAAAAGGATGTGGAATCGTTCCCTGAATACGAAACGGGGTCTCAGCCGTAGCGCCTGTGGGTACATTCTGTTCGCAGAGAAACTGCCAGTCATTATCTGATGTTACATCTGATACCACACCCGACATTACGGTATCGCTCTTTAACATATAATATTGTCTGACATTAAGGTCTTTCGCAACTTCATAAAAAGTGATTTCAGAAGTTACCTGAGCCTCATCCGGTGTGATCAGCGTGTGTACGAAAATATCCTCAAGGGCAATCTGGTCTTTTACTTCGAGATACACATCCCGGTAGATGCCGCCGTAGGTCATATAATCGATCACGTAACCGAAGGGAGGCACATTTAAGTCCTCTCTGCTGTCCAGCCGGACACACAGCACATTGTCCTGTCCGTAGTTCGCATATGCCGACAGATCTACAGTAAAGGCGGTGTAGCCGCAATGGTGCTCTCCCACCTTATTGCCGTTGAGATAGACGGTACTGTCATGACCGGCCCCTTCGAAGGTGAGCAGGATCCGCTTGCCCTGCCATTCGGTCGGAATATGCAGATGACGTCTGTAGCCGCTGACCATCTGGTAGAGAGATTCGTCAAAATAGTGAAACGGGGTCTCCTTACAGGTATGAGGGATTCGGACGGGCTGCAGGGTCTCTTCCGGGTATTCTGTTGCAGTCATCCCCTCCTGAAAGTTCTCGTTAAAAAGCCAGTCTTCGCTTAAATAGATCTTCTGATTCATGGTTCGGTCCTCTTTCTTTGGGATATTATGGATTAATTCTGGATTATTCCATTGCCTCATTCTGATCTCTGTACGATGCCATACATGAGGATTTCCACAACTTCCTTCAGGGCATCTGCATAAGTCAGCTGATTTCGAGAGAGAATATCTCTCTGGAAGAACTGCTCAATGGAAGCTTCTAACATCATTTTCACCAGACAGATGGGAACCGGGCGGATGCTGCCCTCAGCCATGCCCATCTCGATCAGCTGGATTGTAGGCTCCCAGCCTGTGGAAAGTCTGAGTTCTACCTTCTGGTAGATCTTCGGGTATTTGTCCCGGAGGGAATATAATTTTCGAAGATCGATATTCTGATAACCTTCCGGCAGCACTCCCAGGATGCGGTGCAGTTTTTCCACTACACGGAGGGAAGGATCGGTCAGGATCATCTGCTCGCTTTCCTTGATGGAGTCAAAGATATAATCTACCATGGCAAGAAACAGTGCTTCTTTATCATCGTACACGGTATAGATGGTTTTCTTGCTGATCGAGAGTTCCTTCGCCAGATCATCCATTGTGAATTTCAACCCTTTTTGATCGAAGACACGCAGGGTGGCGTCGAGAATATTTTTTTGCAGACCTTCTGTGGTATCCATCGCTTCTATTCCTCCGTTCGGTAAGATTGTAATTGCAGTATGGAAACTGAAAAGTAAATTGTGGTTTCCTATAAAAACAGGGTAGCATTTTTGAAAAAAAGATTCAAGAAACGTTTTTGCCAAAAAGAGTTTCCGAGAATTGTGAAATATAACAAAAAACCAGCCAACAAAACGGTTGACTGGTGAATGACAGAGTCTATAAATAGTTTTTCATGATGCATTCTTTTTCCGGAGAACATTTTTTCCATGGGATTTTAAAATACAAGAGAGGGATGCAAAGATTTTATAGATAGAGGTTTGTCATGATAAAGTATGATCCGTTATGGGATACCTCGAAAAAAAGGGGGATCAGCCAGTACTCTCTGATCAAAGATTATGGAATTGATAAAGCGCAGCTGCAACGCCTGCGCAGCAATATGGTAGTAAAAACAATGATTTTGAACCGGCTCTGTACGATCCTGGACTGCCGGATCGAGGACATCATGGTATATGTGCCGGATGCAAAAGAAACCGAACAAAAACAGTAAGAGGTATCAGAAAAAAAGTCTGATACCTCTTTTGTTTAATTTTATTATCTCTTGAATTGTTCTGCCAGCGTGGGATGAGATTTTTTGCGGGTGATCTCCACCAATCCTAAAGGCGTCATATCCACGATGCGGGGATGCTGGGGATCCCCTGCGGTCAGATTCTTTAATGTCTCCAGTAACTCCTTCTGCCGTTCCTTTTCCGCCATATTGATGAAGTCCACAATGATGATACCGGACAGATTCCGCAGGCGCAACTGTCTGGCTACTTCTTCGGCAGCCTCCAGGTTTACCTGATAATAGGTGTCCTCTCCTGCTTTTTTCGCTTCGTTTTTACCGGAATTGACATCGATCACCGTCATGGCCTCCGTAGGCTCGATGACGAGATACCCTCCGCATTTTAACCAGACTCTCGTATCCAGTGCTTCCTCCATGCCGCGCTCCAGAGAATACAGCAGGCGTAAAGAGATCGCTGGATCATCGTAGAACCGAATGGACTTTTGTTTTAATAAAGGGTGATCTCCTTCCGACAGCTGACGATAGATCTGAGGATCATCGGTAAGGATCTCAGAATATTCCGAAGGATCCGCCATCTGCTCCAGAACCTCGTAAACGGCCTCAGAAGGCTTCAAAATACAGGTGAAGCACACTTTATGGTCTGCCTGCTCCAAAAGGCTCTGAAGGGCTTCAGAAGCGTTCTCAGGGGTGCTCCCGATTTTACAAAGCAGCTGCTTCATCCGGGCAGGATCCGCAGTGGCGGAGGCACGCTTTGTCTTCTGGGCATCTCTGGTGACCATGACTACCAGCTCGTCTCCAGCTTTCAAGGTACCGTCTGCCTTACGATTGGTCAGATACGCCGCACCTGCTTCCCGCAGGGGTAGAAAGCACAATTCTCCGGGCAGGATCTCCACGAAGCAGGCATCAATATTTTTTGCCACATTCTGTATTTTCCCCAGATAGATGCCACCGATCTTACTGGCATCTGACCGCAGTACGCGTATAGCAGCCACACCCCGGGCATTGACAAGCAGAGCTGCCCTGCGTTCCCGCAGACAGGTGAAGATCAGTTTTCCCTCCGTGCAATCCGTGGATTTACGGATCTGATTTACTTCTTTTTCTCTGGCCGGTCGTCCGCCGGTGAGACTGCGGCTCATTCCGTGTCACCGGAAGCTGCCCTGTAAGCTTCCTCACTGTCGAAACCTATGGCATCCAGGGGAAGAAGGGCGTCTGTTTCGTTTCTCAGATAGGTCTCTTCTCTGTTGACCAGAAGGGCATTTTCCTGCAGGGTCTCACCATTTTCGGAAAATAATGCTTCAATGACCTGAATGGGTTTGATATTTCCGGCACTGGAGGCATCCACCAGCAGATAAAGCTTTTCGGACTCCACCACCTTCATCTCATAGATACCTTCTTTTAAATCGATCTCCCGGCTTCCCTTTTTTGTCTCTTTGGTAATGAGGATCTCATCTTTTGCAAGAAAACGATCCACCGCGGAGCCCAGATCAAAATGAGGCCCTCTGCCCTCCCGGAAAGCTACCGTATATCCGGCGGCAGCAACGCTGGCCATGGCATTGCCGGCCTTGTCCGGCAGAATTTTCACCGAAGTGATCTCGATTCCCGGTACGGAAGCGGCATTCAACCGCTGCTTTACATCCTCACAGGAGGTCAGGGAATGCACTTCCAGGTCCATATATTCTCCGTTGCTGGTCAGTCCCACACCCAAAGGTGCGGCAAAGGACATGATCTGATGCGGGCTGAAGCCCCCGGTATAAGCAACATCCAGCTCCGCTCTGCGGTTGGCTTTCTGGAAAAAGCGCATCACATCCAGATGTCCGATAAAACGAATGGGACCATATTTTCTAAACTTGATTCTTAATTTCATAATGTTTCTTCTTAACTCCGTAATCTATACTTCCGATGTCTGTTGTGGCAATCATCCTCTGGGCTCCACACAGATACCGCAGCCGAATCTGGCGGCACCGCAGCCCTGACATGCCTGTTTGCAGTTCGGTGAGATCGTCTCGTTTTTCGCTTTCTGCCATTCTCTCTCCAGAAAGGCTCTGGATACACCGCAGTCCAGGAAATCCCAGGGCAGGATCTCGTCCAGAGGCCGTTCTCTGTGGGAATAGAAATCCGGATCCAGACCACAGGCTTCAAAAGCTTCCATCCAGACATCGTTGTGGAAATACTCACTCCAGGCATCGTAGAAGCAGCCCTTGTTATAGACATATAAAAGCAACTGGGACAATTTTCTGTCACCTCTGGCCAGAACACCCTCCAGAACGCTGACATCCGCTTCGTGCCAGTTGTACTTGATGCTCTTCTGGTTCAGCTGCTCGGAAATGGCCTTTCTGGTCAGATATGCCTTTTCCACGAACTCTTCCTTGGTACACTGGGGCGCCCACTGGAATGGCGTAAAGGGCTTCGGCACGAAGAAAGAGGTACTGGTAACAATCTGCACTCTGCCGTTGACACGTTTCTCCTTCGGCACCGTATCGAAGAAAGTGGCCGCAATTTTGTTGGAAAGCTCAGCGATTCCCCGGATATCCTCTTCGGTTTCCGTGGGATGTCCCAGCATGAAGTACAGTTTGACTCTGGTCCAGCCGCCTTCGAAGGCAAGGGCGGAACCCTGTAAGATCACTTCTTCAGTGAGTCCTTTATTGATGACATCCCGCAGTCTCTGGCTGCCGGCTTCCGGCGCAAAGGTCAGACTGGATTTCTTCACATCCTGTACTTTGCTCATGACATCCAGAGAAAAGGCATCGATACGTAAAGACGGCAGGGAGATATTGATATGTCTCTTATCACACTCTTCAATCAGGAAGTCAATCAGCTCCGGCAGCTTGCTGTAATCGCTGGAACTTAAGGAACTTAAGGAAATCTCCTCATGACCGGTGTTTTTCAACATTTCCATGGCGTACTTTTTCAGAACTTCCACATCCCTTTCTCTGACGGGACGATACAGCTGTCCTGCCTGACAGAAACGACAGCCGCGGATACAGCCTCTCTGAATCTCCAGAACGACTCTGTCCTGTGTGACTTTGATATAAGGAACTACCGGCTTCATAGGATAAAAGCTGTCGGTCATATCCGTTACCAGCTCTTTGCGGATCCTTGCGGGAATTCCCTCTTCCGTAGGTCGAAAGGAAGCAATGGTGCCATTTTCATGGTAAGTGGTCTCATAGAACCGGGGCACATACATTCCCGGCAGCTTTGCCACCCGGCGTAAGAATTCTTCTCTGCCTGTCTTCTCCGTCCGGCATTTCTTATAGAGATCGATCAGCGGCCGGTACTGGGTCTCGCCTTCTCCGATATAGAAAATATCAAAGAAATCGGCAATGGGCTCAGGATTATAGGTGCAGGGACCGCCGCCGATAACGATGGGACAGTCCTCTCCACGTTCGGTGGCAAGCAACGGGATCCCCGCCAGATCCAGAACCTGCAGAATATTCGTATAACACATTTCGTACTGAATGGTGATTCCCAAAAAGTCGAAGTCTTTTATCGGATCCTGACTCTCCAGGGCAAACAGCGGAATGTTCTCCTTACGCATAATTTCATCCAGATCCACCCAGGGAGAATACACACGCTCACACCAGACATCATCCCAGGAATTGAGCATGCCATACAGGATCTGGATTCCCAGGTGGGACATACCGATCTCGTAGACATCCGGGAAGCACATACAGAAACGGACATCAATGCTGTCCCTGTCCTTCACTACGGCATTGACTTCGTTGCCGATGTAGCGGGCCGGTTTTTCGATCTTCATCAGAATATCATCATTTAACGCTAACTTTTCGTTCATATTTACCTCAGGTTATTGATTTTTACATATAATTTTTCATCTGCCGGACATCTCCGTCTGTGCAGGGGACATCGGAATAACGGGCTTTTTCATAGATTTCAGCCATTCCTTCCACATCCAGCGATTTTTCGGCATCTCTTGCAGTATAAAATGGCAGGCTCATCTTTGCAAGCCCGCTGGCATTTATTTTTTTCTGATACATCCGCCTTATCTTCTGGCCGGCATCTAAGAAAGCAAAAGAAAACCATTTCTGCTTCTGCTTTGCGGCAGTATTTTCCGGGGCAGCGTCCAGGTGTTCCCGCTTGTCCATGCTCTCCGGCTGTTCAGAAACAGTGCCGGGGAGGGAAAACTGCATTCTGTCCCTGAGAAATGTGATCAGCTTTCGAATTCCACGGTACAGCAGAAATACGCAGACGATCAGAAGTGCGATCATGGCCACATATTCCAGAATGACCCATAAAATAAAAGGATCTTCCGCTTCCATGGGAGGCATATCGCCACCGCCTGCCTGCTGTTCCACCACTACCGCTTCTGTCCCGGAATCCATGGGGAGCAGTCCGAACAGGAAACGAAGAATCGCAACCAGACCGTTTCGCAGTAACCGCAAAAAGGGCTTTAACCAGGCAAACTGTGACACTGCCAGGAGCAGAAGCCCCGACAACAGCACAAAGGCTGCGGTGCTGTGGAGACCGGAACGAAAGATCTCCTGAAACGGGATCTTGCCGGTACTCAGCCTGTTTACCGTAAGGAAATCCTCATAGGACTGCAAAAACAAAATGACAGCATACAATAAAAACACCAGGATCAGACTCATACGATAATAGAGATCCCAGACGTTGTTTCCCTGATAATGCTGCAGAAAAAGACACAAAAAGGCAATTCCGGCGGCTAACGGCAGAGGCAGCGGATCGGAAGCAAAGTCCTCCGTCCGAAAACGCAGCCAGAGGGAATAGATCACAAAGCCTGCACCTACCAACAGCCGGATACCACGGTTTACGCCGTTGGCTGCCGGAATGATATAAAAACATGCCAGTACCAGTCCGTGCAGAAGGAGCAATACCGACAGATGCTTACAGCGTTTTCTGGTGTAATACAGAAAAAACACCGGCAGCGCTCCGAGCATCCACAAAGCCAAGGACGGACGGCTCGCCGGAGCCAGCGCGGCCAACAACGTGGACGCAGTCAGCGCCAGGGGATAAAAACATAATTGATTCATTAGATCAGTCAAAATTTCTTTCACATTCAGACGCTTTCTTCCCGTAGGGAGATAAAAGTGATCAAAGACTTTAACGCTTCCCCGGGATCAGGAGGTGTACTTTCGGAATAAGGATAAAACCATTTCATATCCGGGTGTTTTTCCTGATATTGCAGAAGTAATGCTGCAAAGTCTTCATAGGCATTGGGTGATACAAAGCAGGTATAGAGCGCATTGGACGCATCGGACATACGGGCGGAAAACAGCTCGGAAAAAGACTGTACCGGTTTAGCCGTATCGATTCTTGCAAGCGTCTGCAGACAGACATTCCGCTGTCTGACTCCGCCGCCGGCTTCCAGAATACAGGGGTCTCCACTGATTGTGTCAATACCGTTGCAATACAGGGCAACCTGCATCCCTTGTTCCAGAAACAGCAATAACAGTGCCGTGGCAATCTGCAGGCAGGCTTCCACACAGTCCTCTTTTTTCAGAATACCGGTGTCCTCTAAGTTCACAAAAATCCGAACGGATTTCTGGGAGGTATAATTTTTCTGGTTTACCTTCAGATCCCCGGTACGGGCCGTGGCTTTCCAGTTGATGCTTTTTAAGTCATCCTGTGGTTGGTAATCCCGAATGCCCCGGTATTCGAAAGGGTCTTCCAAAAGATGTCGTTTTGTCAGAACTTCTCCGTTTAACTGTTTTAAAGACCGTTTAAAATCCGGATGGGAAAAGGGCTTCGGGTACACATAGAGACTGCAGTGTTCGATGGGTGTCGTAGCCGTATACTGTGCTGTCAGGAACAGATCGGACGCGACAAGATCCGCCTCCTGTATGGTGTAATAACCTCTTCTTCCGCCGGTAAAGTGCAGTGCTCTGGTGACCTTCTCCAGACGTCCGATCTGGAAAATATCATTGCGGTAATAGCGATCCGTGGTCCGGGAGCCTTTGGTATCGGCAAACACCAGATGTCTGTCAGTCTGGAATTTGACCTTCAACATGGTAAGGGGCAGCCGTTTGCGATTCTCAATGATCTCCGACAGCTCGCTCTCCTGTCCTTCCCAGATGCCATCCTCCCGGAAAGAAAGGGAAACCTTCAGATCCCGCTGCCATATTTTGGCGTATACATACTTCTGCCCCAGATACAGAAGCAGGGCAAAGACAATGATTCCCAGCAGTTGTATCATGGCTCAAACCTTTCTGTGGGAACAGGAACGGTGGAAAGGATGTTTTCCATTCTGCCTGCTGCGGAGCCGGTATCGGAACCGAAGCTGCATACCAGTCTGTGGGCCAGCACCGGAACAGCCAGGGTACGAACGTCATCCGGGATCACATAGGAACGTCCCTGCAGATAAGCATAGGCCTTGACACAGCGTAAAAGCCCAAGGGTTCCTCTGGGACTAACGCCTGCCAGAATACCGTCTGCCCGTCTGGTGGCTTCTGCAATCTGTACCATATATTCCCGGATGCAGGGATGAACAAAAATCTTCGCAGCCTCTGCCCGGGCAGCCAGAAGTTCCTCCAGAGAGACCACGGCAGTCAGGCTTTTCAGGGGATCTTCCTCCATGTACAATTCCAGAATCCTCAGTTCCTCTTCTTTGGTGGGAAGGTTCATGGACAGTTTCATAAGGAAACGGTCTAACTGCGCTTCCGGCAGAGGAAATACGCCGGCACTTTCGATGGGATTCTCTGTGGCAATGACAAAGAAGGGTTCGCCCGGTGTATAAGAGACACCCTCGATGGTTACCTGACGCTCTTCCATACATTCCAACAGTCCTGCCTGGGTTCTGGGGGTGGCACGGTTCAATTCGTCTGCCAGTAAAATATTGGTAAATACCGGCCCCTTTCGCAGGGTGAATTCATTCTTCTGTCTGTCATAGACATTGATGCCGGTAATGTCACCGGGCAAAAGATCCGGGGTAAACTGCACCCGGGAAAACTTGGCATTTAAAGATTTTGCCAGTGCCTTGGCCAACTTCGTTTTGCCGGTGCCGGGGACATCCTCTAATAGTACATGTCCGTCAGCGATTAAGGCCGTCAGAAGAAGTTCTGTCACTTCCTCTTTTCCGACCAGGACTTTTTGAATATTGTTTTGTATTCTGGTTGCTAATTCTTTTCCGTTTTGTTCAGCCATAATTGTTACCTTTTTGCTCATGAAGTTTACTCGCCCTATAAGCATTCCAAAATATTCTTACGAATACAAGTATTCGACGAATATTTACGAAATGCTTACATGGCTCTGAATAGTTATCATTATACCTTATAAACTTAAGTTCTGCCAGTACCAAAAGGCACATAAATATGAACTGCGAAGATTGCAGATACCAGAAAGGAATGTAAAAGAGCATGGAAAAACATGATCACAGACATAAGGAAGAACTCTTACAGCAGATGCGCAGACAGGCAGAAATACGGCCAGAGCAAAACGATTCGGAACCTGCCGCATCTTCCGATACCGGTACGTTCAAAATCCGCCTTGCTCTGGCCGGAGTATTATTATTGACGATCATATTGCTGGATCAAAAAGGCAAATGCTTTGCCGGGATCTCCATGGATCAGGTGCTGCACTATATCACTGACGCAGATTACGGCACTTATCTTAAGACCTGGGTGGAAACAGCGGTTAACGGTTCGCAAGCTCTGTAGTGATTTCTTCCCAGGTGACATCTTTTTCTGCCATCAGGACCATCATATGATACAGGAAATCACTGATCTCATATTTGACCTCATTGGGGTTGGGATTTTTGGCGGCGATCACAATCTCAGTTGCCTCCTCGCCCAGTTTCTTGAGAATCTTGTCAATGCCCTTGTCGAACAGGTAATTGGTATAGGAACCCTCCTTGGGGTGGACCTTGCGGTCCTTGATCACATCGAAGACTTCCTCGAATACCTGTAAGGGATTGTTGCTTTCCTCATAATCCTTTTTCGTGATCTCGTTGAAGAAGCAGCTTCTGCTTCCGGTATGGCAGGCAGCGCCCACTTGAGATACCTTCGCAAGGATTGTATCCATATCACAGTCCGCCACCAGTTCCTTCACATACTGGTAATGACCGCTGGTCAGACCTTTCAGCCATAATTCCTGACGGCTTCTGCTGTAGTAGGTCATCTTGCCCAGCTTCAGGGTCTGCTCATAGGCTTCCTCATTCATATAAGCCATCATCAGAACTTCCTGTGTCCGGTAATCCTGTACGATAACGGGTACCATGCCGTCACTGTTCTTTTTGAAATCTTCCCACTTGTAGGCAGCCTGGAAGGATTCAATGGGAATATCGTTCTCCCGGCACAGATCCTTCAGGGCTACGATCTCTTTCACATTGTCATTTATCGTATTGCCGGTGACACCACAGACATTCTCATAAGCAAAAATCTCCAGCAATTTATTCAATGCCACCTGATTGATCTGCACGAAAAACGGAAGGGAAAGAATGGCCTGAGTCTCCCGGATCTGATGAGGGTTCATCAGGATCATGGCAGAGATATATTTCTCAATCTTCTCCTTATGTAATTTCAGAACGGACGGGTCGTTGTAAGAGATCAGAATCTTGTCCTTACCGAATTTCAGAGAGACCTCTTCGGTAATCTCAATATTACTCTCTTTCTCATAGTCGAGAACTGCTTTTTTACATCCGGCATAAAGTAATTTCTTAATGTCCTCCATACGCTTGACATTGCCGGCACCGATGACATCCACTTCCGCCCTGGTACAGATCTCCTTGATGATATCCAGTGCGGCATCATGCTCTGCGTCACCTTCGGACATATCGAAAACGATCAGCTCATCCGCATTGTGCTCACAGTAATAATCTGCCAGACGGACGGGATCCGTATCCACGATGGTGGTATCCGTAAGATTCCGCACCGCATGCTCATGATATAAATAAATACAGGGAACAAATTTCTTGATGATCATAGTAATCCTCACGTCTTTCTATACCTGCAAAGCCTATGCCGCAGGCACGTATTTTTTACAGACTTCCTTTGGTACTTAAAACATCCGTTACCTTCGGATTATAGGAAACGGCCTGATCCAGCGCCTTGGCAAATGCCTTGAACATGGCTTCGATCATATGGTGATTATTGCCCGGAGACAACATTTTGATATGTAAGTTCATTCCGGCACTGTAGGATACGGCATAGAAAAATTCCTTTACCAGCTCCGTATCCAGTTCACCTACCTTCGGTACAGTAAATTCACATTCAAAATTAAGATAAGGCCGGCCGCTTAAGTCAACGGCGCACAAAGCAAGTACCTCATCCATAGGCAGAATAAAATAGCCGTAACGATTGATGCCCTTCTTGTCTCCTACCGCTTTTTTGATAGCTTCACCGAAGACAATGCCGGTATCCTCCACCGTGTGGTGACCGTCCACCTGCAGATCGCCCTTCACCTTGCATTCCAGGTCAAAAAAGCCGTGCCTCGCAAAGCCGTCCAGCATATGGTCAAAAAATCCGATGCCGGTAGACAGATCCGCTTTTCCGGTGCCGTCCAGATTTAAGGTGATGGCAATATCGGTCTCTTTCGTTGTACGGGTCACAGTTGCAATTCGTTCCATAATATCCGATGACTCCCTTCCCAGAGGAAATGATTAATCTTCAAATCTAACTTTAATACTGTTTGCATGTGCGGTCAAGCCTTCACTCTTGGCGAAGGTCTCGATCTGGCTGTGCACCTTTTCCAGTGCCTGCCTGGAATAAGAGATAATACTGGTCTTCTTGATGAAGTCGTCCACGTTTACCGGGGAGAAGAACCGTGCGGTACCGTTGGTGGGCAGAATGTGGTTCGGACCTGCAAAATAATCACCCAAGGGTTCGGAAGCATACTCTCCCAGGAAAATCGCACCGGCATTGCGGATACGGGTCATGGTATCAAAAGGATTCTTTGTAATGATCTCCAGATGCTCGGAAGCAATGGCGTTGGCGGCATCAATAGCATCTTCCATGTTGTCGGCTAACAGAATGTAGCCGTAATTATCCAGAGACTTCTGGATAATGGGAGCACGCTCCAGTACTTTTACGAAGCCGTCCACTTCCTCGGAGACTTTCTCCGCCAGTTCCTTCGAAGTGGTAATCAGAATGGCACTTGCCAGTTCGTCATGCTCTGCCTGAGACAGCAGATCTGCTGCAACGTATCTGGGGGTAGCGGTCTCATCTGCCAGTACCAGGATCTCGCTGGGGCCCGCAATGGAATCAATGCTGACATAGCCATAAACAGCTTTTTTGGCAAGAGCTACGAAAATGTTACCGGGACCGGTGATCTTGTCGACCTTAGGTACCGACTGGGTTCCGAAAGCCATGGCTGCGATAGCCTGGGCACCGCCGACCTTATAGATGGTATCCACGCCTGCAATATCAGCGGCGACCAGAGTTCCGGGATTGACCTTACCGTCTTTTCCGGGAGGGGTGGTCATAATGATCTCATCCACACCGGCTACCTTGGCGGGGATCACATTCATCAGTACGCTGGAAGGGTAAGCGGCTTTACCGCCGGGGACATAGACACCGGCTCTTTCGATGGCGGTGATCTTCATGCCTAAGATCGTACCGTCGGGCTTGGCATCGAACCAGCTGTTACGAAGCTGCTTCTGGTGAAAAGCGCGGATGTTTTCCGCAGACTGTCTGATCACATCGATCAGATTCTCATCCATCTGTGCATAGGCTTCGGCGATCTCTTCCTTTGTGACACGGATATTCTCTGCGCTTAAAGCGAACTTATCAAACTGTAAGGTATAATCGAACAATGCCTTGTCACCCTCGGCACGGACTTTTTCGATGATCTGGTTTACAGTGCTCTCATACTGGGAATAATTGTTCGGACTTCTCTTTAAAAGGTCGTTCAAAATACTCTGCTTTGATTCTTTATCCAATGCTACGATTCTCATGACGGTACTCTCCTTTAAATACTTTTTATGACGCTGCTTATCGTCTCGGTCAGGCCTGTATTTTTAACTGCTCCCGGATCGCACCCACTAGCTTGCGGATACGGTCGGCTTCCATCTGCATACTCACCGGATTGACGATCATACGGGCGGACAGAGGACATACCTCTTCCAGAACCTCCAGCCCGTTTTCCCTTAAGGTGGAACCGGTCTCAACGATATCCACGATGACGTCAGACAGCTCTACCAGCGGCCCTAATTCTACAGAACCGTTTAATTTGATGATATCTACGGTCTGATGCTTTTTATTATAGAAATACTCTCGGGCGATATTGGGGTATTTGCTGGCTACCCGGATCCGCTCATGGTGTTTCAACAACTCTCTGGCGGAAGCAGGACCGCAGACACACATCCGGCATTTGCCGAAGCCAAGGTCCAGCACTTCGTAGACATTCCGGTTTTCTTCCAGAATGGTGTCCTTGCCGACCACGCCGATATCAGCAGCACCATACTCTACATAGGTGGGAACGTCGGGACCCTTTGCCAGGAAAAAGCGTAATTTGTATTCTTCATTGACGAAGATCAGCTTTCTGGTATCTTTATCCTTCATTTCTTCACAGGTAATGCCGATCTGTTCGAAAAGCTCCAGTGTCTTTTTGGCAAGTCTGCCCTTTCCCAGAGCAAACGTAAGATATCTTTCTTCACTCATTACTGATCTGCCTCCTCGTTCTCTGTAATCTCGGGGGAAAGCACGGTGGGAATGCCTTGCTTACGTAAACTTACGACTTCGGAAAGCTTCGCCAGATAATCTGCCTCGTCTCCTGCCCGATAATACACTACTTTGCCGGAATCAGGAATATCGATATTCACTTTCTGGCGGGATAATGCTTCCAACAGGTCGTCAATGACGATGACGAAACCGATAGCTGCGGCATTCTTGCCGAATTTCCGAAGCAGATTGTCGTAACGGCCGCCCTTTACCACGGCATCACCGATACCGTAGGTGTAAGCCTTGAAGACAACGCCGGTATAATACTGATATTTGCTGAGCATTCCGAGATCAAAGGAAATGTATTCCGCCACACCGTACTGCTCTAAGCGCTCTTTTAACTTTTCCAGTCTTGCAATCGCCTGTAAGGATCTTTCATTTTTAACCAGTGCTTTGGCAGCCTCCAGAGACTCTATATTTTCGAACATATCCGCCAGCTTTAACAGAATGCTGTGATAAGGCTCGGGGATATGCTTCTGCTCCAGTAATTCCTGGGCAGCGAAAAAGTTCTTGCCGGAGATACAGGAACGAAGTTCCTTTTCCGTATCCTCATCCAGACCGGCTTCCTCACAGAGGCCGCGGAAATAATCCACCTCACCGATAGTCACCTGGAATCTGGTCAGTCCTGCGCTTTTCAGAGCTTCGATCACCATACTGATTATTTCGGCATCCGCCTCTACGGAAGGATCTCCGATGAGTTCTGCACCCATCTGGGTCACCTCTTTTAATTTACCCTGCAGATTGGAAGTGTTTGTAAACGTATTGCCGTTGTAACTGAAACGAAGCGGCACCTTTTCCTCCATAAAATACTTCGCTGCGCAGCGGGCGATGGACGGCGTAAAGTCTGGCCGCAGCACCAGCGTATTACCCTCTTTATCAAAGAACTTATACAGCTCCTTACTGGGAGTGGTTCCGATCTCCTTGGAGAAAACATCGAAAAACTCAATGGAAGGGGTCTGGATATCTTCGTAACCGAAACAATGGATCGCCTGCTGCAGTTTCTGTTCTACAGCCAGCTTCTTTGCATATTCTTTGCCGTAAATGTCCCGGACGCCTTCCGGCGTATGTAAAAGTCTGTTGTTCATAAGCGTTCCTCAATTCATACACTTTAATATATTAACGTGCTACCATATTATCATAGTAGCATGTGAAACTATTTGTAGTATACTAGGAGACCTTTCCGCTGTCAAGAAATTATTATTTATTATTCCTCCCGGTCTTCCAGATCCTTTTTCAGAATATCCAGATAGGGAACCAGGATTCCCTGATGCTTCGGGATAATATATTCCGGGTTCAGTTCCTCGAAACGGAAGCTTTTCCGGCCGCCCTCCTGTGCCCTGTCCCAGAAAAAGCGGAGCATTTCATAGGGAAGGTAATATAACAGATCCTTATGGCTGTAAAATATCAGGAAAAAGGCGATCCCCCCCTGTTTCTCGAACTGATGCATGAACTCCACCTGATGGGGATGGATATTTTGCAGGGAAAAGGTGTCCACCGCACATTCCTTGGCATCAAAACAGACCGGAATGCCCTGTACGACACCGATATAGTCTACGGTACTCTTCTGTTCGAAAAAGGCCAGGGTGATCTGGCGGCTCTCCTTATCCATTTTGACCGGGGTAATGGGGGTGGGGATCTTCTGAATCAGGGCCAGACCGGCCTCGGCATATTTTTCATTGGTGCGGTTGACCATATCCTCCAGAGTAGATCCACGAAGCCCTCTGGTATTCCATGTTGCCATTGTTCTTAGTTTTCCTTTCTAGCAGGCGGAATCCGGTGTCAGATTCAGAGCCTGTAAGATCTCTGCAAATTTATGGGGAAGCGGTGCGTCAAAAGTCTGACCGCTCACCTTTGCAAGAGGTCCTTCCGCTTCTTCCGGGAAACACACTCTTCCGGCATGCAGAAGCTGGTGGTGCAGAGAGTATTCCGATTGCATCCTGCGATTTAATTTGCAGTCTCCGTACTTGGTGTCACCAAGTAACGGATGTCCGGTGCTGGCCAGATGGGCGCGGATCTGGTGGGTTTTGCCGGTGACCAGTTCTACGGTCAGCAGGGTATATTCCCCAGCCACCGCACTGGGAGTGTAGATTGTTTTTATAAAGGAAGCATCTTCCGGAGCCTCCGCCATATCTGGAAATACCTGTACCGTATTGGTGCGTTCGTCCTTGTACAGATAGCCTTCCAGGGTGCTTTCCTGTAAAATCTTGCCCTTACAGACGGTCTGATAATATTTCTTTACGGAACGATCCTTGATGATCCGGCTGAGTGCCTGGGAACCGGCCAGCGTCTTTCCGCACAATACGATACCGCTGGTATTGCGGTCGAGGCGGTTGCAGACCGATGGATGGAAGGTGGCAAGATCGGTTTCTTTTATGGCATTGGCAGCCAGCAGGTGGCCAATCAGCCATTCGTTCAGGGAAAGATCTTCCGGTTTGGCTTTCTGGGTCAGAACTCCGGCAGGTTTATTCAGCAACAGGATATTTTCATCCTCATAAAGAACGCTGATATCCTTTAAAGAACGGTAAGCCTTACGGTAATCGGAAGTATCTTCCGCTGCCCCGGCACCGGACAGAGAAGCATAAGTTTCCTCAGAGAAAAAGCATTTTACCTCGTCTCCCTGGGCAAGGATTTCTTTACCTTCAGCCTTTTTCCCGTTCAACGTAATATTTTTCTTGCGAAGCATCTTATATAAAAATCCGGTGCCTGCATTAGGTAACGCTTTTTTTAAAAATTTGTCCAGACGTTGTCCCGCCTGATTTTTGCCAATGGTAAGCAACTGCATAGGACACCCTCCTTTTGAGAAGTAAGTTATAGAGATACGCTCTTTAAGGTCTGGCAGATCCCGGCAGACAGTTCGGGCTGTGAGGAAAGCTCCTTTAACTGATCACATCTTGTCAGATACTTGTCCAGATCGTTAAATATTTTCACAGAGACTTCTCTGTAATTGTCTTTTTTCAGAATGTCCTGAATGTGCTTGTAAAAAGCCTGTTCCGCAAATTTCGGATCCGTGGTGTAGCCACAGACCGTATTACCGCAGACTGTCAGATGATAGATAACATAATTCTTCTCATAGGAAGTAAATACCATATCGTAGAGAGTGGTAAGGCCTTCTGTATGTGCTGCGATTTTTGCAGCTACCTGCTCGTCACAGCCCCGGTAGCGCAGGAACATGAACATTTCTACCAGACTCTTGCAGGCCGGAAGACATCCCAGTACCGCCACGATGGTCAGGAGATTCTCACGGCTTCCGGTGCTGACCCATCCGGCGATAAACAAAGACAGAGAGATGGCAAAATAAAGCACGGTTCTTAAAATCTCATAAATTTTCTGTGTGCGGAGATACCCGCGGGTTCCTCTATAGGCATCAGTGGTAAACATTCTTTTGAATTGCATGAAAAATAACTCCTTTATTTATGATTTCTTTCCAGAGCCAGACAAGACTTCGATCTCTTCTTCCGTCAATGCCCGGTATTCCCCTCTTTGCAGGGAAAGATCCAGGGACAGGGGGCCGAAGCTTACCCGCTCCAGTGTAAGTACCTGATTATCAACCGCCTGCAACATCCGTTTTACCTGATGAAACCGGCCTTCATGAATGGTCAATAACAGATCACCGTTTTCTGTGAGTCTGGCTTTGGACGGGGCTGTCGGTTTCTCATCACCGATGTCAAGCCCGTTTTCCAACCGGTGGATATCTTCTGCGGAAAGCGGCTTTTCCGGCTTTACCAGATAGGTCTTATCCACATGTTTTTTCGGTGACAACAGATCATGGGCCAGAGCACCGTCATTGGTCAGGAGCAGCAATCCCGTGGTATCCTTGTCCAGCCGCCCTACCGGGAACAGATCCTTTTGTTCCGGGACAGTAAGGAGACTTACCACGGTTGGGGCTGTATTATCGTTGGTGGCAGAGACAACCCCCTCTGGCTTATTTAACATATAATAGACATATTTCCTATAATGGATCGGCTGTCCCTGACAGACCACCGTATCGGTCTCTTCATTGACTTTTGTCTCCGGCTTTTTGATTATCTGGTCGTTTACTGTCACCTGACCTTTTTTGATGTACTCTTTCACCTGACTTCGAGTGCCAATATTGTTATCGCATAAAAATTTATCCAACCGCATGGGCTTTGATCTCTTTCTTAGACTTAATTTTTCTTCATCGGCATATAGTATACAAACCTTTCAAGGCAGACAGCCATGAAAAAAATATTCGGAATCTGTTTCTTTGTTCTAATGACCGGCTGTGTTCTGACTCATTCTTCCCTGAGCCTTGCCTATGCTGCCCTGGGATTAAATCTTTGGTACGAAAAAATGGTGCCGGTGCTTCTGCCGTTTATGATCCTGTCCGGCACTTTGATCCGTATGGGCATGACGGACAGCCTGATCCGTCCGGTAAGACCTTTGTTCGGAAGAATCTATCGCCTGTCAGCACCGGGAATCTATGTGATCCTGATGGGCTTTTTGTGCGGTTTTCCCATGGGTGCCCGCACTGCCTCGGATTTTCGGGACAGACAAGAAATTTCTTCGGAGGAAGGACAATATCTGCTGGCCTTCTGCAACAATCTGGGACCAGTCTATTTCCTGGGATTTGTACTGCCGCTACTGCATAGGAAGCTGCTGTTCCCTTATGTATTTGGTATGTACGGCGTTCCTTTGCTATATGGCATTTTCCTTCGTTATAGCGTGTACAAAAATCGGATTTCGGAGAAAACAGACCACTCTTTTGGAAGAAACAATGCTGCGAAGTTTTTGGAACCGACCGGTCCGGCTCCCCTTCCTGCCATGTCCCTGACGGATGCCCTGGATGATGCTATTACCGCTGCCGGAAGAAGCATCTTACAGTTGGGAGGCTACATGATCTTTTTCAATCTGCTGAACCTTCTGCCAAGGCTTTTACTTCCCGACAGTTTCCGGTATGCACCGCTTTTGGAGATCAGTGGGGGCCTGAAGCTGCTGGGAGACAGATTCCCTTTGTATACGTTATTGCTTTTGCCCTTTGGCGGCTTAAGCTGTATTGCCCAGACCGGAAGCTGTATCCGCAATACCGGGCTTTCTCTCAAGTCCTACATCCTTCATAAAATGGTACTGACAGTGCTTACTGCAGCTTATTATCTGGGATGGTTTCTGTTGTCTCCGGATACTTTTCTGCTTTGATTTTTCCGTCTTCGTTTTCTGTGTCTGCCCTGTTGGATCTGGTATAACAAAAAGACCAGCAACAACAGCACTACTAGAATCCCACAGATCACCAGAAAAACACCGAAATTCACTTCCGGACTTTTTTCGGAAGGCACCGGAGTATTTCCGGCGGCATCGGCCATGGTGATCACGGAACTGCCAGCTTCTGTGATCTGTTCCTCTGCAGCCCGGGAAGCTTCCGCTGCCTCCTGTGCCGCAAGACTTTCCTGTAATGCCTCTTCGGCAGCTTTTTCCTGATCAATAAAAGGCTGTGCAAAGGTGACAGGATCACTCTCTGTGAACAGATCCGCCTGATTGTAACCGCGAACGGTGATTACCGGCTGTTCCCCCTTTGTGAAGGTCACGGAAAATGTGAAGGTGTCGGGATAGGTCCCGGCCATAATATCCAGTCCCGGCCAGGGAAGCAGTTCGGAATAAGTCCTGCCTCCATCGGTACTGTAATCGTAATACATCATGGGGCAGTCATAGTCGGCTGCCGTCACTTCCAGAGAGACTTCTCCGGTCTCATAGTCTGCATTCTGCAAAGTCAGCTGGCAGATATCCGGTTCGGTCTTGTCCCGCACAGTGGCAGGCAGAATGGATTGCAGCGAGACTTCCGGAAGAGCGTCTGCCTCTCCACTGTAGTCCACACCAAGACTTGCACTGGATAATCCGAAATATTTTGCAACAGACAAAGCATCCTCCCTGCCGAATTTCTTCCAGTCCTCTTCTGTCTGGCAGTAAGGAGTGTCTCTGCTCTCATCCACATGACAATGCTCGATGATGGCGGAGGGAATGGATCTGGAGGTACTTTCTCTTATAATTCCGTAATAGTCATCACCGTTATCTTTAAGTTTCGTCTTGACTCCCCGTAGAAACAGTCCCATGTCCTGCATCTGCTGCATCTGTTCCCAGCCGAACTGATAACCGTAAGCGTTGTAAGGCTGTACGGAAGAGATCCAGACTTCGGATCCGAACAGATCATGATCCATGGAAGCGTTGTAATGAATACTGAACAGGAAATCCGCATTCCGGTCTGCAGCAAATTGTGCCCGGTCTGCCAGAGACATGGTCACATCATCCGTATGAGTCAGATAGACATCCACATTATCGTATTTTGTCAGTTCCTCGTACATGGCCAGCGCGGTCACCATGGTCATTTTTTTCTCCTGTGCAGGGCCTTCCAGCGTTCCCTCGTTATCACCGCCGTGTCCGGGATCAATGACAATGACGACCCTTTCTCCGGTCTCCTGCGCTCTGGGAGCCGCCTGTGCAGGCAGGGAATTTCCATAAAAACAGGCTGCTGCAAGACTGACCGCACAGATCATTGTCCTGACTAACAGCCCTTTTTGCTTTTTCCATACTTTCATTTATCGTATTCCTTTATTTTTAAAAAACCAGCTTTCAGCAGAAAACTGGTTTTTCGTACTCGTTGTTTGGACATGCTTTACATAACGTCCAGATTGTCTTCGGCATCCGCAGCAGTATCTACGTCATCAAGATCCTCATCTACGGGGTGCAGCTCACTGCGGTTGGACTGGATAATGTCACGATACTGGTTCAGATTGCCGATCAGAGCATCGTAATTGGCGCTGGCCTGCTGTGTGGAGGAAGAAATAATATTCTCCAGATGTGCCAGCATATCATCCATGTACTGCATGGCAGCGGATTTGACATTGTTGGCCTCAATAGTGGCATTGTCCAGAATCTCCTGAGCCTGCTTACTGGCCATGGTAACGACCTCGTTGGCCTGGGCGTAAGCCTGCTGCATGATCTCATGCTCGTTGATCAGCTCGTTGGTATGCACGGTAGCCTCGTTGATCAATGCTTCTGCCTTGGCTTTGGCATCGTTTAGGATGGCTTCCTTGTTGCTGATGATCTTCTGGTAGCGCTTGATCTCATCCGGGGTCTTCATACGCAGTTCCCGCAGTAACTCATCAATCTCATCCTTATTCACGATGATTTCGGTACTGGACATGAACTTCGGCTTGCAACCCTCGATGTATTCTTCTATTTCATCAATTAACTGTTCGATTCTGCTGCTCATGAAACTCTCCTTATTTACACATCACTATGCTCTGAAAGCTTTTTCTCGCGATATTTGTCGTAGATCAGTTTCGCCACAAAATCCGGAACACAAGGGGTGATATCTCCATCAAAACTTGCAATCTGCTTGATGGCGGAAGAACTGAGGTAGGCATATTCCAGACTGGTGGTCAAAAATACCGTATCAATTTTGCCATGGGACAACATCCGGTTGGTCTGTGCCATCTGCAGTTCATATTCAAAATCCGTAATGGCGCGTAAGCCCCTTACGATAACATGCAGATCTTTTTCCCTGGCATAATCCACTAAAAGCCCACTGAAACTGTCAATCTGCACATTAGGCAGATCTTTTGTGGCTTCTTCTAGTATCTTAACACGTTCCTCTACAGAAAACAACGGTGTCTTTTCTTTATTGTTCAAAATGCTGACGATCAGAACATCAAATATTTCGGATGCCCGTCTTATGATATCCATATGTCCGTTGGTGACGGGATCAAAGCTTCCGGTGTAAACAGCTCTTTTCATAAAAATCATGCCTTTCAGTGTTACTTCTTGCGAAGGAACACATGCTTGTTGGTTTTGTATTTTTTCTCACGGATCACTTCAAACCCTAAGTCTTCCGCATAGGAGAAATCGGTATGCAGAGAGGCTTCTACCAGGAGCAGAGTCTCTTCGGAGACATATTTGGCATAGCGCAGCTGCTCTAAGACCCTGCGCTCCTGCTCCTGATCGTAGGGTGGATCCATGAAGATCACATCCACGTGCTTTTCATAGATGCCCGTCAGTCCTGCGCAGGCATCCTGTTTTAATACTATAGCACGGTCTTTCATTTTCGTAAATGCCAGATTGTCCTCGATACATGCCAGGGCTTTCGGCGCATTTTCAATAAAATAGGCTTTTCTGGCACCGCGGCTTAAGGCTTCAATACCAATGCCGCCGCTGCCACTGAAAATATCCACGAACACACAGTCCGGAATATAGGTCTGCAGCATATTAAAAAGGGTTTCCTTGATCCGGTCGGTGGTGGGTCTGGTATCCATTCCTTCCGGTGTCTTAAGGGGCAGACTTCTTGCAGTTCCCGCAATGACTCTCATATGATTACTCTCCGTTTTCTCTATAAATGTTGTATGAATGATTCTGTTTAAAAAGTTACACTCTCACTTTGGTGCCCTTGCTGTCACGTTTGCCGAGTTTCAGATTATTCAGGATGAGCTCCTTGCCCTTATATTCAATGGTGGTCTCTACGGCATTCTTCGTATAATATACATTTTCCACCTGATCACCGTCGCCCAGTTTCATGCCGCGGACGCCGATGGCTCCTTTTTTCTTCTCGGGAATCTCATCGATGGAGAAGCGCAGGAAAAATCCTCCCCTGGTCTGCAATACGATGTTCCGCTGGTCAGTCAGGGCAGCAACGTTTACAACGCAGTCACCCTCCGCTAGCTTCGTAGCGGCAACGGTACGTTTGGTCACATCGAATTCCCCGCCGTCTACCACTTTTAACATGGACTGGGCGGTGGCGAAGATTACCCGGCACAGATTCAGTTCCTTCTGACTGGTGATATAGATGATCTCTTCGGTCTTCTGGCTGAAGTTACTCACGTTGTCAATGGGCATGCCTTTGTCACGGAACTTGCCGTAAGGCAGGTCCAGCACCTTGATAGTGTGCATCTGTCCGGTGTTGGTGAACAGGCAGATCCTTCCGGTATTTTTACAGGTGAAGACGTATTTATTTTCTGCATCTGCAGCTTCTTTATTCCGCTCGTAGGTGGAGACATCCACAGTCTTGGCATAGCCGAATCGATCCATGAGAAATACCACATCCATCTCTTCCAGTTCTTTTTCCTTGTAGACCGCTTCCTGTCCGTTCTCGATGACAGTTTTGCGGGGATGGCTGTATTCCTTCTTGAATCCGTCCAGTTCATTCATGATGACCTGGGCCATGGAATCTCTGCGGTCCAGAATATCCTCATAGCGATAGATGTTTGCCATGGTCTCTTCGTGTTCGTTGATCAGTGCTTCCAGTTCCAGACCGATCAACTTATACAGACGCATCTCTAAGATGGCATTGGCCTGTTTCTCGGTGAACATCAGCTGGGCTGCCATGATCCTGGATTCCTTGGACTTGAACTTGATGCCGTCGACCTTGCCCTCTACGAGACAGGCTTTTGCCATGGCACGATCCTTGGATCCGCGTAAAATTTCAATGACCAGATCGATCACATTACAGGCCTTGATCAGACCTTCCTGAATCTCCTTGCGCTCCTGCTCCTTGGCCAATAGATTGGTATATTTTCTGGTAGCCACTTCAAACTGGAAGTCAACATTGGCCTTGATGATCTGCTTTAAGCCCATAGTCTCTGGTCTGCCGTTTGCGATAGCCAGCATATTGACACCGAAGGTATCCTCCAGACGAGTCTTTTTATAGAGCATATTTACAAAGTTCTCGGGATCGGCATCCTTACGAAGTTCGATGACGATACGGATGCCTTCCTTGGAAGATTGGTTGGAAATATCCACAATATCCTGTGTCTTCTTCGTCTCGGAAAGAGCGGCCACGTCGGATAAAAACTTCGCAATATTGGCACCGATCATGGTATAGGGAATCTCGGTGATCACTACATTGGTCTTTCCAGCTTTTCCCTTCTGGAATTCCACTTTACCCCGCAGCTTGATCTTGCCGGTTCCGGTCTCATAGATGTCTTCCAGTTCATCCTTATTGATAACGATGCCGCCGGTGGGAAAATCCGGCCCCTTCAGGTAACGCATCAGTTCTTTTGTTGTGATCTCATTATTGAGCATATAAGCCTTTACGGCGTCAATGACTTCCCCGAGATTATGAGGGGGAATGCTGGTGGCCATGCCTACGGCGATACCTTCGGAACCATTAACCAACAGGTTCGGAATCTTTACCGGCAGTACGGACGGCTCTTTTTCCGTCTCATCGAAGTTCGGAACAAAGTCTACCACATCCTTGTCCAGATCTGCCAAAAAAGCCTCCTGCGTCACCTTCTGAAGTCTTGCCTCGGTATAACGCATGGCTGCGGCACCATCTCCTTCAATGTTGCCGAAGTTACCATGGCCGTCGATCAGGGGCATGCCCTTTTTGAAATCCTGGCTCATGACTACCAGTGCCTCATAGATGGAACTGTCGCCGTGGGGGTGATATTTACCCATGGTATCACCTACGATACGGGCACTTTTACGGTAGGGGCGGTCGTAACGGATCCCCAGTTCGTGCATATCGTAGAGAGTTCTGCGCTGTACCGGTTTCAGACCGTCTCTGACATCCGGCAAAGCTCTGGCGATAATAACGCTCATGGCATAGTCGATGAACGATTTCTGCATCTCCTCGGAGTATTCTGTTTTTATGATTCTGCTGTCGTCCATTTCTGGTCCTCGCCTTTCTGACATTACATTTCAGGATCTTACGATACTAGATGTCTAATTCCGCATCTGTAGCGTGATCATAAATAAAGGCTTTTCTGGGCGGCACATCCGTACCCATGAGAAGCTCGGTCATCTCGGAAGCCATGCGGGCATCCTCGATCTCTACTAATTTCAACAATCTGCGTTCCGGATCCAGTGTGGTCTCCCACAGCTGTTCGGCATCCATCTCACCCAGACCTTTGTATCGCTGTAAGGTAAAGGGACCCTTGTGGGTCTTGCGGTATTTTTCCAGTGCCTTATCATCATACAGATATTTTTCTTCTCCCTTGGAGGGCATGGCCTTATATAAGGGAGGCATTGCTATGTATACGTGGCCTTCGAAGATCAGATCCGGCATGAAACGATAGAATAAGGTCAGCAGCAACGTGGAAATATGTGCGCCATCCACATCGGCATCCGCCATGATAATGATCTTGTCATAGCGCAGCTTACTAATATCGAAATCGTTGCCGTAGCCCTCGGAAAATCCGCAGCCGAAAGCGTTGATCATGGTCTTGATTTCGGCGTTGGCCAGTACTTTGTCAATGCTGGCTTTCTCTACGTTCAGGATCTTACCGCGGATCGGAAGGATGGCCTGATACATACGGTTTCTGGCAGTCTTGGCACTGCCGCCCGCAGAGTCACCCTCTACGATGAAGATCTCACACTTGGAGGGATCTCTGGACTCGCAGTTTGCAAGTTTTCCGTTGGAATCAAAGGAGAACTTCTGCTTGGTCAGCATATTGGTCTTGGCTTTTTCCTCTGTCTTACGGATCTTGGCTGCCTTTTCCGCACAGCCGATAATGCTCTTCAAAGTCTCCAGATTGCGGTCGAAGAACCGGACGATCTCTTCGCCGGTCACCTTGGCCACGGCCTTGGCGGCATCCTGGTTGTCCAGTTTCGTCTTGGTCTGGCCTTCGAAACGGGGATCCGGGTGCTTGATGGATACCACTGCCGTCATTCCGTTCCGGACATCGGCACCGGTAAAGTTTGCATCCTTTTCCTTTAAAATGTTCAGCTCTCTGGCATAGGTATTGATCACATTGGTGAACTGGGTCTTAAAGCCAGTAAGGTGGGTACCGCCTTCAGAGTTGTAAATGTTATTACAGAAGCCCAGTACATTCTCGTGGAATTCATTCACATACTGGAAGGCCACTTCCACAGAGATTCCTTCGCTCTCGCCGGAAAAGAAAATGACATCATGTACGGTCTCCTTGGAATGGTTCATATCCTTTATAAAGCCAATGATACCTTCCGGCTCATGATAGGTGACCTTCTCCGGCTCTTCTTTTCTTTTATCTTCAAAAATGATCGTAAGCTTCGGGTTCAGGTAAGCGGTCTCATGAAGACGGCTCTTAACATCATCTTCCTTGAAACGGGTCTTGTCGAAGATGGTATCATCCGGCAGGAAATTGATGGTCGTACCGGTCTCTCTGGTCTTGCCCACTACGGGAAGCAGACCGTCCACCAGATCCATCACGGGGATACCTCTTTCATAACGGTCCTCATAGATGAAGCCACCACTCTTGACTCTTACAGTCAACCTTGTAGAAAGTGCATTTACTACAGAGGAACCTACACCGTGCAGACCACCGCTGGTCTTATAAGCGGAGTTGTCAAATTTACCGCCGGCATGCAGGGTCGTGAATACCAGACGTTCCGCACTGATCCCTTTTTCGTGCATTCCCACGGGAATACCACGTCCGTTATCTTCTACGGTGGCGGAACCGTCCGCCTCCAGAGTTACTTTTATCGTATCGCAGTATCCGGCCAGATGCTCGTCCACAGAGTTATCTACGATCTCGTAGATCAGATGATTCAGTCCCTTGGTGGAGACGCTGCCGATATACATTCCGGGTCTTTTTCTTACCGCTTCCAGACCTTCCAGAACGGTAATACTTGACGCATCATAATTATTGTCTTTTGCCATGAAATGGAACTCCTTATCAACACATTATTGTCTTAAGTATACCATAGATTTTGTGTTTGGAAAAGTAAAAAATACAAGGGATGGGGGAAACAGATAAGATAATGAAAACTCCCGGAATACTACTTTCCGGGAGTAACAGAATCATTGAAAATTACACATTGATTTTTTTACAGCATGCCAGTGCAAGGGAACCGGGGCCGATGTGGCAGGCAACACTTAAGGACAGTGGATCGATATGAATATCGTAGCCGGGGAATTCCGCCTCTACCTCGGTGCGAAACTGCTCTGCTGCGGCTCTGTCGTGGGTATAAGCAATCTGCAGCCAGATGTGCTTGTCCTCCGTCATGCCGCCGAAACGCTCGTTGATGTCCTTCTTAATAGCATTGATCATCATGGTTTTGCCCTGCGAGGTGGTTCTGGCCTTTGCAAAGGCATCCAGCTTTTCACCCTGAATGGTCAGCACCGGCTTCAGGCGAAGCATTGTACCGATGGCTGCGGCCGCCGGAGTGATCCGTCCGCCTTTTTTCAGATAATACAAGGTGTCCAGCATAATATAGATACTGCTGTTGAATTTATCATTTTCCAGGAATTCTTTGATCTGGGCCGCGTCTTTACCGGCTGCTGCAAGCTGCAGGGCATCCAACGCAGACTGACGCTGGGTTACGGAGATCCGCTGGTTGTTCACGACCTGAACTCTGCCATCATAATCTGCCGCAAAGGCCATGGCACTCTGACAGGAACCGGACAGACCGCTGCTCATAGGAATGTGTACGATCTCGTCATATTCCTGTAAAAGCTTGTCCCACAGGCTGGTGACACTGTCAGGAGACGGCTGGCTGGTGGCAATATTGGCACCGGATTTCAGCTTTTCATAGAACTGCTCCTGTGTCAGGTCAATATCTTCATAGTATGTGACTTCATCGATCATAAAAGGCATGGGCAGAACATGGATTCCGCGACGGGCTCCTTCTGCCTGTGTAATTCCGCTGTTACTGTCGGTTACAATTGCGATTTTTGACATTCTGGTATCTAAACCTTCCCTTTGCATAAATTAACATAAATTATCTGATCCTAAGTATAAAACTTTGAACATAAAAATAATTTTACTGTCAGATGGTCCGAAAGTCAACAACATTTACTGCGGTATGTTCTTTGAAATAGTTCACCAATGCTCGGCTGTCGTCATCTGTCAGCTCCGGATCGGATACAAGCAACTGTTCCACGGCATCTGAAGCCTCTTTTAAAATATTTGCATCTGTATATATATCACCCAGTACAAATGCAAATTCACCGCTCTGCCGGATGCCGAAGATATCTCCCGGACCTCGCAGTTTCAGATCCTCGGAAGCAATATGGAAACCGTCGTTGGAATGGTTCAGGATCTGTAATCGTTCCATGGTCTCTTTGGCTTCGGAAGTGCTGATAAAAATGCAATAGCTTTGGAATTCCCCACGTCCCACACGCCCACGCAGCTGATGCAGCTGTGCCAGACCGAAACGCTCCGCATTCTCCACCATCATCACTGTGGCATTGGGAACATTGATGCCTACTTCAATTACCGTGGTGGAGACTAAGACATCGATCTCCTTAGCAGCGAACTCTTCCATAATACGGTTCTTATCTGCCGGACGCATTTTCCCATGAAGATAAGCCACCTGTACGGAAGGAGGCAGAACTGCCCGGAGCTTCTCTGTATAATCCACTACATTCTCCAGGTCTTCCGATTCCCCTTCTTCCACCATAGGACAGATGACATAAGCCTGTCTGCCGGCAGCCACCTCTTTTGCGATAAATTCATAAGCCTTAGGTCGATAGGAAGTCCCTACAACACAGTTTTTGATCGGCAGACGATTCGCAGGAAGTTCATCAATGACAGAGACCTTCAGATCCCCATATAGAATAATGGCCAATGTCCTGGGAATCGGCGTAGCACTCATAACTAACACATGAGGCTCACTCCCTTTGGCGGCTAATGTCTCCCTCTGCCTTACACCAAAGCGGTGCTGTTCATCCGTTACTACCAGCGCAAGGGAAGAATATTCCACTTTTTCCTGGATCAGCGCATGGGTTCCGATGATCAGGTTAGCCTCTCCGGAAGCAATTTTTGCATAAGCCTCCCGTTTCTCCTTCGCCGTCATAGAGCCTGTCAGAAGCACCGGACGGAAAGCAATTCCATATTTTTCTATATAGCCTGAAATGGTCTCAAAATGTTGGACTGCCAGTACTTCAGTAGGGGCCATCATTGCTCCCTGATAACCATTAGCCGCACACATGAGAAGTGCCAGCACTGCCAGGATTGTCTTACCGGAGCCGACATCTCCCTGAATCAGACGGTTCATGGCATAAGGACTTCCCATATCCTCCCTGAGCTCACCCCAGACTTTTTTTTGGGCTTTTGTCAGCGGGAACGGCAGTTGCTCCAGAAATCTTACGGTATCCGCGGTCTCATACATGGGAAAATGATTCTCCGTCTTCGCCGCCAGATCTTTATTTTTCCGAAGAACCAGTAAAAAAGAAAAGAATTCTTCGAATACGATACGGTTCCTTGCTGCCAGCAGTTCCTCCCGGTTTTCCGGGAAGTGCAGTGAATTGACAGCTTCCCTGTGGGAAAGCATGGGTATTTTTTGCAATACGGACTGCGGCAGATATTCTTTTTCCGGGGGATAATATTCCAGTGCCTGGGCTACGGACTTCTGCACCATCTGGTTGGTCAGTCCTTTGGTCAGGGCATATCTGGGCAGAAGCCGACCTGATTTTTTCTGATATTCCTCCCAGGTAAACATTCTGGGCTGCTCCATGATCTTATGAGTGCCCCTCTGCTGTACCAGACCACGGAACAGATAGAATCCGCCGGGTTTTAACACCTTTTTTAAAAATGGCATATTGAAAAAAGTTAGCTGAATGGAATCTCCGTTGTCATCCGTCAGCACAGCGTTCAGGATCGACAGATTCCGGACCTTCTTCACATTGGGAATGGCCGTAATCTGCCCATAGATGGCCTGCACACTGCCGGCAGACACCTCCCGGATGGATACCGGAGCATCGTAAGTCTCGTAATCCCTGGGATAATGTCCGATCAGATCCTCCACGGTAAAAACATTGATCCTACCAAACAGAGCCGCCGTCTTCTCTCCCACACCTTTTATTCTGTTCACAGGTATTGCATCACTCATCCCAGTCCCTCTTTTCTATTTAAATTGAAATTTAGCGAAATATCCCCGTAGCCCTTGGCAGGGTATAAGAAACGCGGCACGCTCGTACTTTAGTACGATGCGCTCCTGTCGCAGAGCGTAGCGGTACATAAGCGGTCATAGTACGACCGCAATGCGTCCCTTGGGACGCTATGGTACCGACGTCTGCTTACGGCACTGCTTATTCTTATACCCAGCCGGGGCTACTG
>ERZ810424.16-NODE-16-length-77701-cov-13.6015_pt1 | contig 77701 bp, 82 predicted proteins | sample MGYA00520270_ERZ810424 | MGnify/ENA primary metagenome ERZ810424 (study PRJEB31588, sample SAMN03399971) | human gut metagenome | study: EMG produced TPA metagenomics assembly of the PRJNA231909 data set (A prospective, longitudinal analysis of the... | reverse complement strand
TGGGCGTGTTCGGGACTTACACCCGTTAGAGCGCGCCCATGGCGCGCAAACAAAGAAAGCGGCATCCCACTCTCGTAAGATGCCGTTTCCGGTCTTTTTATTCCTATTGTTCTTCGTCGCCGTCCCAGTTCAGGAATTCGAATTCGAACTCGTCATCATCGGACATGAAGTTCTTGGACTTCCAGCCGGGATCCTGCGGATTACCGTTATTCTGTGCCGGTTTTACCGGTCTGTCTACTTGCGGTGCGGGTCTTCCGGTCTGGGGTGCTGCAGGTCTGGTTCCCTGCGGTGCGGGTCTTCCGGTCTGAGGTGCTGCAGGTCTGGTTCCCTGCGGTGCGGGTCTTCCGGCCTGGGGTGCCGTAGGTCTGGCTCCCTGTGTCGCGGGTCTTGCCTGCTGGCCTGCCGGTCTCTGTCCCTGCACCGGTCTGCCGCCCTGTCCGGCGGGCTTTCCTGCGGGACGTCTCTCCGCTCCCACTTCATGCATCACTTTCTGGCCACCCTGGGTTCTGCCGCCCTGAGGTGCCGGTCTTCCACCCTGACCTCTGCCGGTCTGGGGTCTGTCCACTCTTCTTCTGCGAAGTGCTGCTTCCTCCGCATCAGAGAAATCAGCCGCATCCGTCATATCCTTGATCTTGAAGATCAGCAGAGTGACTGCTGCCGCCGCTGCCACCAGAAGAATGACAAGAATAATGATCACGACCTTCTGACTGGTGATCTTCTTCTGATTGGTCTCAAACTGCGCATTGATCTCAGTAATCTGGTCAATAGAGCTGAACAGATCATCGATCTTGTATTGTTTCTGTCCTACCATATCTAACAGATACCATGCATCTCCCTGCAACTGGGTATCCCAGTCCTTGGAAGTGGTCTGTGTATCCTCGGCGGGCTGTTCTTCCGAAGGCTGTTCTTCCGCAGGCTGCTCTGTGGAAGGTGCCTGCAGTTCTCCGGATAACGCCACATAATCGGAACGGATAAATCCGGTCACTTCGGTATTGTTGGCGATGAAATTCACCTGATACCAGGTATTGCCGTCCGTACCGGTAGCCTGTCCGGTGACGGTCAGAGCCATTCCGTTCTCTGCCGTGGTTACGATCTGGCTCGTGGTAGATGCATTGCTGCGCACACGCACCGACTGTCCGCCCGTCACGGTAGCACTTACAGGCTCCACCGCTGTGACATCCACCGGTGTTTCATTCACTGCCGGAGCCGGTGTTGCTGTGGTAGTCGTCGTTGTAGTTGTCGTGGTGGTCGTAGTTGAAGAAGACGGCGGGGTAGATCCGTCGGTAATGCTTACCAGATCGGAACGAATATATCCCAGCGTATTCGCATCCACATATACCTCATACCAGGTATAGCCATCCGCTCCCTTGGTCTGGCTCTTGATGGAAATGGTCTTATCCTTTGCCGCACTGCCGATGACTTCACTGGAAGAATCCGCGCTCTTACGGATCTTTGCACTGGATGCTGTTACCTTGGCTGCGCTTTCCGCATGGCTGACAAACGCCAGATTCTCGGCAAAAAGTCCTGCTCCCAGCACAAGCACCAATGCAAGCATTCCCCAGAAAGCCTTGAATTTACTTGTTCTCTGTACTGTCTTTTTCATCTGCAACTCCTTCTGTATCCTGACATGTCTTACGCTTCATCGATTGCCTTGCCAATGTCATGACGCATGTATTTGTTCTCGAAGGTGATCCATTCCGTTGCCTCATAGGCATTGGCACGGGCCTCCTTCAGGGTAGCTCCCTTGGCTGTCACTCCCAGAACACGTCCGCCGTTTGTCACGATTCCCTTGTCTGTGAGCTTCGTTCCCGCATGGAAACAATAATAGCCGTCTTTTCCGTTGAACTTCTCCAGTCCGTTTATCACATAACCCTTCTCATAGGATACCGGATAGCCATCACTGGCCAGAACCACACAGACTGCAGCATTGTCTTCAAACTGCAGATCGATCTGATCCAGAGTACCGTCCACACAAGCCTCCATGACCTCGATAATATCGTTCTTCATGCGGGGCAGTACCACCTGTGCCTCCGGGTCACCGAATCTTGCATTGTACTCCAGTACTTTGGGACCGTTCGGTGTCAGCATCAATCCGAAGAAAATAACGCCTTTGAAAGGTCTGCCTTCCGCTGCCATGGCATCCACCGTAGCCTGGTAAATATATTTCTTGCAGAATGCATCCACTTCTTCGGTATAGAACGGGCTGGGAGAAAAGGTTCCCATACCGCCGGTATTCAGTCCCTGATCGCCGTCCTTCGCTCTCTTGTGATCCTGTGCAGAAGTCATGATCCGGATGGTCTTGCCATCTACAAAGGAAAGTACACTGACTTCTCTTCCGGTCATAAACTCTTCGATGACCATACGATTACCAGCCGCACCGAATTTCTTGTCCAGCATGATCTCATCCACGCCTGCCAGAGCTTCCTCCAACGTATTGCAGATCAGTACGCCTTTTCCCAGTGCCAGGCCATCTGCCTTCAGCACGGTAGGGAAACTTGCCTGCTCCTTCAGATATTTGATGGCATCCTCCGCATTATCGAAATTCTCATAGGCTGCGGTAGGAATATTATATTTTTTCATAAGATCCTTGGAAAAAGCCTTGCTGCCCTCCAGGATTGCTGCATTTTTACGGGGTCCGAAAGCACGCAGGCCCTCTGCCTCCAGTGCATCTACCAGTCCGCCTACCAGAGGATCGTCCATACCTACGATGGTCAGGTCAACGGCCTGTTCCTTCGCAAAAGCAACGATCTTGTCAAATTCCATGGCTCCGATGGGAACACATTCTGCGATCTGACCGATTCCGGCATTGCCCGGAGCACAATAGATCTTATCTACCTTAGGACTCTTTGCAACACAGGTTGCAATGGCATGCTCTCTGCCACCGCCACCTACGATCAATACTTTCATACCCATATTATGTTTCTCCTTATTCCGTAACTATTCACCCCCCATTCGCAAAACCGCCTCTGCGAGGCTTTCCTGAATAACATGTTTGTATGCTATTTGCTCATGGTGATTACTTCGCCCATTGGCTCTGAATAGTTACTCATTTGTTATGCTTTACTTTGCCGTCTACGACGCAGATCCGTCCATTGGCAATGTCATCCACCGCCTGAGGCAGAAGCAGCCACTCAGCCTGTTCCATGACACGTCTCTGTAAGATTTCCGGGGTATCATCATCTTCCACTGCCACTGCTTTCTGTGCAATGATAGGGCCTTCATCCATGCCTTCATTCACAAAATGCACGGTGGCTCCGGTGACCTTCACACCGCGCTCCAGTGCCTTTTCATGCACATGAAGTCCATAGTATCCCACACCACAGAAAGAGGGGATCAGAGACGGATGAATATTGATGATACGATTACTGTATTCATGCACCATAGTCTCCGGGATCTTCACCAGGAAGCCTGCCAGCACGATCAGATCCGGGGTAAATTCCTTCACCTTTGCAAGCAACGCATCGTTAAATACTTCTCTGCTCTCATAATCCTTCGGAGACACACATACCGCAGGAATTCCTGCATTACGTGCTCTCTCCAGGCTCTTCACCGTCTTGTTGTTGCTGATGACACCGACGATCTGCGCATTGGTGACCTTGCCCGCTGCGATAGCATCAATGATCGCCTGCAGATTCGTTCCTCCACCGGATACCAGTACGACTACTCTTAACATAGGGTCACACCCTTTTCACCGGCTTCGCAGGTACCTACCACGTAAGCGGTCTCCCCTGCTGCCTTCAGTGCTTCCAGAGTCTTGTCCACATCTGCGGGATCCAGTGCCAGCACCATGCCAAGACCCATGTTGTAGGTGTTGTACATCATCTCGTCAGCAATGTTGCCCTTTTTCTGCATCAGACGGAAAATAGCGGGTACTTCGTAGCTGTCCTTCTTCACAACTGCGCGGATGCCTTCAGGAAGCATTCTGGGAATATTCTCATAGAAACCGCCGCCGGTAATATGGCTGCAGCCTTTTACCTTAACGCCTGCGTTCTTCACAGACTTCATAGCCTTCACATAGATTCTGGTGGGAGCAAGCAGTGCTTCACCCAGAGTCTTGCCCAGTTCGTCATAATAGGTATCCAGGCTCTCTTTGGTCATATCGAATACCTTTCTCACCAGGGAGAAACCATTGGAATGTACACCGGAGGAAGTGATTCCCACCAGTACATCACCGGGCTTGATGTTCTCGCCGGTGATCAGATCCTTACGCTCTACCACACCTACTGCAAATCCGGCCAGATCGTACTCATCCTCAGGCATCAGTCCGGGATGCTCTGCGGTCTCACCGCCTACCAGTGCTGCGTCAGACTGCTTACAGCCCTCTGCCACGCCCTTTACGATGGTAGCGATCTTCTCGGGAATATTGCGTCCGCATGCGATATAATCCAGGAAAAATAAAGGTTCACCGCCTGCACATGCCACATCGTTCACACACATGGCTACACAGTCGATTCCGATGGTATCATGCTTGTCCATTAAAAATGCCAGCTTCAGCTTGGTGCCTACACCATCGGTTCCGGACAGGAGCACGGGATCCTCCATATCTTTAATGGCACTTAAGGAAAATGCTCCGGAGAAACCACCGATGCCGCCCATTACTTCGGGACGCATGGTCTCCTTCACGTACTTCTTCATCAGTTCTACAGACTTGTAGCCTGCTTCGATGTCTACTCCAGCTTTCTTGTAATCCATTTTCTCCTCATTTCCGCCGCAGGGGCTCTTTCGTTTTATTTAGTGGGACAGCCTCTTAAGAGGTCCCGGATTCTCTGTCTTATCTTCTTATTTTTTCATGCCTTCCAGATATGCTTTATAGCCGATTTCCTGCAATTTTGCATCCTTGGCTTCTACCTGTTCTTTTAATTTGGTGCTGTATGCTTTTAACTTTCCGAGAAGTTCTGCGTCGGAAGTAGCCAGGATCTTGGCTGCCAGAAGTCCTGCATTGGCGCCGCCGTTAATGGCTACTGTGGCAACCGGGATGCCGGAGGGCATCTGAACGATGGAATACAGAGAATCTCTGCCTCCCAGGGAAGTGGTGTGCATCGGGATTCCGATGACGGGCATAGGGAAAATAGCGGCACACATGCCGGGCAGATGCGCTGCCATACCGGCTCCGGCAATGATCACCTTGAAGCCTTTTTCCTCCGCACTTTTTGCATACTCAAAAAACACATCCGGCTCTCTGTGAGCGCTGATCACGGTCATCTCATAAGGGATGCCCAGTTCTTCCAGAATGTCTGCGGCTTTCGCCATCACAGGCATATCGGAATCACTACCCATTACAATGCCAACCTTAGGGCAATTCTCTGTATTTGCCATAATGTCCTCCTCATGTATCGGTTGCACCGATTTTATCCATATATATTTTATCTTACTAAAATCTTTTCAATGATGCAATGGTTTTATGAAATCTTATGATAACTATTCAGAACCATGCAAAATTGCTTTCTGCAAATGCTTGCTGAATAGTTTTAATCCAACTCCCTCAGCGGCTCATTCAGTTCTTCCGTTCCGTGAAGGACAAATCTGCCGTTCGCAATAATGGGGATCCGCCCGCCGTCCTTTTTCACTGCAGTCAGCTCTGCCAGTTCATCGTAAGGAATGGTAATGTCCGTATGGCAGTTAAAATAAGCCTTGGAAGGGTTCACACTGCGAAGGGCGGCCACCTCATTGTCTCTGGCCACGATCTCTTTACCGTCGGGATTGTATACCTTCACCTCTTCCGCATGGGAATAGCAGGTATCGCCCACTGCAAAATGCGGTCCCATCTTCTCCGCGATCAGGATCGGCATCCTGGCTTCCACGCCCAGACGCTTTGCCGCCACATAAGCCGTAGTGTTTGTGCCGATGGCAAATTCTCCCAGCGGCAGTGTCTTATGGCGGAACAGGATATTTTCCTTAATGAATGCCTTGTTCTCTTCCTCCGTGGCAAAATTAGCACAGTTGTAGTTTTTAATCCTGCCGTTTTCGAAGGTGATCTCCAGATTCTTATATTCCAAGCCGTTCAGGAACACTTTTGTCACATGCAGCACACCGTTTGTGCCTTCCAGCACCGGAGAGGTAAATACTTCTCCCACGGGAATATTCACGTCTGCCACGCAGTTTTCAAAAATAGTTTCTTTGGCAGGATCTTTGAGCTTCCACAGATTCACTGTGATATCCGTGTGATTACCGTTACAGCCCTTCACCTCACAGTGGTCTGCCTGATCCAGCGCATCGATGATGGTCTGCTGGATCCTCTGATATTTTTTATAATCCAGGGTGTTGATCCGAATAGTCTCCCGGAAAAGTTCTTCAAAGCAGTCCCCTACCTCCGGGATGGGGAACGCAATAATCGTAAAGCTACGCTCTTCCTCAATAATATACTGTCTCTGCAACTGTCCCATCTGGGCGCGGTGCTCCACCATAAGAGTGCTCTGCTCATCCGTCATTTTCACCGCTTCCGGCTTGTTCACCGGTGCGAAATCTTTCTCACCGAAGGTCTCCACCACGGCCGGGCCCGCATAGCCTCTGGCCTCTGTCTTATATTTTTCAAAAGCGGTATGCATGACTTCCAGTTTCCGGCTGCAATACATTTTATCCAAGAACAGTGCCTTGTCATCCTTGTGATCGAACTCATACTGTCTGTTGGGGCTGACACTGTAGAAGCCGTTTTTATAAATGGAGGGATTATATAAAATACTGGCAGCTGCACGGTAGATCACAGGCTGCAATCCCATTTTGTCAAAATTCTCCAGAGCTCTCCGCATCATGCGTTCGAAGCCCAACTGATAACGGACATCCACCGCAGCTTTTTTCGACAGATCCTTGCCGGTCACTTCAAAACCGATGCGGTACCCCTCGGTATAAGTGTCTGCCATGGTATTTATGGTTTCTTCCGGCAGGGAATTCAGGAATTTCGCCATTGCCAGTTCATTTTCCCCCACGTATTCTCCATAGGCATAGAGATAACGCAGATCGGTCAGTTCCGCCCTTCGGATAATGTCTGCCGCAAAATTATTCCCCGGGCATACCAGTTCCCGTACCCGTGCTTCCGCCGCCACATCCGCGTAATCGCTGACGAACCAGTAAAGGATCTCGCGGATGGACGCATAAGACGGAAGTCTGTGATTCTCCTGCTCCTCATATACAAATGCCGCATATACCTCAGAAAACAGTTCCATACGGATCACCAGTTCGTCCAGTCTTCCCTCATAGGTAAAACCGATCAGGCTCCGCATTTCCGTATAAAGGAAGGCGGCCAGTGCGCCGAATTCTTCTCCCAGACACTTTACAGCCACCGCAGGATTAGCAAAGCTGTTCTCATAATTTTCCGGTAAAATATCTTCATACAGGGCATGGTTACGCTGTTTCAGCTCTTCCAAAGTGGCAGTGTTCTGTTTTCCCTGCTCCAGGAACTGTCTGGTATCCTCGATCAGCAGTAAAAATTTTGCTACCGCTGTAAAATATTCTTTCCAGTGCTGCAGGCTTTCTTCCTGCCAGTCCTCCCCGGGGATCTCCCGGATCCGGTCTAAGGCCAGTTCCAGACGTTCCAGTAATAATTCTCTTTCTTCCATAGATCTGATTGCTCCTTCTATCTAAATAACTGCTGTGTGATCCAATGCTTCTGTTCCAGAATATCCGTTACAGACGGCTTCCCAGATACAGCAAAAAGCTGACACCTCCAAGGGCAACAACATTTAATATTGTTCCCAGCACGGGAAAGATACGATAGATATCTTTTTCCCGAAGGGTCAGTATTCCCAGGATCAGTCCGATCAGGGAATAGATGGTGGCCAACACACCGGTAACACCGTATCCACCGTGCATCACGCCGCCCTGACTGTAGGACAGATACGTCACGATCCCCAGGGACACCAGACTGATGCCCCCCAGGATGGTCGACATGATCGCCCTGTTGGAATGTTTTTTATTCGTAAAAATGTAGTTCTTTTTCCGCATACTATTTTCAAGCCTTTCAGTAACCTGCAATCCCCCATGGAACCCGAAAAGGGCACTTCCGGTATGGAAATGCCCAATTTTCACGCCCTAACGGCGTTTTCCTTCTCATTTGTGATCAGAACAGAATACGTGATTTGCCGGAGACCAGCTTGCCGCCACTGATGATCAGCAACACACCTGCCGCGATTCCGACTACCAGGGAAATGACTCCCAGTACAATATTCAGAGCACCTGCTCCACGCATGATCTTATAGATTTTCTCTTCCATGGAATCCTCCTGTCTTCTATCCAAAACTTTCGAAGCCGTCTGCTTAAGCACCGTATACAGCATAATATTCGTCGATTGCCTTCTTCAGAGTATCATCAATGTATACCTGTCCCTTGTAAGGCTTGTTGTACAGATGATCGATGACATCCTGCATGGTTACGATGGCATGTGCATCAAATCCGTACTTTTCCTTGATCTCTTCCAGTGCGCTGACCTTGCCGCCCAGACCCTTTTCCATACGGTTCAGGGATACCATCAGACCAACGATTTCTACATTGGCTGCTCCTCTTACCTTGGGAACGGTCTCTTCCATAGATTTGCCGGAAGTGGTAACATCCTCGATCATGATGACTCTGTCGCCATCTTTTAAGGAGCTTCCCAGGAAGCTTCCCTTATCTGCGCCATGATCCTTCTCTTCCTTGCGGTCGGAACAGTAACGAATCTCTTTGCCGTATAATTTGCTGTAAGCCACTGCGGTTACAACACTGATGGGAATGCCCTTATAGGCAGGTCCGAACAATACATCAAAATCGTCACCGTAGGTATCGTGAATTGCTTTCGCATAGCTCTCGCCCAGCTTCATCAGCTGAGAACCGGTGACATACGCACCCGCATTCATAAAGAAAGGAGACTTTCTACCGCTCTTTAAGGTAAACTCTCCGAATTTCAATGCCTTACAATCCACCATGAACTCAATAAATTCCTGCTTGTACTGTTCCATTGTATCTAAAAACCTCCGTGATTCTCGTATCTTTGTCAGTTCTGTCCTTTATCATACCATACTTTTTTTTAACATTCAATGAGTTTCCTTGAGAAGAAAAAAGGCAGTCCATCGACTGCCTAATAGGTATCTCCCTGTAAAGGTCGGATATTCACTTCCTCCAGTACTGCCTGTGGGGACAGACGGAAGGTCAGGGTGATGACTTTTCCGAGGTCGGAGGTCTCTAAAAGTGACCTGTCCTCTTCGGAGGATTTCTTTCTGGTCTCGGTAAAGGTGCCGCCGGGATTGATGAGGGATACACCGATCCCCATAGGCTTGCATTCTTCCCGGAGGGCATAGGCATAGGAACGGAGCGCCCATTTGGAAATGCCGTAGATGCCGCCCCTGTCTCTGCGGATTCCCGAAGTGGAACCGATGAGTACGATGCGGCTGCCGCCAATGATCACAATATTCATGCGCCGCTCTCCTTCTTCCTAGTATCTTCCGAGAATCGTATCCTTTACGTCCCATCTCTGAGGAGGGTAAGGGGTCTGGTCACCGTATCCTACATCCACATAGGTCACCAGGCGGATATAATCCGGCAGATTGAAGCGTTTCCGCAGTCTGTCACAAAATTCTTCTCCGGGGAAAGTCAGCCAGACACCTTCCAGTCCTACGGCGTGGGCTGCCAGAACGATATTCTGTCCGGCGGCTCCGGCATCCAGCAGCTGGTTTCTCACCGGGGTAAAGGAGTTGGCTCTGTAGCATCTCATATCCTGTAAGATCACCAGATGCACCGGACCTCCCGGCACGTCACTGCCGCGGAACAGTCCCGGCTCGTTTTTCTCCCGTACCACCACATAGCGGATGGACTGTACATTACAGCCGTGAGCAGCCCAAAGCCCCGCTTCCAGGATCTTATCGATCAGTTCATCCGGTACTTCCTTGTCCTTGAATTCCCGGACGCTTCTGCGTTCCTTTACAATCGTGAAAAAGTCTTTCTCCATCTGTTCCGTCACCGGCGTAGGTTTGTAAGGTGTCAGATCCACGTCTTCCCCCTTTACCAGTTTCTCCGCCGCATCGATCAGGAAAGAGGCATACCGATATTCCGGCAGATCTTTTCCCAATCCTCTTTTCTCCCACAGTTCCAGCAGATGCTTCGTATAATCTGCCTGGTTGGGTTTTAATTTCTGGTGGCGATATGCGGTGGCATATACCTGGATCTCCAGGGTATGATGGGAACGTTCTCTCACTCTTGCCCGGAATTCTGTCTCATCCATGGCTAAAAGCTGCTCGTCTGTCAGACGCATATTGTTATTCCAGATCTCAAGTACTTCATCTCTGGAAAGGTAATCCATACTGGTGTCACGAAACATACTGCTGCCTCCTTATTCTCTGTATTCTCCGCCTATAAGTTGCCCCAATAGTTGTTGGGAATATCCTGTCCGCCACTGTTAATATCTTTGGCAATTTCCGCTGCGATCTTTAACAGCAGAGGATCACTGCGTCCTCTCTTCTGCTCCAGCGGAATCTCGTAGATCTTCTGGATCGTACTGGGTCTTGGGCTTAACAGCACGACTCTGTCTGCCAGAAATACCGCTTCGTTGATATCATGGGTGACGAACAATACCGTCTTGTTCTCTGCCTGTCTGATATTGATCAGTTCCTCCTGCAGAGTGCATTTGGTCAGATGATCCACGGCACTGAAGGGCTCATCCATGAGGATGACCTTGGGATTCATGGCAAGGGTTCTGGCGATGCCGGCTCTCTGCCGCATACCGCCGGACAGCTGTGCCGGATATTTGTTCTCAAAACCGTTCAGGCTGACCATGGAGATATAACGCTTTAACCGTTCTTCTCTCTCTTCCCTGGGTACTCCGGCGATCTCCAGTCCGAATGCCACATTTTTCCGTACGGTTCTCCAGGGAAACAGGGAGGCATCCTGGAATACCACGCCAATATCTCTGCTGGTACCGTGTACCGGCTGTCCATCCAGCAATACTTCGCCGCTTGTAGCATCCAGCATGCCCGCCACGATCTCTAACAGGGTACTCTTACCGCATCCGCTGGGACCTACGATGCAGACGAATTCACCTTCTGCCACATCAAGATTGATGTCATGCAGTGCCTGTACTTCGTTTCCATCCTGATCGATATAGGTTTTGTTGATATTTTTAATGGATATTGCGGGCATTTCCATTACCTCCGTTTCCTGTGTCTCTTATTTTCAGAGCATTCTCAATTATTTTGCTTCCGGGTCGGTCATTCCCAGGGTATCTGCAGCTACCTGCGCGAATTCGTTGGTGTAGGTTCCTTCGTAGCTGACATTTTCATCTACCCAGCCGTACTCCTTCAGATATTCAAAGGTGGTAGCCAGACGATCTTCGGGGATTACCGGATAATCCAGCCATACATCGATTTCCGACTCGATGGCCTTTCTCATAACCTCTTCGGAAGTATTCATCTCTTTTGCTGCCCATGCAACAAATTCGTCGAAATAGTCATTCTTAACTTCTTCATGTACCTGATAATAAGCGGTCAGGAAGCGCTGCAGCTTCTCCGGCTCATTTTCAATAAAGCTGTTGCTTGCGATGATCGTTCCGGTATAGTAGTCGGGGATGTAGTCCCAGGCTCTTCCCAGGATATGTCCGGTGCCGTCTGCCTCAGCCAGTGCCGCATACGGGTTGTGAATGATCGTAGCGTCCACTTCGCCGGAAGTCAGGGATGCATAAGCGGTCTGATATACGCCGTTGGCGATCAGATCCACGTTATCCGTGCTGACACCGTTCTTCTCCAACATCTTCAATACGGAAAGTCTCATTCCGCCGGAAGCTCCTGCGGTACCGACTTTTTTGCCTTCCAGATCGGAGAAGTCCTGTATATCATTGTTTGCCACCAGCCAGTAGCATCCGGAATATCTCCACATATTTCCTACCAGCTTGGCAGGCACACCGTTGTAGATACCGGGGATATAAGAACTGGGATCTCCGTCTGCCACATCGATCTCTCCTCTGGTGATCAGGGACATTACTGTGGAGTTGGTATCAGCGCTGGCCTCTACATTTTCGAACTCAATACCAAGCTCTTTATACAGACCCTTTTCAATGGCAAAACGGTTCACCGCACCGGTCATTCCGGTAGCGAAGCAGGAACGGATCACGATGGTGTCTCCGGATTCCTCTCCTGCGGTAGTTGCACTTGCTGTCTGGCTTCCCTCATTCTGTGCGGCTCCGGTTGCTGCATTGTTGCCGGTTGCTGCACTGCTGCCGCAGCCTGCCAGTACTCCGGTTGCCAGTGCCACAGTCAGTAATACGCTGAATACTTTCTTTTTCATAACATTTTCCTCCTCGTCTATTGAAAAAATTTATTTGCTTATACATGTCTCCATCGATAGCTGATAGCATATTCGATGGCATCGATCAGTTTCACTGCGCCTACAGATAATAAGGTGATCAGGATGATCAGGAAGAACATCCTCGGGGTGTTCAACAGGTTCTGGGATTCTGTCAGCAGATAGCCGAGTCCCGCTCTCGCCGACTGCATTTCCGAGAACAATACACCGGTCAGTGCCGTTGCCGCTGCCAGTTTCAATCCGTTGAAGATCGACGGCAGTGCCGCCGGAATGATGACCAGAAATACGGTCTGGAAACGGTTGGCCCGAAAGACCCTTGCCACCTTCAGGTATTCCTTTTTACACTCCTTGGCTCCGGTCACTGTGTTATACAGAATTGTAAATACCGAGAACAAAAATACCAGAAGCGCCTTGGACTGAAAGCCGATGCCAAACCACAGGATCAACAGCGGCAGGATTGCTACTTTCGGAACTGCCATGATTGCCGAACAGAATACATTCATGTACTTCTCCGATACCGGAAACAATGTCCACAACAGACCTACCGCAATACCGACTACCACTGCGGACAGGTAACCTGCCAGTGCCTCCTGGATCGTCAGCAATAAGTGGGGCCATAAGGTTCCGTCTGTAATGATCTTAATGCCCTCTTCCACGATGGAAGTCGGGGACGCCACGAAGATCGTAAGCACCCTGCCGGAATCTACTGCCCATTGCATCCACAGAAGCAGTGCCGCCACGGTGAGCAGCTGTGCCAGATTCACCCAGGTAAAACGTTTCTTATTCTTAGTTTTCTTCTTTTTTTCCATAAGTGTATTCTCCTCGCTTCACCTTATCGCTTTCAAAGTACTCTCTCTTACAACAGGTACCTTCCAGGATGACATTCTGTGTGATCCTGTGGGAGAGACATTTGGAAAAGTTCTCAATGGTAGTAGTGTCGATCACGTCACAGTAAAACGGTGCGATCTCTCGGAACCAGGGATATTTGTCAAAATAAGTTCTCCACACTTCCGCATAGGGACAATGATCTTCTCCCCACTCCGGGATCCATCCGGTAAACGGAAGGTCGATAACACTCATGAAATCTTCTACGGAATCTGCCTTCAGGCCTTGCGCCAGTGCCTTTTCCCTCAGCTGATCCGACCGGTCCACCGCCAGCTCGAATACGGTCTGTCTCACGATATCTTTGGTCTTCTCCAGTCCGAACTGGTCATATAATACTTTACTGAAATGGAAGAACTGCATGGCGAACTGTCTTGCGGCCTTTCTCACTTCACTTACCAACAGTTCTCTGGGAACCGTTCCTTCTATTTTATAATCTGCTTTACTCAATGTCCGCTTCCTCCACCTTATTAAAGCTGTCCATAAAGGCTATGTATTCCTGTTTATCTGCGAATCTCGGATGATATTCCTGCTTTGTCCGCTTCGTCACTTCCGCACCATTCTTTAACATTCTATAAGTACTCAGGGCAAATATTTTTGCGGTCAACACATAAGCTTCTTCCTCATCCACAATATCGAAATCCACCTGATGTAAACCACCGACGGCACCACCGGTATTGAAAGTGATCACAGGAAGCAGATGCTGTACATCTCCCACATCTGTGGATCCTCCGCTGTGTTCCTCCGGTCTGACCTCGTATACCGTTTTTTCTCCTGCCAGTGCTTTCACAGCATCGGCCATCTCTTCCGGTGCCGGCTGCCAGAGAGAAGGAAGATAGCCCGGCATAGTCTCGATACGATACCCTGCTCCCATGGCAAGTGCTCCTGCCTTGAAGGAACGATCTGTCTTGACGGATGCATCTGCGAAAGCTTCCAGGGTCTTGCCTCTTACCAGTGTCTCCAGCACCGCTTCGTCGGGAACTACATTGACCAGATCTCCGCCCTTGGTCAGGATGGGATGAACCCTCACGCAATCCTCATCCCGGAAGGTCTCACGGTTCAGTGCCAGTGCCTGTAACCCCAGGCTTGCTGCCGATAAGGCGTTGACACCTTTTTCCGGACATCCCGCCGCATGGGCTGCTTTTCCTTTGATACGGATCACCTTGGATACAAAACCATTGCCGCTGTTGCTTCCCAGCCGGATTCCCTCTAAGGAAATATGATGCGCCAGTGCCACATCCACATCATCGAAAGCACCGATGCGGATCAGTTCACATTTTCCACCACCGTAAGCGATCCTGCCATCAGCGATCAGCTGATTCTTGAATTCGATCTCACCGTACTCTTCCGCCGGTGTGGCGAAGAAGATCACCTGTCCATCCAGCTTCTGTGCCACCTCTGCATCCGTAAGTGCCAGCGCCGCTCCGATGACTCCTGCCAGCTGTGCGTGATGTCCACAGCAGTGAGCTGCCTGTGTCTCCTGATTTGCATGTGCATGCTGCGGAATCCTCAGGGCATCCAGTTCTCCGATCAATGCCAGGGATGCATTTCCGGCCTTTTCTTTATTTAAATAGGCTTTTGCTCCGGTGATGGCCAGATCTGTCTGTACCGGCAGCTGTAAGCTCTTCATAAAATCCACGAACTTTTTCGAAGTGCGGAATTCCTTGTAGCCCAGCTCTGCATGATCGTAAATATCTCTTGCGAACTCTACGATGGTCTCCCGGTTGTCATCTATGATCTTAAGGATTCTCTGTTCTGTCGTATCAAAGGTTGCTGCCACGGTGTCATCCTCCTCGTCTTTTATATCCTAGTAAGTCTATATGTTTTCTATGTTTTAGATGATATTACCTTATATTTCCTAGTTTGTCAATAGGGTTAGTATGCATTTATGCAAAAAAGTTAGGTAACAGTTCAGCACGCGCCATTCGCAAAGTCGCGTTATCACGCTTTCCGTCACTTCGTGACTGCCTTTGCTCATAGATCGGAGCTTAGCTCATAAACATATTTGCCCGCAAAATCATGCAAGCATGATTTCTGTGCCCAGATATGTTCATGGCTGAACTGTTACCTATATTTACTTACTTATTTACTCTCTATTCTTCAATACTTCCGCAGGCACCAGCTTGTTCAGTCTGCCCACCAGCAGGAAGTTGATCACCAGATAGCAGATCAGGATGCCTCCGTAGATCATGCCGTACAACTGCGGCGGGAACTGCAAATCCATTCCGATGGCTACATTGGAAATAAAATACGGGAAGATCAGATCCATGGACCATTTTGCCAACGGTACTCCCAACAATGCTCCCAACATTATAATATAGAAGTTCCCGTCCAGATACAGTCTGCGGATCTCTCCCTTTCGGTAGCCGAATACTTTCATCAGGGAAATGGAGAATGCAGAACGGTCGATCATGACCTTCATCATCAGATACATGACGATCATGAAGATCAGTGCGGAGATGGCCGCCAGCATGCTGACCATAGGTCCCATCATATCCGTAAATATCTGAGAGCTTTCCTCCACGTTTTCTCTGGATACCGTAGAATACAGTCTGCCGTTGTCGATGTCCAGTGCATGATCGGCGAATACTACATTATAATAGTCGTCTTCCTGATCGAACAGTTCCTGCATGGCATCCCGGTCTAAAAATACATAAACACCGGAGGCAAAATGAACGATATCTTTGACAGTAAACGCATAATCTCTCTCGTTCACTTCATCGGAAAGCACCAGTTTGTCACCGACCTTCACGCCAAATTTCTGTGCTGCGGCGCTGGAGATCACGATCTCATTTTTCTTATTGCTGGTCTCCACCGGAAAATATGGATTATCCTTATCGATTCCCAGTACCGTCACATCCAGATTATAACCGTAAGCCTCTTTTTTCAGACTCTCCACATAAGCCGGAGTACCATCCTCCGGCACATCCTCCGTGGGATATTTGTAAGTATACATATAAGCATAGGTCGTCTCATCCAGGCAGGCGTCTCCAAAGTTCTTACACAGAACATAGCAGTCTGCAGAGATCAAAAGTACCAGCAGGCAGATAAACATACCGATCACCACCGCCACGGCAGAACGCATCTCCCGAAGGAGCTGACGGACCTGGAATCTGTGAAGGAACTTCATATTTCCCAGATTTACATCTTGTATCTTCCCGGCCCTGCCTGCGGTCTGTTCATTTCGAAGCAGAGACAGTGCCGTGCGCTTCAACTTCTTGCTGATCACCAGACAGTTTACCAATGCGGCCGTCACCGGCGGCATGACCAGACTGTAGACCAGCAGATAGGCCGGAGTCACGATTTCCATGGGTGGCAGGGAAAAATACACGATACTGTCCTGCATCTGCCAGCCGGTACCATACTTCGAAAAGCCCAGGACACAGCCGACCGCACCTCCTAAGAAGGAGATCATCATGGGATTGAGCAGATAATGGAACAAAAGCTGCCCTCGCGTCACACCCAAAGCGTACAGCGCACCGATGACGCTGCTCTCTTTTTCAATATTATGTACCACAAATACGGAGATCACGTAAGTGAACATGACCATCAGGATAATACCGGATACCATACCGGCATATTTATTGATGATCACATCCCCGCTGGCGGCATCGATTCTGGGATTATCCCCTGCCACCAGAAACTGTGTCAGATTGTCGATATCGAAAGTAAAATACTCATCGATCATATCATTGGCTTCATCCTGCAGTTCCTGCACACCGTCCCGCAGTTCCCTGCTGCCATCCGCAATCTCATCCACGGCATCCGTATAATCGATGATTCCTTCCCGGAAATCCTCCAGATCCGCCAAAGTATCCTTCGCGTCCTTCAAGGAATCCCGCAGCCTGGCATCCACACTGCTGCCCTCTGCCATCAGCTGGTCCAGCTCTTCCTTATAATTGTCGGCAGTCAGTTCTACCTGAATAACACTTTCTTCCAGCTGTGCCTCCACCATATCCATCAGTGCATCCACCACGGCATCTGTGCCGTCTACCAGAGGCTCACTGGCGGTATAAAGCACGCTCAGTCCCTGGAACAGCTCCTGGGATCCTCCGGCTGCTTCTCCTACACCGGCGGTATAGGCTTTCACCCCATCCCGAAACTGTGCCACGGTGTCCAGCTGACTTTTCACTGCAGACAGCTGCCCCGCTGCCTGGGATGCCCCCATCTGTGTAAAGACAGTTGCCAGCTGATCCAGCTGCTCTCCGTAACCGCCAGCCGTCAGTCCCGGAAAGCTGATCCCGTATGCCGCATAAGGTTCCAACTCTGCCTGGAGCTGTTCATTCACCATGCCCAGAATGGCATTAAAAATAGCATCAGCTCCCTGATTCAACGCAGCACTGTTTTCCGTGATCTGACTCATACCGCCCACCAGTGCTCCGCCGCCGGCAGAAGCTGCATTAACTCCGTCCGTGTAGGATTTCACACCATCCCGGAACTCCTGCAGATCTTCCAGAGACTTTTTCGCGTCCTGCAGGTTCTGCCGCAGGGATGCAGTGTAGGCATGAGGATTAGCGATCATGGCATTCAGCTGTTGTTCATAATTTCCTGAAGTCAGTGTCACTTCCACTCCGGCATCCTTCAGGCTGTCATTCACCTGTTCCAGCATGGCATCAAACAACTCATCCGCCGCATCCGTCAGTTCTGTATTATGATCCGCCAGTTCATCCACACCGTCCACCAGCTCATCCACGCCATCCAGAAGTTCCTGGATACCATCCTGAATATCGTTCTTCGTCTCTTCCGCATCTGCCAGCATTTCCAGGAAATAAGTATCTGTCACCTTACTGCGGTCCAGTTCGAAGGATTGTAACAGTTCCTTCAGTTCCTGATCCGTCATGGTATCATTCAGCAGATAGGTGTAAGTATAATCCTCCGTCCGGAAATTCTGTCCGCCTGCTTTCAGAGCTTCATAATCCTCTGCCGTGACAAATCCGAAGCCAAACAGATTGCTGTCTACAGTGGTATCTGACGTTTTCTCAAAAGCAGCATCGTAATCCGGCGTGCTGCCGATTCCGGCAACGGTGAACTCTTTTCCCCCAACGATAAAGATATCTCCTAATTGCAGCTCATGTTTTTCCGCATAATGCTGTTCCAACAGGATCTCTCCCTGTGCCGGAATTTCCTCCCCTTCTGCTGGAACGAACAGATCTACCGATTCTCTTGCCTGATAGACACGAAACGTGGACTGTCCCAGATGAAAATCCAGGGAAAAATCCATCTGCAGTGTCACACCTTTTTCCGTGATCTGTGCGGTCTCTTTTTCGGTCAGCGGAACAAAAACGCCAAACTGTCCGTCCTCTCTGTGATGGACACGTCCGCTCTCCTTCGTCCCCTGCATAATAGTCTCGGCAGCTCCCACAATAGCCACCACCATATACATGACCAGTGCCACCAGGAAAAACAGTGCCAGATACCGAAGCAGGTTTTCCCGGATATCCCGAAGTACTCGTTTGCTTAATATCCTCTGCATCCTACAAATCCTCCAGTTCTGCCGCAGGAACACGTTTCTCGTTCCGGTAGTTCTTGCTGATCTGTCCGTCCTTGATCATAATGACCTGATGTACCATGTTTTTAATGGAATTATTATGCGTAACAATAAGCATCGTAGTGCCATACTGTCTGTTGATATCCTCCAGCAGTATCAGGATGTCCCGGGAAGTCCTGGAATCCAGCGCACCCGTAGGCTCATCGCATAACAGAAGGCTCGGATTCTTGATCAAGGCTCTGGCGATGGCACAGCGTTGCTGTTGTCCGCCGGAAAGTTGTGCCGGGAACTTGTTCTGATGTTCCGTCAGTCCCAGTACCTGCAGCAGTTCCTCCATATTCAAAGGATTCTTCGTCAGATACTGGCAGATCTGGATATTTTCCTTCACCGTCAGATTCGGCACCAGATTATAAAACTGGAAAATAAAACCCAGCTTCTCCCGACGGTAATTGGAAAGTGCTTTACTGTTAAGCCCCGCCACCTCCTGTCCATCCACTACGATGGAACCGGAATCCACGGTATCCAGTCCTCCGATGCAGTTGAGCAGCGTGGATTTGCCGGAACCGCTGGTGCCCTGGATGACACACATTTCACCTTGTTCCACTCCTGCGGTGATTCCCTTTAATACCTGTACATAACCGCCGCCTTCTCCATAGCTCTTCTTCAGATCCTTCACTTCCAGATACATATCCTGCCTCCTCATCACTAATGATAATGATTTTCATTAACATAACACTGTTATGTTAATGCTCTGAAACAGCACCCCTGCAAAGTCCAAACTTCCTTGGGGTGCATTGTATTTTAGCTTTCTGTCATTATGCCCATCCATCCGCGCACCAGATACATCGTCAAGGCATCCACATGCTTCAATGCCACTCTCTCTTCTGTCTCATGCAGAAACAGGTGTACAAAAGTATCTACCATAATGTGAGCCATCCAGTGTGTCATGTAATCATCGACCCGCGGTCTTCCGGTGGCATTCGTCACCATATCGCATAATCTGCGGTACTGCTGCTCCGAGATATCCACGACCTCATCCAGACAATTTTCAAATCGGGACCCCTGAGATTTCGTCAGGAGCAGCAGAAAGGCCTCCCGGTTCGCATACATCTGCCGGATGATCTGTCTGGATGCTTCCAGATCCCCGTCATCCGCAATATCCAGCTGTGCCACCTGATCCTCGTTGTGCATCTCTGTGGCATAATGTTCTTCCATTATTGCATACAGCTGCCGCAACGGCTCTTCCACCAGTGCTGCCAACAGATCTTCCTTATCCTTGAAGAAAAAATACAGCGCCCCTGTGGTCACTCCGGCCTCTTTACAGATATTCCGCAGGGAAGCTTTCATATATCCTTTTTCCAGAAACTCCCTTTTGGCACATTCCAGAAGGTGCTGCCTGGTTTCTTTATTCTCATTTTGCGTTTCCTGTTTTAAGGGCATTGCGATCTCCTTCGGGAATAATACTCCTCTCATAGAAAGCATCCCCTGCCTGCAAGCAGTCAGGTATGTTTTCTATGGAAGAGTTTATTCTATCATATGTTCACTCGTTCACATAACGTTGTTATGTCTGCATTATAAATAAAAACAGGATTGCTGTCAACCCTGTTTTTATTTTCGTCATTTCGTTTTATTTTGTTTTCAGCTGTTCGATCTTTTCCTGTAAATCTGCAATGGCTCTCTGGCTGTTCTTAATGGTCTCGCACTGCTTCTCAAAAGGAGGCTCCGGCATATCGCTGTACTGTTCAAAATAGATCTTGCCGATCTCCAGATAGTTCTTCTTCATGACTTCCTCGCAGGTAGAGATCTGGCTCTTCAGATTAGCAATGGCTGCCAGTTCTTTTGCTTTGTCTGCCGCTACTTTTCCCTTTTCGGTGATGGTATCACCGATCTTCTCTATAATATCCATCGTATGATCTCCTTTCTCTTCCTACCGCCCGCACTTTGGATCTGTCTGTCCTTCCCGTCCGGGCTGTTTCGGTTTCCATATTCCGTGTGTATTATTGTACCTTCTTCCGGATACCGCGTCAAGTATAAGCGCTACTTGCGCATTTCAAAGAATCTGTGCTATAATCGTCTTGTAATACTATTGGAGGTGACATCATGCAGCCGCTATATACCACTCTGAAAGTTAATAATGAGATTGAATTGTGCGAAGTATCCGATCCCGATTGCAAGCAGCTCATCGAGAGAGCATTGCTGAAAAACCGGATTTCTTATTATATCCGCTGGCCGAAGGCTTCCTTCTTCAGCCGCAAAAAAGATGCCTGCATCATCTGCATCAACGACAATGTCAAGGATGCTGCGGAAGAGATCGTCCGCGGGATCTGTGACGAATCCGGATACAATGTGCGCTTTATTTTAAAACGTTCCTCTAATAACTATTTATAGACCCTTAAAGCACATAATTTTATGTTTTTTTCGTTTATTGATTGATTTTTTCTCACTAACGGATCATAATGATGATATCATTTAATACAAAGGAGGGGCTTTCTAATGGAAAATCGTGTTAACAAGCATGTATTTGCCTGGGTTTTCTGCTTTTTACTTGGTGAGTTGGGTGTTGATAGATTCGTCAGAGGTCAGGTTGGTCTCGGAATTTTGAAGCTTCTCACTGCCGGTGGCTGCGGAGTATGGAGCCTGGTCGACTGGATCATTGCTCTTACCAAGGCATACGGTGCTGCTTATGCCGGTTCCGAAGAAGTTGTATTCGTAGACGGTAAATATACAGCATAATCACAGGATAAAAAAAGCTTTTGCCAGAGACGACAAAAGCTTTTTTCTTTTTATAGGTTGCTGATCATGAATAAAAACATAAAACAAACTATATTTCTTATTTCTATTATTGCACTACTCCTGCTTTTCCTGTGGTTCTCAGGATATCAATGCCCCTTACTATTCTTTTTTGGCATTCCATGCCCTTTCTGTGGAATGACCAGAGCATTTTTATGCCTATTAAGCGGTGATCTTACAACAGCCTTTTATTATCATCCTCTCTGGCCTGTAGTATTGGGAATTTTTATTATTTTTCCTCTTTGGAAATTCCGGCTTCTTCACTTATCGGACAAATGGATCGATCATGGGGCGTTTGCGATTGGAATTCTGTTCTTGCTCTGCTTTATTATAAGGCATGTAACACATTCTCCCATTGTACAGATTGATTTTACAAAAGGTATTTTTCATTTCTTTTCATATATGAATATATGAAAAAGGAGCTGTAATACAGCCCCTTTTTCAATGCTCTTATGCAATCGCTTTATCCGTTTTCTCAATCAAAATCGAATTTGGTGTAACGCTCATACATAGCGCCATAACGGAATCTTGCCATTTCATTCTTCTGCAGGACATCTTCCTCGGATCCCCTGTACTGACAACGCAGGCAGTAGTATTCTTTCTTATCCTTATCGTAGAACATATCCATATCGATATCTCTCATGAAGCAAGAGGGACATCTGTAGTTTAATTTGCCTTTTCCAGCTTGAGCCATGTTGCAACGACCTCCTTATCCTTGATTTTGGAATTGTAACCCAGTGTAAACATCGGGGAGAATGCATATCCTTCCTTCACATATCCGACAGCGCCTTCTGCATTGGTGCTCATGGATACTGCGGTCTCGATCTGAGGAATGACAGCTCTTACTTCGTCAGCCTCTGCCTTCTCCATCTCACGGCACTTGTACTCGTAATCCAGAGTCTCTACCTCGTCACCCTTTTTGGTGCTCAGGGTGATACCCAGCATGTCCTCAGAGTACTCAGTGGTACCATAGCATGCTACGATGTACTCGTTCAGTTCTACTTCTGCGTTCGGATCGCTCATCTCCAGGATCTTACGCTCGATCTTGATCGCTGAGCTGCCTTCCTCGAAGGAAACGATGGTCTGTAATTTTACGGTCAGATCATAGAACTCGATATCTACGGGATCCAATGTCAGGATTCTGGTGCTGCCTTCCTGAGAGAAATGAGCCTTGGTACGGCACAGGCACAGATCCACTTCTTCACCGTTGTGTTTTAATTTGGCACTTCTAACGGTACCTTCTCCTGCATAATGTGTGAAGTAACCTGCACGGTACTTCTCCTGGATCAGGAAAGGATAGGAAGCATCGGTCACATGCTTGGTGCCGATACCTACCGGCCACTCCAGCTTTGCAGCGTAAGGGCGCAGGTCTACGATAGCACCGCCCTGATCCATATTTACGCAGGCACGCATGAAGGGATCACAGTACCAGAACAACTGCTTGTCGGAACCGTACAAAATATCTCTCCACAGAGCACACTCAGGCTCGGTGTAGGTCTTCTTCTGACGATAGTAATCAGCGAACTCCGCCATGGTCATATCGGTAAGCTTGCCTTCCTTCTTCAGGTCGCCGTAATACTTCATACCGTCTTCATAACTCTTCTTCAACAGTTCGTAAGGCTGCTCCCAACGGCCCATTTTGTTCAGCCAGCCGGGTCCTACGAACATCATGTTGTATGCGTATCCGTTGTTGTACTTCTCCAGGGAACGATACTGATCGATCAGGTTGTACAGATAAGGATACTCCCAGGTCTTGGTGTCATAGATCATACCACGCAATACGTTCTGAGGATGGGTTCCGAAGTTGGAGCCATTGCCGTCATAGCATGCCAGCAGGTCTCTGGACAGGTGAGGGATTGCTACTACACCGCTGTCCTCAGCTTCGTTGGCTGCAGGTGCATGGGTATTCTGCTTGGAAGGGATCCAAGGTGCCCAGGGGCCGCCATCCATGAAGGTATACCAGGAGTTGTTGCAGGTATGATATGCCTTTGGGCCTTCCTCCCAACAGGTTGCTACCGCACATTTTACGGTAGGATAGGTTGCTTTGATATAATTGGTCAGATCTGCATCCATGTAGTAAGATCCGGTGGATTCGGGATAGAATCCGAACTTTTCATGGAACTTTCCGAATACATCATCCACGATAGACTTTTTGTCTTCCATGGAGAACATCCAGATACAGAAATCCTTGGTCTTGTACTTCTCACGGAACTCTGTGCAGGGCAGTCCTAACAGAGACAGTGCGATCTCATCACCGTACTTCTCGTGATCTGCCTTAGCCAGTGCTACCGCTTCGTCATTGAACAGGGAAGCATAGGTCATCTGAATGGTAGTCTTCAAACCATTCTTGTGTGCAGTTTCCTGCTGAAACTTGAAAATATCCAGAGATTCTGTTAACAGTGCTTTTCTGCCCAGATCCTCTTCTTTGCCGTGTCCGGTTACTTTTTCCGCATACTCGGGAACCATCTCCGGACGGTGAATGATATTCACGATAAACTTATCCATCTTTTCCTCCATCTCGCCATTTGGCATCTTATATCGTGAGCATAGCTCACTCAATGCATTTCACAAAATCACACTTGCAAGCAAGTGATTTTGCTTCAGTATATCATGATTCGCACCTACGGTGCTTACCGTTGCTTCGCAACGATCATGATCAAATTCGCCGTTCGCCAATTATGCAAGCATATTGGCTCACTTGCACTCATTATATCATCCTCCCCGCATTGCGGGAACGAATATCACATTACTTCTGAAAGTCTCTGATCACTTTCAACGCGGGCAGTGCATTTCCATCATAATCGAACAGTGCCTGATTGGCCCATTCGTTTCCGCCCGGACCGGGATCCTGAATATAGTTCAGGGATTCCTCGTTGGCCCAGCCACAACCAGGCATTGGGATCCATGCCGGCTCCCAATAGTAGAAGCCCTTTCCTCTGCCCTCCGGAACCTGTGTGATCCTCTCCATGACCTTCTGCATAAATGCAGACTGTCCTTCCGGTGTCATAGGATACTCCACCGCCTCTGCAAGGTGGGGCTTGGTCGCAATGCCCTTGCGCTGTTCCGGTGACAGCTTTTCCCTGTCTGCATAGTCCTCCATGGTGAAGCCCATGGATACCTCTGCCACAATGACATCCTTCTGATATCTCTGAGAGAGATCGTTCATATTATTTGTCAGATCATCAATGGTTCCATGCCAGAAAGGATAATAGGACAATCCGATGACATCGAAGTCCTCTCCTCTCTGTACATAGGCATCAAACCATTCTCTGCAGCGGGCATTGTTGCCGCCACAGTCCAGATGAAGCATCACGCGGCTATCCGGGGATATTTCTCTCACTGCACGGATGCCCGCACTGATAAACCGGGCGATATTGTCAACATTGTCCCATTTTCCATGAGGCCACATCAGGCCATTGGTGATCTCATTACCTACCTGTACCATCTCCGGAAGCAGATCCAGACGCTTTAATTTCAGCAGCACATCCTTCGTGTAATCATACACATACTTCTCCAGTGCATTGGCATCTGCATACGCCCACTCCTTGGGAGGAAACTGTTTGCCGGGATCTGCCCAGAAATCACTGTAATGCAGATCCAGCAGATAGCTGTAACCCAGCTTTTTGCCTGCGGAAGCCAGTGCCACCAGTTTTGTAAAGTCACTGGTACCGGCTCCGTAAGGCTTGCCGTCCTCACTGTAAGGATCGTTCCAGAGACGGATGCGCAGAGAGTTGGCACCGTATTTTTTCAGGATCTCCAGTGCGTCCCCCTCTTTGCCTTCGTCATAATACTTTGCACCGAGAGCTGTCTCTTCCGGCAAAGTCGATACATCCATACCTTTGATAAATTTATCCATAAATTAACTCTTTATCTCCATGTCATACATTTATCCGGAGAATCCATTCCATGGATTCTCCTAGGTTAAACTGCCTAAGCAGTTTAACCTTTCACTGCGCCACCGGTGATACCTTCCACATAGAACTTCTGCATGATCACAAATAATACAGAGATAGGAATAGATACCAGTACACCGCCTGCACAGAACTGACCAAAGTAAGTGTTGATCAGGCTCTTATCCAGCATATTGTACAGACCGATAGCAACAGTCCACTGGGAAGATATGCCGGCATTTAACATCAGCTTTGCATATACGAAATCCATCCAGGGGGACAGGAAGGAGCTGATAACGGTATATACAATGATGGGACGGCTCATGGGGATAACAACCTTCCAGAAGATCGTAGCCTCACTGGCTCCATCCAGATAAGCAGCCTCGCGCAGGGAATTCGGAATCGTATCGAAGAAGCCCTTTGCGATCAGGTAACCCAGTCCGGCGCCGGCAGAATATACCAGGATCAGTCCGAGGTGAGTGTTGGTCAGGTTCAATGTCTTCAGGATAAAATATACTGCGATCATGGACAATACACCGGGAAACAGATTCACGATAACTGCGGCGTTCATCAGCGGCTTACGTGCCGGGAAACGCATGCAGGAGGTCGCATAGGCCACCATCAGTACAAAAGCGGTGGAGATCACACATACCACACATGCAATGATGAAGGTGTTCTTGAACCAGTTCGGGAACTGTGCCACACTGTCCGCAGAGAAAAGCAGATTCTTATACTGCGCCAGACTCCATTCCTTCGGGAAAAAGGTGCTGGTATTCATGCCGGTGTATGCGCTGAAGGAGGTGACCACCAGCCATACGATAGGCACCAGCCAGACAAATGCCAAAAACGCCAGTAACAGGTTATGTAATAAAGTCTTAATAAATCTCTTCATTAACGGAACGCCTCCTCTCTGTCACCCTTCAGGAATCTGCTGAAGGCAATGAGGGTAAATACCGCACATAGGATAAACACAATAATACCGATGGTGGATGCCATCTTGTAGTTGTAATAGCTCTGTGTCAGATTGAACAGCCAGGTGATCAGCAGATCCACTTCCTTCGCCTGGGAGTTCGCCATGGCCTGATTTGTGGTGGTATATACACCCTGGGTCAACAGATAGATTACGTTGAAGTTATTAATATTCTTGACAAAATCCGTTACCAGAGAAGGACCCGTGACGAACAGCATATACGGCATAGTGATATGAATAAAGCTCTGCATCGGAGTAGCGCCGTCGATCTTCGCACTCTCCAGCTGGTCAGAAGGAATATTCATCAGCACACCGGTAGCGATCAGCATCTGGTAAGGAACACCGATCCAGATATTGATCAGGATGATCATGACATGTGCCCATCCGGGAGCGGACAAAAACGGAATATAACTGGTACTGATCGCGCCGATATCTCTCAGCCACTGGGTAATTCCCGCATTGGCACAGATTGTGTTCATGATGCCGTTGTTCGCGAAAAAGTTACGTACCAGAAGTAAGGAGACGAACTGGGGAACTGCGATCGTTACAATGAACAGCGTTCTCCACAGCTTGGGCAATTTGGTTCTCTTATTATTGATCAGCAGGGACAACAGAATACCGCCGATGTAAGTGGTAGCGGTTGCAAACAATGCCCATACCAGCGTCCAGATCAAGATCCTACGGAAGGCATAACCGAAGGTAATGGTCATTCCACCGCTGGAGAACAGATTCTTGAAGTTGGTAAATCCCACCCATGTAAACAATGCGGAGGGAGGCATATGTCCCTGATCATAGTTCGTAAACGCAACAGCGATCAGGATCAGCAGAGGAACGATCGTGAAAATAACAACACCCATGACAGGAAGTGCCAGCAGTGTGATATAGAATTTGTCATTCTTGAACTGCTGCAAGTCTTCTACAAACGTATTGATATGTTCTCCTGCCTGTGCTTTTTTCTGAAGCCGGTAAACGGTCACTTCATTCTTAAGCCAAATCACCAGGAATGTGAACCAGACCACAAATGAGATTACGGAGAACAATAGGATCATAAATGAGTTGTCATAATCATTGAACTCATTCTGCATGGTTACAATATTGAAAACCGTCTCCTGCTGAACCGTTCCCAAAGTTCCAAAATCACGTACATACTCTGTGGCAAAGCCAAAGGTGAATACAATGACTGCCACTTCGAGCAGAGTCATTAAAATACCTTTGATAATTTGTTTTCTGCGGATATATCCTGCTCCCATCCAGACCAGGGATAATTTTACGAACAGATCTCCTTTTACGACTGCTTCACCGAACTCCTTGAAGAATCCGCCGATTCCGCTCTTTTTCTTCTTCATTCTCTGCCCTCTCCTTTCTTCATATTAATATAAATTTTTAGTAACTGTTCCGAACATCTTCCCACGTTCATCTGACCAGTTACATAACCCGGCAGGCAGGAGTCGAACCCGCTTACCGGAAACGTTTCCTGTAAAAAAGGCATCCCTCCACTACGTATTATTGTTCATAGCTTCAGGACGCCTTTCTATTCTCTGTATTCGTTCTGCACCAGAACGTTTTCATCATTCATTTGTCACAGAACCGGAACAGATCATCTTCCCAAACTTATTCAGCGGGTACGGAAACACCTTCTACCAGCTCATCCAGGGCTGCCTGGATACCTGCTTCATCATCAGCCTTCAGCTGACCCTGAGCTACCTTCTCACCAAAAGTCTTGGAAGGATCCCAGTACTTGCCGCCAACGATCTGAACTACACCATAAGCGGACTGCTCAGACAGAGCTGCAATAGCGGTATTGGAAGAAACCTCCTCGGAACCAGCTACATTGATATTGGAAGGTCCGATCTCTCTCTCTGCGAAACGGATTGCCTGGTTGTCTTCGTTGGTAATCCAGTCAGCCAGCAGAGTTGCCCAGCCTGCATTTGCAGAATACTTGTTAACACCTACCAACTTGAAGCCTGCTACGGAACCCTGCTGGATCTGCTTGTCACCACAGGTATAGGTAGGAAGCTTGGTAGCTGCGTAGCCTTCACCGAAAGCGGTCTGAGCTGCAGCTGCATCCCAGGTACCGGAAACTACTGCACACAGTTCGCCGGAAGCGATCTGGTTAGAAACATCACCATCAGCGATCGGAAGGAATGCGCTGTTGCCGGCGATACCCAGCATAGCCTGTACAACCTGTACACCGGTAACACCATCAGCGCTGGTGCCGTTCCAATCCATAGCAGTACTGCCGTCATCGTTCAGTGCAGTAGTAAATCCTGCGCCATAGAAGAAGGAAGCATTGTACCAACCGGAAGCAAAAGTCATACCAACCTTCTTGCCAGCCTTCTCAGCTGCTGCAAGTAAGGTATCCCAGCTCTGTGCATCTTCGGGAGTTACTAACTCGGAATTGTAATATAAGAAGTAACCGTTATCAGCACTCATAGGGAATGCATACAGTGTGCCGTCCTTGGTTGCTGCGTCTACAGAACCGGGAGCGTTTGCACTCTTGACATCAGCTACGCTCTTGCCAGCGTAAGCTTCCAGAGCTGCGTCCATATCATCAACAGACTGCAGAGCACCTGCATTTACCAGATCGATCAGCTGATCAGATGCGAAAGAATACACATCAGCAGCAGCCTCAATATCGGTTAAAACAGTATCCTTAGCTGTGGACTCGGATTCGGTACCAAGCTGGATATCGAAGTTTGCATAATCTGCGTAATGCTCCTTGAAGGAATCGATCATGCCCTGTAACATGGGCTGATCTTCCTCAGCACCCCACATTCTCAAGGTAACGTCCTGCTTCTCAGCGGGAGCGGTCTGCTGTGCAGCCTCGGTGGTGGTTGCTGCTGCAGAAGTTGCTGTGGTATCTGTTCCGGCATTTGCAGAAGCATCAGAGTTTCCACAAGCTACCAGAGAGAATGCCATAGTCAGTGACATTGCTAAAGCGACTAACTTTTTCATTTTGTTATCCTCCTGTTTTGTTTTGCAAGTTTGTGCGTATTGCGCAACCGCTTGTCTACGATAATAGTTTAGCAACATTTCCTTATGTTGTCAATTTATAATAATGACTGATATTGAGATTTAAAATTGTGCATTTTGCACAATCATGCTTTGAAAGTCTTGATTTTACTTGGTTTTCAGCACATCCTTTTTTTGAAAAAAAATGCTTTTTTTATAATTTTTTTGAGCAAAATTAAGGAAAACGTTTTTCCTGATCATGATTTTCACACTCTTGTCAGCCTTTTGTAGACTCCTTCAGGATGATCTCATAGTCCAAAAGTGTTTTGTCAGGTACTGTTTTGCCATGGATCATATCCAACAGCACCTGACAGGATCTCCGTCCCAGCTCTGTGATATTGAACTTCAGCGAGGTTATGGTAACCGGATAATTTTCCAGAATGCGGCTGTAATGACAGGATGCCACCTTCATCTGGTCCGGGATGCGTACACCCATGCGGGCAAGCTTTCTGACTACCTCATCGCAGATGTAGTCATCCTGACACAGAATGCACTCCACACCGCTCTTTTTCAGCTCTTCCACTGCCTTTTCCACCATGGCTTTATTGCTTAAATCCGTGTACACCAGATCCTGGTTCAGCTTGCGCTTTCCCTTGCGGTAGGCTTCCTCATATCCCTGATACCTGCAGCGGTTTACCATCTGATCCATATTGCTTCCCAGGTAGGCAATATTCTGGATCCCTTTGGCGAACAGAACCGTCACCAGTTCCTTACAGGCTCCCACATTATCATGGTCTACCTGTACAACATCATCATCCGGGAATTTCCCCACAGCCACAAAGGGAATCTGCTTCTGTTTCAGGAATTTAACGTATTTGTCGTTCTCATAAGTTCTGGTAAGAATCATTCCGTCCACTTTCCGGTTCTGGATCAGCCGCTCCAATGGTTTGGTATCGTTTCCGTTCGTCGTGACCACGATAATATCATAATCATTGGCCTGTGCCACTTCTTCCACGCCATACATACAGGTATGGAAAAAAGGCATATCCACAAGGGTATTGACCTCCGGCAGGATAATGGCGATATTATTGGTCTTGGATTGTGCCAGGCTCTGTGCTGCCGCATTGGGATAAAAGCCATGTTCTTCTATGTAGTCGAGAATCCGGTCTCTGGTAGCGGCTCCAATACGGCCTTTTCCGGAGATCGCCCTGGAAACTGTGCTGGCAGACACCCCCAGTTCCCTCGCCACATCATGGATCGTCATTGTCTTATCATTCCCAGAATTATTGTTCATACCTTCATCACGCCTTTCCGTGACCTGCAACCTACAGATTGCAGGCACACTTTCCTCCCCATCCTTGCGCAATCCGTTATTTTCATACCTCTTTATTGTCACAATATGCGCAAACGATTGTTCTTGTTTATAGTATCATCTTGTGATGTAGCTTTCAATGCATCTTTTTACACAAATTGCCTCCTCATTTCTATACAATAGTTACAAAACAATCAAGTTTCTTGAAGTTATTTAACCTGTTTTGCCGCATTTTGTTCCGGAACTGTTTCCAATCTCATTCTTTATGATACTAATTTTCCAGGAGACTCTCCGCCACGCACAGTTTCCCATACCCCACCCGGTCATTGGGATATTCAGTCTCCCCCCTCAGTGGTCTGGCTCCTTTCCTGAAATATGCTTTTACTTTTTCGCCGTAGAGGAAGGGATCATTCCCCCGTACAATGCCCCATTCCATCAAAAGGGCTGCTGCCCCGCTGACAATGGGTGTCGCAAAAGAGGTCCCGGTCACGGGAGTAAAGCTTCCGTACACATCCGGAGCCTGGATATTCACACCCGGGGCCACAAGATCCGGCTTGGTCAGTCCCGCAGCTGCCACGCCGATGGTACGGGTACTGTCTGCATAGCCTCTGCCGGAAAAATCTGCATAGGTATCATAGACCTGGTCATAGGCTCCCACGGTGATCACCTTGGCTGCGGTAGACGGAATGGTCAGTGTCACCTGGGGTGTGGCACGGTAGAATCCGGTACTCTCCCCGATTCCGCTTCCCGCTGGGAGATACAGATAATATTGTCCTGTCACGGTCACTACCGGTTCCAGCCGGATTGTCCAGATCCCTGCATTGATGTAGCTTCCCTCTGCCGGGATCATGTCCAGATAGATTTCCTGTGCCACCGCATAGGGCAGAGGCTCTCCCAGATAAACCAGTATTCTAGTCTGTTCCAATTCCAGCGTGTATTTTCCTCCCTGGATATTTGTGGACAATTCTGCTTCCTCACCTCCCGGGGCCTGCAGTCTTATCCGGAACACATCGCTGTAATTTTTCCATAGCTGTATGTTCAGGTTTCTCTCATAATTGCCCACAGCCAGTTCCACGCGGCCGTCCCTTGTTATATTGCCGGCAAAATGTCCTCTGGCGGCTCCTTCGTTGCCGCTGCCCACGCATATCACCGTCCTGCCGATCTCCGAAGCATTGTCCAGGAACCTCTCCAGCAGAGAACTTCCATCGTGGGAACCGTAGCTGTTGCCGAAGCTCAAATTGATGACAAGAGGCATATTTAACTGTCTGGCTTTCCGCAGCGCATAAGTAACGCCTCTCATAATCTCCGTGGTCCGGGGAAAACCTTCCTCCCTGGGAAGTCCCAGTTTCACGATGATCAGTTCCGCCTCCGGGGCTGCCCCGGTATAGAGACCGTCCGCACTTCTCCCGGCGGCAATCCCTGCCACTGCCGTTCCGTGGCCGGTCAGATCCCTGCTGGGGATCAGGCCGTACCGTTCCAGTACACTGCTGTTCAGTGCCCGGTTGATTTCCTCCTCCGTATATTCAGTCCCGATGGGAAATCCATCCGGTGTCCTCCCATATCCCGTATCGCCCGTTTCCTCCGGCATTATCTGATTCTGTGGCAATGTCGGATTCCGCAGCGTCTCCTGCTCCCGTGATGCGGCCTGCTTTCCCGGAATCGTCTGATCCCATGGTATCGTCTGATCCCATAGATACCGTATCCTCGTACTGCCATCTGCCTTGCGGAACACCTCCAGATCCCAGGTGATTCCGGAATCCAATACAGCCAAAAGAACGCCCCTTCCATTCAGAAAAGGCGTTCTTCTTGTCACCGGTGGAAAGCAGGATGCGCCGTCCGGATCTGTCTGCTGATAGTAAAACCGCTTAGGCTTCTCCACATACTCGATCTCCGGAGTCTCCGATACGGTATCTACCAGTGTCTCCGGTACCGTAAGGATCGCATATCCGGCAATCAGCTCTTCCACCACAATATTCTGTTCCCGCAGTCCGTCCAGACTGCCATGATATTTTACGATCAGCTCCCAGCTGCGGCTCTCCGCACTGTAACCGACATTCAGACTTTCCGTCTGTTTCCGTTCTTCCTCCGGGGTCTCCAATGCAAGATTCAGGATGTTTTCCAGTTTCTGGTCCATGGGCACTCCCCATTACTTCCGCTTCTTACATCTTATGTCCCATGTGGGAAATCATTCCGGAAAAGTCAGGTCTTACGCCTCCTTCGGAATCTGTCCATCCACATGAAGGATATGGTTGATCAGCCAGTCTGTCAGGTAATTCAGAATATCCATGATCTGCTCATCCTGATTTTCTTCATCTTTCTCATGCTGATCAATAAATTCATCCAGTTTGTTGATAAATTCCTGATGCTGAATCTTCTGGGTAAAAATCTTTTTGTACTGGATGGATTCCATATACGCTTCTTCATCTGAAAAATGTTTTACGGTATAATCACGCAGTTTTTCCAGAATTGCATCAATCTTGTCATACTTGTCCGGTGTAAACTCTTCCTGCAGCAGTTCGTATGCTTCACTGGCATAGTCAAACAACTGTTTATGCTCCTGATCGATCATGTCAATTCCAATATAGTATTCCGGTTTCATTTCAAACATAACTTCAGCCTTCTTTCATATCTTTTTTGTATCTTTTCCTGTATCCTAAATATGCACTTTTCGTGCAGAACTTTCAAGTGCTTCCACGCTTTTTATACTTTTTTAAGAATTCCCGCTGCCAAAATCATTCGCCCCAGAATTCCTTCAGCGCCCGGACCGCATATTCCGTATCCTTCATACCTGCTGTCTCCACAGCGGAATGCATGGCCAGCTGAGGCAGTCCGATATCCACGCTGGACACTGATACATGTGCGGTGGAAATATTGCCGAGAGTGGAACCTCCCGCAATGTCGGAACGGTTGGCATAGGTCTGGTAAGGTACCTTCGCCCGTTCGCAGTAATCCTTCATCTTTGCTGCCGAAATACCGTCAGTGGTGTATTTCTGGCCGCCATGATATTTAATGACGATTCCGCCGTTTAGATACGGGCGGTTGGCAGGGTCTGCTTTTTCGGGATGGTTGGGATGTACCGCATGGGCATTATCCGCAGAGATCAGGAAGCTGTCTGCCACCCAGCGCAGATAGGTGCTGTGCCCCTCCTGCAGTCCCTCTGTGATCCGCTGTAAAGTATCTTCCAGAAAAGTGGAATCGGCGCCCTGTCTGGTACCGCTTCCTACTTCTTCATTATCAAATACTGCACAGAGATTGATATATTCTGCAGGTGTACTCTCCGTAAAAGCTTTTGTCAGGGCAAAAGCGCTCTGCAGATCATCCAGTCTGGGAGACAACACGAATTCTCCCTTTGCTCCTATCATTTTTCCTTCCTGTCTGGTGTACAGGAACAGGTCTTCTCCGAGAATCGTCTCAGCGTCCACGCCTGCCGTTTCTGCTGCCAGCGCTACCAGTGTGGGCTTCTCTACTGCTTCCGGCTGTTCCTCCGCATTCTCCGATGCGGTCTGTGCATCGTATGTAGTATGTGCATCATATTCGTCAAATGATACGTCCGCAAGCAAAGGCAGCAGATCCACCTGGGGATTGTACTCCACACCCTTGTTCATTTCCCGGTTCATATGGATGGCCACATTGGGGATCACGCAGAGATCTCTGTCGATATTCACCAGTCTGCCCTCTATACCGTTCCCGTTCTTCACAGCCAGTCTGCCAGCGACGGAGAGTGGTCTGTCCAACCAGGTGGACAAGATCATGCCGCCGTATTTTTCGGTGTTCAGACGCAGATAATGCTCCTCCACGGTCAATTCCGGCTTCTCTTTGATCTTAAAGCAGGGGGAATCACTGTGGGCTGCTGCCATATGAAAGCCCCTGATGCCGACCTCCTTTTCCGGAATCACAAACGCAATAACGGAAGAATCATTGCGCTCCGTATAATACCGTCCGCCCTTTTCCAGTTTCCATTCTTCCTTTTCCTGTAACTGCTGAAAGCCTGCTGCCTCCAGCATCCTTCCGATATTGGCCACTGCATGAAAACAGGTAGGACTTATTCTTATAAATTCCAGCATCTCCTGTGCTGTCTTCCGAAAATCATTCATTCTGTTCACTTCATCCTTTCCCGGGTCGTCTGTCTGCCTGCGCTGTTCGTGCCCGGAACCATTAGCGTTCCGCACGCATGGGATTATTGAGGAAATCCTCATAAGTCAGACGGATACCTTCTTCCAGTTCCGTCGTATAATGGTAGCCCAGGCTTTCCAGTTTGCTGACATCCAGAAGCTTTCTGGGAGTTCCATCCGGCTTGCTGGGATCCCATTTGATCTCCCCAGTATAACCTACTACCTTCGCTACCAGTTCCGTCAGTTCCCGGATGGTCAGTTCCTTGCCGGTTCCCAGATTCACTGTCTCATCGCCGCTGTAGGTATTCATCAGATACACGCAGGCATCTGCCAGATCATCCACATAGAGAAATTCCCGCAGTGGGGTTCCTGTTCCCCAGCAGACTACTTCCTTCGCGCCGGATACTTTTGCCTCATGGAAGCGGCGGATCAGCGCCGGAAGCACATGGCTGTGGGTGGGATGATAATTGTCGTTGGGCCCGTACAGATTCGTGGGCATGACACTGATATAGTCGGTTCCGTACTGTCTGTTCAGGAACTCGCAGTATTTCAGTCCGGAGATCTTCGCCAGTGCATACGCCTCATTGGTTTTCTCCAGCTCAGAAGTCAACAGGCAGCTCTCCTTCATAGGCTGCGGTGCCATACGGGGATAGATACAGCTGCTGCCCAAAAACATCAGCTTCTTGCAGTTGTTCTGCCATGCCGCATGGATCACATTCATCTCCAGGATCATATTTTCATACATGAAATCCGCCAGTGCCTCACTGTTGGCCATGATGCCGCCCACCTTGGCTGCGGCCAGGAACACATAGTCCGGCTTCTCCCTGGAAAAGAATTCCTCCACGGCATCCTGTCTGCACAGATCCAGTTCCTTATGGCTGCGGGTGATGATATTGGTATATCCGTTTCTCTGGAGTGCTCTACAAATAGCACTTCCTACCATACCCTTGTGGCCGGCTACATATATTTTTGCGTCTTTTTCCATGATATTACAGTACTTCCTCTCTTTATTTCTCCTGTTATTCCGCGGTTTCCTTCAACACTACCGCTTCAGCCTTTGCCAGCTTCAGATCGTGCTCTGCCATCAGACGGCACAGTTCCTCGTAGCTGGTTCTCTGGGGATTCCATCCCAGCACCGTGCGGGCCTTCGTCGGATCTCCCCACAGATTGACCACATCCGTGGGACGGTAAAAGGCCTCGCTGACCTCCACCACCACCTTGCCGTTGGCCTTGTTGATTCCTTTTTCATGGATACCGCTGCCCTGCCATTCCAGTTCGATTCCCACATAATGGAATGCCAGTGTGGTAAATTCTCTTACGGTATGCTGTACACCGGTGGCAATAACGAAGTCCTCCGGCTTGTCATGCTGCAGCATCAGCCACATGCATTCCACATAGTCCTTCGCATAGCCCCAGTCTCTCTTGGAATCCAGATTGCCCAGATAGAGTTTATCCTGGATACCGCAGGCGATTCTGCCGGCTGCCAGTGTGATCTTACGGGTAACGAAAGTCTCTCCCCGGCGCTCGGATTCATGGTTGAACAGAATGCCGTTGACTGCGAACATATTATACGCTTCTCTGTATTCCTTCACGATCCAGAAGCCGTACTGTTTTGCCACCGCATAGGGGCTGTAGGGATGGAACGGGGTGTTCTCATTCTGAGGCACTTCTTCCACTCGGCCATAGAGTTCGGATGTGGATGCCTGATAAATACGGCAGGTCTCAGCCAGTCCCACCATACGCACAGCCTCCAGAATCCGCAGCACGCCCAGTGCATCTACATCTCCGGCATATTCCGGTGCCTCAAAGCTTACCTGTACATGGCTCTGCGCTCCCAGATTGTAGATTTCATCCGGTCTGACTTCTCCGATGATGCGCACCAGGCTGGTGGAATCCGTCATGTCTCCGCCATGGAGAACGATCTTGTCCTCCCGGATCAGATGGTCGATACGACCGGTATTGCTGATGGAAGATCTGCGGATCAGTCCATGCACTTCATATCCTTTTTCCAGCAGGAACTCTGCCAGATAAGAGCCGTCCTGTCCGGTAATTCCTGTAATTAACGCTTTTTTCATTTTCTGTCCTCGTCTTTCTCTTCAGCTGCTTACGGCTGAAATACAATAGCGTGGGCGCAGGCATCTGCCTTATCCTGTCCACAGAATACACCGGCGATCGCCAGACCAAAGGGAATGGAAGTCCCCATTCCGCGGGAAGTGATCACGTTACCGTCCACTTCCACGGGGCCTGCAGTCACAGCCGCACCTTCCAGATGATCCTCGAAGCAGGGATAGGCGCATGCTCTCTTTCCCTTCAGGATTCCTCTGTGTCCGAAGATACTGGGAGCCGCACAGATTGCCGCAATGTATTTTCCCGATGCATAAAAAGCATCGATCTGCTGCATCAGGTGCTCACAGGCCTCCAGATTCTTCGTTCCCTGTCCGCCACCGGGCAATACCAGACAATCATATTCCTCAAAATTCACCTGGGACAATGTCATATCCGCAGTCACCGGAATCTTATGTGATCCCATCACCTGTTTTTCTTCCGTAATGGACACCATATCAATGGTCAGTCCACATCTGCGGCAGATATCCACTACCGTCAGACCTTCTATTTCCTCAAACCCATTTGCCAGAAAAATCGCTATCTTACTCATGGTTTTCCCTCGCTTTCCGTTTTGTTTTCTGTCTCATTTGCAAGTCATATACTCTGACTTTGCACAGTTATGATTAGTATACACAATTTGGAAGCGTAATTCAATTCCCATGGGCAGATATTTGCAGATTTCACTGTATTTTCAAGGAAAATCATGTTATACTAAAGAAGTGTTTTTAAGTCTTAATTACAGAAGCGAGGCATTAATACTATGGAAATCGAGCGAAAGTTTACCCTGAAATCCTTACCCGACAATCTGGAAAGCTATCCTTCTCATCATATCGAGCAGGTATATCTGAATTATAATCCTGTGGTCAGAGCCAGAAAACAGGATGATGAATATTATCTCACTTACAAAGGCAGCGGCATGATGGCCAGAGATGAGAGCAATCTTCCGCTGAACGAGGCATCTTATTATCATTTACGGGAAAAAGCCGATGGCAGCGTAATCTCCAAAAGACGCTATCTGATCCCTCTGGAGCATCCCGGATTCAAAGAAGGCTTTCCTACTCCTCCGGCAGATTATTCCCTGACCATCGAGCTGGATGTTTTTGATGCCCCCTTCGCCCCTCTGATCATGGCAGAAGTGGAGTTTGGAAGTAAAGAAGCAGCAGAGGCTTTCGTCCCTCCCGCATGGTTTGACAAAGATGTCACCTACTGCAAGGAATACCACAATTCCTATCTGGCTCTGGAGCTGCATCACGCTCCGGAAAATTCCTAAAATGTAACTGCAGTCATTCAAAATGCACGGTAATTCCCCATCGGGAATCCCGTGCATTTTATTTTTTCTGTCTATACCACTGTAAAACAGCGGATACTTTCTTTCAACTGTCCCACTGCACCGGTCAGATCATCCACCGCATAGGAAATATCCTTCATCTCCTGCTGTAATCCCCGGTTGTTGTTCTTTACCACCGCCAGCTTTTCCGTACTGTCCTCCACGGTTGCTTCCATCTGTGAGTTAGCACTATTGACATCCTGCAGTACCGACAAAAGTTCATCGATCTTCTGTCGGAATTCATTCATCATCTCATCCACATGATCCGCAGCCTCATGATAATTTGTGCCCGTATCCTCCAGAGCATCGTAATCTCTCATGACTCTGGTATTCATAAAATCCAAAAGTTTTGTAGCATTTTCGGAAAGTTCTTCCACGCTTTCCACTACCCGGTTACTTATCTCCTGGATATTATTGGCTGACTCTCTGGAGCTGTCTGCGAGCTTGCGGATCTCCTCCGCCACGACTGCGAATCCCCGGCCTGCTTCTCCTGCTCTGGCAGCCTCGATAGACGCATTCAGTGCCAGCAGATTCGTTGTTCCAGCAATTCCCAGGATTTCTTCCGTCAGTTCCGTGATCTTGTGGATCTGCCTGCTGTTGGCGATGGACTCCGTCATTGCCGTGTCGATCTCCTTCATCACCTGGGTTGCCTCCTGCTTACTCGCCACCGCCGTTGCCTTCATTTTTCCGGCCCTATCCTTGATATCCGCCGCATAATTGCGTCCATCCTGTGCCACCTCCAGCATGTTCTCCACCGTGGTATCCAGCACCCCGGTATCCTGTTGCACCCCTCCGATAGCCTCCGTGACAGACTGCATGCCACCAGCCATCACTCCCAGCTTCTGGGTGGTGTCCTCCGCGGTGGCATTTACCTTTTCCACATTGGAGATAATACCGGTCTGTTTTTCCTCCATATGTCCGCAGCTCTCGGTAATCGCCCTTATGATGGTCTGCATCTGCGCCACCAGATCATTGATGGCCATGGATAATCTGCCGACTTCATCCCCCGATTTCACCCGGATCCGTCTGGTAATGTCACCTCTGTTATTGCGAATGCCTTCCACCAGTTCATCCACCTGCCTCGTAGCATATTTCACCGGACCGATGACCCAGATCCGCAATCCCAGCATGATCACCACGACTACTGCAAGCAGTACCAGACTTGCCACCGCCACGATCATGGGCACTCTGGCCGCACTCTGCTCCATCTGTCCCTGTGCCTGTGCCATCTGCTCTCCGGTGATCTCCAGCATCTGATTCATATAGCTTTCAATATGTTCATTGAACATCGGCAGATTCGATGTGGCAGACACATAAGCCTGCGTCTTATTCTCTGCACTGGTGACCAGCAGACTCTCCACGGTCTTTTTGTATTTTGCCAGTTCCGCAGAAGCACTGTCAAACGCCTCTCTCCGGGCATCCCCCTCAGACAGCAGTCCTTCGAACTCCGTCATCTGTTGTTCCATATCAGTGATCTCCTGCAGGATCTTATCCGACAAATTTTCCATTGTCACACTGTTGGTGGTCATGACATGGGTCAACACCTGCCCGTTAATGTAAGTAAACTGTCTGGAAAGCTCCGAGATTTTCTCCTGTTCAGCCACCTGACCGGCCACGATTTCATCGTTGGTTACAATGACCGATTGCAGCGTCTGCACCAGCACTCCCATACAGCTGAGTGCAGTAACTGCCAGCAGCAGCAAAAGTGCCACGATCTTGACTCCGATCCCGACTCCTTTTTTCTGCTTTCCTTCCCGCTTCTTCCGTTCTTTTCCCTTATTCATGCTCTTCTCCTCCCAATACCATCAAAAGGGCCTGCAGCGCATATGCACCGGGCCCTTTTGATTAGATATGTAGAAATTAATTCTTGGCAATTAATTTTCCACCACGTTTGGATACAACATCGAAGATAACTGCTGCCAGAAGTACCAGACCCTTGACTACCTTCTGCATATTCTGATCGACGCCCATCAGAGACATACCCAGGTTAATAACACCCATCAGTACAGCACCTACGATAACTCCGGGTACAGTTCCGGTTCCGCCGTATGCGGAAGCACCGCCGATGAAGCAGGAACCGATGGCATCCATTTCATAGTTCTGTCCGTATGTCGGCTGTGCGGAAGTCATACGTGCAATGGTTACCATACCAGCTAACGCTGCCAGGAATCCCATGTTCATATAAGCCAGGAAATAAACCTTGTTGGTATTGATACCGGATAATTTGGTGGCCTTCTCATTACCGCCCACTGCGTAGAAATAACGTCCTACAGTCGTGTTGGAAGTGATGTAACCGTATACCATGATAACAATCAGTACCCAGATCAATACGCTGGGAATACCTTTGTGCTGTGCCAGACGATAGCTGAATGCCAGGATCACTACAGCGATCACTACGATTTTGCCGATCGTGGAACCCATGCTGGGAGCTTCGTATCCTTTTTTCACCTTGTCGGCTCTATTCTTCAGCTGTAACACTGCAAAGATCACTGCAGCGATCACACCGGCAAATACACAGGTCAGATTGATGGGACCATTACCGAAGAAATCGGGAATATAACAGTCAGCACCGCCACCGAACAGATTTACGAATGTAGTGCAGTCCTTAATGGATACGGTCATACCCTGCAGGACTACGTTGCTTAATCCTCGAAAAGCCAGCATGCCGGCCAATGTCACGATGAAAGGCGGGATTCTCACATAAGCGATCCAGAAACCCTGGAAAGCACCGATCAGTGTACCGATAACAAACATGATCAGAATAGCCAGCCACATGTTCATTTTCATGTTGACCATGAGTACCGCTCCGATGGCACCGACGAAACATACAACAGATCCAACTGACAGATCGATGTTACCGCCGGTCAGGATACATAACAGCATACCGGTTGCCAGAATAAACACATATGCGTTCTGCGAGATCAGACTGCTGACATTCATGGGAAGCAGGATTGCTCCTCCGGTTCTCCATGCAAAAAATGCCGTAACCACGATCAGTACGAGGATCATGGTATATCTTTTTATAAAATCGAGGCCCTTTGTTTTATTCATGCCAATGCTCCTTTCTTACCGGCTGATAATATCTTGGACATGATAAGCTCCTGTGTTGCCTCACTGCCCGCCAGTTCTCCTACTATTTTTCCTTCGTTCATTACATAGATCCGGTCGCACATGCCAAGAATCTCAGGCAGCTCCGAGGAGATCATGATAACCGATTTTCCTTCTGCCACCAGTTGGTTAATGATGCAGTAGATTTCGTATTTTGCACCAACATCAATACCTCTCGTCGGCTCATCCAGGATCAGGATATCCGGATCTGTGAACATCCATTTTGCCAAAAGTACCTTCTGTTGATTACCGCCGCTTAAGTTTCCTACATTCTGCTCCACAGTTGGACATTTCGTATTCAGTTTGTTCTTATAGTCTACCGCCACATTGTACTCTTTGTCTTTATCAATAACAGTATGTCTGCTGATGGCATCCAGATTTGCCAGAGTTGTATTAATCTTGATCGGGTTGCTCAGAATCAGTCCGTTGCCCTTTCGATCCTCCGTCACATATGCCAGATGATTTTTGATGGCTTCCTGTACAGTATTCAGCTGTACTTTTTTGCCGTTGATATACAGTTCGCCGCTGATGTTGGAACCATAACTTTTGCCGAACAGGCTCATGGCCAGTTCCGTTCGTCCCGCACCCATCAGGCCAGAAATTCCCACTACTTCACCTTTTTTCACATTAAGATTGACATTATCCACCACCTTACGGTCAGAATACAGTGGATGATGCACGGTCCAGTTTTTGACCTCCATCAGAACCTCTCCGATCTTCGGCTCTCTCTTCGGGAATCGGTCGGCGATCTCTCTTCCTACCATTCCTTTGATGATCCGGCTCTCGGTAATATCATCTTTTCCCTTCACAAGCGTTTCGATGGTAGATCCGTCACGAATGACGGTGATCTTATCTGCCACATAAGAAATCTCATTCAGCTTATGAGAGATGATGATGGATGTCATTCCCTTTTTCTTGAGTTCCAGCATCAGATCCAACAGTGCCTTGGAATCCGTCTCATTCAGAGAGGCAGTAGGCTCATCCAGGATCAGAAGTTTTGCGTTCTTGGCCAGTGCCTTCGCAATCTCTACCAGCTGCTGTTTTCCTACGCCAATATCCTTTATCAATGTCTGGGGGCCTTCCTTCAGGCCTACGGTCTTCAAAAGTTCTGCCGCCCTGGCATTGGTTTCATTCCAGTTGATTTTATACTTATGTCCCCGTTCATTGCCCAGAAACATATTTTCCCCGATCGTCATATAGGGAATCAGTGCAAGCTCCTGATGAATGATTACGATACCCTTTTCCTCACTGTCCTTGATCTTATCAAATTTGCAGACCTCACCGTCATAGATGATGTCCCCTTCGTAAGACCCATACGGATAAATACCGCTCAATACATTCATCAATGTGGACTTTCCTGCGCCGTTTTCGCCTACAAGTGCGTGGATCTCTCCCTCTTCCACCTGCAGGTTTACATTGTCAAGTGCTTTTACACCGGGGAATGTTTTGGTTATATTTTTCATTTCCAATAAGATTTTTGCCAATGGTATTCCTCCCAAGTCTTATTTCCACATTATCTAATCAAACCGTTCTATTTTGCTTTCCCATGAATACAGCAGGCGGGAAACGCCCGCCTGCCGTAAGGATCCCGCAGGATCCATATTATTTTATAAAATTACTGTAAATCTGCTTCTGTGTAGTAACCGGAATCGATGAGCAGCTCTTTGTAGTTGCTTGCATCAGCGAATACGGGCTCGCACAGGTAAGAAGGAATGACACCGGTACCATTGTCATAGGTTGTGGTATCGTTGACAGGTGCTTCGCCGCCCTTCATGACTGCGTCTACCATCTCTACTACCTTGGATGCCAGAGTACGGGTATCCTTGAAGATGGACATGGACTGTTTGCCGGAGATCATATTCTTAACGTTGGGCTTATCGCAGTCCTGACCGGTAATGATAGGCCACTCGCCGGTGTAGTTAGCTTCCAGAGAGTTAGTTACACCCAGTGCAGTGGAGTCGTTGGAGCACAGAACGGCATCCAGCTTGGTTCCGTCTGCATAGTTAGCGGAAATGATAGCGTCCATTCTGGACTGTGCGGTCTCAGTAGACCAGTTAGCGGTTGCAACGGTTTCGAAATCGGTCTGTCCGGATTTTACTACCAGCTTACCTGCGTCAATGTAGGGCTGCAGCACATCCATGGCACCGCCGAAGAAGAATCTTGCGTTGTTGTCACCGGGATCACCGGTTACCAGCTCGATATTGAAAGGTCCTGCTGCATTGTCCAGATCCAACTGATCTCTGATGTATTCACCCTGTTTCGTACCTACCATGTAGTTATCGAAGGTTGCGTAATAAGTAACTGCATCGGAGTTCATGATCAAACGGTCATATGCGATAACCGGAATGTCTTTTTCCTTTGCCTGCTCCAGAACGGTTCCAAGAGAGTCACCGTCGATGGATGCGATGACCAGAAGTTCGCAACCGGAGTTGATCATATTCTCGATCTGGGATACCTGTGTGGGAATATCGTTAGATGCGTACTGCAGATCTACATCATAGCCTGCTGCCTCCAGCTGAGCCTGCATGTTGCTACCATCCTGATTCCATCTCTGCAGATCCTTGGTGGGCATTGCTACACCGACCTTACCGCCGCCTGTTGCACCAGAAGTCTCTGTCTTTGCTTCTGCGGAAGTCTCCGTCTTTGCTTCTGCGGAAGTCTCCGTCTTATTGTCCGTTGCCGGTGTGGTTGCCTGCTGTCCCCCATTGGATCCACATCCTGCAAGCATTGTAACAGCCATGGCTGTTGCCAGAAGTGTGCTTAATAATTTCTTCCTCATAAAAAGTAACCTCCCTTGTTTGGTTTGTTTTTGTTGCTAAATAGAGAATATCACAAATCCTATAGCATGATTTTATGACCTTCTGCACTTTTCCATCCTCTCTCCTGACAAAATCAAGGCTGTGCTAGCAATATCTTGTCTGCCAGCACAGCCTTGTCACCAAATTTTTCCTATTGTGTTTTTAGAATCTATCTCTTTTCCCCATTTTCAAAGTAAATCCAATATTATTTGGGCATTTCCGAGGGAATGTTCAGATAAACATCCTCTTTTAAGTGAAATCCGCTTCCGATGATCACATCATTCATATTGTTTTTATCCACACTGATCGGTTCCAGACCAATGTACGGAACTTCATATTTTCCATTCTCTATGGTTACCGTATCTCCTTCCGGCAACGGCTCTCCCTTTGCCAGAAGCACCGCACACTCCGCTGCCTTCTGCGACATTTTTTCCACCGGTTTGTAGACCGTCATGACCTGTGTCCCCTCGACAATGCGCTGGCACGCTTCCAGGTCGGCATCCTGCCCCACTACCATAATATCTCCTGCCAGTCTCTTTTCTTTCAGGGCATGTACCACTTTGCTTGCAAGATCATCATTGCCGCACATAATGGCATCCGCTTCCGAGACAATATCCATATGATCATAGATATACGTCCCCGCCAGTTCTGCTTTCCAGCCATCCGCATGCATAGAATCTAAGATCGTCACCTGATTGTCCTCCATGACCTTGCGAAAGCCCTTTTCCACCATAGCAACGTTGCTGTCCACGGCAGAGCCTCCCAGCATCAGCACATTTCCGCCGGCCAGACCGTTTTCCACCAGTGCCTCTCCCATCATGGTACCTACTCTTTCGTTGTCAAATGAGATATACAGGTCAATATCTGTATTCTGCAGCAGTCTGTCATAAGCAATGATCTTAATGCCGGCATCTTTCGCCCTCTGCACTTCCTCTGTTAATCCTTTGGAGTCAATGCATATCACAACGATCACGTCCATTCCTTTATCGATGAAGTAATTGATCTGCTTTTTCTGCTGCTCCAGATCACCGTTCGCATTCTGGACATTCACTTCCGCTCCCAACTCCTTTGCCGTTGAGACGAAAATGTCACGATCCCTCTGCCATCTTTCAATGACAAAAGAATCAAAGCTCATGCCGATCTGAATTTTATCATTTTCCGCGACTTCTCCCTGATCTTTTCCGGTTTCCAGATTTCCGCAGGCACAAAGCAATAACATCATCCCCAGAAGCCACGCAACACATATCCGTCTCTTTTTCTTATACACTGCCTTGTTCCTGTCCCTTTCCCCGGTTTTCCTTATACTCTGTCGGCGTCACACCCACATTTTTCTTAAAACTGCGGCTGAAATAGTTGGGATCCGAATATCCGGTTTTGACACAGATCTCCTTCATGGAGCACTCCGTCGTCTGCAGCAGTTCCTTTGCCTTGTCCATCCTTAAATTGGTCAGGTACTCGATAAAGTTTTCCCCGGTAGTTTCTTTGAATAGTTTACTGAAATAATACGGGCTGATATTTACCTCTCTGGATACATCATCCAGGGAAATATCTTTGTGATAGTTATTCTTAATATAATTCTTTGCTGTTTCGATAATACTGCCCGTCTTTTCTTCCCTTTTATTCAGAACGTTCCGGCAGGCTTCCTTCACTTTTTCCAGGAACCATGTTTTCATGGCCGCTGGTTCCGCCATTTGCATCACCTGCGGCAGATACTCCGCACGGGAATTGAGCTGATAGATCATACCGCCTTTTTCATAGGCAATGTGCTCTGACCACAGGACAAATTCCAGCACCTTAAGCCTCATATTCATCAGATCGGAACCGCTCTCCACCATCCAGTCAAAAAATGCCGATGCCGATGCGGAAGCATTGTCAATGTCACCGTCCTCGACTTCCGCAAAAAGTTTTTTCTCCAGCTTCACCGGATAATTTCCACCGTATTCGCATTTGATCGGCAGGTCATCCACATGTGCCACACTGCCGGTGGTCGCCACCAGTGCATTCAGCGCCTCCGTATAAGATTCCGAAGCCATCAGAAAATCTTTCGGTTCTCCGATGCCGATGCGGAAGCTGATATCCGTTCTCTTGCGCAGATATCTGGTGAGTTCTCTGGCTTTTTCAATGAGTTCGATACGCTCATTATAGTCCATCACATCTTTCTCATAAGGCACCAGCACTGCCAGTTTGTTTGCCATGACGGTACCCACAATACAGTCAAAATTTTCTTTCAGACAGTCCCTGACCTCCTGATAATGCTTCTGCATTCTGACACTGCTTCCCACCGCATTTGTCATGTGGTTTCCCTGCTGTTCATCTCCGCATATCACAGCAATCATGTAGGCATATTGCAGCGTGATTCCTAAAATTGACCGGTAATTCTCAATATCCTCGCGGAAATGCTCCTGTAATAAGATATTGTGGATCAGACCGCTTTCAATAATCGGTACGACTGTCTCCAGTTTTTCCTTGATCAACAACTCATTTTTGCGTTTCAGGCGCTCTGCATCGATTCGCTCCATTGCCTTCTGCAATGCTGCAATGATCCGGGTCTTCTCCATCGGCTTGGTAATGTACTCCATGACTCCAAGTTTGATAGCTTCTTTCGCATAATCAAATTTGTCATAAGCTGACATTACGATAAACACTGTATGATTATTGCTTCTCCGGATCTCTTTCATAGCATCGATGCCGTTGATTCCCGGCATCTGGATATCCATGACCGCAACGTCCGGGCGGAAGCTCTCTGCCAGTTCAATCACACTTCTGCCGGTCTTGGCATACTGCACCTCACAGGTATCCTTGAATTCTTTTTCGATGATGAATTTCAGGGAATCGATCACGATTCCTTCGTCATCCGCCAGCATGATCTTATACATCCGTCTTTTCCCTCTCTTTTATCGGAAGATACAGGATTACTTCCGTTCCTTGATTTTTCCCGTCACTTAAAATCGTCATTACATCTTCGTTTTGCGTGAAAAGTTTTAATCTTGCGATAATGTTCCCCATTGCAATACCATTGGAACCGCCGCCTGACTGCTCTTCGTGATAATTGCCGCCAAGTACTTTTTCTATCGTATCCCGGTCCATTCCGATGCCGTTATCCCGGATACTGATCCCCAGCGTATCTCCATCCACATGGTATACCTTCAGCCGGATCTTTCCCTCTCCGTTCATCTCTCTGATGCCGTGATTTACGGAATTTTCCACGATCGGCTGTAAGATCATGCTTGGCATGCAGCTGTCCAGCAGATCCTCTTCAATTTCTTTCCCATAATGGATATCCCCAGAAAAGCGGACATTCAGAATATAAATGTAATGATCCACCAGTTCCAGCTCTTCTCTGACCGTCACGATATCATTACTCTTTTTTACATTATAGCGGAAAAATTCCGCCACATTCTGTACATATTCATAGGTCCGGTCGGCGCCTTCCATCATGGCCAGCTGTGCTCCCGCATTTAACGTATTGAATAAGAAGTGGGGATTGATCTGCGCCTGCAGATACTTTAGCTGTGCATCCTTTAAGTGTGCTTCCATCAAAAGCTCTTTTTCCATTAAGGAACGCCGGATTTCCATGCTCTCGCGCAGGCTTTCCAGATACTGTCTGATACTGATCAGCATCTGGTTAAATGCTCCCGTTACCACGCCGATCTCATCCTCCGACTGTACTTGTAACAGTTCGGTATCAAAGTTTCCGCCTGCTACTTCGTCAGCGGTTACCGCCAGATCCTTTAACGGACTGATGATCTCCCCGGTAAGCTTTACTACTATAGATACGCTGACCACAATGACGATGGATAATGCAATCACACTGACCATTTCGAAATTACGGAAAGCAGCCGACAGACGGCTGTAGTTCTCGGAGTTGCTGCGGAACTGTTCGTTGTTCAGACTGTAAATATAGGTATTGATATATTCATACATCTGTGTCGCGTTCTCGTACCGGACGCGGTATTTCTCTACATTTCTCCCACGCTTTGCCTCAATCGTCTGACTTACGAGGTCCAGGTATTCTTCCGACATATGCCGGATACTGCGTTCCATTCTCTGAAAGGTGGCTCCCGTCACCTCATCGCTCATATCCTGCACCAGTTGGGAATATGTCTGTTCATTCCGGTAAAATTCCTCCAGGGAATCACTGGTCTTGGAATTCAGATAATCCGTCATACTGTCCTGCACCGCCATCAATGCATCAGATACTTCGTTCAGCCGCAGATTCCCCTGATAGACCTTATCGATCTCCGAAGACATGCTGTTGATTCCCAGAAGCAATATCACCGTCACTGCAAATACTACCAGATTCGCCAATACAAAAATGCTGCTCATCTTCGCCTGAAGAGACAGCTGTCGAAATTTTTTCCTCATGCGTACCTCACTCTGTCGCTTCCTGCGCTTGTAAATATTCACCCACGTTATTCTGATCAATAATTGTGACATCCGCCGTAAAATACTGGCTAGTATAGCCAAAACGATAGTACTCCTGCAAAGCATCCACGCAGAAAGCTCCCATCTGCTCCGTGTCTATCGAGATCGTTGCATTGACTACATTTCGCTCGATTGCTTTGAGTATCGTATCAGTATCATAATACCCTAAAATTGCGACCTCGCCCACGCAGTTGTAATCTACTACCGCCTGGTAGACACAGGTAGTACTCAGTTCGTTCAGGCAGATAATGATATCCGGCAGTTTTTCATTCATAAAAATATCCCGGATAGATTCCTCCACGGAAAAAGTATTCGTATCGTCCACTGTAATTAAGGAAAGTTCTATCTCCGGTCCCCGGATTTTCTCCTGTTCCAGTGCGTCCTGAATCCCGGAGCAGACAATATTTTGTGCCGAGTTCAGTGCATGGGCATTCACCAGTACCGCTACCGTCATGGGCGCGGTACTCTCACTGACAGAAGCCAGCTTCAATACCTGTCGTCCGTATTCCCTGCCCAGATTATAGCTTCCTACACCGACAAAGCTGCAGCGTGCACTGTGCGTATTGTCACCATACAGCGTCACCACAGGGATGCCCCGTTCTACTGCTTCGTCGATCATCTGTGACATCTCGTCGCTTTCATCCGATTCTACAAAAATACCGTCTACACCGGAGGACATGGCGATCCGCATAAGCTCTGCCCTCGTATACTCCTGAGACAGATGCTCGCCCAGCAGATCCACATATACATTCTCTTCCTGTCCGCGTTCAAAAGCTCCGCGGTATACGGACTGCCAGAAATCCGATTTGCGGTCTTCTGTGATCATCACATAATACCGGTCATATTTTTCTCTGTCTGTTACTTTATGAAATCCCCGCACATAGGAACGAAAGATTACTGTGCATATCGAAATGACTATGATAGCAAAAGCCATAAACCCAATGACGATCCATTGTCCCTTATTACGGCCTGCTCTGTCAGTAGTACGGCTCATGTTTCCCCTCTCTCTCGCAGAAATCCGATTGCAGACTCCGCCCAATATAGATAACCATACCATAATAACGTGGCTTTTTCCATAAGACCACAAAAAAATCCTCTTGTTTTGACAAAAATGCACTAAAAAATGCTACCTGCCATAGTTATCCCCATTTTCATGCATGCAAATATTTATGATTTGTCCACAAAAAATACGGAAAGGAAACTATCCCTTCCGTATTCTTACAATGTGCCTTACGCTACACGGCACACTTTACAGTCTTCCGTATAATTTTGCCATCTTATAAATCTTTTTCGCAAGCTTCGGATCCAAAGCATCCTTATCCATACGCCATTTCCAGTTGCATCCCAGAGTGGAGGGAGTGTTGATCCTGGCGCTGCTGTCCAGCTCCAGATAATCCTGCATGGGAATGATTGCGGTATCCGCACAGCTGGACAATGCTGCCCGGATGATCTCAAAGCAAAGCTTCTTGTCATTCTTATGTCCCAGATATTTCTTTGCAAATTTCTTGTCCTTCTCCGGCATATTCTGTAAGAACCCCACCGCAGTATCGTTATCGTGGGTTCCGGTATAGACCACACAGTTCTTGTCATAATTGTGCGGCAGATATTCACTGTCATTTCCGGCATCAAAAGCAAACTGAAGAATCTTCATTCCGGGATACCCGGTCTTCTTCACCAGCCGGATCACGCTGGGAGTCAGAAATCCCAGATCTTCCGCGATCACTTTCTTCCTGCCCAGTTTCTTCTTCATGACATCGAATAATTCGTAACCGGGGCCTTTTTCCCAATGGCCGTTCTCCGCCGTCGGATCTCCGTAAGGAACGAACCAGTATTCATCAAAGCCGCGGAAATGATCAATACGAAGCACATCATACAGCTGATAGCAATAGGCGATCCGCTGCATCCACCACGCATAACCGGTCTTCTTATGATAACTCCAGTCGTAGAGTGGGTTGCCCCATAACTGTCCGGTCTCGGAGAAACAATCGGGTGGACATCCCGCCACTCCGATGGGCCGGCCTTCCTTATCCAGCTGGAACAGCTTCGGGTTTGCCCAGGTATCGGCACTGTCAAATGCCACATAGATGGGAATATCCCCTACGATCTCAATACCTTTCTTATTGGCATAGGCTTTCAGTTCTTTCCACTGTTTTGCAAACAGGTACTGTTGGAAGCAATAAAATGCGATTTCTTCCGCCAGCTTCTTACGGTATTTGCGAAGTGCCGCTGCTTTTCTGAGACGGATGTCCTCGTCCCATTCCATAAAGCAGACACCGCCAAAAGCATTTTTCACCGCCATATACAGAGCGTAGTCATCCAGCCAGTACGCATTTTCCGTAAGGAATTTCTGATAGTCTCCGGTCTCTGTAAGACCCTGTTCCCTGGCATTGTCAAACGCAATTTTCAGGACTTTAAAACGGGACAGATAAATCTTCTCATAGTCCACATAATGCTCATTGTCTCCGAAATCATAGCTGTCACAGATCTCTTTTGTCAGATAGCCGTCTTCGATCAGAAGCTCCAGGTCAATATAGTAGGGGTTCCCCGCAAAGGTGGAAAAGGACTGGTACGGAGAATCGCCGTAGCCGGTAGGGCCTAACGGCAGGATCTGCCAGAGATGGTTGCCTGATTTTTCCAGGAAGTCCACAAAACGGTAACTTTCCTTACCGAAAGTTCCGATACCATATGTCGAGGGAATACTGGATATCAGCAGCAGAATTCCCTGTTTTCTTACATTTTTCTTCATAGCTTTTGTATTCCTTTATATTTCTGTGCTTTCGTACATTACTTATCCGATGCTCTCTGATTAAAAAAATAACTATTCAGTCCTTGTCATGAGCTCTGAATAGTTATTTCGAGTGGAAGCAAGGGGGCTCGAACCCCTGACCTTTCGCGTGTGAGGCGAACGCTCATCCCGGCTGAGCTATGCTTCCATAATTACGCAATGCGGATAACAGGACTTGAACCTGCACGTCTGTTGACAATAGAACCTAAATCTATCGCGTCTGCCACTTCCGCCATATCCGCTTACTAACTGCCATATCTGACGATTAGCTTAAAACCTTGACAAACGGGAATGCTCTCTGCCAAAGGACCTTGAATAATTATACTCTTCCTTCCTTTTGCTTGTCAAGCATCCCCGCCGCATCTGTTTCTATTTTATTCTGTAATCTCTCTTGTCGTTACTGGTTCTCCAATGTGGCATATGATCTTTTTATAGATCCTTACGAGGAAATAGGTACTTAAGAGCAGGCTGGCCAGTTCCGCGATGGGAAAGGCCCACCAGATCAATGTCACTTCACCGCTTAAGGACAAAAGCTTTGCCACCGGAAGCAGCACGCACATCTGTCTGGCCACGGACACGATCATACTGTAGACGCCGTTACCCAGTGCCTGGAATACGCTTCCCACCACGATACAGAAGCCAGCAAACACAAAGCTTAGGGAAATGGTCTCCAGCGCCGGAACACCGATGGCGATCAGGCTTTCCTCCGCATCAAACATACGCATGAGCTGTGCCGGGAAGATGTGCATTACAATCAGTCCCACGCACATGATACCCACACCGTAAGCCACACTATGCTTAATCGTCCTAATAACCCGGTCCTTATGCTCTGCGCCATAATTGTAGGCAATGATAGGCACCATGCCGTTATTCAGTCCAAACACCGGCATAAACACAAAGCTCTGCAGCTTAAAGTAAATGCCGAACACTGTCTGGGCGGAACCGAATGCCGCCAGGATCAGGTTCATTCCATAGGTCATCAGGGAACCGATAGCCTGTACCACGATGGAAGGGGCTCCCACCTTATAAATCTGTCCGATCAGATGACCGTTGGGATGGAATCCTTTCATGGAAATATCCAGTTCCTTATTGAATTTCAGATTAAACCATAATGCCATGGATGCGGCAACGATCTGTCCAAACACGGTAGCCACTGCAGCACCGGCGATTCCCATGCGGGGCATACCGAAATACCCAAAGATCAGGATCGGATCCAGAATGATATTGATGATCGCGCCGGTTGACTGGGTAATCATCGTATATATGGTCTTACCGGTAGCCTGTAGCAGCCTCTCAAAAGTCGTCTGCAGAAAAATACCCATTCCCGCCACACAACAGATCGTCAGATAGGTCACACCGTATTCCCGCACCTCCATAACTTCCGTCTGGCTGGAAAAAAACGGTCTGCTGATCAGTGCACCGATCACCGCAAAGCCTATATAGCTGGCAATTGCGATAAAAATACCGTTTCTGGCAATAATATTGGCTTTCTCAAAATCCTTTTCTCCCAGGGTTCTGGACAAGAAGGCATTGATACCTACCGCTGTTCCCACCGCCACAGCGATCATCAGACTCTGGATGGGGAATGCCAGAGATACAGCACGTAGGGCATATTCGTTGATCCTGGACACGAAAATACTGTCCACAATATTGTACAGTGCCTGTACCAGCATGGAGATCATCATGGGCAGTGACATGGAGATCAGTAATTTGTCTATGGGCATGACGCCCATCTTGTTTTCTTTCGTCTGCATAGTATTTCCTTTCTTCTATAAAAATGGAATAAAAAAAGCCCCGAAAGGGGTTTTCAAAATGTGAGGATGCTGTATAAAAGAACCAAGTGAGGCATGGGGGATCTCGACCAGGGGGTTCGAATCCCCAAATCAGGATATCACAACACCTAGTGAGGCATGGGGGATTCGAACCCCCGACAACTTGATTAAAAGTCAAGTGCTCTACCGACTGAGCTAATACCCCATAATGAAACAGGGCTAGCTGGATTCGAACCAGCGAATGCAGCAGTCAAAGTGCTGTGCCTTACCGCTTGGCGATAGCCCTATAAATATGACACCAAGCGTGCCATTACGACACTTCACTCATAATAAAGGTGGATAAAGGGATTCGAACCCTTGGCCTCCAGAGCCACAATCTGGCGCGCTAACCAACTGCGCTATACCCACCATGCGAGACAGTGATGACCAAAAGTCTTCCTTATCTCAAATGTGCTCGAAGGGATTCGAACCCCCGACCCACGGCTTAGAAGGCCGTTGCTCTATCCAGCTGAGCTACGAACACATATCTGTCTGTTATCTACATCAGCGAACCGACGAAGCATATTGTAACTTATCCGACATCATTTGTCAACAGTTTTGTATTAATTTTTTGAAAAATAAATACAAAATCCAAGTTACACGTCGGGGTGACAGGATTCGAACCTGCGACCCCCTGGTCCCAAACCAGGTGCTCTAGCCAAGCTGAGCCACACCCCGAAGCTGCGTTATCGCGGATTTCCGCAACGCAGATGTTATTATAACCCAGAAATTTTCTATCTGTCAAGAGAGAAGTTTGAAGCATTACTGGCGAAGATAAGCAATCGTAAAATGCACCTTTCCCCTTCTGTCAATCTCCATGATCGCATAGGAAGGCTGGCGTCCCTCCTGTCTCGGATAGGACAGACTTCCCGGGTTCACGGCAATGATGTCATCATCAATATCGATCACCGGCCGATGGGTATGTCCGTACAGCACGATATCAACGCCCCGGTCAATGGCCTCTTTTTTGATAGTCTCATTTCCCATGGATACATAATAATTGTGTCCGTGGGTCACCCATACTTTGTAGGATCCGATATCCAGTGTGATCTCTCTGGGGAGATCCGAGAAAAAGTCATTGTTGCCCAGAACGATATAAACCGGGCATTCTGCCGCAGAAGAAAGTGCATACTCACTGCCCTCCGCATCTCCGCAGTGGATCACCATGTCCGGGTGGTGCATCTCCAGTACTTTGAAATAATTCTCATTCTTTTTATGGGTATCACTTACGATCAGTATCTTCATATTTCTTCAGTTCCTCTTTCATCAGCTCCAATGCCTTACCTCTGTGACTGACCTGGTTCTTCTCTTCTTCTGTCAACTCCGCCGTAGTCTTGCCGAATTCCGGTACGTAAAAAATAGGATCGTAACCGAATCCGTTGGTCCCCTTCTCTTCATATCCGATCCGCCCTTCGATGGTAGCTCTTGTGGTAAGTTCTCTGCCGTCCGGGAGCACTGCTGCAATGGCACAGACGAATCTGGCAGTACGCTTTTCCTCCGGCACTCCTTCCAGTCTCTGGATCAGATTTGCATTTTTTATGGAATACGGCGTATCCTCTCCCAGGTATCTGGCAGAATAGATTCCAGGTTCCTTATTCAGGGCATCGATCTCCAGTCCGGAGTCATCCGCCATCACGATATCTTTCGTAAAAGCAGCCACCGCACGGGCCTTGATCAGTGCATTCTCTTCGTAGGTCTTACCGTTTTCTTCAATATCTGCTTTAATGCCCGCATCTTTCATGGATACGACTTCCAGACCGGTATCCTCCATGATCATGCGGATTTCTTTGATTTTTCCGGCATTGCCGGTCGCGAATACGATTCTTCCCTGCATATTAACTCCTTGCCGCATTTGTGTTCTTATATAGTCATCATTGCGTATTAGTATAAACCTCGGAAATAGCTTCTGCAATACCTTCCGCCAGCTTTTTTTGATAGCTTTCCTGTTCCAGCAGCTGTCTCTCGCTGCTGTTGGTCACATATCCGAGAGAAATTCTGGCTGCCGGGATCTTCAGCTGCCACAGAATGTCATCTTCCTCCGCCGGGAACAATCCAATGGCCCGGTTGCTGGAAGCCACCGTCACTTGTCTGGTCACGCAGTCGGCCCATTGTACATTTCCGAAATCCGGCAGATAATACTCATCATTGTATTCTGCCCGGATGCCGTAGGTACTCTCCTGTGCATCATCTGCTGACAGTCCGATCTCCAGGTACAGATCTGCATCCACCCAGTCAGCGAAGCTACGCCTTACTTCCTGTGCGACCTCTGTATCTTCTGTACGGGTAAGATATATTTTTACCATGCTTCCTTCCAACAGCTGTGCCGTCTGTCTTGCCACCTCCAGAGCGATGTTCTTCTCCTCACATCCGGAATCGGCAACGCCTCTGTCCCTTCCGCCTCCCACGGGATCCAGCACTACGATCCGGTCGTAAGATTCTCTGGGATTGACAAAATCGATCTTCAGAGTTCCCTCTTCCAGAGTACTGTGATACTCCAGGATCTCCTTCATGGACAATCTGAGCAATACGCCCTCGTTCTGTGCTTCACAGATGCCGTTTCCCACCAGGCTGAAATCTCCGGTAAGCTGATGTTCCCGGTAAAAAGATTTTCTGCCGTTCTGCACATAGATCCAGAGTTCCCTTTCCATGTAATGATTTTCCACCACTACATTTTCCGCTTTCGTACCGGTTTCCAATGGTATACAGATCTCCCGTTCTGCCTTCCTGTCTTCCGCCATGGCCAGCTGCATTTCATGGGACCGTTCCGCCTGATTCTCTGTGACCAGACCGCCCTGTTCCTGACTTAACGCAGAGATCACCACCGTCTTATGCGCTGCCGTCCAGAGCATGATGCCCATAGACATACTTCCCAGCAGGAGCCAGAGGATCAATGTAATGCGTCTATTCTGTTGTTGATCCCTGATCTGCAGTAAATTTTTCATTTCTTCTAAACGTCTCTTCTCTTCGGAGGCTTCGGTCCCAGAAACTGATAATAATAAGTCTTCATCATTCCGTTGTAGATCTTGCGGTTCTTGTCCGCCTTCCTGCCGATATCCTTCTCTGCCTGCTCATAGGCAGTGATCAGATACATACTCCAGGAATCCAGTTCCCGGAATCGTTCTCCGATGGTACGGTACAACTGCGGCATCTGACTCTTATCCTGCAAACGCTCTCCATAGGGAGGATTGGTGATAATAAAGCCGTATTTCTTCGGGTGATGAAGCTCTTCCACACCACGACGCTGGAAATGAATCAGCTTGTCCACACCCGCCATCCGTGCATTTTCTCTGGCGATCTTCACCATATCCTCGTCAATATCATAGCCCTGAATATCTGTCTCCACTGACAGATTGATCATCTCTTCCGCCTCATCCATTGTATCATACCATACCTTTTTTCCTATGATATGGGGCCATTCTTCCGCCGTAAAACTGCGGTTCCTGCCGGGTGCCATATTGGCCGCCATCATGGCTGCCTCAATAGGGAAGGTGCCGCTTCCGCAGAAGGGATCCACCAGGATCCTTCCCGCATTCCAGGGAGTCAGTTCGATCAGTGCAGCAGCCAGATTCTCCGCAATGGGGGCTTTTGCCGTCAGCTTACGATATCCTCTCTTATGTAAGGACTCTCCGGTGCTGTCCAGTCCCACGGTCACTTCATCCTTCATCAGGAATACCCGGACAGGGAAATTTTCTCCATCTTCAGGGAACCAGCTGATCTCATACTGGGCCTTCAGCCGCTCCACCATTGCTTTTTTCATAATGGACTGAATATCCGAGGGGCTGAACAATTTGGACTTTACACTAGCTGCCTTGGCCACCCAGAATTTGCCGTCCTTCGGAATGTATTCTTCCCAGGGAAGATTTTTCGTGCCCTGAAACAGTTCTTCAAAAGTCTCCGCATGAAAACTTCCGATTTTGATAAGGATTCTTTCTGCCGTCCGCAGAAAAATATTTGCTCTGCACAAAGCCTCCTCATCTCCGAAAAAGGTGACACGACCATCCGCCACTTCTGTAATATCATATCCCAGATCTGTGATCTCTCTTTTTAATACTGATTCCATACCGAAATGGCAGGGAGCAATCAATTCAAAACGTCTCATTCGTTCCTCCGGATCTTAGTCATCAATTATTGCACATATAAAGTTATTATATATGGATTCTGAAAATATGTAAATAGGGCTGCCTTGCGGCAGCCCCTGAAAAATTATGCACCCGATTAGCAGCTCTTGTTCTGCTCCCTGTTGTTGCTCTGATTCTTATTCTGATTCTGGCTGTTCTGCTTATTCTGGGAGTTCTTACTGTTCTCGCTCTCGTCATAAGAGTTGTTATACTTGTTCTGATTGTTCTGTTCATAATTGTTAGACATATTTGTGACCTCCTGATAGGAAATATCTTTTTTAGTTACAGGAGTAGTATGTCTATTTCGCACAAAAATATGCCCAAAAATTATGGTACTTTAGAACTAAATTTCTTCTTGCATTTTTATATCATTAGTACTATAATCATAATTGTAAATAGAAACCCCTTCATGATTCTATTTGCACCCTTATGTATTATTTATTTATACTCCCCTCATGAGAGCCACCAGCTTCCCCCTGGCGGCTCTTTACGTTGGAACTATTCAGAGTCAATAAATATAATCGGAGCAACCGTCAGATGCTCGCATCTGTAAGGTACTCCGATTATATTTATTTGACGAAGTAACCTCAATGAGCAAAAAGTAAGCCTCGCAGAGGCGTTTTGCGAATTGAGGGACTATGAATAGCTGATTTATATAGTTGCTAGTTAAGCCAGTCCCGAAATAATTTCACCAGGAACAATACTACCACAATCGGAATCAGTACCGGTGCCAGAAAAGACAATACGGAAAATACCGCACCGAAGATCAATACTACCACCAGAATCCCAAGGATCAGCCACACCCAGCCCGGAAGCTTCGCCAGAACATTTCCCACCTTACTCTGGTGTGTTCCGTAGCCATCGTCTTCCTCTGTATAACTACGATGGACATTCTGTCCGGCAGCCTCCCGATACTCTCCGTTGCCGTAGACCGTGTTCCGGTATCCGGAACGGTTGTCTCCACCGTTGGTCTGAATGATTGTGCGGGCGATCAGTCTGGGATCTCCCAGGCTCTCTAAGACTTCCTCTTCTGTCCTGCCCTTGCGGATCTCTGTATTTATATAATCCTGGTAATAATTTACATTATCCATGACCAGACCGGGAGAAACACGCCCATTCAGCGCCATCCGCAGTCGGTCCACAAATTCCTGTTTGTTCATACTTTCACGACTTCCTCCATTTACATCATCATTTTAGCATGACATAAGTACCACGTAAATATACGGATCGGGAAGTATTTCTAAAACTTTTCTAAAATGCAAAATAAAAACCCCGGAGACATCATCTCCGGGGCCTTAGATGTACGTGACAGGATTCGAACCCACGACCTTCTGGTCCGTAGCTATCTAGGTCGATATAATATAAGGAAATGACCGTATGGCTCTTACGTATTGTAATTATTTGTTCATTTCATCCCACTGGGCGTTGATGTAGTCTTTGTATCTGGGGTCCTCGTTCAGCTTAATTGGCGTTTCATCAATTACCGGATCTTTCGATATCACCGGCTTGACAGGCTTTTCTTTTATCTTTGGTTTGGGGTGTTTATAATCATGTATTTTACTTGTAATTATCACAATTAAAATAATTACTGCCACCATTAAGTATCCGAATACTGTTTCATTCATTTTTGATTTCCCCTTTCTTTTGTGAATTCCTCTATTCTCCCTATAAATTTTATCTGATCCCGGTCAGATAATTTTCGGAACTGCTCCAGGAGCTCCTGTTCATTCTCTGTCAGTAGCTTTTCTGTCGGGTATCCGAAAAGTTCATTCGGTGTTACTTCGATATATTGCATTATTTTGATTATTTTATCCAGTGCTGGTTGGGTTCCTTTTTTCCAACTTGTAAAGGTAGTTTGTTTTACAATTCCGGCTTTTTCAAGTTGGTATGCGGATATATTCTTTTTCTCCATTATCTGCGTAAGATTATCTATTAAACCCATGTCACCCTCTCCTACTGCAAAATAATGCAGCTTGCATATTGACTACTGCAATATTTCGTAGTATATTCAGTTTGTAAATACAAATCGACGCTTTCGCAATTATTTTTTAACTTTTATTATAACATCATTTTTTCTAAAATGCATCAAAATTGCGTGCGTCTCTCATTTTACGGAGGTAAAAGTATGGACTTAATGAAAAAAGAGGTAATCGTCCTCAATGCAATGCAGTACCAGATGACTGATACTGAAACCGGCGAAGTGAATGAAGGTACTTCTGTCAGGTATCTGATGACTAACAATCTCACCCCCTGTGCTGAGGAACAGCAAAAAGGGTACAAGCTGGCGAAGGCCCGCGTTGGTTTCAATAATTTTAATGACTTCCCTGAGGTTCCCGGTATTTATGAAGCTGATCTGGATGTCCGGATCAACAAGGACGGTGTGGCAATGGTTGTTGCTAACAGCTTCACCTTTAAGAAGTCATTAACAGGTAAATAGATCGGAGGTTCGTTATGGCTGCAGTAGTTGTATTTGCTATGTTGGTTTTTAGCTTTTGTGTATCGGTTACCGTTGTCTGTGATCGCATTAAGGCAAAGCGTGACCGGTAACATTCCCCTTTTTACTTCACACCTGCCGGGTGCAGCCCTACCTGCATCCGGTATCCCTTTATAGGAGGTTCATTGTGAAACTTAGTGTATTGCTTCATTGTTGCGCAAATAAAAAGTATCGTATTCGCAAAGGAAATGATTTCCTGAATACTGGTATGGTCTCTGATGTTGTTTATGATGGTATCTGCAGGGATGTACCTGATGAACTTTTGACCTATACCGTAGTTCATTTTGTTTTATGCGGTAAAGAATATATCGATGTCGTTGTTGAGCGTTAGCTGGGAGGTGCCCTATGTATCTGATTACTTTGCTTAAAGTTCTGTATTCGAATGGGATCACGATTCGTGAAGGTATTGATTATGACAGCACCGGTGAGGTGACTGATATGATATTTGTTGGTGAGCAGGCTGATGTGCCTGAAGAACTTATGTATTCTATCGTTCGTTCTATCCTGCCCGGTGGTGGTGGCTGTGTAGAAGTTGTAATTACCAGGTGATGCTATGGTAGTTTATTTCGATCATAAAGTATGTAAGTACTGCCTGATGCAGAATGAGCGGTATCCGCTTAACTGCTGTCGTGACTTTGCTGATCGGCATGATGATATCTATGCTGCTTGTGAGCAGCTGATGCCGGAGGGAGATGTGATTTATGGAGATTTTGAAGAAACTCAAGAAGAGAATCGTTCCGCTTGTCCTGGCGGTAGTAATATTTGCAACTAGCGTTGTCTCCGGCCCTGCGTCTCTGACTGCTCAGGCTGCGTCTGTAGTTGTATCTACGGAGACGAGTGTGGAGTTCGTTATGATGCTCTATAATATCTTCGAAACGATCTCCATTGCATCTGGTATTAAGGATGGACTGGATGATTATGATTCCGGCATGTCTCTGTTTGAGGCATTTATTGGTTTTATAGATAGTCTTGCATATGATCCTTTCGAGAGATTCACTATATACGGACCCGATGGCTCTGTTATGACCGAGGAAGATGTGGATGCTTTGCTGGAAGCAGCTATGGGTAATGGTAAGTTAAAAGTGAGACCGGATAAAAAGGCTTTCGCCAAGTATCGTATTATTGACGGTACGGCAAGTCCTAGCCAGTCTCCGGATCCCAGCTCTTCTCCTGATCCTGATGATAAGTATGTTAATCCGTTTACTGATCTTCAGGGTATGTTTGTTGGTGCAAATCTTGTTGCTGCAGGTGCGGATTTTTTGAGTAGTGTTCAGAATAATGCTGTGCCGGAGGTGGAGCCGGCGAAGTATTATGGTGATTATAATTCTAATTTACCAGTATTTGATTATTCTTATTTAAAAACTGGTTCTGCACGATTTTCTTTAAAAAAAGATAATAAAACTTATGTTATTACTCCGGATCCTTATTTGAATTCTGAGAATCAATTTTATTCTTTTGTTTATCAATTTTCATCTGGTGATAGTGACTATTTTTCTCTCAATTTGGTACGTATTTCAGGTTCTAGCTTATACACTGATGGAAGTTCTTTTCCTTGTGTTTTAACTAATTTATCCGATGGTTCTGTTACTACCGTCACTTTAGGTGGTTTTTATTTAGGCGATAATTGTAGCTTAGTTACAAATATTCCTTTTTTTAAATCGTTTGATTCTTTAAAAATTTTTTTTAGTTCGTACATTAACAATGGTTTGTCTGGTGTCGATTCTTCTAGTCTTTTGAATGGTACGCCTTATGACTACCATTCCATGACCGCAGCTGCTCCGGACACTCTTGAAAGCTTATCCGGTACGAAGCTGGATCCTGCAAAGGTTCCTGCTATGAATAATGCCATGAAGGAAGCTGCGAATGGCGTAGAAGCTACCAGCACGGACAAGGAAGCGAATAATGCTGAGATGATCGCTGCTGTGAAGGCTGCTGTTGCGGAAGCGTTGGCAGAAGCACAGCCGGATCCTGCTCCAGAGCCCACAGCAGCTCCTGATCCGGAACCGTCTACTGCTCCGGATCCCGGAATGGATACGAATTATTCCGGTATTCTCGGTTTGATCCTTTCAGCGATTAAGGCTATCGCTTCCGGAATATGGGATTTCTTCTCGAATCCTATGGGTATTATTACAAATGGTATTACCGGTATTCTTGAAATGTTTCCCCAGGTGAACGCCCTGATTCAGGCTCTCCCAGCTGCTGTGTATGGGTTCTTTCAAGATCCTTTGGGTACGATCAGTACCGGTATCAGTAATCTGTATAACGGAGTTCTCCGGATCATAGAGATTTTCCCGGAACAGGTGCAGCTGGTACTTGGTAATATAGCCAGTCTGCCCTCTGCCATGCTGCAGGTGTTTGCGGATCCCCTGGGTGCGATCCAGTCCTTGCTGGGTGCGTTGCCCTCCTGGGCGAATTTACAAGCTTATCTGGACAAGATCCTGCAGGCCCTGCTTGATCCTGTATCCGTTTTGCAACCTTCCGATCCCGGCGGTACGGATCCCGGTGGTGATGGTTCTGGCGATGGATCAAAATTCAATCTGTCCTCGTTGTTTAACGGGCTGATTTACCTGATCCTTATTCTGATATTGCTGCTTAAGATTTTTATTCACTGTCTGCAGTTCATCATTAACATATTTAAGATCGAGCCTACTCAGGGCTTCCTGCCCGATGACATGGTGACCGGTATGAATTTCCTCAAGCAGTTGCAAATTGAGGGCATCGGTCTTTCTGTTTATGACTTTATGATGGGCCTTGTGTATATTCTTATGTTTTTCGGTGTGGTGAAGCTGCTCCGTGGCTATGTTTATAAGATACGTATTCCTTCAGGAGGTAAGTGATGGATCCTAATGATTTATTAATCGGCTCTACGCTGGATATCCCCGGCAAGATAGTCGGTTTCTTTCAGACTATCCTGGACATGATCACCTCGGTGCTCTCTGCCCTACAGACTTTATATACCACGTTGCAGGACTTCGACAATATGATCATTAACATGACTGATACCAATGGTTCCAGCCAGTTCTCCGGTATGCCGGTAGTAGAAGCTATCGGCACATTCCGGTATCTTGTCGGTGATGTTGCCTTTTATATGATCTATCTTACTGTCCTGTTTGGTTGCCTGTGGACGATCTACGTACTTGTCTCCAAACTGTATGAGGCTATAGATGCCTTGATCTCTCAGGTCACTGGATATAGTGTCAAGGAGAATCTGTCTTCTCTTCTGACCAAACTGATTAAATAACTTTGTATATAAATTGGCCATTTATATAGATTTTGTAACTGTAAACTTTGCAAATTAAAAGGAGGTATGTGGTATGCCGTTTTTAACTAACGCTATTATGGCGGCGGAATCTGCCGGTGCTGCTACTTTGCAGCTGAATTTCGACCCCTCTCAGATGTTTAACTATACCAACGTCATCACAGGCTCTATGATGCCGTTAGTTTACATCTCTGCCGGCTTTAGCCTTGGCTTCACCATCATCTACGCGCTGAAGAATGCATTCTCCGGCGGTGTCCGTCTGTAACGGAGGTGTAGATGTGGAGGAAAAGATATCATCGCAGGAGCTCCAGAAGAATCTTCCGGAGACTGGTGAGGTATCTGATCCGGATTCTGTTTCTGAATCTGTTGTGACCACTGTGTCCGGGAATGATGCAATACTCGTTCCCGGAGCTGCGGTGGCGGCTTATTCTAATGAACTTTTTCCGGTATATGATACCTATGAGGAATTTATGGAGTCCCCTGTTTATGTTACCCGTTATGAAAATGAGTTATTGAGTCGTCTGGACTTTATCCAGTATGCGCTGGCTATCATGGTAGCTCTTCTTTTTTTACTCATTTTTAAGAAAAAATAGGTCGATTTGAGGTGTTTACTATGGAATTACTTATGTGGTCTGCTTACTTCTTTGCTGCCGTGTTTGTTGTGAATGTCGCACTGGAAGCTATCAGCGCTGCCAGTGATCTCTGTAAGCTGCGCATTGTCAGCAAGACCCGTTAGGAGGTGCATAGTTTTGTATGCTGTGGAATTGGAAGTATTTAATTATGCTGCTGTGTTTGGCGTGTGCCTTGGCATTTACATTATCGTTAATGTGGATGTACTGGTTCGGTCCGCTCTGACTTTTGTGAAAGGATGGCGAAGCTGATGATCTATATGATTACTGACTCCGGGGTTCGCTCTGCGAAGAACTTCCATGAGTTCAACAACAAATATCATGTCCTACTTGAGGAAGCGGAGTGTACTCCCCTTGGTCCCGATCTGGTGGTAACTGCCACCAGTCAGGATCTTGAGTTCCTCCAGGATAAGGCCAGGATGAGCAATATTATGTTCGGTAACTTCTTCCGGAAAGATAATTCTGTGAAGATCTTCGCGATCATAAATATCATTCTGTCGGTATTGATTATATTTACAAAGTAAATGTATCTCATGCTTTCTTGCTGCAGCTGCTGATCCGTTGTGCTGCAGTCTTGGCTTTGAGATACAAGAAAGGAGTGCGTTATGGCTGGTATTGACTTTCAGGCGATTCTGGACGGTATGTCCGCCGGGAATACGAGCAATGATCCCATACGGTCTATTTATGAGATCCTGCCTATATACGATAACGTTCAACAGCATCTACTCTTTCAGGCTTTTTATTTTATTGAGAAGTATGATCTTGCTGATATGAGGTCCATGTTTGAATCTTTCGATAAGGTCATGGCTCATAATAAGAACCTTGGTCTGCTCTCTTCCAAAGTGCTCCAGAACCTGCTGAGTGCATATACCCAGAACGAGTACTTGCGCGGTATCAAAGTATCGACCCTCAACAACGTGACGGATGTACAGCAGGAATAGCGGGCTTTACCGGCAAATATGCCTTTGATCTGCGCGTGTTTTATCGGGACAGGGGCGCTTTTCCCCTTTCCCGATACGCGAAGATGTTAATGCCCTTCTGGGAACCTGTGTAGCCAATATTGCAGATATAGTCGGTGACTGCCGCCCTGTGTCTCACCCATCCCTTTTCGTTGGTGATGCCCTTGCCCTTAAAAAACTAGGTCATTCGCGCTTTTGTGGCAAGGGTGAAGCCTCGAAGAGGTTCAGCCCGACTGTGTGTATTGTGTCTTAAGCAGTATCCCACACAAATATTCGTATTCATGGAGGTAGAGAATGTATAACGTATATGAAGTCTATACATGGGATGACGTGGACTATAGGAAAGTGGCATCCTTCGAAAAAGAATCAGATGCTTTTACACATTGCGATTTACTCAATAAAGAGCATAGAGAAAAAGCAAAGGAACCTGATCCTATATGTTATCGCGTTTTATCCGATGCTCAGTATTATTCGTTAATGCACGAAACACATGATCCTCTCCCCTTGAGGGGACGGGGGTGACTCCCCATCCATACCGCTGTTAATTTTTCACCGGTTGGAATAAAAATTAAACACGAAAGGGTTTGGGGAACAGTCTGTTCCCCAACATGGTGGCCTGCCTATGCCCGGTGCTATTGTCGGTATCTATGGTGTGCAGCGTAGCGGTAAGACCCTGATTGCTTATAAGCTTGTAAAAGGTTTACAACAGGCCTGTAAGCAACAGGGTATCTATTTACCGGTGTACACGAATTTATATTCTCCCCGGGATCCTGATTTCCGGTTTGTGAATTCCATGGATGAGCTGCCGTTGGATCTCTCGCCGAAGGTCGTACTGATCGACGAGATCTACAACGGTTGTGATGCTCAGGACTACCGGAAGCTTAAGGATATCAGTATTTTTATCAATACGCTGGGAAAGCAGAACTGTCTGTTCGTCTTTACCAGCATTGATGCGCAGATGGTCTACAACCGGATCCGTAATCAGATGAATGTGGTGATCCTGGTCAAGAGTTCCTCTACGCATATCCATTATCGTTTTCTCTATCTCAACACCGGGAAATATACGGATTTTGTGGTAGAGAAAAACGCTGCATTATTTGAGGATGTCTATTACGATACCAACTTCATCCCGTTGGACTTCGACTGGGAGATGAAGTCGTGGCGGGAGAAGTTGGAGAAGTTCTATAAAGACAACTACAATATGCAGATTAAATTATGAAAAATTAAATATCGAGGTTTGGCTGGGTGCGCGTGAGCTCGTCTCACGCGCAACAGGCGAACCGAATTTTGCCGGTTGTGTTGCCGGAACGGGTCGCCGCAGGCGATCCCGTTCCCTTTACTTGACAATAGCAACACAATTAGGGTAGTTTTGTAAAATTGAGGTAGTTTGTATGCCATATAACGTACGTCTTAAAAAGTATAAAAATGGTACTTTTCAGTTGACGTATTATCATCGGGCTATCAGAACTAAAGATGATTATTGGCGACCATATAACCTTCCCGATCTCCATACCACTGACTACGATGAGGACGAAGAGGAATTTGATATTGATAAATGGATTGAATTAAAACAATCCTCACCCTTTGATATGTCATATGATCCTCTGCAGGTTACAGAAATAGGGTCAGAGGTGGATGATGAGGTTGATGAAGCCATTGATCTGGAAGAGGAATACATTTCACCAGAAGAAGCTGCCAACCGTAGAGAGCGATCACTGATATCATCATTGAACCGCTCAAAGCGTATGATCTATGACTATGGCAGAGCAAATAAGTGGGAATGGTTTTTTACTCTTACTTTTGATCCTGTGGATCATTTCGATGAATTCAACTTTTCGGAATCGAAAAAGAAAGTATCGAACTGGTTTCACAACATCAAGAAGAAATGCCCGAAGTTAAAGGCACTGATTGTACCAGAGCAACATAAATCCGGCGCCTGGCATTTTCACGCGTTGGTTTCGAATGTTGATGAATTGACTTTTGAAAAAGCAGTGAATAACCAAAAGTTTCGTAAGAATAAAAATGGTGAAGTGATGCTCAATAAAAAAGGAGAGCCTGTCCCTAATAAATATTTTGGCGAATACTTAAGGACAAGCTATCCAGACGGTGAGTACATATATAACATCAAAGAATATCGAAACGGATATACTACTGCAACTAAAATAACTGATACATACAAAGCTGTTTCCTATATCGTCAAGTACATTACAAAGGATTTATGTGAATGCACTTTCGGTAAGCAGCGTTACCTTGTTACTAAAAACCTTGATCTGCCTGAAAGAACCCTTGGTTTTTGTGAGCCTAAAAACCTGATGGATGCTCTTCAATTTGTAGAATACAAGTTCGGTGTGCATTTGTCAATAGATTGCATAAAAACCTACAAGGTGGATGTTCCCAACTACTCAAACCGGGTGTCTGTGTTTGAGTTCAATGTGTAAGTGTATCTCAGAAGATCTTCCGGGTTCGGAAAAGTTGCAGCGGATTTGAGATACAATCGTCGGAGGTGTCTAATGGAATTATTACAATTATTGGATTTATTGTTTTTTGGCATTTTTGTATTGTTGCCCCTTCTCATTTTTTGCTGGATAGATGATTTGTTTCATATTTGCAGAAAGATAGGTATGTTATATTTTTCTGTTCTTTATTCTTTTCTTTTGATTTTGGTTTTTGGTATTGGTTTTATTTTGGAGGTACATGGTGTATGGAAGTCTGTATCTATATATGTGTTACAGCTGTTATAGGTATCTCAAAAGATCTTCCGGATCCGGGAAAGCTGCAACGGATTTGGGATACATAATAGGGGGGCGTTTATGAAGATATGTTTGATTGTTTTTTATTTTATAGTTTGTATTATATCCTCGCTTGATACTCTTTATGGCATGAAACTTTTAGGAAAAGTTGAAGGCGATTTGTTGTTTTTGTTTTCTGTCGATGTGTTCGTTTTAATTTATTTTGTTTTGGAGGATCATGGCATATGGGAATCTGTATCTGTATATGTATTACAGCTATTATCATAACCTTGATATGTGCTGGCTGTTATTATTTGGAGAATCGTTCTATGCAAGATCAGGAAGCCACTATGGACCTGTGGACACAGCTCCGGGAGCTTCGCATTAAGTGTAATGATCTGGAACAGCAACTAAAAGATCTGAAAGCGAGGTGTAGTAATTGAACCTTTATTATCTGAATCAAGAAGTGAATCGGCTCCGGCTGTCTGCCAAGGAAAATATGTATTCCCGATGGAAACTGGGAGAGTTACTTGCAAAAGCTGATTCTGACGGCCTGCATATCCAACAGGATAGATCTACTGGTCATATTACCATAACCGGAGGAGGCAAGTATGGTACTTACTGAAGCTCGCGATTTGTTTCTGAATGATCGTGAAACTTACTGTTCTGATAAAACTGTTAAGAATTATCAGAATAACCTTAGATATTTTTTTGATTTTGTTTCCGACCGTCTTCAAAAAGATGTATCTGAAATCTCTTTGGAAGAAATAGAAAGGTTGGATATAAACCAATATTCGATTTATCTCAAGAATAAGATCCGGAATGATAACAATCCGAATTTCAAGGCAAAGGAACCCAGAAAGATCTCTGCCAGAACCCGGAAAGATTATCTGAAAGATATGAAGTGCTTCTGGATGTTTTGTATTGAGAATGGATATTGTCAAGTGAATCCTTCGGAGCATTTAAAGCTTCCCAAAGCTTACGGTCGGATAGTAGAACCACTTACCGTTGACGAAGTGAATATCATTGATTCCTGTTATAGCATCAATAGTACTTTTGGATGTCGGAATCTTGCTATGATTCATTGTTTACTGGATGCCGGTATGCGTCCGGGAGAAGTTGTCCGTCTGAAGATCCAGGACTTACATTTCTCTGAAGGTTATTTTGTGATCCATTTTTCAAAAGGTGGAAAAAGCAGAATTGTTCCTATGGGTCGGACTGTAAAGAAGTATCTGCAGTATTGGTTAGAAAAGCGTCCTGATTGTAGTCATGAATATGTATTCTGTGTTGAGAATGGTGATCCTCTTACCGGTAATGCTTTGAAGTGTGTGATTGATCGCTTGAAAATATCATCCGGAATTATCAGGTTGTTTCCCTATCTGCTCCGACACACATTCGGTACCAGTTTCTGTCTTGGCGGTGGTAATCTGGAGATCCTGCGGTTGTATATGGGTCATAGCTCCATAGAGACTACTCAGGGATATTTACATCTGGCTGATAATCTGCGGTTTTGTAACAATATTTATCATCTGGATCCTATATTCTTTGTGAAAGCTTATTGAAGGAGCGGATATATGAATTATATTGAGGTTGACTATGGTGACCGTATTTGTAAGTATAGTTTTTCAAAATTGTATTTCCATACTGGTTGTAGTTATTCAAAAGCTTATATTTCCATTGTCGGAAATGTGCCCATGGATATTTCTTTATCACGAATTAAGAAATTTTATATTCATGTTGATCACCCCGAGTTAATTTGTCGATGTAAATTTTAATGGAGGTGCGTTATGTTATATAATCCCCGGAACTATCAGAAGATTATTAATAAATCTATCCGGTTATCTCAGCCCGTATATGATTACATCATGCAGGCCCCCGGCGATGGCTTTAACCAGAAGTTTGAGAATATCATTATTGATGCTAAAGAGTCCGAAGCCATGAGACAGGAAACTCTTAAAATATTGGATGATCGAATCGAAGATCTACAAGCAGACTATAATAGCTGCTATGATCAGCTCCGTAAGCTGGAACCTATGGTTCAGGCTGCATTGCATATCAATACTTTGATTAAAGAGTTTGATAGTTCTGTTGGTAAGATTTTAGAGGATGCCCGGAATCGTGTATCTCAATAGATCTTCAGGATCCTGGAAAACTGCAGTTAAAATGAGATACAATACGTTTTGTATCTCAATAGTTCCTCAGCTACGTTCTGATCCCAGGTGCGCCGGTGTTCGTTTTGAGATACAAGAATAATTTTATAGGAATACACAAAAACCCCGGAGACATCATCTCCGGGGCTTCCGATGTACGTGACAGGATTCGAACCCACGACCTTCTGGTCCGTAGCCAGACGCTCTATCCAGCTGAGCTACACGTACATTTCATTTACAGGTTTTCGCCTGCAACAGTATGTATTGTAACTGCAGCGGGCGAAAATGTCAATAGAATTTTTCAATTTTTTCAAACAATTTTATCTGCTGCCTGCTTTTCCGTAGCCTGTACGACTTTTACGTCGTATTTTTCCAGGATGGCCTGCTTGAATTCTTCGTAATTGTCTTCATCATCATAGCAGGCATATTCGATCTCCAGCGGTTCCTCAGTCTTCATCAGGAGCATTCCCAAAAGTGACTTTGCATCCATTGCCATCTTCTGAATACGGATGTCGATTGCATCGTCGAATTCGTTGCAGGTATCTACAAAATGTCTGATATCATCCTCCGAGTGGAAGGTAATATATAACTCTTCTTTCATCCTCTGTTCTCCCATCTGTCCGCTTGTGGACACCCCATACATTTATCACTATTCAGAGCCAAAAGTAAAGTCTCAAAGAGACGATTTTGCGAATGAGACTCTGAATAGTAGCTGTTTTCTGCCTAGCGTGCTGCCAGCGCCTGTGCGATATCTTCACGCATATCCAGTACTGCCGCACGGGAAGCATCTGCATAATTCTGCTCGCCAAACTGTGCGTATTTCTCCTGCTGGTATGCGGCAATGATACCACGGGAAGAGTTGATAATGGCACCCAGTCCGTCCTCATTGAAAAAATGTACCAGATCTGCGCCCTTACCGCCCTGTGCACCGTAACCGGGCACCAGAATAAATGCCTTGGGCATTACCTTACGCAGTACTTTGCCCTGCTCAGGATAGGTTGCTCCTACGACAGCACCTACATAGCTGTAGGAATCACCCATACAGTCAGCTCCCCAGGCTGCTACCTTTTCTCCTACCAGCTCATACAGAGGTCTGCCGTTCACCAGCTGATCCTGGAACTCGCCGCTGCTGGGGTTGGAAGTCTTCACCAGTACGAAAATACCTTTTTTCTCTTCCTTACAGATCTTCACAAAAGGATTTACACCGTCGGATCCAAGATAAGGGTTCACGGTTACAAAATCTTCATCAAAACCGTAATAGCTCTTGCTGCCTACCTGTACTTTGCCCAGATGTCCTACCGCGTATGCTTCGGAAGTGGATCCGATATCGCCGCGCTTGATATCGCCGATGACGATCAGGCCTTTTTCCTTACAATAATCCACAGTCTTCTTAAATGCCACCATGCCGGGAATACCGAACTGCTCATACATTGCCACCTGAGGCTTCACAGCGGGTACTAAATCATAAATAGCATCCACAATCCCCTTATTGTACTGCCAGATGGCCTCTGCAGCACCTTCCAGTGTCTCACCGTATTCGGTGAATGCTGCTTTCTTAATATATTCCGGCACGAATTTCATCATAGGATCCAGTCCTACCACGATCGGTGCGTTGGTTTCTTTGATTCGAGTGATCAGTTTGTTGATCATATTTCCTCCGTTCTGCAATAGATCTGCCTTTGAATTTATATTATTACACAGCAAAGGCACCGCCTTCGGGCGATGCCTCCTGACCTGTTTCTATTCTACCCCAACTAATGTCAGTTGGTCAACGTACTTCTTGATATTTGAAGCATTTACATACTTTTTATGGCTGTCACCGTTTACCACCACCAGAGTCGGTGCCTGCATTACACCGTAACGTCTTGCCAGCTCCATATTCTCCTCCGCATCGATGGTCACGTAGGGTACATTTTTCAGATATTCCTTCACCAGCTTACAGTTGGGACAGGTCTTGGTGGTGAACAGATACTTGATGTTCTGCGGCTGCTCCACTTTTACATCCACCTCTTCTGCAAAATTGGACAAGGTCACCACGCTTCTGGTGGGACGCTTCAGGGAAGAATGTGCAATATCATACTCTGTTCTGTTGGCGTATTCCTGTAGCTTACCATCATTCCAGTTCTGTACCGGACGATAGTAACCGGTGATACGGCTGTAGACCTCGGTCTTCGCCCCACAGTGAGGACATACCTTCACTTCGCCCGCCAGATAACCATGCTCCTTACAGATGGAATAAGTCGGAGACAGGGTGTAATAGGGCAGCTTGTAATTGGAAGCTATGGTGCGTACCAGAGAAGCCGCTGCCTTCCAGTCGGGAAGTTTTTCTCCCAGGAATGCATGGAACACTGTGCCGGAAGTATACAGGGTCTGCAATTCATCCTGAATATCCAGTGCATCGAAAATATCCACGGTATAGTCCACCGGCAGATGGGAGGAATTCGTATAATAAGGGGTATCTCCGGGCTTTCCGGCCGTCTTGATGCCGGGCCAGCGCTTTCTGTCGTGCTTTGCCAGACGGTACGTGGTACTCTCCGCAGGGGTCGCCTCCAGATTGTAGAGGTCTCCGTACTGCTCCTGATAATCCGACAGACGCTCTCTCATATGATTCAGTACTTCCTTGGTGAACTCCTGAGTCCTGGGATCGCTCATATCCGCTCTCAGCCAGTTGGCATTTAAGCCCACTTCATTCATACCGATCAGACCGATGGTAGAGAAATGATTCTCAAAGGTTCCCAGATACCGCTTGGTATAGGGATACAGTCCCTCGTTCAGCAACTTCGTAATGACACCGCGCTTGATCTTCAGGGATCTGGCTGCAATGTCCATCATGTGGTTCAGTCTTGCGTAAAACTCGTCCTTGTTGGCAGACAGATATGCGATTCTGGGCATATTGATGGTGACAACGCCCACGCTTCCGGTGCTCTCGCCGGAACCGAAAAATCCTCCGGTCTTCTTGCGCAGTTCCCGCAGATCCAGACGCAGTCGGCAGCACATACTGCGGACATCACTGGGCTGCATGTCAGAATTGATATAATTGGAAAAATACGGTGTACCGTATTTTGCGGTCATCTCGAATAACAGTCTGTTGTTCTCGGTGTCGGACCAGTCAAAATCCTTTGTGATGGAATAAGTCGGGATCGGATACTGGAAACCACGGCCGTTGGAATCGCCCTCGATCATGGTCTCGATAAACGCCTTGTTGACCATGTCCATTTCCTTTTTACAATCCTTATATTTGAAATCCATCTCCACACCGCCTACCAGCGCCGGCAGCTCTGCCAGATCATCGGGCACCGTCCAGTCTAGCGTGATATTGGAAAAAGGAGCCTGTGTGCCCCAGCGGCTGGGGGTGTTGACACCGTAAATAAATGCTTCGATGCATTTTTTCACTTCGGGATAGCTTAAATTATCTACCTTTACAAATGGGGCAAGATAGGTATCAAAGGAAGAAAATGCCTGTGCTCCCGCCCATTCGTTCTGCATGATCCCCAGGAAATTTACCATCTGGTTGCATAGCACGGATAAGTGTCTCGCCGGAGCAGAAGTAATCTTGCCAGTGATGCCGCCCAGTCCTTCCTTGATCAGCTGCTTTAAGGACCATCCGGCACAGTAGCCGGTCAGCATGGACAAATCATGGATATGGATATCCGCATTCCGATGTGCCTCTGCAATCTCTTCATCATAGATTTCAGACAGCCAGTAGTTCGCCGTCACCGCACCCGAGTTGCTTAAGATCAGACCACCTACGGAATAGGTCACCGTGGAGTTCTCTTTCACACGCCAGTCTTCCACCTTGACATAACTGTTGACCACATCCTTGTAGTCCAGAATGGTAGACTTCATGGCACGCATTTTCTCCCGCTGCTTGCGGTACAGAATATACGCCTTCGCCACCTCTTCATAGCCGGCCTGTCCCAGTACACGCTCCACACTGTCCTGAATGTCTTCCACGTGGATCTCGTCATTCTCCACCTTTTTCTGGAAATCCGCAGTTACCCGTAACGCAAGAAGATCAATAATGTCATTATTGTAGCTCATCTGCGTCGCAGTAAAAGCCTTCATAATGGCATCATTGATCTTCGTCAGTGTAAAGTCCGATTTGGAACCATCTCGTTTGATTACCTGAAACATCTTATGTACCCCCTTACCTTCGTGTCCCCATGGGCTTTCGCCCGTAAAACCTATCACGGTCTATTCTACAATACTTTGTAGGGGAAGTCAATTAAAGGATACAAGATATTGTGTATACATCAGTTCACCCGTCGATTTGTGCGGAGACGGCTTTACGCTTGCGTAAGGAGCCGGCTCTGTGCAAATCGACGAGGGGAGCGCCATCTCATGAGCAAAAGGCAGCTGCGTAGCAGCGGAAAGCCTCGAAGAGGCGATTTTGCGAATGGCGCGGGGTGAACGGCCGCTTTACGCTCTCTTCCACACCCTGTGGTACAACACATACGCCACCACCGCAGTCACGCTCTCCGTGCAGACAAATGCCCACCACACACCGGTGACGCCGATCAGGCGGCTCAGCACAAATGCCGCAGGGATGATCACCGCCACATACCGCATCACGGAGATCACCAGGGAAGCCATGCCCTGTCCCAGCGCCTCCAGTGCGCCGGAGCTGGTCACCGACACAGCGGACAGAATAAAGCCCAGACTGATGATGTGCAGTGCTGTAATACCGATGGTAACAGTCTCCGGATTCTCGGTGAACAGTCCGATCAGTCCTCCGGGGATCAGCCAGCACAATGCCGTGCCGATAGCCATGATCCCGGCAGTCAGTTCCAGCGTCAACCGGTAGATCTGCTCCACACGCTTCCGCTCTCCGGCACCGTAATTGTAACCAATCAGCGGCCGGATGCCCTGAATGATGCCATTGGAGGGCAGATAGATAAAGGTCTGCAGCTTGTAATAAACGCCCAGTACCAGCACATACGCACCCGAATAAGCCGCCAGAATACCGTTCAGTGCGGAAATCAACAGAGACGGCAGTGCCATATTCAACGTAGCCGGAATGCCGATGCCGTAGGTCTTGCCACAGATCTCTCCTTCCGGTCGCAGATAAGTTCTGCGCAATTTTACCGGCAACGGATCCAACACATAATAGATGATATATACTAATAACGTGATCACCTGACCGATTCCGGTAGCCAAAGCCGCTCCGGCGATCTCCATCCGGGGAAACGGTCCGATACCGAAGATCAACAACGGATCCAACACAATATTCGTCACAAATCCGGCGATCATACTGACCATGGTGGCACGCATCCGGCCCACCGCCTGAAAGATTTTCTCTAACGTGATACCTCCGGTGACAATGGTGGAAAACAGGAATACCACATTGGAATATTCCATACCCAGTGCCCGCACGGTATCGCTCTTCGTAAACATCCCTAAGAACCAGTTCATGCCGCAGAGGAATAAGATCATAAGCAGTACGCCGTGCAATACTCCCAGCACCATGCCCTGGGTTGCCGTCTTATCCGCTTTTTCCTGATTCTGTGCTCCCAGATAGAAGGAGATCATGGCATTCACACCCACACCGAAGCCCACTGCCACCGCCGTCAACAAGTTCTGTGCCGGATAGACTAAAGACAATGCCGTCATGGCATCTTCACTGAGCTTCGCCACGAAATAACTGTCTACAATGTTATAGAGGGAATTAAATGCCATGGACAGCATCATGGGAAGTGCCATGGACATGACCAACGGGAATATCTTCTTTTCTTTCATATAAGTCTGGTTCATTTTTCCTCTCCTTAAACAACAAACGCCACACAACATTCCTGCTGTGTGGCGAAAATAAGATCGATATCTTGAAAAATCCACTCCCTTACGGGTTTTATGACCGGTTATTCATTTTGTTCCAGAGCGTATTATAGGGAAGAAATGCCTTTCTGTCAAGCCTGTACGCCCAGTATTTTTGCAAATAACTGTGCCCCTTCCTCCGCCTGATAGATATTGATACCGTCAATGTCTGTGCTGTGGTTGGCAAAGGCAGGGTACAAAAATCCCGCCTCCGGTTTTCCGGCCTCGTAGTCTCCGGTCACCGGACTGATCGTGCCGATGAGAAACTGATAGACTTCCTCGGACTCCCACTGGTTCTCTTTGTCTTTTCCCTTGGTGGGTACATCGTAGCTGCCGAAGAAAAGATAAACGGCATAAGGATATCCCGGCTGGTATCTCTCCCCAATATATTCATAGAGGGAGTACAATAATGCATCATTTTTCAGTTCGCACTGCCGTAATGCCTCCAATAACTGCATAATGCTGCCCGGTTTCCGGGCTCCCTGATCCAGCCGGTAATTTTTCAGATTCACATTGGTATTGGAATAAGGTACCGTCTTGGCAATATTCAGATTTTTCTCTTTTTCGCTTCCGGACAACTTCAGAAAATGAGTATTAAAAGTACCGTCAATAAACCCTTCTTCGTCCATATAGGCTCCTGCAATTCTGGAAAAACAGTTGCGGGACACGGTCATTCTTCTGGTCAGTTCCAGCATATCTTCTCTGTCTATGTGCATTCTTAGCCTCTCACCTTTCCATCATGATAACCATTCAGAGCCATGCGAAACCGCATTCTGCGAATATATCCGATGTAGGATTTTTTCATATTGGACTTTCTTCACAGCAGTCTGCTCTTCGTATTAGCGCTTTGGCTATCCGTATATTCCAGCAAGGACAGCTTTCCATCTGTACAGTCGAGAATCGCAGTTGCGCAGTTGCCCATATGCACACGCCAGAAATCATCCACGGGAATATTCAGAACGGGATTCAGAATACTGCGGTTCACCCCGCCGTGGGCCACCACCAGCACAGTCTCATATGTACCTTCTAATGGCAGCAATACCTGATCTACGAATTCACTGCTTCTTTTATACAGCTGTGCAAAACTCTCTGCTCCCACGGGGGGAATGTAGCTGCCCGGATTAGTAAAAGGCTGGCTGGCAGCATCCTTGATGCTCCGGATGTCCACGCCTTCCCATGGACCGAAATTCAGTTCTCTGAGTCTTTCGTCTGTGGTGAGGGTGATCTTCCGATCGCCTATGATAGTTTCTGCCGTGCGCTTCGCCCGGATCAGTGGTGAACAAAATGCAATTTCAAACGGAACCTCTTTTAACCGCTCCGCCGCCTCTCGTGCCTGTTCCAGTCCCTGGGCATTGAGTGCAATATCCGTCTGCCCCTGCAAAAGACCAGCCTGATTCCAGTCCGTCTCCCCGTGCCGTACCAAATAGATCTTCATATGTCTGTATCCTCATTCTTCTGTCGTAACTTACTTTTTCTGTCCGGTTTTATCGCTACACCGTTATCCACAGTGGTCTGTTTCAAAATACTACGATTTCCACCGTTCTGTCAACCTGCTCCCCGGACGTATACGCAAAAACAGTGGGTTCCGTTCCCGGTTCCCGCAGTCTTTTTCATAATTGCCTATATCGATTTTCTTATTTTTCGATCTCCGCCGTCATAATGGACTTTGCCTTTGATGTCAGTTCCGCACAGTACTCTCCCAGCCGCAGATACACCGGAATCTCTTCCTCCGTCCGGTTTAAAAGCACCACCATGATCCGCCCGTCCTTTTCAAACGCCGTCACCTCGATCTTATCTGTGTATCTGGTAACACCGATCCGCTGTGCTCCCGCCTTTAGGAAATGTGTAAAATGCCACAGGTGCCCGCGGCTGCGGTATTCCTCAATGTAACGGCAGATATACTCTGCCCAGCGCTTCCGGTATTCCGGCTTTAATTTGCCGCCGTTGTTCCGCTCTCCATTGGTCTTCATGTAGACCGGCGGACTCCAGGGGGACAGGAGGATATCCAGCTTCCCGCCGTAAGCTTTCTCCGCCGCATCCAGCAGTGGCAGAATGTATTTTTCCAATCTTTCAAAAGAAAAGTCTTCAGAATTCTCATCCGCCTCTTCCCCGTCTGCTTCGTAATGCGCCAGGGAAAAATCGCAGCTGTCTATAGGAATCCGGACACGATAGATCTCTGTTTTGGCATCTGTCGTTGCAGCGCCTGTTCCTGTTGCTTCATTTGTTCCGCTCTGTCCACATCCGGTCAGCCTGGATACTGCCATGGTTACCGCAAGTACGGTAGATAATAATTTACGCTTCATACACTCGTCCTCCCAATAGGTAAATATTGTTTTTTGTATTTATCATTATCACTGACGGCCGTCTGTTTTATTTGATAATTGAATTCTACCATTAGTTTCCATCAGGCAACAGATAGCAAATTTTCAAAAAGGGGGATTTTTTTCGAATGGAAAAAGGTGGATAATATTACACTGTAAATGGAAAGTTACGCGAGCAATGAGCCGCGCATAGGCATAGTGAAGACAGCGATGGGCG
>ERZ810424.7-NODE-7-length-108389-cov-12.9866_pt1 | contig 108389 bp, 89 predicted proteins | sample MGYA00520270_ERZ810424 | MGnify/ENA primary metagenome ERZ810424 (study PRJEB31588, sample SAMN03399971) | human gut metagenome | study: EMG produced TPA metagenomics assembly of the PRJNA231909 data set (A prospective, longitudinal analysis of the... | reverse complement strand
CAGAAAAGAAAGAGACAGAGGAAAGACTGGAAAAACAGCGTGCCGAAAAACAGGAGCAGGAAGAACGGCAATATAATCTGAAAATTGATGGAAAAGATGTAACTGACCTGACAGGAAAAATGGTGGAATTGCTAGGTACTTCAACTTCTATAGGAGTGATGGAAAATGGAGTTTCGACATTTGATGTGCTGGCATAGGAACTTTGATATGAAACCGTAAGGTGTGCAATTAAAATAATGACTTATGCTAGAACATAAAATAGACAAAAATAAATTTGCAATGTGGAAACAGACAGGGAGGCTGTTTTATGTCAAGGATAACGGATTATGCTTTTTTATTTCAGAAATCATTTGGAACATCAGGAGTAAATGCAATAGGTAGTTTTCAGTTGTCACAGCTTAATAGCAGTTCTGTTCAATCACAGCTAAAAGCTGCTGGAATTAATACGAACAGTAAACAGTATAAAGCAGCTATTAAGAAGATGATGTCTGCCGGAAATGGTGCGATGTATGGCAATATTCAGGGAATAAAAAATCTGATGAGTCATTATGATAAGGATGGAGATTATATTAATCCTGTAAATGGATTGGCAGGACTTTTGGTGACAGATGACAACGAGAATTCGAGAAGAAGGATCATATCAATTCCGGATAGCAGCAAAGAAGAAATGTATGAACTGACAAAAAAAGAATTTCTGCGTGAAAATGGTGTATGCAATGGTGATACAACAAAACGAACAGATGTGTATAACAATTTGTATCGCAAAATGTCCAAAAAGGACAGGCTGGCTGCCGGGTACACCCTTGAAAAATATGAGAGAATTTACAGACAGGCTTTTTATGATGCCGCAAAAAAGGCTGATCCTAACTGGGAAATTGGTAAGCCAATCAAAGCTGGAGCACTTGATGATGTTACAAGAGAGACTGCAGAGACAGGAAAATCCCCTGCACAGGCAACACTTGATACTAAAATCTAAAGCGTATAAACTATTCTTTTTGAGAAACAAAGGTAATCAGCTATATTGAATTAACAGATGGTATAAAAGTAATGGAAGGCTCTCTTATGAAAATAGAAGCAATTTCATAAAATCTTACTTACACACTTGACAATATCCCTCTGAGGAAACAGATGAAAAAGATATTACAGAGAATCGGACTGCTGGCAGCGGCGGTGCTGCTGCTGTGGGGTTGGCAGGGGATGAATGCTAAGGCGGACGATTATACGGGAAACTGGACAGTTGATAGAACCGGATTAAAAAACTGTCATATAATGCTAAGTACTATGATAGATAGTAAAATGTATGATTGTTTTTCTATATACCCGGGAGATGACAGTTATAATGGAAAAGAATATTGGTTTTTGACAGCACCGAAAGTTGTATATTCTACGGATGATGTTAATGAAATAGAAGCAAGTGCAACCTATGACAGCGTTCAACAATGTTATTATTATCGGCTTCCAAATCATGGAACAGGTAAAATAGTTATGACAGGTGAAGCAGTCAATCTGGAATTTCATTCTAGCTTGTCGGAACCGGCACAGTTGGTTTCAAATGATGAGAAATCTTATTTTTTGTATGATTTAAAAATAAATTCATATTATGATTTTTCTAAAGTAAATGTTTCATTTAATTTCTATGATGGAGCGGGTTACCGTGCAGATGACATTTTTGATGCAAAAATCATAAATTATAGTGAAGATAACAGAACTGCAACAGTGAAGATTAGCTATAAAACAGAAAACTGTACCAAAGTGGCGGGATATAAGGTGTATGCAAAAGCAGTATATGATGATCCACAAGGGGATGAACATAGGAAAACAGATATAATGTCGTTTAATGTTGGCACAGTTGATCGGACAATCTCCAGTCTGGACATGGTAGTCACCCCACCGGTAGCCGGACAGCCCTTACCTAAAAAATGGCAGATTAATACGGAAGGAATTACTGATGTTACGAAGAACAGTATTTTGTGGTTGAAAGAGGGAAATGAGAATGAGGCGGCAATCGGCAATGCTGAACCGAACACAACGTATTATGCAATTCTGACCTTGGTTGCAGAACGTGGCTATAAATTCAATCATGACAGCATCTGGATTGTCACAAATCCACAAGTGGAGTATACGTCAATTGACTTAGCTGAGGGACGGTATCTGACATTGAAATATACCTTTACAACGGGAGAGATTACAAATACTACAGATAATACAGATACATCAGCTTCTGACAGTGGTACCGATGACAGCCAGGAAGATCCCTATAAGATCATCGAAGGCACCAAGGGTACCTGGAACGGCAGCACCACGGAAGGCCTGACCATCCGCGGCGATGGTGATTTTGCTAAATTCGCCGGTGTCCGTGTAGACGGCAACTGGATCCCCAGTGCCCACTACGAAGCAAAATCAGGTTCCACTATCGTGACCCTGAAGCCTTCCTACCTGGCATCCCTGTCAGAGGGTGAACATACTGTGGACACCATGTGGATCGATGATTCCGCCAGCACCACATTTACAGTAGCTGCAAACACCGCAGCTGCACAGCCGGAGCTGGACAGCGTGCCCAAGACCGGAGAAGGTGTGATGGGATGGATGCCCGAGGTACTGCTGTTTGCAGCTGCAGGTCTGGTGACATTCGGCGGACTTCTCTGCAGACGTAGTAAAATTCAACTTTAAAGGGAAAAACCACATAAAGATTGTGTAAAAAGTAGATATATTTTTAAATTGACGAGCACATGGCTGTTGGATATACTATAACTGTATTGCGTTTTAAACGACGTGATACGGAAAGCAGGATCCGACAGCCATGAGCAGTTTACAAAAGAAAGAAACATTATTAATCGTTGATGATTCAAAATTTCAAAGAGTAGTGATCAGACAGTCTCTCGGGGAGCATTTTAACTTCGCAGAGGCTGTTTCCGGTGAAGAATGTTTTACGATCATGGAGAAGGAAAGCGATGCCATTGATCTGGTGCTGCTGGATCTGGTCATGCCGGGGATCGACGGCTTTGAAGTACTGCGCCGCAGACAGAATATGGAGGGCTTCAAGGACACGCCGGTTATCGTTCTGACGAATACGGAATCGGTGTCTTCCCAGTCGGAAGCATTTGCACTGGGGGCGGATGAATTCATTATCAAACCGGTAGATACCCGGATAGCGCTTACCCGCATCAACAATACACTGGGGGTAAAACGCAGGTTACAGAATAGCAGAGATGAGCAGAAGGCCTGGAAGACAAAGTCGCAGATCGACGAGATGACCAGTCTGTTCAACAAGATGACAGTAGAGAAGCTGATCACGAAGACTCTGACAGAGCATGAGAATGGCCTGCATGCTCTTATGGTGATAGATATCGATAATTTCAAATCCGTAAATGATGTATACGGTCATACTATGGGAGACCATGTGATCAGCGTCATTGCAGGAGTCATTTCTTCACAGTTCCGCAGCACAGATTATGTGGGACGTATGGGTGGAGATGAGTTCGCAGTATTGATGGGAGACATTCCGTCCAAAGAGATCGCACTGATCAAGGCAGAGAATCTGGTCAACCTCGTAAAATATAAAGAGAACTTATCCATACCGGAAAATATATCCATCAGTGTGGGAATAGCATTTTCCGATCCAGAGGATCATTGCTACTATGATCTTTCGGCAAAAGCAGATCAGGCATTGTATGTATCCAAGAAGTCGGGAAAAGGACGCTACAGTGTATATGGCGAAGAAAACCATGAGCAGAGCAGAAAACAGCTGGCTATAGTGTGGTCCGGGTCCCGAAATGTCACCAGTATGATAGAATTTGCGTTGCCGGATTCCGTACAGCTGAAACAGGTGGATTCCGTGGAAATGATCAGAGAGTGTATGGAGGAAGCGGCGGAAGAGGGAATTCTGGCTCTTGTGGTGGATGTATCGGAAGAAGAGGATCAGGGACAGGCACGCTGGCAGGAACTTCGGAAAGTACAGACGGAACAGACATTTCCGACCATCGCAATCTGTAGGGAAGGCAATCTGAAACAGATGAAAAATGCCCTGGAGACCGAAGTAATCCAGGATCTTTTGCTGGCTCCGCTGGAAGCAAATGCATTGAAGCGGCGTGTGAAGATCTGGATGCAAAATTGCAAGCTGCGATAAACTTTGTTATAATTGACTGGAGCATATCTTAGAATGTGCTTCAGTCTTTTGGTATCTTTGCAATAGAAACAGAGGATGTAATATTATGGATTTGTTTGAATACATGAGAAGCACCAATATGGAAAAGGAAGCTCCACTGGCGGCCAGAATGCGTCCCAGAACCTTGGATGAGGTCGTGGGGCAGGAGCATATTATCGGCAAGGACAAGCTTCTGTATCGTGCCATCAAGGCGGACAAGATCAGCTCCATCATTTTCTATGGACCGCCCGGTACCGGCAAAACGACGCTGGCGAAAGTCATTGCCAATACTACCAGTGCTGAATTTCAACAGATTAATGCCACAGTGGCGGGCAAAAAGGATATGGAAGAAGTGGTGGCAAAGGCGAAGGAACTGCAGGGAATGTACAGGAAGCGTACAATTCTGTTCATTGACGAGATCCACCGTTTTAATAAAGGACAACAGGATTATCTGCTCCCGTATGTGGAGGACGGTACGATCATTCTCATAGGAGCTACTACAGAGAATCCCTATTTTGAAGTCAACGGCGCTCTGATCTCCCGCTCGGTGATCTTTGAATTGAAGCCGATTCCGAGGGAAGCCATCAAAGAGCTTTTGAAAAAAGCAGTCTACGATACAGACCGGGGAATGGGAGCCTACAACGGCACCATAGACGAGGATGCACTGGATTTTCTGGCAGATATCTCCGGCGGCGATGCCAGACATGCACTGAATGCTATTGAACTGGGCATCATGACCACAGAACCGGGACCGGATGGCAAGATCCATATTACGCTCGACGTGGCACAGCAGTGTATCCAGAAGAGAGCGGCGAGATACGATAAAAACGGTGACAACCACTACGATACGATTTCTGCATTTATCAAGAGTATGCGGGGGTCAGATCCGGATGCGGCAGTATATTATCTGGCAAGGATGTTAAATGCTGGCGAAAGCGTTACTTTTATTGCAAGACGTATTATGATCTGTGCATCGGAGGATGTGGGCAATGCGGATCCCCAGGCACTGGTGATGGCAGTGAATGCTTCTCTGGCGGTGGAGCGGGTAGGCATGCCTGAGGCGCAGATCATTCTGGCGCAGGCAGTGACTTATATTGCTACAGCACCCAAGAGCAATCGTAGCTGCGAAGCGGTATTTCAGGCGATGCAGGAAGTACAGGCCACAGGAGATCTGCCGATCCCCGCACACTTGCAGGATGCACATTATAAAGGAGCAGCAAAATTGGGACACGGAACAGGATATAAATATGCACATGATTACCCGAATGACTATGTGGAACAGCAGTATCTGCCCTATGAATTAAGTGGCAGGGAGTTCTATCAGCCCTCGGGTAACGGTTATGAGGTGAAGATCAGAGAGCATATGGCGAGAATCAAAAAAGAAGCCGCAGAGGCTTCTTCTAAAAACAAAGAATCATAAAATCAGGTACCTGATTGCGGGATTAGAACAACTCCGTAATCAGGTATTTGTATATTTCCTGATTTTTTTTCTGCCAGTTGTCGCAGATAGCAGCCGCAGTTTCTTCCACGGGAACGGATAAGGTGATGTCCACCAGATTGATACCGCGGTCTTTTGCTACCAGATGAGCCTCGTATTCACCGGAGGTGGATTTATAATAATCCCCCAGCACAGAGACTTCGTTGCGCAGGGTGAACTCGTTTTCCTGAAAATAGCTGTCAATTTCCTGCTTGATGGTATCACCGATGCGGTTCTCGAAGAAATTCAGAGTTTCCTTGCCCTCGGCAGTGATGGACAGGTGGGTCCGGTTGCGGATCGACTGGGTGGCGATCATTCCGGCATCCGTCAGTTCATTGATGACCTGCTGCAGGGTCAGGAAGTTCGTGTATTCCTTTCCAAGGATAAAATCGCTGACCTGTGCGGCCGTGAGAGGGAAAGTCACACGGTTCAGCATGTAGAGAACGATAAGTTTATATAAAGTAAGCGGATCTTGTAACATAATGGGATAACAGCCTTTCTAATGTTTATCTTTATTTATTGCTTCATAAAGGTCACCCTGACGGATGCCCTGCTCTTTCATACGGTGGTGCAGTGAGTTCAGTACCTTTCGTTTGTCCAGACTCCATTTCGGAGCAATCAGCAGATCTTTTGGCCCATCACCGGTGACCCGGTGGATCACGATGTCCGGAGACAGGTGGGCGAGGCAGGAGACCAACAGATCCAGATAATGTTCCGGAGTCAGTGCCTCAAATATTCCCTTTTCATAATCCTTTGCCAGATCGGTATTTTTTAAAATATGCAGTAACTGGAGCTTGATGCCAAAGGGAGCAATATGGTTTAAGTATTTCATGGTTTCCAGTACCTGTCGGTCGGTCTCTCCGGGGAGTCCCAGAATCGTATGGACGATAAAAGGGATTTTGAGTGTCTTCAGCTTGGTACAGGCTTTCTCAAAGCAGGACAGGGGATAGCCTCTGCGGATATAGTGGGCAGTCTCTTCGTGGATTGTCTGTAATCCCAGTTCGATCCAGAGGAATTTGTCCGGATATTCGCCTTTTAATTTTGCAAGCAGAGCCAGTACTTCCGGCCCCAGACAATCCGGCCTGGTGGCAATGGAGATGCCGCAGACTTTGGGATGGCTCAGGGCAGAACGATACACCTCTTCCAGATAGGGGAGAGGTGCATAAGTGTTGGTGTATGCCTGAAAATAGGCGATCAGGTCATGACCGGTCACTTTATCACCGAATTTTGCCATGCCTTCCGCAATCTGTTCCTCCATAGTCTTCCCGGCAATGTCCACAGCAAAGTCACCGCTGCCGCCGGAGCTACAGAAGATACAGCCCCGAGTGTCCAGAGTTCCGTCCCGATTGGGACAGGACATCCGGGCATTCAGGGCTATTTTATAGCATTTATGGTGAAACATATTTTTGCAATAGGAATCCAGAGAGTAGTAGGGCTTGCCGTGCCAGTCTCTCACAATGCTGTCCGAACACATTAGCGGATGTGGCTCTTTACAGCGTTTGCTACAACTTCGGCTACCTGGGGATCAAATGCTTCCGGCATGATATTGTCATCGGAGAGCTTGTCTGCGGGTACCAGACCGGCAATGGCTTCGGCAGCGGCCAGTTTCATCTCTTCGGTGATCTGGGTAGCACGACCTTCCAGAGCACCCTTGAAGATACCGGGGAAAGCGACCACATTGTTCACCTGATTGGGAAAATCACTGCGTCCGGTTCCTACGACACGGGCACCGGCAGCCTTGGCTACATCCGGCATGATCTCGGGAATGGGATTCGCCATGGCAAACAGGATGGAATCGCGGTTCATGGAAGCTACCATCTTGGGAGTGACAATGTTCGGAGCGGAAACACCGATGAAGATATCGGCACCTTTCAGAGCATCGGCCAGAGAGCCGGTCTCGTTGTTTAAGTTAGTCACTTCGGTCATCTTTTTCTGCATCCAGTTCAGGCCTTCGGTATCTCTGGAGACAATACCTACCTTGTCACACATGATGATATTGGGGAAACCGTAGGTCAGAAGCAGTTTGGTGATAGCCACCCCGGCGCTTCCGGCACCGTTTACCACTACGCGGCAGTCTTCCTTTTTCTTACCGACTACCTTCAGGGCGTTGATGACACCGGCCAGAACGACGATGGCAGTACCGTGCTGGTCATCATGGAATACGGGGATGTCCAGAATCTCCTTCAGACGTTCCTCAATTTCGAAACAACGGGGAGCACTGATGTCTTCCAGATTGATTCCGCCGAAGCCGGGAGCCAGATAGGTCACAGCCTTGATGATCTCTTCGGTATCCTGGGTGTCCAGACAGATGGGGACAGCATTTACATTACCGAATTCTTTGAAGAGGACTGCCTTGCCTTCCATAACGGGCATGGCTGCGTAGGGACCGATGTTGCCAAGACCAAGAACCGCGCTTCCGTCGGAGACAACGGCTACGGTGTTGGCCTTCATGGTGTATTTGTAAGCAGCTTCCTTGTCCTGGGCGATTACTTTGCAGGGCTCCGCAACACCGGGAGTATAAGCAATAGCCAGATCCTCACGGGTCTTGACGGGAGTCTTGGACACGGTCTCCAGTTTACCGTTCCATTTTTCATGCATCAGTAACGCTTTTTCATTGGTTGTCATGACAATACCTCTCTTATTTTTTGTTTGGTCATTACTTCATATAATCATGGATGATTTGCCGGATACGAAATCCGGACGCTATTCATAATGATATAATAGAATCGATATCTTCGCAAGGATTTAGCACCACTTTTACAAAAAATAAAATTTTTATTTTGGGACTTCCTATTTGGAAAGAAATGTATTATAATGGCTTCAGATGCAGTTTTAATATCTTTTTATTCAACTGACATGTCGAATGTAAATCGGATGTAATTCCCCTTAGTTAACAGTTTTATAGTAAATCTTATTTCCATAGGAGGGTATATGAGAGAAAAATATGAATCACTTGCATTAGTTCAGTTAAAGGAGCTGGCAAAAGTACGTGGCCTGAAGGGAACTTCCACAATGAAAAAGGCAGATCTGGTAGAAGCTATGCTTGCAGAAGATGAGCGCCTGAAAAAAGAGGAAGAAGCTAAGGCAGCGGAAGAGAAACAGGAGGCTGCTAAGAGCGAAGAGGCAGAGAAGCCGGAGAGAACAGAACGCCCTGTCAGACAGGAGAGGAATTACAGACAGGACAGATATGATAGACAGGATAGAAATGACAGAAACTATCGGACAGACCGTACCGAGCGTACGGATCGTGCAGAACGCACTGACCGTTCCGAAACCGGTACAGAGATGGTCGGCGTAAGAAGTGAAGCTTACACCAGAGAGCGTACCTTCAATCCGAATAACGTGGCATACGATGAGAGCCAGTATCCCAAGGAACTGGACAGCGGTATCGAAGCCAGCGGTATCTTAGAGGTTATGCCGGATGGTTACGGATTTATCCGTTGCGAGAATTATATGCCCGGTGAGAACGATGTGTATGTGGCTCCCAGCCAGATCCGCCGTTTCGGACTGAAGACCGGTGATATCCTGAAGGGCAACAAGAGAATCAAGACCCAGCAGGAGAAGTTCAGTGCACTGCTGTTCGTCAAGAGCATCAACGGTTATACAGTGGAAGAGTCAGCCAAGAGAATGGCATTCGAGGATATGACGCCGATCTTCCCGGATGAGCGAATCAAGATGGAGACTCCCGGCTGCAGCGTGGCTATGAGAGTCATGGATCTGGTAAGCCCTGTCGGTAAGGGACAGCGTGGTATGATCGTATCCCCGCCCAAGGCTGGTAAGACCACACTGTTGAAGGAAGTGGCAAAGTCTATTTTGAACGGTAACCCCAAGATGCACATGCTGATCCTGCTGATCGATGAGCGTCCCGAGGAAGTTACCGATATTAAGGAAGCAATCCACGGAGACAATGTGGAAGTGATCTATTCCACCTTCGATGAGCTTCCCGAGCACCACAAGAGAGTATCAGAGATGGTGATCGAGCGTGCAAAGCGTCTCGTAGAACATAAGAAGGATGTCGTGATCCTGCTTGACAGTATCACCCGTCTGACCAGAGCGTACAACCTGGTGGTTCCCCCCAGCGGACGTACTCTGTCCGGTGGTCTCGATCCCGCCGCACTCCACATGCCCAAGAGATTCTTCGGTGCAGCCCGTAATATGCGTGAGGGAGGAAGCCTGACCATTCTGGCCACCGCACTGGTAGAGACCGGAAGCAAGATGGATGATGTGGTATACGAGGAATTCAAGGGAACCGGTAATATGGAAATGGTTCTGGACAGAAAGCTGTCCGAGAAACGTATTTTCCCGGCTATCGATCTGGCAAAATCCGGCACCAGAAGAGAGGATCTGTTGCTGACACCGGAAGAACTGGAAGCCATCAATATCATGCGTAAGGCCCTGAATGGCTTAAAGCCCGACGAAGCTACCGACCGCATCCTTGATATGTTCTCCCATACCCGCAATAATGTGGAATTTGTGAATATGGTGAAGAAGAACCGGTTTATCTAGGGAGTGGCAGAAAAAGGCAGAAACTATTTAGAAATATGCTGAGAATATGTTAAAATAGGTCTTGCGCTGTGTAAACTCTTATGGTACAATAATACCGCTGTTTGTGGTTCCATAAGCAGTGAGGATGAGAACAAGAACTTATACACGACATTTTTATAGAGAGGTGAAAGAAATGAAAGAAGGAATCCATCCCGCTTACTACCAGGCAACTGTAACCTGCAACTGTGGTAACACATTTGTAACCGGCTCCACCAAGCCCGAGCTTCACGTAGAAGTTTGCTCCAAGTGTCATTCATTCTACACTGGCCAGCAGAAGTCTGCAAGAACCGATGGCCGTATTGATAAGTTCAATAAGAAATACGGTGTTAAATAAGATTGCAAGCGAAAGGTTGAGGTATTCTTATCTCAACCTTTTCTTGTCGTATAGGAAACTATGTTCCTATTTAATACTGCATTTATAAGGATGAGGTTTTATGGCTAGAAGAAAGAGTCGTTATTCCGGTATCGGCGGACAGGCCGTGCTGGAAGGCGTTATGATGAAAAATAAAGAGAAGTATGCGGTAGCGGTCCGCAAGCCGGACGGCGAGATTGAAGTGGAAGTGGAGACCTATCAGGGTCTGGCTCACGGAAGTAAGTTCAAGGAGCTTCCCTTTATCCGTGGTATCTTTAATTTCCTGGATTCCCTGATCCTGGGAACCAGAGCATTGAATTATTCCGCTTCCTTCTATGAAGAAGAGGAAGGCAAAGAAACGAAATTCGATAAGGCAATGGACAAGATGAGCGGTGGCAACGGAGAAAAGCTGCTGTCTGGTATTGTGACGGTGATCTCCATTATGTTGGCAGTAGGCATCTTTATCGTATTGCCGTATTTCATTTCCTCTCTGTTTGACAGCTTTATCCGCAACCGCTCCCTGATGGCGATTATTGAGGGTGTGATCCGTATTGCTCTGTTTTTGCTGTATGTATGGGGCATCAGCGCCATGAAGGATATCCGCAGGCTGTACCAGTATCATGGGGCGGAGCACAAATGCATTAACTGTATCGAGAAGGGCAGACCCCTTACGGTGCACAATGTGATGCGCAGCTCCAGACTGCACAAACGTTGCGGCACCAGCTTCATTTTCTTTGTTATGCTGGTAAGTATTGTGCTGTTCTTCTTTATCCAGGTGGATAATGTGGCGGAGAAAGTGATCCTTCGTATTCTGTTGATGCCGGTTGTGGCCGGAATTTCCTACGAGATCATCCGTCTGGCCGGACGCACGGATAATGTGTTTATTAAGATCCTGTCTGCTCCCGGTATGTGGATCCAGCGTATGACCACCAGGGAGCCCGATGAGAGCATGGCAGAGGTAGCCATCGCTTCCGTAGAAGCTGTGTTCGACTGGAAGAAATATTTACAGGATACCTTCGGTTACGAAGTGGATGAGAGCTGGATGAAGGACGATGCATCCGCAGAACCAGAGGATTAAGATGACCTATCGGGAATGCTATGAAAAGGGCTGTCTGGCTTTGCAGACAGCGGGAATCGAAGAAGCCACACTGGATGCGAGACTTCTGCTGGAAGCGGTATGCGGTACGAATCGTAATGATCTGCTGGTGCACGGGGAACAGTTGGTGACACCGGAAGCGGAAGAGAAATATCTTGGCTGGATCGGACAGCGGGCGGAGCACATTCCGCTGCAACAGCTGACCGGGGAGCAGGACTTTATGGGACTGACCTTTGCCGTCAATGAGCACGTACTGATCCCGAGACAGGATACGGAGATTCTGGTGGAGGAAGTATTGAAGCAACTCCATGACGGAATGCGGGTGCTTGACATGTGTACGGGATCCGGATGTATTCTGTTAAGCCTTCTGCATTACAGCAATGCCTGTGAAGGAATGGGTGTGGATTTGTCTGCAGATGCGCTGGAAGTGGCAGAGCAAAATGCGGAGACGCTTTTGGATGCGGCGAACGCAGATCGGGTTCATTTTTTACAGAGTGACCTGTTTGACAAGGTGGAGGGAAAATTCGAGATCATTGTGTCGAATCCGCCTTATATCGCCAGTGCGGAAGTGGAGAAGCTGATGCCGGAGGTACGGGATCATGAACCCAGGATGGCACTGGACGGTACGGAGGATGGTTTACATTTTTACCGCCGTATCATCGAAGAAGCAGGAAAACATCTGGTGAGCAGTGGAATGCTCTTTTTTGAGATCGGATATGACCAGGGACAGGCTGTATCGGAACTGATGCGCACCGAAGGGTACCGCGAGGTACAAGTGGTGCAGGATTATGCCGGTCTGGACCGGGTAGTTTTTGGAACGTATGTAACAGTTCAGCCCGCACCATTCGCAAAGTCGCGCTGACACGCTTTCCGTCACTTCGTGACTACCTTTGCTCATAAACCTGGCGCTTAGTTCATGAACATATTCGTTCACAAAATCATGCAAGCATGATTTTTGCTCTCCAATATGTTCATGGCTGAACTGTTACAACTTATATTGAGAGGAATTAGTTATGTTTGACAAGTTAGAAGATTTATTGATTCGTTTTGAAGAGATCATGGGCGAACTGCATGAACCCACGGTCACGAATAACCAGGAACGTTTCCGCAAGCTGATGAAGGAGCAGAGTGATCTGACACCTATCGTGGATGCGTATACAGAGTACAAAAAGTGCAAGCAGGATATTGAAGATTCTCTTTCCATGCTGGAAGAGGAAAAAGACGAAGAAATGCGCGAGATGATCAAGGAGACGTTAAACGACAGCAAGAAGCGCGTGGAAGAGCTGGAGCAGGAACTGAAGATCCTGTTACTGCCCAAGGATCCTAATGATGACAAGAATGTAATCGTGGAGATCCGTGCCGGTGCCGGCGGCGATGAGGCTGCACTGTTTGCAGCGGAGATCTATCGTATGTATGTGCATTATGCCGAGAAGCAGCGTTGGAAGGTAGAGCTGATCAACGTGGATGAGATTGGTATCGGCGGTATGAAGGAAGTACAGTTTACCATCAGCGGACAGGGTGCTTACTCCAAGATGAAGTATGAGAGTGGCGTACATCGCGTACAGCGTGTGCCGGAGACCGAGAGCGGCGGACGTATCCATACCTCCACCATCAGTGTGGCGGTTATGCCGGAAGTGGATGACGACATTGATATCGTCATCGAGGACAAAGATATCCGTATCGATGTCATGAGAGCATCCGGTAACGGTGGTCAGTGTGTCAACACCACCGACTCCGCAGTACGTCTGACCCACTATCCTTCCGGAATCGTGGTATACAGTCAGACTGAGAAGTCTCAGATCCAGAACAAGGCTAAGGCATTCGCACTGTTAAAGTCCAAGCTGTATGACATCGAGCAGCAGCAGAGACACGATGCGGAAGCAGAGATGCGCCGCAGTCAGATCGGTACCGGAGACCGTTCTGAGAAGATCCGTACCTACAACTTCCCGCAGGGTCGTGTCACCGACCATCGTATCGGTCTGACCCTGTATAAGTTAGACAAGATCATGAACGGAGATATCGAAGAGATTATCGACGCCTGCATCGCAGCCGACCAGGCAGCCAAGCTGGCTAAGATGAATGAAGAATAATATTGTAAAAGAAACGGTCTTTGGCATAAGTCAAAAGACCGTTTTTATATATACTTTTAATGAATAAAAGTAATTTGAAAAGGAACATAGTTATGGCATAATTATACTATAATGGAGAGGGGAAACGATGGGAAAGTATACAGCATGGAAAATTAGAACTGCAATATGCGATGATACAGTAGAAGACGCGGCGTTCATAGAAAAACATATAAAAGATTATTTCATGAAAAAAAGCATTCCTTATGAATGTAATGTATATCAGAGCAGTAAGGCATTGTGGTATGAAATTGAGGATGGTCAAGCATTTGATCTGTTGTTTTTGGATATCGAAATGCAGGAATTAAATGGCTTTGAACTGGCAGCTAAAATTCAGGAAACAGCACCGGATATTCTGATCATCTTTGTGTCAGCTTACGAGAGTTATGTGTATAAATCATTTGAATTCCGACCATTTCGTTTTATTCCGAAGCAACAAATGGAAAGCATGATCACACAGGCACTGGAGGCAGCATTCAGGGAAATTGTATCACGGATTTCAGAGGTTTATATTGCAGAAAACCAACAGGGCATAGAAAAAATACCATTTAGAAAAATTGTATATATTTGGAGAGAAGGCAAGTATTTATATATTGAAAAGACAGATGCTACCAGGTGTAAGGTAAGAAGTTCCTTAAAAAAGATATCGGAGAAATTACCGGAAGATGAATTCGTATGGGTGGATCGGGGATATTTGTGTAATTTATATCATGTGAAACAGATCAAAGATAACCAGATGGTTTTATCTACGGGGCAGCAATTGTACATAGGAGAACGACGGCTGGCACAATTAAAACATCGAATAATGGAATATTGGCAGGCAGGTACGATGAATGGAGAGTAGAATGCAGATGATTAAAATTCTGTGGAGCATACACAATTCGGCATGGCTTTTGATATGGATGGATATGCTTTTTGATCGGAGAAAATACATAGATTCAGATAAAAAATTTATATTAACAATATTTTTATCGGGAATGCTATGGTATGGTCTGCAAAAGTATTTGTCGTGGATTCCGTTACTATTACTTCTTACTATTTTAGGATACCTGTTATGGAATGGCTCTGTGGAAAAAGTGGCATCCCTTGTAGTCAGTTATGTTTTTATCTGGACTGTTTTACTGGGACTGGTGGAACATTTCTTGACAAATGCGGAATTTTGCGCACAGGCAGGATGGCTGATTTTAAATAGTATATTGATATCTGCTATAAGACATAAAGGAATAGGAAAAACTTTTACAGCGTTGAATCTGTTGAAAACATTTGGCATTGCTTTCTTCAGTACAGCATTTCTGTGTGATTTTTTCATGGATATGATTTATGGAAATGCAATTCAGAATTACGTTTTCCTGTCCTGCCTGGTGAGTCTGCTTCTTATGGTATGCTTTTGCTTCCGCCAATCGCAACTGAAGATGCAAATTTCTGTATTAGATACACAATATGATCTGATTGAGAGCCAGTATGTCAGAGCACAGAATTTTTATGCAGAAAATGCTAAATTGTACCATGATATCAAACATCATCTACGAGCGTTGGAGAGACTTCTGCAAAATGGTGATCAGAGAGAGGCTTTAGCATATATAGAGAGCGTGCAGGAACCGCTGCAGTGTAAAATGATTCCGGTACATACAGGCGTAGATATTGTAGATACCGTAATTTATGAAGCAAAAGAGAAAGCAGAACAGCGTAATATCCTTTTACAGGTTGAAACCCCAATTCTTCCGTCAGAACTAAAAATTGAAGATAGAGAACTTTGTGTATTATGTGCCAATTTATTGGATAATGCATTGAAAGCTGCAAAAGAGCAAATCAAATTAAATATTGCGATAGCAGCGGGGTTCCTTGTAATTGAAATGGAGAATGACTATAAGGAAAAACCATTGGTTAAAAATAATCATTTTGTGTCTGAGACAGAGCAAGGTTCGTTAGCACATGGCTGGGGAATGAAGATTATTGAACAAATCGTGGAAAAATATCATGGAGAATTGACAATCAGGGTTGATGTTCAGGTAAGTATTAAAATGTTGTTGGATGTGCTATAATTGGTGGTCAGATTTCTGCTTTTTGTGGACAAATTATGATAACAATAAAAAAATAAGTTATTATTAAAAAGAACGAAAGAGTAACAAAAGTCTACAAAATTGGAAGGAGAATCCTATGATGAAAATCAAGGAAGCTGTTAAATGTGTGCCTGTGATCTTAGGATATTTTTTGTTAACTGAGTTTGGTAAAATGATAGAGTTTTGGATTTTCATGGCACATCAAACGGAAAGTGATTTATATGAGCAACAATGGAGTTGGATTACCATGCCGGAAAGCTGGTTCTTTCAGATTCCGGGAAAAACAGGACTGTTGTTTACTGCATTGACAGCAGTTGTGTTATGTATGTTAGCTCATGGAAAAGACTTCCGTGTCGGACAGTTGAAAAAGATTCAGGAAACACTACAAAGAAATTGGAGAAAAATATTACTTCAGGCAATACTGATCTTGGGTGTAGTATTGGGGATGTCGTATACCAGATTTTTGGATCGCATTGCCTCTGTTATATCCATGAAAGATATTTATTTCTATATCAGCGGAACCGGTGCACTTGCCGGAACACAGATACTTGAAAATATAGCTGAAAGGTTTTCTACGATTGTTACATTTCATGAACCCGATTTGTGGACAATTCCGATTTCTTTTTTAGCATTTGAACTCTTAAGAGTTTGCTTTGATTCTAAAATGACACTAACATAAGAGATAGATTTTTTACGCTTTCAGAAAGTGCGAAAGGTAGAAACGGGAATTATCATAAGTTATACAGCTGAGTTGGTTCAGTTGAATGAGGAATAAGAGAAGAAAATGATGAAGGGCGGACTTTGGCGGTGCCAAGGTTCGCCTTTTATGATATAATGAGCCTCAAGGAAAAACAAGTGGCTGCAAGCAGACATTTGTTTTTCTGGGCTCATTAGCGAACGAATATCCTGCGAAGCAGGATGTAGAGTGCGATAGCACGAATTCGTGAGCTTATGATACAATAAAGAGAAGCAGCAAATATGAACAAAGGAACAGTAGAAGGAGAAAAAATCAAATGACCATAGCAGAAGCAATACGTGAATATGTCAATGAAACCGAAGGTCTGGAGTTCTATGAGCAGGAGCCGGAAAAGGGTCTGGGGATCCTGGTAAAGGGAGATAATTCCTATATGGAGACGATCATGAACCTGACCAAATATTTCGACGATCACAATGTGGATGATGTGAACCTGGAACTGGAGGGCATGTATGTGGAATGCCAGGGGGATGATGTTATTGTATTTTTCCCTAATATTGAAGCCTGACGTATTGATCCTGGATGGTTACAGACTGAAATAGAAAACGGAGAGTTAAACAGTGAAAAAACATATTTTGTGCATCGGAGATTCCAATACCCACGGGCTTTGCACCGATCCGTCGGAGAGTGCCGACCACGGCAGCAGATATAATGAAGAGGAACGCTGGACCTGCCTGTTACAGAAGGCATTGGGAGCGGAGTACCTGGTCATTGAGGAAGGCTTAAGCGGCAGAACCTGTGTGTATGATGATCCGGACATGGATTCCGTGAATCTGCTGCCGGTATTGCATGCCCTGTTGAACAGCCACGAGCCGTTAGACCTGCTGATCCTGATGTTAGGTACCAATGATTCCAAGGTGAAATTCAATACGGATGCGCGGAAGATTGCAAAGGGCATGCAGATCCTCTTGGAAGAGGCGAAATCGGTTCACTGCTGGGGAAAGAATGGACCGAAGATCCTGATCGTGGCACCGGTTCCCATCGAAGAGGGTGTGATTTATCCTGATTTTAATGAAAAAAGCGTGGAGACAACGAGAGCACTGGCAAGAGAATATGCTTTTCTGGCAGTGGCTGAGCGGGCGGATTTCTTAGATGCGGGAGGCTGTGAACTGACGAAGGCGGATCATGTGCACCTGACAGCGAAGGGCCACAGACAGCTGGCAGAGCGGATGGAGACCGCCGTGAGGGACATTCTGGGGAAAACGGTACCGGAGGCAGTGGAAGAGAGGAAAGATGGCGACGGGATGGAGGAGATCGTAACGGCAAAAGAGGCAGATCTGCCCAGAATCCTGGAGATCTATGACATCGCCAAGGCTTACATGCGTGCAAACGGGAATCCGAACCAGTGGAACGGCGCTTATCCGGATCCGGAGACACTGCGGACAGATATGGAGAAACAGCGGCTGTATGTGTATAAAAAGGACGGACGCATCCACGGGGTATTCATGCTTCTGCTGGAGGAGGAACCGACCTATGCTTATATCGAGGACGGCAGCTGGAGGGAGGAGACACCTTACGGCACAATCCATCGCCTGGCAGGAGACGGAGAAGTGAAGGGACTGTTTGCAAAATGTGTTGCCTTCTGTGAGAAGAAAGTACCTTACCTGCGTGCGGATACCCATTTTGACAATCACACCATGCAGCACTTATTAGAGAAGAACGGCTTCGAACGCAGAGGCATTATTTACCTGAAAAATGGGGATCCTCGCATCGCTTATCAGAAATAATGCACAATACCGAACCGATTTTCTATGAGCAATATTCACGAAAATAATCAGAAACGCCGAAAGAGACTGACATTTCGGCGTTTCTTTTGGTACAATAAGGGTATACTATTGGTAGTAAACGGAAATTGTGTTTTCAATTTTCTGCAATGGGCAGAGGAAAGGAAGGTCAAGGTGTTTCAGAAGGGCGAACGTGTAGTATGTGGCAGTAAGGGCGTTTGCGTGGTGGAAGAGATCACGACATTGGATATTGCAGGAGTGGACAAGAAGAGAGAGTATTATATTTTAAAACCTCTGTATCTGTCTTCCAGTACGGTATATATTCCGGTGGATACGGCAGAAGGTTCCATGCGGAAAGTGCTTGCACATGAGGAGGCGGAGAGTCTGATCCGACAGATTCCGGAGATCCCGCTGATCACCATTGCCAATGACAAACTGCTGGAGCAGGAATATAAGAATTGTCTGAAGGCCTGCAACTGCCAGGAGCTGATCCGGATTATCAAGACCATCTACCTGCGCAAGCGGGCCAGAGAAGAGGCGGGACGCAAGGAGACGGCGGTGGATGCCAGATATTTTCGAATCGCAGAGGACCAGTTGTACGGAGAACTGGCGGTGGCACTGGATATGTCCAGAGAAAATGTGGAAAGCTATATAAATACCTCTTTACAATCCGTGTGAAAAGGTCTATTATATCAACATAAGTCCTAAAGCAACAGAAATTTATGATTATTTAAGATCAGAAAACGTTGAAGAGAAGAGTAGGAAGCAGTGAAGGCACCAGAGAGAACCGCCCTGTCGGAGACAGGCGCTGTGAGCGGTTTTGCCGGATGCGGACGAAGACCGTCTCGGAGTGGCTTTAATACAGTCCGGCAGCTCCCGTTACGAGCAAATGAGTGGCAGTTATCTTTAGATAATTGCAATCAGGGTGGAACCGCGTGTGATACGTCCCTTGCAGATCGTTGCAAGGGACTTTTATTTTGCGACTATTCAGAGTAGCATCGCAGATGCGATTTTGCGAATGAAGGTGCTGAATAGTTTAGAAAACAACAAAAAGGAGAACAAAAATGGTTAATTTTAAGGAAGACGAAAGACTGACAACTCTGAATCATTCCTGTGCCCATGTTATGGCACAGGCTGTCAAGCATCTGTACCCTCATGCAAAATTCTGGGTAGGACCTGTGGTAAAGGAAGGATTCTATTATGATATCGATCTCGGCAACGATGTGGTCAATGATGAAGTGATCGCTGCCATCGAAAAAGAGATGAAGAAGATCTGTAAGGAAGGCAAGAAGATCTACAGAAGAGAAGTTTCCAAGGCAGAAGCCATGGAAATGTTCAAGGATGATATGTACAAGCTGGACCTGATCAGCAATCTGGAAGACGGCAACATCACTGTATACGATCAGGGTGATTTCACCGATCTGTGCCGTGGACCTCACGTAGACAACACCAAGCTGTGCAAGAACTTCAAACTGGTAAAACACTCCGGAGTATATTGGAAGGGCGATGCCAACAACCACGTAATGCAGCGTATCTATGGTGTCTGCTTCCCTACCGCAGAGGAACTGGAAGCACATCTGAAAGAGCTGGAAGAGGCCAAAGAGCGTGACCACAGAAAGATCGGCAAGGAAATGGAACTGTTCATGACTGATGATCTGGTAGGCCGCGGACTTCCCATGTTCCTTCCCAAGGGTTACACCGTATGGCAGGAACTGGAGAATTATATCAAGGATAAAGAGAGAAGACTGGGCTATCTGCATGTTATGACCCCCTGTGTCGGTACTGTGAATCTGTACAAGACTTCCGGTCACTGGGATCACTACAAGGAGAACATGTTCCCTCCCATGGAAGTGGAAGGAGAGTCCTTCGTACTGCGTCCCATGAACTGCCCTCACCACATGATGATCTACGCTAACACACAGCACTCCTACAAGGATCTGCCTATCCGTATCGGTGAGATCGCCCATGACTTCCGTTTTGAAGCCAGCGGAACCCTGAAGGGTATCGAAAGAGGCAGACATTTCTGCCAGAATGATGCCCATCTGTTCGTAACACCGGAGCAGATCGAGTCCGAGTTCTCCAAGGTAGTAGACCTGATCTTCAATACCTACAAGGATTTCGGTATTACCGATTACAGATGTGTCCTGTCTCTGAGAGATCCGGAGGACAAGGTAAAATATCACGATGATGATGAGATGTGGAACAATGCGGAGAATGCTCTGCGTAAGGTTCTGAATGATCTGGGCATCGAGTACACCGAGGAGATCGGTGAAGCTGCATTCTACGGACCGAAGCTGGATGTAAACGTAAAGCCCGCTGTAGGTAATGAGTACACCCTGTCTACCTGTCAGCTGGATTTCTGCCTGCCTGCAAAATTCAACCTGACCTATGTGGACAAGGACGGTCAGAAGAAGACTCCCGTGGTTCTGCACAGAGCAATCCTGGGATCTCTGGACAGATTCATGGCTTATATCCTTGAGGAGACCAAGGGCAACCTGCCTCTGTGGCTGGCTCCCGTACAGGCTATGATCCTGCCGGTCAAGAACGATGACGAAGAGCTGAATGCTTATGCCCATGATCTGTACGGTTATCTGCTGGACAATAACATCAGAGCGGACATCGATGAGAGAGCAGAGAAGCTGGGTTATCGTGTAAGAGAAGCACAGGTGAAGAAGATCCCTTACCTGATCATCTTAGGAAAACAGGAAGCACAGGACGGCACCGTAAGCTATCGTCTGCACGGACAGCAGAACACCACTACGGTATCCAGAGACGAATTCCTGGCTATGTTAAAGGATGAGATCGCAACCAAGAAGCTGAGCAAGTAATTTGGCAGTCAGATAAAAGAAAAACATGAAAAAGCGTCACTTCCCATAGAAATGGGGGTGGCGCTTTATTTATTTCTTATGGGCAACGAGATGAGCCAGTGGCATCTCGAATTTTATAAAAAACCCAGTAAAAGGAATAAGAATTTCAAATCTGCACAGACTATCCATGACGCGTGGCGGGACTGCATCGGCTCTTTTGCCGCGTGTCCTCTTTTAAAATTTTAAAAATCAGAAAAAAGAAGACGAAGAGCCGCAGGACGGCGGCAGAAGGCGAGGGAGACATGGCAGATTTAAAATGTGTTGTGGAAAATTGTTCCTATAATAAGGACTGTCTGTGCAGCAAGGGAGACATCATGGTGGGAGGTAAGCATGCCTGTGATTGTGACGGCACCTGCTGCGAGAGCTTTGCGCAGAAGAGAGAGGGAAGAGAGTCTTTCAGTAATTCTCTGTCTCATCCAAGCCATACCATCAGTATCGACTGTGAGGCGGTAAAATGTATTTATAACAGCAATTACAAGTGTGTGGCGGAGCATGTGGACATCAAGGGCTGCGGAGCCAGCGACTGTAGAGAGACCGCCTGTGCTACTTTTTCGGAAAAGTAAATCAGTATTCCGGCTTGACAAATGTTCCGAAACTGCGGATAATAGAGCAAGTGATCGGATTCGGCGGGAGACCGCCGGTACATAGAATACAGTAATTTGAAAAAATATAATATTATTGTAAAAACGGGGTTGACATTGGGAAAACTCCGTGGTATTCTATTTAAGCGTGTGAAGAACACGATACAACAAGCAGAGTATCCACTCTCACCTTACGGCGCAGGCTGGTAAGCGTTCAGATTTTTCATAGACAGAGAACTCGTTTGGAATTTGTTTGAATGAGGCAGTCCGTGAAGGGAACAGGTGGATAGTTATGCTATCTGCTTTTTTATTGCTTAATATATTTTCTTATGGAGGTACACAACCATTAGCGATTTAATGATTAATGAACAGATCAGAGACAAAGAAGTACGACTGATTGGAGAAGACGGAGAACAGCTCGGAATCGTTTCTTCCAGAGATGCCCTGAAGATGGCAGAGGAAGCCGGACTCGACCTGGTGAAGATTGCTCCTACGGCAAAGCCTCCTGTTTGTAAGATCGTGGATTACGGTAAGTACAAATACGAGCAGGTGAGAAAAGAGAAGGAAGCAAAGAAGAAGCAGAAGGTCATCGATATCAAGGAGATCAGACTTTCCCCCAATATCGACACCAACGATCTGAATACCAAGATCGGTGCAGCCAGAAAGTTCCTGACCAAGGGAGACAGAGTGAAGATCACCCTGAGATTCCGCGGCAGAGAGATGGCACACATGAACAACAGCAAGCATATCTTGGATGATATTGCACAGAGCCTGTCCGATATTGCGGTAGTGGAAAAAGCTCCCAAGGTAGAAGGCAGAAGCATGACTATGTTTTTAACTGAGAAGCGTTAATTCGTACAGTTAAAAAGTGTCGGATTCCGACATGATAGATTAAGTAAAGTTTAGGAGGAACTCGTTATGCCCAAAATGAAGACAAGCAGAGCAGCAGCTAAGCGCTTTAAAGCAACAGGAACCGGTAAGTTAAAGAGATCTAAAGCTTACAAGAGCCATATCTTAACCAAGAAGTCTACCAAGAGAAAACGTAATCTGAGAAAGCCTGCAATTACGGATGCAACTAATGTTAAGAATATGAAGAAGATTTTACCTTATTTATAATTCAGGCGAGGAGGAAATAAGACATGGCAAGAATTAAAGGTGGCTTAAATGCCAAGAAGAAGCACAATAGAGTATTAAAGCTTGCAAAGGGCTACAGAGGCGCAAGAAGCAAGCAGTACAGAGTAGCAAAGCAGTCTGTTATGAGAGCTCTGACCAGCTCTTATGCAGGTAGAAAAGAGAGAAAGCGTCAGTTCAGACAGCTGTGGATCGCTCGTATCAATGCAGCAGCCAGAATGAACGGTTTATCTTACAGCAAATTCATGTATGGTCTGAAGCTTGCAGGCGTTGACATGAACAGAAAGATGCTGGCAGACCTGGCAGTTAACGATGCAGAAGGTTTCAAGACCCTTGCGGAGCTGGCTAAGTCCAAGATCGCGTAAATAATAGCAACTGTTAAGGCTGGACACATTATCTTCGGATGGTGCGGACAGCCTTTCTTTTTTGTAACTATTTGGAAGGAGACCATTATGATAAATCCCGGAATGATGATGAAACTGATGAATGCGAAGAATACCTTAGAGAGCAATCATCCCAAATTTGCAGCGTTTGTAAGCAGATTTTTTATGGGCGGAGCGATCACGGAAGGAACCATTATCGAGATCACGATCACAAGACCCGGTGAAGAGCCCGTGTCCACGAATCTGAAGGTACAGAAATCCGATCTGGATCTGGTAGAGGAGCTTAAGAATCTGAGATGAAGATAATATTTTTTGATATTGACGGAACCTTAATATGCGGAGGAAGTGAACTGATGTCAGAGAGCACGAAGGAAGCCATCCGCATCGCCAGAGCCAACGGTCATATCTGCATGATCAATACCGGGCGTACGAAACGGCTGGTAGGGGAAAATCTTACCGGACAGGTGGAATTCGACGGATTGTTATTAGGCTGCGGAACGGAGATTGAATATCATGGAAAACGGCTGATGCACAAGACCTTTTCCATGGAGGAGTCTAAGGCAATTCTGGCAGCTATGAAAAAATATCATGTGGATGCGGTTCTGGAAGGCAGCAGGGAAGACTATGCTCCCAGAGGAGAAGAAGTATTTACCGAGACTTTCCGTCATATGGCACGTGAGATTGAGAATAGAAAATACGATCGCTATGCCAATGCACCGGGCAACTACGATAAATTATATGCCTATGCAGAGACTCCGGCGGGAATGGACGGAATGAAGCATGACCTGTCGGAAATACTGGATTTTATCGACAGAGAACAAGGGTTTTACGAGATTGTTCCCAAAGGATATTCCAAGGCAACAGCAATCCGTTACATTACGGACTATTTGAAGATCCCCATGGAAGACACTGTGGCCATCGGAGACAGCAATAACGACCTGCCGATGCTAAGGTATGCCCACACCAGCATTGCTATGGGTAATTCCAGTAAACAGGTGTTGGAAGTGGCAGATTATATTACCACAGATGTAGATAAAGACGGCATTTGGAACGCTCTGAAGTGGTTAGGAGTTTTAGGCAAGTAAAACGATTAAGAATCTGACAGCTTGTACTAAAATGTGTAAAATGCACAAAAAACAGTGGAAAAACTTATATATTATGATGATTTGCATAAAACCTATTTACAAAACACCTATCTGGTGCTATGATAAGGTCATCAAAAGGTAAAACGATTAACTTACAGAAAAGAAGAATACAGCAGTATAACAGCCATCTGGCTGTTTCTTTTCTCATAAAAGATTAAACGATTAACCTTTGGAACGAACAAGGATAGGAGAAAGGTATGGGACATCACAGGAAGCAGCTGGAATACGGAAATATCAGGATCACAGACAAGCTGTTCGGTGAATACGTGCAAAAGGTCAGTGAGAAGATCATTCCGCATCAATGGAAGATCTTGAACGATCAGCTGGAGGACTCCGAACCTACCTACTGTATTCAGAATTTCCGCGTGGCAGCGGGGGAGCTGCCGGGAGAGAGAAAGGGGGTAGTTTTCCAGGACACGGACCTGTACAAATGGCTGGAATCCGTAGCATTCTGTATTGCCGGGGGGCAGGGCAGAGAATACGAAGCACTGGCAGATGAAGTGATCGAACTGGTAGGAAGGGCGCAGGAGACCGACGGATACCTGAACACCTACTACACAGTCAACGAGCCAGACAAAAAGTGGTCGAACCTGGTGGAAGGACACGAGCTTTACACGGCAGGACACATGATAGAAGCAGCGGTTGCTTACTATCAGGCCACCGAGAAGACGAAGATTCTTAACATCGCCAGGAAAAATGCGGATCTGATCTGCAGAGTATTCGGTACCGGCGAAGGACAGAAAAAAGGTTATCCCGGACATCAGGAGATTGAACTTGCGCTGGTAAAGCTTTACCGGGTGACCGGCGAAAAGCAGTATTTGGACACCGCATCGTATTTCCTTCATGAGAGAGGGAAGAAGCCAAGCTATTTTTTACAGGAGATGGAAGACAGAGGCGGCTGGGAATTTTTCCCGGAGTTCAAAAATTACGATCTGGAATATTCACAATCACATATAGAACCGGTAAAGCAGAAGACAGCGGAAGGGCATGCGGTAAGAGCCATGTATATGTGCTCCGCCATGGCAGACCTGGCTGTGGAATGCGAGGACACCGAGATGCTGGAAGCCTGTAAGCGGCTGTGGGACAGCACGGTGAATCACAGAATGTATCTGACCGGCGGCATCGGATCCAGTGGTTTTCGGGAGAGGTTTACCACGGATTACGATCTGCCGAATACCACGAACTATTCGGAGACCTGTGCTTCCATCGGACTGATGATGTTCGGACAGAGGATGAGTGCAGTCACCGGAGAGGCGGGCTATTACGATACCGTGGAACTGGCATTGTACAATACAGTGTTGGCGGGCATCAACAGAGCGGGAGACAGATACTTTTATGTGAATCCTCTGGAGGTCGTACCGGAGTTCTGCACGGAGCATACTTACATGGATCATGTGAAGGCTGTCAGACAGAAATGGTTCTCCGTGGCATGTTGTCCGCCGAATGTGGCGAGGACGTTAGCGTCTCTTGGACAATACATCTACGCACAGGAAGAAAATGCGGTATGTATCCACCAGTTCATTTCCTCCACTGCAAAGGCAGTCCTGGAAAGTGGAACCGTGGAGATCGGCATGGAATCCACACTGTTGCAGGATAGTAAGGTGAAGATCCAGACGAGACAGGACAGTGAAGTAACCTTTAAGATCCGCCGCCCCGGATATGCGGGGAAACAGGAGATTACAGTGGATGGCCAGACAGCAAAGGCTGTTTTGGAAAAAGGCTATCTGCTGATAAATACTCCGGCGGGAGAGCATGAAATCTGTATTGATTTCGGTGTAAAGCCCAGATGGATCGCCGCCAATGACGAAGTGAGAGCGGATGCTGGAAGATGTGCATTGATGAACGGCCCCGTGGTCTACTGTCTGGAGGAGACCGACAACGGAAAATATCTGGCAGACCTGTATGTGGAAGAGAACACAGAGGTCACGAAGGGGAATCCGCAGACGGATCTCCCGGGAGAGATTCCGACATTACAGTATGAAGCTACAAGGATCCATAACCGGTCCACCGAACAGGGAAACCTGTACGGAGAGCTGAAACTGGAGAAAGAACAGATGCACCTTACAGCAGTTCCCTATGGGCTCTGGTGTAACCGTACACCGGGCGAAATGTTGGTGTGGGTCAAGGTAAAGGTGTAGAACGGTGAACGTGTAAGCGTTTACAATCTGGTGTTTACAACGACAACCTATTGTCGTTATAATAAAGAAAGGTAAAGGAGAGAAAGGTATGAAAAACAAGAAAATCGTAAGTACAGTCCTTGCAACCGCAATGGCAACAGCAATGGTACTTACAGGGTGTGGCAACAGCAATCAGGCACCGGCAGCATCCGCAGATGCAGGAAGCCAGCCGGCACAGACACAGACGAGTTCTGACAGCGGCAGTGGTGAGAGAGTACATATCACCTATGCACAGTGGGGTAACGAGACGGAGACTGCAGCAACTCAGAAGGTGGCTGACAAGTTCAACAGTGAGCAGGATCGAATCGAAGTAGAAGTGGTTAAGATCGACCATGATACTTATGTAACCAAGCTGAATGCCATGGCAACTGCAGGAGAGCTTCCCGATACCGGTATTATGAGTGAGGCCGGTGTACTGAAGTTCGCAGAGAACGGACTGTTGGCTGACATCAGCTCCATGTACGGCGAAGGCGATGCAAAGCCACTGGATGCACTGACCTTCAAATATCAGGGAACGCCTGTTGCTTATTCCGCAGCAAACGAGGTACTGAATCTGTGGTACAACATTGATCTATTAAACGAAGTATGTGAGAAACAGAATCTGGATGTCAAGGAAATGACGCCTCCCGCAAGTGCAGCAGATGCCTGGGACTGGGATACTTTTGTAGAGACAGCACAGAAGCTTACCATCGATATCAATGGTAAAAATGCTCTGGATCCTGACTTCGATCCCAACAATATTGATATTTACGGATGTACCATCAATACCCTGCCCTGGCAGCTGGAAGTATGGGCACTGTCCAACGGCGGCGGTTACTACAGCAAGGATGGTTCTGAGTGCACCATCAATGATCCCGCAACCGTAGACGCATTACAGAAGATTGCAGATCTGTCTGAAGTATACCACTGCGCACCTCCCGTAACCAGTGCAGCAAACGCTCTGGAGTCTTCTTTGGGAAGCAAGAAGGTCGTTATGGCAACTGATGGTGCATGGAATGTCGGCACTTTCCTTGGGCCGAGCGCTGACTTCGAATATGGCGTAGGTGTTCTTCCTTATATGAAGGAAAAGGTTACCATCTGTACCGGTGGCCCTAACGTAGTATTTGCAACTACCAAGCATCCTGAGGAAGCAATGGAGTGGTTAAAGTGGTATTATCAGGAAGAGAATTCCTGGTCTCTGATCGAAGCAGGTACCTGGATGCCTATTCTGGATTCCTGGTATACTGATGCTGAGAAGACAGATAAGTGGATCGATAATCCTAATTTCCCCGATAAGGATATGTATAAGAGCGCAGTTGTTGACTATGCAAAGGACAACATGGTATCCACATCCTGGTACTATGTGAACGGCACCGATGAATTCAACGCTACTTTGGATACTGTATTCTCCAATGTATGGGCCGGACAGCAGACCATGCAGGAAGCAATTGATGAGAATCTGGAAGAGTTACAGGGAATCTACGAGGCTAACAACCAGTAATACTATTACCGCAACAATGTATTGGGACAACATAACAGGTGGCTTACAGTGATGTGGCCACCTGTTGTTATCAGAAGATTTGGAATTATTCACGAAAATAAGTTACTCTTTGCAAAAATGTGTGAAGAAATGAGGGTTACAATGAAAAAAGGGAAACAGAAAAATAACGCTACAACAAGAGCAGGAAGAAAGGAAGAACTGACCGCATATCTCTGTCTGATACCGGCATTCCTGGGAGTGACCTTGATCAGCTATCTTCCCACACTTGCAGTATTTGTATTAAGTCTGTTTGACTGGAACGGCATTACGAAGCCGGAATTTATAGGGCTTGCCAATTTCCAGCGTATTTTTACGAAAGATATCTATTTCTGGGATTCTATCAAAGCAACTGTATGGTATGCTTTTCTGGCGGTGATCGGTGCCGTGGTATACTCACTGATCATAGCGATCCTCTTAAACATGAATATAAAAGGCCGGACATTGTTCCGCTCCTTGTTCTTCATCCCGTATCTGCTGCCGGCCATCGGCGTATTTAAAGGATGGGAATGGTTATATGAAGGTAACTTCGGTCTGTTCAACTTCGTGCTCCGGATGATGGGACTTCCGAAGCAGAGGTTCCTGGATGACCCGAATCAGGTTATTCCCTGTCTGGTGCTTATCGCCATATGGACCAGTGGCAACCTGATCGTTATCTTCCTGGCGGGATTACAGAATGTCCCCGGCGTATACATAGAAGCAGCGAAGATCGATGGGGCCAATGCATGGCAGAGATTTTGGAATATTACGATCCCCAGTATCACTCCCATTATCTTCTACAATGTGTTGACAGCATTGATCACACATTTACAGGTCATCAACCCGGCACTGGCGCTGACCAACGGCGGACCCGGTAAACGATCCATGTTCATGTCCTATGTGATCTATATGTATGGTTTCCAGAAGAACAAGATGGGCTACGCTGCGGCGTATGCGGTGATCTTCTTCATTCTTGTGGGTATATTTACCATAGTTCTGTTCAAAACACAGAAAGAACAATTATTTGGAGAGGAGGAATAGAAGATGGAAGCAAATTTATCACCGAGTAAAAAACGGAAACAACTGGTTCTGGATCTGGTGGCAACGCTGATCGTACTTTTGCTGGCACTGTTAGTGGTACTGCCGATCTGGTGGATCTTCCGGTCCTCCCTGATGAGTACGGCAAAATTGAACGAGTATCCGCCTTCCTTCATTCCTCATGAGTGGTTGTGGGCGAACTATTCAAAAGCCTTGGAGACCTTCGAATACTGGAGATATTTCCGGAATACTTTCTCCATCATCATTCCGGCCGTTACTTTTGGTACGGTGACCGCAATTTTCTGTGGCTATGCTTTTGCAAGACTTCGTTTCCGTGGCAAGAAGCTGATCTTTAATATCTGCGTCGGAACGATCCTTCTGCCCAGCATGGTTACCCTGCTTCCTCTGTACGTGGTATGGACCAAGGGACTGGGACTGGGGGATACCTACTGGCCGCTGATCCTGCCGTACTTAACCGGTGGCGGTTTCTTCAATATTTTCCTGATCCGTCAGTTCCTCATGACGATCCCGAAGGAGCTGGACGAGGCAGCATCCATTGATGGTGCGGGCAGAATGCGTATCTTGTGGACAATCCTGGTGCCATCCATCAAGCCGGCAGTTGTGGTAGTAGCCATGATGCTGTTTATCCAGATCTGGAACGATATGCTGCAGCAGCTGATCTACATTAACAGTATGTCGAAATTCACTTTTGCCGTGGCACTGACGAACTTTACCGGATCCTTCGGCACCAACTGGCCGGTAGCACTGGCAGCGACGTTCATGACAATCCTGCCTGGTATCGTGATCTATATCTTCGGACAGAAGAGTTTCGTGGAAGGTATCGTTCTGACCGGTATGAAGAATTAACACAGCCTGTTGTGATATAGGGAAAAGTTGTGTTAGAATGGTGGTAGACAAGTCGCTTACAAAAGGGAGGGACACTATGCCTACCATAAAAGAGATCGCCAGAGAGTGCGGAGTATCCGTGGCAACGGTATCCAATATCATCAACGACAAGGGAAAAGTGGGCGAAGAGACCAAAAAGAGAGTGCTGCAGGTGATTCAGGAGATGAATTACACGCCGAACATCGTAGCGCAGAATCTGAAGACGAAGAATACCCGGAGTATCGGGGTCATTGCGGAGGATATGACAGTCTTTGCCCTGCCGGATATCATCGACGGCATCACGGAGTATTGCGAAAAAGAAGATTATCAGATCCTGCTGGTGAATTTACGTCTGTATAAAAAATACGGAGATGCCTATTATCAGGACAATATTCACCGGAACATCGTGCAGAAGGAGATCCAGAAGCTGCTGTCGAAGCAGGTGGAGGGGATCATCTATGTGGCGTCTCATGAGAGACTGATCAATGTGATCCCGGCGGATCTGCCGATTCCTACGGTGGTGGCTTACGGATTTACCAACAAGCCGGAGATCCCCTCTGTGGTGGTAAAGGATAAGGGCGGTGCCGAGCAGCTGGTACGGTATCTGATCTCCTGCGGACACAAACGAATCGGTGTCATCGCCGGGAAAAAGGAAAGTATCCACACCCAGTCCCGACTGGAAGGATATCAGAGTGCGTTGTTCGAAGCGAATCTGCTGTACGATCCCGGAATGATCGTTTACGGAGAATGGGATCGTGAAAGCGGTTATGAGCATACGGAAGAATTGGTGAAGCGGGGAGCTACGGCGATTTTCTGTATGAATGATTTTATGGCGGGCGGAGCCTATGACCGACTGGATGAACTGGGATATACGGTGGGAAAGAACATTGCGGTGGCAGGCTTTGATAACAGGGAAATGGCAAGCTATGAGAAGCCGGAGCTGACCACCATGGGACTGCCGTTACATGACATCGGATACTGTGCCAGCGAGGTGATCTTAAAGCTTCTGCGGGGCGAGGAGATACATCAGAAAAACGGGGTGTATTCCGTGGAGTGTAAGCCGTTTATAAGGAATTCGGTGAATATGATATAATGAGCGCAAGAGAGCCAACATGCTTGCATGATTGGCGAACGGCGAATTTGATCATGATAGTTGCGAAGCAACGTCAAGCACCGGAGGTGCGAATCATGATATAATGAGCGCAAGAGAGCCAGAGAGAGCTTGCTCACTCTCGGCGATCAGACCGGATTACGCATGTTTGTTGTAATTTCGGGAGTTCGAAGAACGAAGAAATCATTTATAGAAAAAACTTGGGAGAGATTGGGGCATGAAACAGGTTAAGATTACATTAGATAAGGCATACAAGGTGGCGAAGGTGGATGACCGTCTGTTCGGTTCCTTTATTGAGCATCTGGGCCGGGCGGTGTACGGCGGTATCTACCAGCCGGGACATCCCACGGCGGACAAATACGGTTACAGACAGGACGTGGTACAACTGGTCAGAGAACTGCAGGTTCCCCTGATCCGTTATCCCGGTGGCAACTTCGTATCCAACTTTTTCTGGGAGGACAGTGTAGGCCCTGTGGATAAGCGTCCGGCCAGACTGGATCTGGCGTGGAGATCTCTGGAGCCGAATACCTTCGGATTGGAGGAATTCTACCATTGGACGAAGCAGGTGAATGCACAGATCATGATGGCAGTGAATCTGGGTACCAGAGGTGTGGCAGATGCCTGCAATCTGCTGGAATATTGCAACCATCCCGGCGGCTCCAAATATAGCGACTTTCGCAGATCCCACGGTGTGGAAAATCCCTATAATATCAAACTGTGGTGCCTGGGTAATGAGATGGATGGCTCCTGGCAGCTGGGCAGCAAGACTATGGACGAATACGGACGGATCTCGCAGGAAGCGGGCAAGGCCATGAAACTGATCGATCCTTCCATCGAGCTGGTATCCTGTGGAAGTTCTTATCGGGAGATGCCTACTTTCCCTCAGTGGGAAGCTACCACACTGGAACACAATTATGATTATGTAGATTATCTGTCCCTGCATACCTATTACGGCAATGCAGCTATGGACAGCAATGATTATCTGGCAAAATCCGATGACATGGATGATTTCATCCGTACGGTAGTGTCTGTCTGCGATTATGTCAAAGCGAAGAAGCGCAGCAAGAAGCAGATCAACTTAAGCTTCGACGAATGGAATGTATGGTTCCATGCCAGCAAGGAGGATGCCGACACCACAGAGAATCATCCCTGGCAGAAAGCCCCTCATCTGCTGGAGGATCATTATACCTTTGAAGATGCCCTGATGGTAGGTCTGATGATGATCACGCTGTTAAAGCATGCGGACCGTGTAAAGATCGCCTGTCTGGCACAGCTGGTGAATGTCATTGCACCGATCATGACGGAGGAGAACGGGATTGCCTGGAGACAGACCATTTTTTATCCTTTCTATCATGCATCCTGCTATGGCAGAGGAACTGTATTACAGCTGGCTATCGACAGCCCGAAGCATGAGACCAGCGGCCACGGAAGCATCACAGATGTGGAAGCGGTAGCGGTATGGAATGAGGAAGCGGAGGAAGTGACCGTATTTGCCGTGAACCGTAATCTGGAAGAAGACCTGCCCCTGACCATGGACCTGCGCAGTTTCGAAGGCTATGAACTGATCGGCAAGACCGAGCTGGTATCCGATGACTTACAGACCGTGAACTCCGCAGCAGGAGAGAAAGTACACCCCCGTCAGGCCGACGATGCCAAAGCAGAAGGCGGCCAGTTGGAGACCGTGCTGAGGAAAGCGTCCTGGAATGTGATCCGGCTGGGAAGAAAATAAGATAGTGACAAAAGTGGAAAGCTAGTTAAAAAATGATAGCCCTTGGCAGGGTATAAGAAAGGTGGCCACCTTTTCCTTATACCTTGCCGGGGCTATTCGTTTCATAAAAATGTTTTCTTTGCCGAATTTATGAAAAAACTTCTTTTATACAGTTCTTTTTTCATAAAAAGTGCATTTATAACGGTTTTTATGAAATGCAGAACTCCTGAAGCGGCAGAAGGTCCTCCGGGAGTTCTGTTTGTATTTAAAACGCCAATTTCTGCGAAAAAAATACAAAAACATGAGATTTTGCTATGTAAAAAGTCTCTATTTTCGCTACATAAGCAAAATAAAGAAATTCCGTACAAAAAATCCTGGTTTAGAAAGTTTTTTGTACGGAATTCATTGTTTTGAGGCTTTTTACACCAAACTAACTCTCCAGTTACAACAAGGAAAAAGATCTTTGGCTCGGAAATAACGAAAATTCAAATAAGCAGATAACGGGAATCGAACCCGCCTTTCCAGCTTGGGAAGCTAGCGTTCTACCGATGAACCATATCTGCAAATGGAACAAGAAATATTATAACTGATATTGCTTCCTTTTTCCAGTATTTTTTGAAAAAAGGGAACAACAATGCTAAAAGAGTTTGCATCGAAAGAGCAGACATGGGATTCCTCTGGCAGAGGTTCTTCATTTTCCAGACGGGATGCTACAGCCGGTTCAAGGGCATCATAAGCCATGGTATAGGCAGCTTGAATGTCTTCTCCCTGCGTCATGCATTCTGGAAAATCAGGAAAGGTAATCCAAAACCCACCTTCTTCAGCTTTGTGAATTAATGCGGAATAAAAAAGTATATTCAAAGTATATTCATAGATATCCTCATCTAAACGTGGAACGGGTGTGATAATTAACGGTGTCATGGGTAATCACAAAATTATTAGTAAGAAAAAACAGAATATTTCAGAATAGCATCAGCCGCCGAGTGTTCTACGGGATATTCAATAAGGTGAACCTAGACACTGGCGATACGGGCGAACCGCACTCCTCCCGGAACTGATGCCAAGGTTATTATATAACGATACGCAGAAGGACACAATGGGAAGTGTCAGTTTTGCATATTTTTTTATGTGTTGACAATAATCCGATTTCGGATTATAATACCGTTTAGTCCGATTTCGGATAAAAACAAACAGATGCAACGATGTAGTTACAGGAGGAAAGCGATATGGAAGAGGAAAGCAGAAAATCTTTTGTGCAGATCACATTGTACAATCAGCTGATCAAAGAGATGGATGACCTGTATCGGGTCTATGCAAAAAACTGTAATCTGTCGGAGACGGCTTTCTGGATCCTGTATTGTATCCGGGAACGGGAAAAAGAGGCGTTTACCCAGAGGGAGATCTGCGACTATTGGTTCTACACGCCCCAGACAGTGAATTCCGCACTGAAAAATATGACGGAGGAAGGTCTGCTTATTCTGCGGACGGAGGAAGACAACCGCAAGAATAAGAGGATATATCTCACAGAGAAGGGGAAAGAGACTGTGGAGAGGATCGTGGTTCCGCTGATGGATGCGGAGCGCCGGGCATTGGCGGCGATAGGAGAGCAGGAGGCAGAAATATTCCTGAAAACTATGAAAAAACATACGGAATTTTTCCGGGAAGAAATAGAGGAACTGACAAGACAAGGGGATCCCGCGTGATCGCAGGAACCTCCGATGATGACACGAAAACGATGCCTGCATAATTCGCAGAAGTATCTGTTGAGAAAGTGCCGGAAGGCATGCGGGTAATAGTAAGGCATGAGGTTATTATGAAAATACAGTTATCTGATCATTTTAGTTATAAACGGCTGCTGCGTTTCGTGGCACCGTCCATTTTAATGTTGTTATGTACTTCGGTGTACAGTATCGTCGATGGCTTTTTTGTATCCAACTATGTGGGAAAGACGCCTTTCGCCGCCCTGAATCTGGTGATGCCGGTGCTGATGGGTGTGGGAACTCTTGGATTCATGGCAGGTACCGGAGGAAGCGCCGTGGTCTCCATGACGCTGGGAGAAGGGAAAAAGGAACTGGCTAACGAATATTTTTCGCTGATCGTATATGTGACACTGGCGGTATCAATCGTGGTGGGATTCATCTGTTTTGCACTGGCACCGCAGATCGCACTGGCACTGGGGGCTGACGGAGAACTGGAAGCGGACTGCGTGCGTTATTCCAGAATCTTGTTTTTGTCCTCCCCGGCATTTGTTATGCAGTATTTGTTCCAGAGCTTTTTTATCGCAGCGGAGAAGCCGGCTTTGAGTTTAAAAGTAAATGTGATCGCAGGACTGACCAATGCGGTGTTAGATTATGTGTTGATCGTGGTATTTCCTTTGGGACTGGTGGGAGCAGCACTGGCTACCGCAGCGGGACAGCTCGTCGGCGGAATCATCCCTGTAATCTATTTTTTCAGAGAGAACGGCAGCTTACTGCAGCTGGGGAAGGCGAAGTGGCATGGAAAAGTCATCTGGCAGACTGTGACCAACGGATCTTCTGAGCTGGTGACAAATATCTCTACCTCTATCGTTAGCATCCTGTATAACTTCCAGCTGATGGAAGCAGCAGGCGAGAATGGTGTGGCGGCTTACGGCATCATCATGTACGTAGACATTATTTTCATGACCTTGTATCTGGGATATTCCCTGGGATCTGCTCCTATCGTCAGCTTCCATTACGGTGCGGGCAATCATGCGGAACTGAAAAATCTTTGCCGGAAAAGTCTGGTCATTATCTCAGCCTGCGGTGTGATTCTGCTGACCGCTTCTCAGATTCTGGCCGGACCGTTAGTAAAAATCTTCGCAAACTACGATCAGGAGTTATTGGAGATGACCACCTGGGGATTTCGGATCTATGCCATTGCTTTCATGGTCCGCGGCATGAACGTGTGGGGTTCCTCCTTCTTCACAGCCCTGAACAACGGAGCCGTATCCGCAGCAATCTCTTTCCTGCGTACCTTCGTGTTCCAGATCGTCATCGTGCTGATCCTGCCGAAACTGATCGGCATTACCGGTGTATGGCTGTCCATCGTACTGGCAGAGTTCCTGGCACTGTTTGTGACAATAGGATTCCTGATCGCCAAGAGAAAAAAATATCATTATGCATAACTATTCAAAGCCATGCAAACTGCGTTCTGCGAATGCTTCGGATTGTTTCCTTGACAGAAAAATGACAAATATTTATACTGAAAGTGCACTTTGTTCTCTATAAAAGCGCAGAAACGAGGAAATGAAAATGGGTGTTTTATCGAACTTAGAACCGAAGAAAGTATTTTACTATTTTGAAGAGATCACGAAGATCCCTCACGGCTCCGGCAATGTGGAGCAGATCAGCGATTTCCTGGTGGACTTTGCGAAAGCACATAAGCTTTTCTATATACAGGATGCTATGAAAAATGTCATTATGGTCAAGGAGGCAACTCCCGGATACGAGAATGAGCCGGTGGTGATCCTGCAGGGACATATGGACATGGTAGCGGTGCAGACACCGGATTGCACCATGGATATGAAGACGGAAGGACTGAAAGTAGGGATCGACGGAGACAGCGTCTATGCGGAGAATACCAGCCTCGGGGGCGATGATGGTATTGCTGTGGCTTATGCACTGGCATTATTGGATTCCGAGGACATCAGGCATCCCCGTTTGGAAGTCATCATTACGGTGGATGAGGAAGTCGGTATGGACGGAGCCAGAGAGATTGACCTGTCTATGTTACAGGGTCATCGCATGATCAATCTGGATTCCGAGGACGAAGGCATTTTCCTGACCAGCTGTGCTGGCGGTGCCAGAGTGAACTGCCGTTTCCCGATGAAAAAACAGGAGCTTACGGGCGTGCGCTATGAGGTGGAAGTCTCCGGCCTCTTAGGAGGACATTCCGGCGGAGAGATACATAAGGAAAGGGGCAATTCCAATTGTATCCTGGGAAGACTTCTGTGGAAGCTGTCTGAGAAAATGCCTGTAGGACTGGTATCTGCGGACGGAGGACTGGCAGACAATGCCATCCCCAGACAGACGAAAGCAGCAGTCGTAGTAGAGGAAAAAGATGCGGAAAGCTTAGAGCAGCAGGTAGCAGCTTTGGCAGTAGAACTGGGTGACGAACTTGCCACCAAGGATCCGGACGTAAAGGTAACCGCAAAAAGGTTAGCAGACACTGCAGAGACAATCACCTGTGCTGCGCCGGAAGCTACAAAACGTGTGGCAGCCTTTTTGCAGGCGACTCCCAACGGCGTACAGGCGATGAGCGCAGATATGCCGGGGCTGGTACAGACTTCCCTGAATCTGGGTATCCTGAAAGCAGATGTGGAAGTTTTACGGGCAGAGTATTCTGTCAGAAGCAGCGTGGAAAGTGAGAAGGATAACCTGATCGCAAAGCTTGCTGCACTGGTGGAACTGACAGGCGGCGATTACGTGGTGACCGGAGATTATCCCGGCTGGAAATACCGTGTGCATTCTCCACTGCGGGAAAAAATGGTGAAGCTGTATGCGGAAATGTACGGCACTGAGCCCAAGGTGGAGGCTATCCATGCAGGACTGGAGTGCGGACTGTTAGGCAGCAAGATCACAGACCTTGATTGTGTATCCATGGGACCGGATATGAAGGACATTCATACGACCGAGGAGACCTTAAGCATATCTTCCACGAAGAGAGTATGGGAATATCTGGTAAGGGTTCTGGAGACGAAGGACTGACTGAATTTGAGTAACAGGAAGTCCAGAGAAGCAAATAAGATAGAAACGATCGAAAAATGTAAAGAGTTAGCAAATTGAAAAAGCTAAAATATAAATAACGTTGGAGGAAATACACTGTCACGGCGGTGTCAATAAAAAAATGAGCGATAAGATTTTATTCCAGTGTGACTATAATGAGGGAGCGCATCCGAAGGTGCTGGAGCGCCTGGTGCAGACCAATATGGAGCAGACACCGGGCTACAGTGAGGATAAATACTGTGAAGAGGCGCGCGAGAAGATCCGTAAGGCCTGTGGGGATGACAGCCTGGCAGTCCATTTCCTGGTAGGTGGGACCCAGACCAATGTCACAGTGATCAATGCAGCACTTCGCAAGCACCAGGGCGTGCTCTGCGCTGTCACGGGACATATCAATGTCCATGAGACCGGTGCGGTGGAAGCCTGCGGACATAAGGTACTGGGACTAGAAAGCCCCGACGGTAAGATCACGGCAGCACAGGTAGCAGAGGCTTACGAAGCCCATATTCACAACGACAGCTTTGAGCACATGGTACAGCCGAAAATGGTTTATATTTCCAATCCCACAGAGGTGGGAACCATTTACAGCAGAGCGGAACTGACCGCTCTCTCCGAGACCTGCCACAAATACGGACTGTATCTGTTCTTAGATGGCGCAAGACTGGGCTACGGACTGGCAGCGCCGGACAACGATCTGACATTACCGGAGATTGCGGCGCTTTGTGATGTCTTTTACATCGGTGGAACCAAGGTCGGCGCATTGTTCGGAGAAGCAGTAGTGATCAAAAATCCGGAGCTTGCACAGGATTTCCGGTATCTTATCAAGCAGAATGGCGGCATGCTTGCCAAGGGGAGATTGCTAGGACTGCAGTTTGATGCGCTTTTCACAGATGGTCTCTATCAGGAGATCTCTGCCCATGCCATTGCCATGGCGGAGAAGCTGCGGGAGGCATTTACGGCGAAGGGTTACAACTATCTGGCACCCAACCGGACGAACCAGATCTTCGTCATTGTGCCGGATGCACACCTGGCGAAGATTTCAGAACAGTTCGAGTACAGCTATGACCAGCGGATCGATGCCACACACAGCTGCGTGCGATTCTGTACCAGCTGGGCCACGAAGGAAGAAAATGTGGATGCACTGATCCGGTGCGTGGAAAAATTATAATATGTTTGGAAGATTCCGCAAGCCGGGAAAGGTTTGCGGAATTTTAAAAATCAGTAATCAATGAGGTATAGAACAGAGGAGAAAACACATGGATAAAGAAATGACCAATGCCATTCAGTTAAGCATCATTTCAGTGGTTATTGGGCATTGTTTGTTAGTTTAACGATTATAGGAATTGTAAAAATACTGATGGTCTATTTCAAATTTGAACAAGGTAAAAAGATAATTACCGCTTTGTCTGTAGGACTTAGTATAATTGCTGTTTTGTTTTTGGCTATGGCAAGAGAGCCGTATGCGATAACCGTAATGTTCTTATTATTGTTTATTAAAGGCTGTCTGCTTTATAAACAAGCTAAGGCAGGTCAATGAGATATCCGATGAGGTCTTCTGTTAATCGGTCAATGAAGGTGGCATATGAAGGATAAATCATTGGGAAATGGTTTATGGAAAGGGGACGGGAAATGACAGAAAACAGTTATAATACACCCTGTGGCTGCATTCATTATTTTGTAAATATAATAGATAAACAGAAAATTACGTTAGTGTTTTTACCGGGACTTACGGCAGACCATAGGCTTTTTGAAAAGCAGACAGAATATTTTGAGAAGAGACAGAATGTGTTTGTATGGGATGCACCATCACATGCATTATCCAGACCATTTACGAATAATTACAGTCTGTCTGACATGGCAGAATGGCTTTATGAAATCTTAGTAAAAGAAGAAATTTATAATCCCATAATTATCGGTCAGTCTATGGGGGGATATCTGGCTCAAATGTATATGGAATTATATCCGGATAAGATAAAAGGCTTTATCTCCATTGATTCTGCACCTCTTCAAAAGTCTTATATGACCGCAGTGGAAATATGGCTTCTTGAAAGAGCAGAGCCATTATATAAGATATATCCATGGAAAGTGCTTCTTAGGGCAGGGTCAAGAGGGTGCGCAGAGACGGATTATGGTCAGAATCTTATGCGGAAGATGATGATGTCCTATGATTCAGATCCTGAAGAATATGCAAGGCTCGCCGGTTTTGGGTACAGAATGCTTGCTGAGGCAATCAAAGCAGATCTGCCATATCGTATCAGTTGTCCGGCACTTCTTATCTGTGGAGAAAAGGATAAAGCAGGTTCAGCAAAAAGCTATAATAAGAAATGGCATCAGAGAGACGGTTTACCGCTTAAATGGATAAAAAATGCCGGTCATAATTCCAATACTGACCAACCGGATGAAGTAAACAGACTGATAGAAAAATTTTTCAGCGAGGTAGATGGGAAAGGAGTGTCTGGATGATTAAGTTGAGCCCATAAGCATGCTGAAATTGGGAATCACTGAGAAAAAATGAACTGGTCGGAATGGAATTCAACTTTGGGGCGCATTCTTTGATTTTTGCCTGTTACGCCCCGGGACTTTGCGGGTTCCGGGGCATTTTTTTTGAAATTGTGTTTGTTAAGCCCCGCTAAATCTTGAGTACTGGGGCTTAATTTATAATTTCTTTGTGCTAAGCCCCGTTGGCGTTCTGAAAGCGGGGCGTAAATCTTTAAAATGTTTTAGATAAGCCCCGTTGGCGTTCTGAAAGCGGGGCGTAAATCTTTAAAATGTTTCAGATAAGCCCCGTTGGCGTTCTGAAAGCGGGGCGTAAATCTTAAAATGTTTCAGATAAGCCCCGTGGCGTTCTGAAAGCGGGGCGTAAATCTTTAAAATGTTTCAGATAAGCCCCGTTAGTGTTTCGATAGTGGGGCGTAATCTACCAAAATTCTACAGTATACCCCGATGACTTCCAAACAGAAAGATTCAATACGCATATGTGGCTATAGGGAAACACCAAAAGGAAACATAGAGAAAATCAGAAAAGTACCATGATACAACATGAAATGTAACAAAAAAAGTCCTTGAAAATCAAGGACTTTACAATGAATCGGAGTGGCGGGATTCGAACTCGCGACCTCCGCCTCCCTAAGACGGCGCTCTAACCAAGCTGAGCCACACCCCGGAACGAAAACTATCATAGCATAGAATTTTATAAAAAGCAAGCCATTTTTTAAATTTTTCAAATTTTTTCTACAATTTTCAAAAGCAAAAGACGTCAAAACCTCGTAAAAAGATTTTGACGCCTATACATGGATCGGAGTGGCGGGATTCGAACTCGCGACCTCCGCCTCCCTAAGACGGCGCTCTAACCAAGCTGAGCCACACCCCGAAACGCAAGTAAGATAATACCATGGAATTTTACAAAAAGCAAGAGTTTTTTTATAAAAAGTTAATTTGCCCATTTTGAGTCTATTGTCGTACAATATAATGAGTATAAGGAAGTCAACATGTTTACATGATTGACGAACGACAACCTTAGCGAATGAATATCCTGTGATGTAAGATGTAGAGTACGCGTGAGCTTATAATAGAATTACATAAGCTATATCGAGGAAGAACAGAAAATAATACATAAAACAGTGGAGGACAGGTTATGGCCAATACAACGAAACTGGCGTTGGAAGCAGCTTTGAAAAAAGAACTTCTCACGAAGTCTCTGGATAAGATCACCATTAACGAACTTGCAGAGGACTGCGGCATCAGCCGGATGGCTTTTTACTATCATTTCAAGGACATCTATGATCTGGTAGAGTGGGTCTGCGTGGAAGACGGCACGAAGGCACTGCAGGGGAAGAAGACCTACGAGAACTGGCAAGAAGGCTTCTGCCAGATTTTCGAGGCAGTGCAGGAGAATAAACCTTTCATTATGAATGTCTACCGCTGCGTGGATCGCCAGAAGATCGAAAGCTACTTAAACAAGTTGACCTACCAGCTCATTGCGGACGTGGTGGAGGAAAAATGCACCGGCATGCAGGTAGCGGAGGAACACAAGGAATTCATTGCCGGATTTTACAAATACGGTTTTGTGGGTGTGATGTTAGACTGGATTGATCGGGGAATGAAGGACGATTATCATAAGATCGTTGAAGAACTGGCAATCACTCTTTACGGAAACATCAGCCGCTCCATCGAGAATTTTGAGCACACGGAAAAGAAATTCTGAAATAGTATAAGTACTTTACAAAAAGGGCAGGATGATAAAAACTTTATCATTTATCCTCTTTTGTAAATTGGTTTTCTTATAAAAAAGAAGTAGGATACTATTTGTAAACAGAAAAACATTTGAGAGTCATCAAAGAAAGGTGGTAATCATTATGGCAAAAAAGAATAATATCGGACTGGGACTGGCAGCGCTGGCAGTAGGTGCAGGCGCAGTGGCAGCAGTAACCAAGGGACATAAGGCAGAGGTGAAGAAAGAGGAGAGAAAGGCAGCTGTCAAGGCAGCCAAGAAAGACTACCGTAACACTGAGCTTGGGAGATATGACAAGAACAGCAAAGGCATTTATTATTCCAACGGTAACTACGAAGCCTTCGCAAGACCTAAGAAGCCTACAGGAGTGGACGAGAAGAATGCTTACATCGTAGGCAGCGGATTGGCATCTTTAGCAGCAGCGTGTTTCCTGGTACGTGACGGACAGATGCCCGGTTCCCATATTCACATCTTAGAGGCAATGGATATCGCAGGCGGTGCCTGTGACGGTATTTTTGATCCTGCCAGAGGCTATGTCATGCGTGGCGGACGTGAGATGGAGAACCATTTTGAATGTCTGTGGGATCTATTCCGCAGCATTCCCTCTCTGGAAGTACCCGGAGCCAGCGTGCTGGATGAGTATTACTGGCTGAACAAGGAAGATCCCAACTATTCTCTGTGCCGTGCAACGAAGGATTGTGGACAGGATGCCCATACCGATGGCAAGTTCAACTTAAGCCAGAAGGGCTGCATGGAGATCATGAAGCTGTTCATGACAAAGGACGAGGATCTGTATGACAAGACCATCGAAGATGTTTTCGATGATGAAGTATTTAACTCCACCTTCTGGTTATACTGGAGAACCATGTTCGCTTTCGAGAACTGGCACAGTGCACTGGAAATGAAGCTTTACTTCCAGAGATTCATCCATCATATTTCCGGACTGCCTGACTTCAGTGCCCTGAAGTTCACCAAGTACAACCAGTACGAGTCTCTGATCCTTCCCATGAAGAAGTATCTGGAGGCAGCAGGTGTGGACTTCCAGTTCAACACCGAAGTGACAAATGTTATTTTTGATATCAATGACGGCAAAAAGGTGGCAAAGGCTATCGAGTGCAAGGTAAAAGGTGTAGAGAAGGGCATTGTCCTCACCGAGAACGACCTGGTATTCGTTACCAACGGAAGCTGTACCGAGGGTACTATCTACGGTGACCAGAACCATGCACCCAACGGTGACGCGGAGGTTCGCACCAGCGGCGTATGGAGCCTGTGGAAAAATATCGCAAAACAGGATCCTTCCTTCGGACATCCCGAGAAGTTCTGTTCTGATGTCTCCAAGACTAACTGGGAATCCGCTACCGTGACCACACTGGATGACAAGATCATTCCTTATATCACCAATATCTGCAAGCGTGACCCCAGAAGCGGTAAGGTCGTAACCGGCGGTATCGTAAGCTGCCAGGATTCCAAGTGGCTCATGAGCTGGACAATCAACCGTCAGGGACAGTTCAAGGAACAGGACAAAAATCAGGTATGTGTATGGGTATACGGTCTGTTTACCGACGTACCCGGCGATTATATTAAGAAGCCCATGAAGGATTGTACCGGTAAAGAGATCACCGAAGAGTGGCTGTATCACTTAGGTGTGCCCGTAGAAGATATCGAGGATCTGGCAGAGCACAGCGCAGTCTGCGTACCTACCATGATGCCTTATATTACCGCATTCTTCATGCCCAGAACCAAGGGTGACCGTCCCGATGTCATTCCCGACGGCTGTGTGAACTTCGCTTTCTTAGGCCAGTTTGCAGAGACCCCGAGAGACACCGTGTTCACCACAGAGTATTCCGTGAGAACCGCTATGGAGGCTGTCTACGGACTGTTAGGTGTAGACAGAGGTGTGCCTGAGGTATGGGGAAGTGTATATGATGTCAGAGAGTTATTGGACAGCAGCGTGAAGCTGATGGATGGCATGTCTCCTCTGGAGATTGAACTGCCCGGACCTTTAAATGCACTGAAGAAGCCGCTGCTTCGCGTAGTGAAGGGCACTGTAGTGGAAAAACTGCTGCGTGACCACAATGTGATCAAAGACGGCATGCTGGATTAGAATTGTATATGGAATAAAAGTGCGAAGACTCCCACCGGAAAAATCCGGTGGGAGTCTTCGCACTGCGGCGGTTATGAAATATGTCGCAAAAGCGACCCGCCGCAGGCGGAGAATCTCGCAAGCGATATTCTTTTTTATGCAAAAAGCTTCTGTAAAAAGCATGTAAAGAAAGTTGAACAAATGTAAGCGGTTACATAATACCAAAGTACTAGACAAAACAAACAAAAACACAATAGCTATTTTCAACATTATGCACGAAAATTGGTAGTCTGTCAAAAAATTATCAATTTCGGCTTGATATTATATTGGTAGATTGTTACAATATCAAAGTACTAAAAACCGAGGCCGAAATGCTCCGGTAATGGTTTGGGTTACAAAGTTTTGTCAAAAATATTATAAAAAGGGAGACAAAGAAGTATGAAGAAATGGGTATATTTGTTTACCGAAGGTAATGCAAACATGCGCGAACTGCTTGGTGGTAAGGGTGCGAACCTGGCTGAGATGACCAATATTGGTCTGCCGGTTCCTCAGGGCTTCACCATTACAACAGAGGCATGTACACAGTATTATGAAGATGGACGCGAGATCAATGAAGAGATCCAGGGTCAGATCAACGAGTACATTACTAAGATGGAAGAGATCACCGGCAAAAAGTTCGGCGACCACGAGAATCCTCTGTTAGTATCCGTTCGTTCCGGCGCGAGAGCATCCATGCCCGGTATGATGGATACCATTCTGAACCTTGGTCTGAATGAGACCGTTGTTAACGTAATCGCTGAGAAGTCCGGCAACCCTCGTTGGGCTTGGGACTGCTATAGAAGATTTATCCAGATGTATTCCGACGTTGTTATGGAAGTAGGTAAGAAGTACTTCGAGCAGCTGATCGATGCAATGAAAGAGAAGAAGGGTGTTAAGCAGGACGTTGAGCTTACTGCTGATGATCTGAAGGAACTGGCTGGCCAGTTCAAGGCTGAGTACAAGGCTAAGATCGGTGTAGACTTCCCTGATGATCCCAAGGAACAGCTGATGGGCGCTATCAAGGCTGTATTCCGTTCCTGGGACAACCCGCGTGCAAACGTTTATCGTCGTGACAACGATATCCCTTATTCCTGGGGTACTGCTGTTAACGTTCAGTCTATGGCATTCGGTAACATGGGTGATGACTGTGGTACCGGTGTTGCATTTACCAGAGATCCGGCTACCGGTGCTAAGGGCCTGTTCGGTGAGTTCCTGACCAACGCACAGGGTGAGGACGTAGTAGCAGGTGTTCGTACACCTATGAAGATCGCTGAGATGGCTGACAAATTCCCTGAGGCATTTGCTCAGTTCCAGGAAGTATGTAAGACTCTGGAAGATCATTACAGAGATATGCAGGATATGGAGTTCACTGTTGAGCATGGTAAGCTGTACATGTTACAGACCAGAAATGGTAAGAGAACCGCTCAGGCAGCTCTGAAGATCGCTTGTGATCTGGTAGATGAGGGCATGAGAACCGAGGAAGAGGCAGTTGCAATGATCGATCCTCGTAACCTGGATACTCTGTTACATCCTCAGTTCGATACCGCTGCTCTGAAGGCTGCAACTCCTATCGGCAAGGGTCTTGGTGCTTCTCCCGGAGCTGCATGTGGTAAGATCGTATTCACCGCAGAAGATGCAGAAGAATGGCATGCAAGAGGAGAGAGAGTTGTTCTGGTTCGTCTGGAGACCTCTCCTGAAGATATCACCGGTATGAAGGCTTCCCAGGGTATCCTGACCGTTCGTGGTGGTATGACCTCTCACGCAGCAGTAGTTGCTCGTGGTATGGGTACCTGCTGTGTATCCGGTTGTGGCGATATCGCTATGGATGAGGAGAACAAGCAGTTCACTCTGGCTGGCAAGACCTTCCATGAAGGTGACTGGCTGTCCATCGATGGTACTACCGGTAACATCTATGATGGCGAGATCAAGACTGTTGATGCTACCATCGCCGGTGAGTTCGGCCGTGTAATGGCTTGGGCTGACAAATATCGTAAGTTAAAAGTTCGTACCAATGCAGATACTCCTGCAGACGCTAAGAAGGCTCGTGAGCTGGGCGCTGAAGGAATCGGTCTGTGCCGTACTGAGCATATGTTCTTCGAAGAGGACAGAATCGCAGCATTCCGTGAGATGATCTGTTCCGACACTGTAGAGGAGAGAGAAGCAGCACTGGAGAAGATTCTGCCTTATCAGCAGAACGACTTCAAGCAGCTGTATGAGGCTTTGGAGGGCAACCCTGTTACCATCCGTTTCCTAGATCCGCCTCTGCATGAGTTCGTTCCTACCGAGGAAGCTGACATTGAGAAGCTGGCTAAGGCACAGGGCAAGAGCGTTGAGACGATCAAGACCATCATCGCTTCCCTGCATGAGTTCAACCCTATGATGGGTCACAGAGGATGCCGTCTGGCTGTTACTTATCCTGAAATTGCCAAGATGCAGACCAAGGCTGTTATCCGTGCGGCAATCGAGGTTAAGAAGGCACATCCCGACTGGAATGTAGAGCCCGAGATCATGATTCCTCTGGTATGTGAAGTGAAGGAGCTTAAGTACGTTAAGAAGATCGTAGTAGAGACCGCTGACGCTGAGATCGCAGCAGCAGGCATCGACATGAAGTACGAAGTAGGTACCATGATCGAGATCCCCAGAGCAGCTCTGACTGCTGATGAGATCGCTAAGGAAGCCGATTTCTTCTGCTTCGGTACCAACGATCTGACCCAGATGACCTTCGGCTTCTCCCGTGATGATGCAGGTAAGTTCCTGAACGCTTACTATGACACCAAGATCTTCGAGAACGATCCGTTCGCTAAGCTGGATCAGACCGGTGTCGGCAAGCTGATGGAGATGGCTATCAAGCTTGGTAAGCCTGTAAATCCTAAGCTGCACGTTGGTATCTGTGGTGAGCACGGTGGAGATCCTTCTTCCGTAGAGTTCTGCCACAAGATCGGTCTGGATTATGTGTCCTGCTCACCTTTCCGCGTACCTATCGCAAGACTGGCTGCAGCACAGGCTGCTATCGCCGATAAGTAATTTGGCGGTAAACACGCAGATCTGAGAGGGTATTGCGCAAGCAATAAATTGGGGTATATGAGAATAAGATGAGAACCTCATTACTGATAGAAATATCAGTAATGAGGTTCTTTTTTGTTACTATTTCGTCTGAATTAAAGCACGATATTTCCGTCCCGGTCGATTGATGTCGTTTTTGGGTCGATTGGTGCAATCTGCCGCTTATTTTCTGGAAATGCTGTTATAATAAACACAACTCAGATTTATAGAAATCGGAAGTACAGAAGAAAGGGGAAAGAGAATGAGAAAAACAAATTTTTTAGGAAAGGTGCTTAGCCTGGCGCTTGCTGTTACGTTGATAGCAGGTATGGTGCCGGAGATGCGCGCGAAAGCAGCAGAGGGTGAAAACTCGGGCTGGATACAGGTGACGGAGGACAATAAAAACGACTTGGACACAAAGGTAGCCGTTTTGGACAATTTGAGCCAGACTACATATGATAATTTTATTTTTAATGCTGAATGGGCTCATAGTTATATTAAGTCAAGTAAAAACGAGTATTACATATTAGGAAAAAAGGGTGGAAAATATATATGCCTTTATGGTGCGGACATTGAAGTTCGTTCTAAGACTCTTGATACTATAGATATTTCTGTAGCTAATCATTACTTTTTCCCTTCACAGGAAGTTAAATTAAATCTTGACGGCGGTGAGTGGAAGACAGATACTATAACAACGGTAGCAGGAGTATTTACAGATCTTCCGATACCTACGAAAGAGGGCTATATATTTACTGGGTGGTATGAAGATCCTCAGAGTGAAGACCCCCAAAGTAATAAGGAGGACATATCATTAAGAAGCGTATATAATGGAAGAACGGAAATTAATGCGCACTGGTACAAAAAATGGCCTGAAGGAAGTAAAGACTGGGTGAAAGCAACGACCATAAAAGAACTGGAAAGTGCTGACCTGCCTTTCTTTACCTTGTCAGAAGCAAAAAAGTTTGCGAATGAATATCTTGTGCAACATCCGTACCCAAATGATGCATATGCTGTTATTATAGGAAGAATTTATAATTTTGATACCGTATGTTATATTACTTATAACACCGCAAAAGGAGGTGTAGGCTATAACCCGGTTCCGGAAAGTCTGGAACAAAACTGGATGAGTAAGTATACCTATTATGTTTTGAGAACTCCGGGCACAACATCGGATGATTCTGAAAATCCATCGGTAACCCCGACTCCGGCACCTGCTCCTGTAACCCCGACTCCGGCACCTGCTCCTGTGACCCCGACAACTGCACCGTCCGCCGGAGACACCAGCAGTGATTCCTCTGACTCCGGCTCATCAGCTCCTGAACCGGTACTGACCACCACAAATATCGCAGGAGAGCAGATCACCGGATGGGATGCCATTACAAAAGTGATCTCTACCCAGACAAAAGACAAGCAGCAGAATGTATCCGGTGCCAACCAGGATCTGCTTCATGTAGATGCCAGCGGCTTTGACAAGACAATTCCTGCAGCAACAGTGAAAGCAGTGTCCACCTCAGCTCTGCGTGGCCTGCATGTATTCATCAGCAACTCAGATGCAGTAACCTTCCTTGCAAAGAGCAAGTTGTCCGGTTACAAGGAAACTAACTTTGAACATAAGGATACTGTTACAGAGCATTCCAGAACCATCGACTTTACCAACAAACAGGCATTGGGTACAAACGTTGTATTCCATACCACAGTACCTGTGAAAAACGGAGAAGTGACGGTTTACAAGGTAGATGCCAACGGCAGAACCCGCATTGTCAAGACAGTTTCGAATGCAGGCGGACAGGTATGCTTCCCGATTACTGAGACAGCAACCTATGTATTGGAATACTGATCTGCGATAGTTGAATCCCATATTTTACAGCACCCTCCGCTACAGGAATAAAAACCTGTGGCGGGGGGTGCTTTTACTGCAAACGCGATTCCTTGTAAAGAAGTGTAAAAACGTAAAAACGTAAAAACCATAGCAAATATGTCGAAAAATGAAGATTTCATAAAAATATTCATGCATTTTAATGCAAAAACAGCACAAAAACATATTGAATTTTACATGAATAATAATTATACTATATTCAGGACCTTTAAGGAGGATGGATCATGTATAGAAAAATCATGGGTTTTCTGGAAGCATGGAAAGAAAATGAACACCGCAAACCTCTTATTTTGCAGGGGGCAAGACAGGTGGGGAAGACTTATTCTATTTTAGAGTTCGGGCGAATTCATTATGAAAATGTAGCCTATTTCAATTTTGAAACGAATCCAAAACTGAATGAAACCTTTGAGGAAAAGATCAGTCCTGATTATTTGATACCGATTTTATCTCATATTGCAGGTCAGACGATTGTAAAAGAAAAAACATTGATTGTATTTGACGAGGTACAGCTTTGCGAAAGGGCTTTAACGTCATTGAAATATTTTTGTGAGGATGCCCCGGATTATCATATTATTGTGGCAGGCAGCCTGTTGGGCGTTGCCGTCAACAGAGCAAAATTTTCATTTCCCGTTGGTAAGGTTGATATGAAAACGCTGTATCCGATGGATATGGAAGAATTTATGATTGCTGTGGGAGAGGATGAACTTGTAGAGCAGATTAAAAAATGTTTTGAAACGAATCGGCCGATGCCATCCGCACTCCATGATGCAGCCATGCAGCTTTACCGTCAGTATCTTGTGGTAGGCGGTATGCCGGAGTGTGTGATGCAGTTTGTCCAGACAGGGGATTATATCCTGATCCGCCATACGCAGGATACCATTCTGACAAGTTATCTGAATGATATGAGCAAATACAATAATCTGAATGAAATTAAGAAAACCAGACTTGCCTATGATAATATTACGGTTCAGCTTTCCAAGAAAAATACCCGCTTTCAATATAAGCTGATCAAAAAGGGTGGACGTGCTTCTGAATTTGAAAATGCGATTGAATGGCTCTGTCTGTCGGGAATTGTGTCACAGGTCTATAGGGTAGAGCAGATCAAGAAGCCTTTGGAAAATTATCGGGATATTGATGCGTTTAAGATTTACGTTTCGGATCTGGGGCTGCTTTGCGCCAAGAAGGATTTGGCTGCAACCGATATTCTCTATATGGTGGAGGAACTGAATGATTTTAAAGGTGGCATGACAGAAAATTATGTCAATGTACAGCTTGCCATCAATGGTTATAACACTTACTACTGGGAATCCGAGCGTGGGGCTGAAATAGATTTCGTTATCCAGCGGGATGGTCAGCTGATCCCGATTGAGGTGAAATCCGCCGATAATACCAGAGCCAAAAGCTTAAAGGTCTATATGGATACCTATAAGCCGGCTTACGCGATCAAACTTTCCGCGAAAAACTTTGCGTTTGAGGACAACAAAAAGGTGGTTCCGCTTTATGCGGCATTTTGTATTTGAACCGTGGGCATACTGATAAGAATTCAAGAACCGCATTACTGATAGAAATATCGGTAATGTGGTTCTTTTTTGCATAGAACATGAAGGAGAATCCGTTGCATTGGATTTGAGGTGAAGTCTATAATAAAGCTAACTATATTTCGTGATGACTGAAAAATATAAAAAATTATATAAGAACAGAGGGATTGCGATGGGGATTTCACTGGAGGGAACGTGGAAGGTAATATTGACGGATGGAACGGCAGCGCAGATGCATCTGCCGGGAACTTTGGACGAGAGCGGCATCGGTCACAGAGACGTCAGAGCGAATCAATGGCACCCGGATGCGGCGCTAGGTAACGCTGAGGTTTTGCAGAACTGGTGCAGGAGCGTACCGGAGGACGGATCCACATCATCGTGGAGAGTGAAGCAAAACTGGGTTCGGAAAGCGAAGTACTGGAACAGATCAAATACGGCGGCATTGCTTTTGCAAGAGTTTCCCTGTCGCAGATCGCAGAACAGGCACCGGAGATGAATGTACTGCAATTGCCGTATCTGTACAGAGATTCGGAGCATATGTGGAGGGGATTGGACCGGGAAATCCTGCGGGAATGTGCCAGAGAGTCTGCGGAATATGAAAGAGTACTCTGGAAAGACAGAGAGGAACAGTCCAGACAGACCGCCATTGCCAATGGAACTTGTGTGAGCACCCTTTCTGCGGAAGAAAAAGAACGAGGGAATCAAGTTCCAGCGTATTGATGCGGATGTGACCGATGCCCTGAAGTCCAAGACTTCCAAGAAGGCCGAGAAAGAGATGGAAGAGCAGGCGGAGAGCATCAGCAAGCTGATGAAGAAAGCTCTGAAGAACGACAAGATCACTGTCAAAGTAGAGAAGCTGAAGAACAAGAAGATCTCTTCCATGATCACTCTGTCCGAAGAGAGCAGACGTATGCAGGATATGATGAAGATGTATTCCATGCCCGGTATGGACATGAGTGCCTTCGGCGGTGAGGGAGAGACCCTGATCCTGAATGCCAGCCATCCTCTGGTACAGTACATTACTGAGCACCAGGATGGTGAGAATGCAGAAATGATCTGCGAGCAGCTGTACGATCTGGCAAAGCTTCAGCACGCACCTCTGTCTGCCGATGCCATGACCAAGTTCGTGGCAAGAAGCAATGACATTATGATGCTGCTGACTAAATAATAAGATAGCTTGTCAAGTAGACAGGTAAAAGCAAAAGGAACTGCAATGTGTGTTTATACACAGGCTGCAGTTCCTTTTTTGGAATGTGGAGACGGAGAATGCGACAGAGGCATAGTGTTATCTTTACGATATTGACTGGGAGAGATCCCGGTCATTTTTTTGAAAAATTTAAAGAAATAGGCATAGCTGGAGAAGCCGAGAAGTTCCTGTACCTCGGTGACGGTCCGGCCCTCTGCCAGCATCGTCTGGGCGAGGTTAGCCCGCTGCACGGAGATATAATGCCCGATGGTGGCATGGGTATGTTCCTTGAACAGGCGCCCGAGATAGTCCTTGTTCAGGTAGAATTCTGCAGCAATGCTTTCCAGGGTCAGTGGCTCTGTCAGATGCCGGTTGATAAAGGCCATGACCTCATTGATGTTTTTCTGGGACTGGGAAATAGAACGCTGTCCGGTAGAAGATGCCTGTAGGCCGTGCTGGATCCGGCTATCCAGTATACTTAGCAGAGAGAAAAAATCCGCATAGGCAGAAAGGGAGGGCTGAGGATGCAGCTGCAAATAGTGATCCAGCTGACTGCAGAGCCCGGTAAGCCCGGTGGGAGAAAGCCGGAGGATCGCAGGAGAGAAAGCCGGATCTGCATAAGGCATGAGTCCGGAACCGGCTCCAAGGACAGTATACAGCCAGTCACTGTTAATATTCAGGACGTAGCGCTCATAGATGGTCAGCTTCTGATTGAACAGCTGATGCACATGGTGAGGCGGAATGATGATCAGAGATCCTTTCGAAACACTGGAGACAGTGTCGTCTAAGAGGACATCAGGGAGATCGGACATTGTAAGATATATTTCCAGAGCGTTGTGCGTATGCGGTCTGGCAGGAGAAGAGGTTCCGTTGTTGCGGTAAGCCAGTTCATAGGGTGCATCAATTGTAAAATAGGGAATAGTCATTTGGGTTTTCATAGGCACTCCAAAGGTCGTTATCTTGCATAAAATTAGTATTTTATATACATATTATTACAATCGTAGAGAAGTTACAATAAGAACATCAAAGAAATACATCAGAGAATGAAAGGAAAGGTGTCTAAATGGAAAAGGTAAGACTGGGCATTATTGGTATTGGGAGTATGGGAACCGGTCATGCAGGCAATGTGTTGAAAGGGATGGTGCCGGATATGGAACTGACCGCCGTAGCGGATATCCGGCAGAGCCGCCTGGACTGGGCAAGGAACAATCTTCCGGAGACGGTCAAGGTATTTGATGATGGCAGGAAAATGATTGATTCGGGAAGCTGTGATGCCGTTCTGGTGGCAACACCACATTATCTGCATCCGGAATTCGTCATCTATGCATTGGAGCATGGACTGCATGCGATCAGCGAAAAACCGGCAGGAGTCTACACGAAACAGGTACGGGAGATGAATGAGGCAGCGGAAAGGTCTGACAGATCCTTTGCCATCATGTTAAATCAGAGAACCAACTGTGTATACAGAAAACTTCACGAAATGATCCAGAGCGGCGAACTTGGGCAGCTACGACGTGTCAACTGGATCATCACCGACTGGTATCGTAATCAGAGCTATTATGATGCGGCGGGCTGGAAGGCAACCTGGGACGGAGAAGGTGGCGGCGTGCTGTTGAACCAGTGTCCGCACCAGCTGGATCTGCTGCAATGGCTGTGCGGCATGCCTGTGAAGGTGAGAGCCTTCTGCCACGAAGGAAAATGGCATGATATCGAGGTCGAGGATGATGTGACGGCTTATATGGAATTTGAAAACGGAGCCACCGGTGTCTTCGTGACTACCACGGCAGATGCTCCAGGAACCAACCGGCTGGAGCTGACCTTCGAGATGGGAAAAATCGTGTGCGAGGAAGGCAGACTATTTTTTGATAAACTGTCCACCAATGTGAGTGATTTCTGCAAAACGGAGAAGGAAGGATTTAAAAAGCCGGAATATTCCAGAATTGAGATTGAGACGGATGGACAAAACGAGCAGCATATTGGTGTATTGAAAGCGTTCGCAGGTCATATTTTAAGAGGAACTCCATTGGTGGCAGAGGGAACGGAGGGAATCCGGGGGCTGACCCTGTCCAATGCCATGCACCTGTCCAGCTGGCTGGACCGCACCGTGGAACTGCCGTTGGATGAAGAATTGTTTTTACGAGAATTGAACAAAAAACGTGCCACTTCCAGAAAAAAGGAAGACACTGATATTGTATTTGATACGACAGGCACTTATTAAGGAGGACAAAAGAATGACAGTAAAAATCACAGGTTTTGCAGATGAAATCGCACCGGAACTGACAGCTCAGATCGCAGGACTGAAAGGACTGGGAATGTCTTATGTGGAGATGCGTGGAGTGGATGGAGAAAATCTGATCTATCACACGGATGAAAAAGTGGAGCAGATCAAGAAGACACTGGATGATAATGGAATCCGGCTTTCTGCCCTGGGATCTCCCTTGGGTAAGATTCTGATCACGGATGATTTCACTCCCCATTTTGAAGAGTTCAAGAGGGCAGTGGAGATCAGCCATAAGATGGAATGCCCGACGATCCGGATGTTCAGCTTCTATCTTCCGCAGGAGAGTGATCCGGCAGCCTATGAGGGCGAAGTCTTCGACAGGATCGGTAAATTCGTGGACTATGCCTCTGCGAATGATACACTGCTCCTGCATGAAAATGAAAAAGATATCTATGGAGCAATGGCTCCGGAATGCAAAAAACTCATGGATACCTTTTACGGGGATCATTTTAAAGCTATTTTTGACTTTGCCAACTTTGTACAGTGTGGGCAGGATACGCTGGAAGCCTATGAGATGCTAAAATCCTACATCGCTTATATCCATGTAAAGGATGCCTTGAAGTCAGACCAGAGTGTAGTTCCGGCAGGCTATGGTGACGGAAATGTGGCGGTGATCCTGAAGCGTCTGTCAGCCTCCGGATTTGATGGATTCCTGTCACTGGAACCGCACCTGTTTGAGTTTGAGGGTTTCCATGCACTGGAAAAGGACGGCAGGAGCATTGCTGTCAAAGAAAAGAAGGTACTCAGCGGTCTTGAGACATTTACCATAGCGCATGATGCTTTGATGAAGCTTCTGGACAACTGCATGTAATTCCCTTACGATGAGGGAGACTGCATCAGGAGGGCGCAGAGGCACCCACCTTCTCAATATACTCTGTGGGAGTATAGCCGGTATATTTTTTAAATACCTGGCTGAAATACTGTGGATTATTGCCGAATCCCACAGACCTGGCAATAGTTTTGATATTGTCATTATGATAGTACACCATAAGGCGGATGGCTTGTTCCATCCGCTTTTTGTTCAGGTAATCGGAAAAGCGGATGCCTTCCTCCTTTACAAATTGCTTGCTCAGGTAGCCGACACTGACAAAGAGATAGTTCTCTGCCAGCCATTTTAAAGACAGGGTCTCACAATCCAGATGGGCTTCCACGTAAGATTTTAAGAGGCTGATGTTGGCACCGCCCTTAGAGGAGGCAGCCTCGTCCTTCTCCTGCAGCAGTACGATCTCCGCCAGCTTCCGGATTTCGGAGGTCTGGGTACAGGAATACAGGCGGCGGAAAAAGTCACAGGCAATATCCAGCGGCGGCTCTTGTCCGGAGTTATCGGGATTCAGGAAAAGTCCCAGGGCGATATTCTTCGCAACATCCGGAGTCATGGAAGGAGTGAAGACGGAATCCAGCAGAGATGGAATATCCGTTTCGGCCGGGGAAGCGGTAAATGCTTCACGCAGCCTGGAAATCCGCCAGGGAGCGGCCATGTTGTTATGGAATTCCCTGGTTTCTCCGGTTTCGGGGCGGATCAGCAGGATCCGGTCATAGCGGGCTATCTTGGATATGATCTGCGCAAACAAATCTTCCGAAGTGTCACCGTGGAGAAAAGAGGCTTCAAAGGTTACACACTGTTGCGGATAATGCAGCTCCTCCAAAGACTGGCGGATCGTTTCCTGATGGACCAGGGTGGGAGAGGACAGGACCAGAAGCGCACTGTTTTTTACATAAATAACAGAAAAGACACTTTCTGCTCCGCAGGAAAGCAGAATCCGCACGATATCCTTTAGAAAGCTTTTCAGATAGGTTTCTTCTACAAAGGAACAGATACAGGCATATAGTCCCTTTTCGGGAAAGGACAGAAGCCCCTGATACTTTTTGAATACCTGGGGAAAATTGTCAGGCTGATCCAACGCTTCCATAACCAGCCCCTGTTCTAATGGTGACTGCATATCCTTCAGCAGAAGTTCTTGCTCCGCCTTCTGCTGTATCTCTTTTTGCTTTTTTTCTTCACGGATTGTATTCAGACAGCTGATCAGCTCCTGCTTGTCCGTGGGTTTTAAGAGATAATAGCGGACCCCGTATTTCATGGCCTGCTTGGCATATTCGAATTCACCGTAACCGGATAACAGGATAAAAGTGATCCGGGAGTCGATGTGGGAGGCACGTTCGATCAGTTCCAGCCCGTTCAAAATAGGCATTTTGATATCCGTGATCACAACATCGGGATAGTCATCACGGATCCGGTCATAGGCTTCCATTCCGTTTTTGGCGGTGGCAATCACCTTGTAGCCGAGGGAGGTATAATCGATCATGGAAGAAAGTGCTTCACGTATGATCTGTTCATCATCTACAATCATCAATCTGAGCATAAGAATCCTCTCTTTCTTTGGGAATGGACAGCAGTACAATGGCCATTCCGTCTTCATTGTATATAGATAAGCCGTACCGGTCGCCGAAGAGCAGCTTCAGGCGGGAGTTGATATTCACCAGTCCCACACCGGAACCCTGGGGAGTGACCTGCCTGTGTTCCAGCTTCCAGATGAGATCATCCTCGAAATGGGAACCGGTATTTGCTACGGTAATCTGGTAGACGGTGTCTTTTTCGGAAATGGTGACGGTGATATGACAGACATCGTCACTGAATTCCAGAGCATATTTTAATGCGTTCTCTACCAGAGGCTGGATACAAAGTGTCGGGACATAAATATGGGAAATGTCATCCGGTACGTGCAGCTGGAAGTCCAGCCGGTCTCCGAAACGGATCTGCTGGATCCGGATATAATCCTTTAAAACGTCCAGTTCCTTTTTTAAGGGGATCAGGTCTTCTTTGCTGTTGACAGCAGCGCGGAACAGATTCCCCAGGGACCGGACCATGGTGGAGATGTCATCGGCACCGTATTTTTGCGCCATCCAGTTGATGGTATCCAGGGTATTGTAGAGAAAATGCGGGTTGATCTGCTGCTGCAGCATCTTGATATTGGTATCCCGGAGCAACAGCTGCTTTTCATAGTTTTTATCCCGCAAAGTCTTTACATTGGATTTCATTTCGTCAAAGCTGACATGCAGCTGCCCGATCTCATCGGTACGGAGACTGTAATCGTAGTGAGCGGTGTCCTCCGGATCCGGGAGTCCCTGTCCGAAGCGGCGGATCTTCTCTACCAGAAGATCCAGATGGTGCAGTATCCTGCGCAGAAGCAACAGTGCCAGAAACAGAGCGATCATCACGACCACGGCGGAGAACAGGATCATCCGGATCAGAACGGTATGGATCGCAGAAAAGAGCGGATCGTAATCCTGAAAATACAGATAATTCCATCCGGTACGTGGAAAATCTCCCTGGATGACAAAGGTCTTTCGTTTATCTATGGAAAGAATAGAATAATGGCTGCTGCCATGATTCAGCGACTGCAGCAGGCTGGAATACTGTTCCGGATGGTAAGTCTCCTGTGGGTAAAACTGCGCATTTCCTGCAAACAGGATAAAACGGGAATGCGTGGAAAGAGAATATCCGGCATTCTCCAGGGCATCACTGATCAGCTGGTCCAGGTCGATCACTATGTACAGGTAAGCCAGATGATCCAGGGTCAGATGGCGAAGCTGCCGGATATCCCGGTAAAGTACGATGGTATTCCCGGGGGAAGCCGGTGCACTCCAGCTGGCACGCCCCTGGCAGGCTGCTGCATTTTCTGCCAGTTCCTCCAGAGGAAAAGCATCCAGATCGGAAGTATTTCCCATACAGATCAGTGTGTCGTCAGGAAGTACCAGACTGATGGATTTGATATAGTCGTCATCAAAAATATAAGGATAGAGAGCCTGATATATCGTCTGCTTTCTCTGGGCATTACGGATACTGGTGGGAGCATCCATGATATCGGTGAGATTCGTCTGAATGATGGTATCGGACAGGATCCGGGCAGAACCGGATTCCACGGTCTCCATTCTTGCAGAGACGAAGGAAGATACATAATTCAGAGACTGTGCATTGGAAGTATACAGCTCACGGGCATAATACTGGGAAAGAAGCTGAATGCCCACAACAAAAGCAAAGAACACAAAAAGCAATGTCGTTGACAGGATCAGTAGTATTTTCTTATATAAAGACAGATTATTAAAACGCTGTGATAAATTGCTCATGGAAAAACCTCCGTATCATGGTTATTATATAGTAAAAATATGGGAAGTTCAATTTTCATCCGTGGGAAGAAAACAAAAAGCCGTTTTTTGAACACTCAGAAACCTTTTTTTGAACACGAAATTATGCAAAATGCCATATGGAATATGGAAAAACTGAAAAAAGTATGAAAATGTGACGAAAAAAATGTAAGATTATGGTTAAAAAGCCATTTTTTTGCATCGACAGAACCGTTATTTAACTTTACCATTATGCAAAATGGACATAAAATAAATTCATCAAAACAACAACGAGGGATGTGCAGGACACATACCCGACAGATTGTATGGGAGGTATAACAAATGAAGAAAAGAATGATTGCAGGTCTTATGGCTGTATTGATGACCATGTCTCTGGCTGCATGTGGAAGCAGCGCAGGCAGTTCTGATGCATCTGGCACAGGCTCCGCTGCCACAGGTGATAACAGCGCAGCACAGGCTGCCAGTGGTGACAAAGTAACCCTGAGCCTTTGCTGGTGGGGCAACCAGACAAGAAATGATGTAACCAAGAAGGCAGTTGACCTTTACATGGAACAGAACCCCAATGTAGAGATCAAGGTAGAGTTTACCGACTGGTCCGGCTACTGGGATAAGCTTTCTGCAATGGCAGCAGGCGGCAACCTTCCCGATATTATCCAGATGGATTACTCCTATCTGCAACAGTATCAGCAGAGCGGCCAGCTTGCTGATCTGAGCCAGTTCATTGACAGCGGTGTCATTGACACCAGCATGATTGCAGACAGCGTTATCGATAGTGGATCTATTGATGGAACCTGTTATGCATTAAGCCTTGGCAGTAATGCTCCTATGATGGTATATGACAAAGAAATCGTAGAACAGGCCGGTGTAGAGCTTCCCGAGCAGCTGACCATCGAAGAACTGTATGATATCGGACAGACCATTTACGAGAAGACCGGTGTGAAGACCTACTACGATGGCGGTATCAATATGATGCAGATCATCGCAAGAACCCAGGGATCTCATTTGTTCGATGAACTGGCAGCAGGAACCAAGACTGCAAGCGAAACCCACTTCGCTAATGTAGATAAGTTCAACAAGGCGGAATCCGCTATTTCTCCTGATCTTCTGGCAGAGAAGAACCCGGATGTAGTAGAGACCAAGCCCATCATTGATGGAACCACATGGAATGACTTTTCTTATTCCAACCAGTACATCAGTATTGCCAACACAGCCGGTAGAGATCTGGGAATCACCATGTATCCTACTACCAGCGATGCAACCACCCAACCGATGTTCTTAAAGCCCAGCCAGTTCTTTTCTATTGCTGAGACTTCCCAGAATAAAGAGGAAGCTGCAAAATTCCTGGACTGGTTCACCAACAGTATTGAGTGCAACAATATCCTGATGGCAGAGAGAGGTATCCCTGTGAACAGTGATGTAGCAGAAGCGATCAAACCTAATGTGGATGAGAATTCCCAGAAGGTATTTGACTATATCGCAGAAGTATCCAAGATCGCAACTCCTATTGATGATCCCGATCCCTCTGGTAAGGGCGAAATAGAAGCACAGGCAAAGACCATTGTTGAGAACCTGCGTTATGGAGATACAGATGCAGCGGGAGCAGCAGAAGAATTCGTAACCACATCTCAGAAGATTCTGAGCGAGACGGCAAAGTAAGACGAGAAGTAAGACTTCTGAAGTAAGACCGTTATAACAAATTGTAATCAAAGGGCGCCTGGATCCCATCCGGCATCGGGCGGGAACCGGGCGCTTGTTATAGAAACGGCAGAAGGAGAGGAAAAATGAGCAAAGAAAAGACTTCCCCAAAGAGAAAAAGAACATTGGGCCAGTGGCTGGATAGTCCTAACGTATCCGGATATGTGTTTGTCGGACCGTTCATTATCGGATTTCTGGCATTCATGATGGTTCCCATGCTTTTATCTTTTGCATTTTCATTTACAAGATACAATATTTTACAGTCCCCGACATTCATTGGGCTGGAAAACTACATTACCATGTTCACGGATGATCCGAAATTCTGGAAGGTATTCGGTGTCACCATGTATTACGTGGTATTTTCCGTACCTCTTCGTCTGATCATGGCATTGATCGTAGCAATGCTTCTAGTGAAGAGCACCAAGCTGTCCGGCTTTTACAGAGCAGTGTATTACCTTCCTTCCATTATCGGTTCCAGTGTGGCGGTTGCCATTCTGTGGAAAAGAATGTTCGCCAGTGACGGTGTGATCAACGGTCTGTTCGGACTGGATATCGCATGGCTGGGACGTTCCGATACTGCGATCTGGACCCTGATCATTTTGGCAGTATGGCAGTTCGGATCCTCCATGCTGATCTTCCTGTCAGGATTAAAGCAGATTCCCGTAAGCTTATATGAGGCAGCCACCATGGATGGAGCTGGCGGTGTCCATAAGTTCTTCAAGATCACACTCCCCATGCTGACCCCCACGATTTTCTTCAATCTGATCAACCAGTTGATCAACGGCTTTATGGCATTTACACAGAGCTACATTATTACACAGGGAAAACCAAGGGATACCACCCTTTTCTATACTGTATATATGTACCAGAACGCATTTACCTATAACAAACTTGGCTATGGATGTGCACTTGCATGGTTTATGATTCTGGTAGTAGGAATTTTGACACTGATCTTGTTCAAGACCCAGAACAAGTGGGTATATTATGAATCAGAAGGTTGATGGTGAGCGTATGAAAAAAGGATATAAAGAAAAAAGATTTGCTATCGGAGTGATTTATCATATCTTCACCTTCTGTTTTGCCTGCGTGATGATATATCCGTTAGTATGGATGGTACTTAGTTCTTTTAAGGATACCAATGAGATTATAAGAACGGCATCGGAATTGATCCCGAGACACTTCTCTCTGGAGAACTACAAGGTAGGCTGGCAGGGATTTGCCGGATACAATTTCGGAAGCTTCTTCAAAAACTCTTTTGTGATCGCAGGTTTATCCACCATCGGAGCAGTGGCTTCCTCTGCTGTGATCGGATACGGCTTCGCAAGAATTAACTTCAAATTCAAGGGATTCTGGTTCGCCTGCATGCTGTTGTCCATGATGCTTCCGTTCCAGGTAGTAATGATCCCGCAGTACATAATTTTTAATAAATTAGGCTGGGTCGGTTCTTACCTTCCTATCATTGTTCCCCAGTGGTTCGGTCAGGGATTCTTCATTTTCCTGAATATCCAGTTCATCAAGGGGATTCCCATGGATCTGGATGAGGCGGCCAGAATGGACGGATGTTCTACCTATACGATCTTCTTCCGTATCATCCTTCCTCTGATCAAACCGTCACTGGTAACCAGTGCGATCTTCTCCTTTATGTGGAGATGGGATGATTTCCTGGCAGCACTGTTATACTTAAGCGATCCTCTGAAATATCCGGTGAGTTACGCTCTGAAGATGTTCTCGGATCCTACCGCAGGTTCTGACTGGGGTGCTATGTTTGCAATGGCAACCTTGTCCCTGATTCCTATATTTGTTATTTTCCTGACTATGCAGAAATATCTGGTAGAAGGAATTGCATCCACCGGTATCAAGGGCTAAAGCTGTTCGGCGGGGAGACTGTTCCGGTTCTCCCCGCTTTTCTTGTTTTCAGATAAAAATCAGAGGAGAGTGTAATATGGACACTGTTAGAAATCGAATCAAAGCTGTTCTCGAAGCCGTAGAGCAGATGATATATAGTGACAGACAACCGGTAATTTCCGTGAAGATCGCCAAAGCGGATTACCATTTTGAGGAGGAATTCCACAGAGAAGGAAAAGATTTCCGGGATTTCGGCCGCAATGAGACCTGGGGAGAGCTGGATCAGCATTATTTCTTCCTGGCAGATGTGGCGATCCCGGAGCAGATGGAGGGGCATACAGTCCGTGCCGTGCTGAATACCGGAGCCACAGATATCTGGAATACGGACAATCCCCAGATCATGGCTTATGTGAACGGCAGATTTGCAGCCACGCTGGATATGAACCATCAGTTTATCATTCTGTCGGAGCATGCCAAAGCAGGAGAGACTTACGAACTGGCTTTTTATGCGTATTCCAGTGCGTATGCAGGCACGTTTACCGGTACGAATTTCTTCCGCCTGGAGCTGGCAGTCTACCGGGAAGAGGCGGCGGGACTCTATTATGACATGCAGGCTGTCTATGAAGCTGCGGATCTTCTGCCGGAGGACAATCTATCCAGGATCGAGGGCTTTAAAGCACTGGAAAGATGCGTAAATCTGTTGGATCTGCGCAGACCCGGATCCGCAGAATGCTTTGAGAGCATGAAAATGGCGGCGCAGGAGCTGGAAGGTACTTATTATGCCGACAGAAGACCGAATCCGGTGACGGTGCACAGTATCGGCCATACCCATATTGATGTGGCATGGAAATGGCCCCTGCGTCAGACCAGACAAAAGGCAGTTCGCAGCTTTGAGACGGTACTGAACCTGATGGACAGATATCCGGAATACCGTTTTATGTCCAGTCAGCCACAGCTCTATGAGTTCGTGAAGGAAGATGCTCCCGGGGTATTGGCCAGAATCAGGGAACGGATCAAAGAGGGCAGATGGGAAGCGGAAGGAGCCATGTGGCTGGAGCCGGACTGCAACATTTCCTCCGGAGAATCCCTGATCCGGCATATCATCTATGGCCGCAGATTTTTTGAACAAGAGCTCGGTGCGGAAAAAAATGAAGTATTGTGGCTGCCGGATGTCTTTGGTTACAGTGCGGCGCTGCCGCAGATCCTGCAGAAATCCGGGATTCCTTATTTTATGACCACGAAAATCGGATGGAATGAGTTCAACCGGTTTCCTCACGACACCTTTCTCTGGAAGGGCATTGACGGAACGGAAGTGTTGACACATCTGATTTCTACCAGAAACTATCAGAAGCCGGGTGACCTGAAGATGGTGGGAAACCATTCCACCACTTATAATGGTCTGCAGAATGCCTCCCAGCTCATGGGTACCTGGCAGCGGTATCAGGATAAGGATGTGAGCACTGAGGTGCTGACCTGTTACGGCTATGGTGATGGCGGTGGAGGCCCCACAGAAGAGATGCTGGAGCAGAGCAGAAGGCTGGAGCACAGCATCGTGGAATGTCCTGCAGCAAGACAGACAGGGGTGAAGGAATTCTTTCATATTCTGGAAGACAAAATGGACAAAAAGCGTCTGGCGGTATGGGATGGTGAACTATATCTGGAATTCCACCGTGGTACTTATACTTCCATGGCACAGAATAAAAAATATAATCGTAAGGCTGAGTTCAAAAACGGCGAAACCGAGCTGTATGCAGCAATGGCATCACTTCTGGATCAAAAGTATCTCTATCCACAGGAACAACTGGAACACAGTTGGAAACTGCTTTTGCTGAACCAGTTCCACGATATTCTGCCCGGTTCCTCTATTAAGGAAGTGTATGAGGATTCCGCCGCACAGTATGAAGAGATTTTTGCTGCGGATGAAGAAATGATGAAAACAGCGAAGAAGAGCATCCGGGAAAAGCTGTTCCGGTATCGTGCGGAGAAGAATGAGGAGGTCTGCGCAGTATGGAATCCTTTGAGCTTTGCACGTACGGCATTGATCCGGAATGCAGAGGGCAGTTGGCAGAAAATAACAGCAGGACCCAGCGGTGTTACTGTGTGCAGAGCGGTGAACTCCGGAGAGGACAACTGTTTCACTGAGCTTGTAATGGAGGAAAACGGACGACCGGTAAGCTTCAAAACGCCCTATTTTACCGTAAGATTTGATGCCAATGCTGAGATCACAAGCCTGGTGGATATCAGGGAGGACCGGGAACTGATCCAAAAGGGCAGGATGGGTAACCGTCTCACCGTATATGAGGATCGGCCGGCAGAATTCGATGCCTGGAATATTGACGAGGGATATCTGGAGAAATCCTGGGATGTCATTGATGTGGAAGAATTCAAAGTATTGGAGAACGGACCGGAGACGGCGGCATTACATGTGCGCAGACGGTTCCAGGATTCCATGATCGAACAGACCATTCGTTTCTACCGGCACACCGCAAGGATCGATTTTCAGACCAGAGTGGACTGGCAGGAACATCAACAGCTGCTCAGAGTATCCTTCCCTGTGGATGTTCTGGCACATGAAGCGGATTATGAGATCCAGTTCGGCAATGTAAAGCGGCCGACACACAAGAACACATCCTGGGATCGTGCAAGATTCGAGGTATGCGCACACAAATGGGCAGATCTTTCCGAGCCCGGTTATGGTGTGGCACTGATGAATGACTGCAAATACGGTTATGATGTCCATGAGGGTGTGATGGGACTGACATTGATCAAGTCAGGTATTTTCCCCAATCCCGATGCAGATCAGGGACAGCATGAATTTACCTACGCATTGTTCCCTCATCAGGGAGATTTCCGCAAGGGCAGTGTGGTAAGAGAAGCTTACGATCTGAACTGCCCGATGGCATGGGAGAAGGTACAGGGTATCTATGAAGACAGCTTCTCAATGCTGCAGATAGCAGAGGAAAATGTGATGGCAGATACTGTAAAAGCAGCAGAGGACGGCAATGGCATCATCGTACGTATCTATGAGACTTGGGGAATGCGTACCAAAGTGCATGTGAACTTCCCACTTGCTCCGGATGCACAGGTAACAGTCTGTGACTGCATGGAGAATTTTTCCGGGGTGGAGAATGCGGATATGACCCGTGTACAGGACGGATGGAGCTTTACTATGAAGCCTTATGAAATCAAGACCCTGCGTATTGTGAATGAAAAAAAGTAAGAGGGTTACGAAGGAGAAAATTATGATCAATATATTAGAATACGGTGCAGTGGGCGATGGACAGACCAATGATGCCCCTGTCATTCAGAAAGCAATCGATACGTGTGCAGAACAGGGAGGAGGCGTAGTCCTCTTCCCCGGCGGCAGGACATATTCTTCCGGATATGTGCTGTTGAAATCCAATGTGGAGGTACATCTGGAGCCGGGCGCTGTCTGGAAAGCCAGCAGCAACATAGAAGATTATTACCCGCTGCGCAACAATGGTAAAATCACAGCCCATGAATCCGGCCTGCCTTCTTTCCTGAACAGTGAATATGCAGGACGCCCGTTCCATGCCTTTATCTATGCGCTGGGACAGGAAAATGTGACGATCTCCGGACAGGGTACCATTGATGGCAATGAATCTGTCTTTTACGGAGATGACTCGGGTTATCATATCGAGGGTTCCTATTATCCCAGAGTTCCGCTCCTGCTATTGGAGGATGTAAAGCATCTGACCATCAAGGAAGTCCGCCTGACGAACTGTGCCTTCTGGACAGTGCATCTGGTAGGCTGTAAGGATGTGCTGATCGACGGTATCCGCCTGCTGAATAATCTGAAGATGGCGAATTCCGATGGCATCGATCCGGATCACTGTCAGAATGTCCGGATCAGTAACTGTCACATTGAATGTGGAGATGACGCCATCGTATTGAAAAATTCCGGGGATTATAAGAAATACGGTCCCTGTGAAAATATCGTGGTCACCAATTGTACCCTGGTATCCACCAGTGCTGCCATCAAATTCGGCACGGAGGGAGAGTCTGACTTCCGGAATATTCTGGTGGAAAATTGCTGTATTTCCAGAAGTAACCGTGGAATTTCCATTCAGATCAGAGATAATGGCAACGTGGAAAATGTAATCTTTTCCAACATCATTATGGAGACCAGAAGATTCTCTTATGAATGGTGGGGAAGAGCGGAGGCTGTCTGCCTGACTGCACTGGATCGCAAACCCGGAGTTAAGGCCGGTAAGATCCGCAATATCCGCTTCCAGAATATTACCTGCGAGGGAGAAAACGGCATTTTCCTGCTGGGCAGTGAAGACAATTATATTGAAGATGTGACCTTTGAGGGCATTCGGCTGACACTGGATAAGAAATCCAAGTGGGAGATCAACGGCTACGATAAGAGACCCTGCCAGGGAGGGGGAGAGATCCACACAAAGATTTCCGGAATCTATGCGGATTATGTGAAGAATGTCTCCTTCCATGATATTCAGATCACGAAGAAAGAAGGAATCCTGCCTTTTTACGAGGAGGACGTGACACTGAGAAATGTAGAAAATGTACGGATCGATGTAGAAGAGCCGGAAGATGGGAGCCAGAATGGAGAAGAGTAATAGAAGAATCGCTCTCATCGGATTTGCAATCCTGATGGTCGGCCTGGGAATCAGTGACAGCCTGAGAGGTATTTTCTCCGGCATTTTTCAGACGCATTTTGCATTGACGGCAAAGGGGCTGTCCACGATCATAGCCGTAAGCTATGCGGGAAATCTGTGTTTCCTGCTGGCCGGAGGCAGAATCATGGATAAGATCGACCGCAAAAAGGCTTTTTTGGGATTTCTCGCAGTATGGATGTGTGCAATGCTGGTATTCCTGCTTACAGATAACTATTATGCATTGCTGGTGGGAATGTTCCTGGCAATGGGAGCTTCTACGCTGTTGAATACGTCCATTACACTGATCACACCGTTCATTTTTGCCACATCACCGGCCATGATCGTCAATGTATTGTTCTTCATGCAAGGGTTCGGTACCAGTGGAGGACAGAGTCTGATCGGAAATCTGGCTGACGATTTTGGCGGCTGGAAAGCTGTGACAGGGGTTCTTTTTGCCATCGGCGTTCTGGCGTTTCTGATCATTTTAAAACTGCAGATCCCGGACAGCAGAGAAGTGAAGAAGGCAGAAAAGGATCAGCAGGGAAGGAAAATGAAGGGAAACTACCTTTGGATTGTCATGGTGGTGATCTTTGGTGTATACTTTATTGCAGAACATGGAATGCTGAACTGGTTTGTGATCTACGGAACCAATGCGCTGGGACTGGAGCAGGGAAAGGCTGCCAATTATATGGCGTTGTTTTTTGGCGGAATGACGGTGGGAAGACTGGTCTTTTCTCCGTTGGTTGACCGGCTGAAGGTATTCCCGAGCATTGCCTTGTTTTCTGTGATTTCTGCAGTGCTTTATGCGGCAGGGATCTTCAGTGGGGCACTCTGGATGCTGAGTCTGGCCGGACTGTTCTGCTCGATCATTTATCCGACACTGGTTATGGCCATCGGGAGACTTTATGATCCGTCGCAGGTGTCCACGATGTCCGGATTGATCATCAGTGTAGCATCCCTGTTTGATATTGGATTTAACTATATTTACGGAGACATTGCTGAAAAAACAGGATATGGCAGGAGCTTTCTGATCATGCCGGCAGCAATGATACTCTTTACTCTGTTGTTTGTGCTGGTGTTCCATAAGCGGATCCTGAACAGGGAACAGGCATAGTAAAAAGTTGTAATGGGAGGATGTTAGAATGAAATTAGGCGGAATTGAAGCCGGCGGCACAAAGATGGTATGTGCCATAGGAGATGAGCAGGGAAATATTTTCGACAGGGCAGTATTCCCTACGGAGATACCGGAGAGTACGGTGCCGAAAATGATAGCATATTTTCAGGATAAAGGAATCGAGGCACTGGGGATCGGCTGTTTCGGCCCGGTGGATCTGAATAAAAAGTCGGCAACCTACGGCTATATTACCAGCACTCCGAAGCTGGCATGGAGATTTTATGATTTTGCGGGAGCGTTCCGGGAAGCACTGAAAGTCCCTGTAGGTTTTGATACAGATGTCAATGGAGCAGTGCTTGGCGAGGTACGCTTCGGCGCAGCCAAGGGGTGTGAGAATGCGCTCTATATCACCATTGGTACGGGAGTAGGTGTAGGGGCATATATTAACGGTAGACTGCTGCATGGCCTGATGCATCCCGAGGGCGGACATATCTTCCTGCGCAAGCACCCGGAGGATACCTATGAAGGCTGCTGTCCTTATCACGGTGCCTGTCTGGAAGGACTGGCTTCCGGTCCTGCGATTCAGGGCAGGTATGGCAGAAAGGGAGCTGAACTGGCCGGAAGAGAGGATGTCTGGGAACTGGAAAGTTACTACATCGGACAGGCTGTGGCAGATTACATGCTGACTTACTCACCGGAGAAGATCATTCTCTGGGGCGGTGTGATGCACCAGGAGAATGTTTTCGACATGGTGAGACAGAATGCGGTGGAGTTTCTGAATGGTTATCTGCCGGAGACCAGCCTGCCGAAGGATATGTCACAGTATGTGGTGGCTCCTGCACTGGGCGAGAACCCCGGAATCATCGGTGCAATGTGTCTGGGAATGGATGCATACCTGATGGAATGCGGGAAGAATCTGTGAGGAGGCTTGATGAAGTAGCGGTTGATAATCCAGAGAGGGTGAGATCACCAGAGAGTTTTCGGCGATCTCGCCCTCTTTTTTGCGGTCCTATAAGGCAAGGATCTCGGGAGAATCCGGTTTCGTCGTGTCGGGGTTGGCACAGCCGAGACGTCGGGGACTGTAAGTGGTGTGTGGAACGTTGCTGGGCAGTTCCAAGATTGCGGAGATGAAAACGTGTAACAAAGATTTGAAATTATGTAATAAATAATCATAATTTTGTCAATACACTTTTGGCACTAAAAGCGAAAAGTGCCGAAAATATTTTGGTGGATGACAGGCATAGAGTATGGCAACAGCAGGTTGCTTTTCATAACATGAATTTATCTATATGATATGGTTATGGTACGATAATGCAGAACAAAATGATTATACAGTAACCCAAACAGAACTTTCCTCTGAAGGGGCACAGTAGCAAAGGCTGCTATTGCGGGTAGGTAAGGAAAGTCGGCCAGACAATCTGAGAGGGTATTGTGTAAGCAATAATTAGGGTATATGAGAATATGATGAGAACCCCATTACTGATAGAAATATCAGTAATGGGGTTCTTTTTTGGAGAAATATTGTGTAGGTGTCATGCCGTAGTATTTTTTGAAAACCCGGTAAAAATAGGACACGCTCTGGAAACCGCAGGTCTTGCTGATGACAGAGAGGGGATTGCCGCCCTGTTCCATCTGGTGTATGGCATGACGGAGGCGAAGCTTATTAATATATTCTTTTACGGTGAGAGATTCCGTCTGTCGGACAGCCCGGTGGACATAGCTTTCGGAGACTCCACAGGATTCGGCGATATCCCGGACGGTCTGAAGCGTCGTGTAGTTAGCATTAATATAATGGATGATCCGCTGAAAACCGGAGGCTTTATTCTCACTGACAGGAATCTCATTATCTAACGGATACTGATGACGAAAATCGTTGAGATCTGTAAGAATCTGTGCCAATAACAGGTAGGCAGTGGGAGATTTGCAGCAAGAAGCTGTATTCCAGTCGAGGAGCTTTTGTCTGTAATCCTCGGGAATGAAAATGATCGGTGCCTTGAAACAGGTCAGGTAGGAAGATACTACGGCAGGTAAAAAGTATTTTTGAAGATAGGTTTTTGAAAAATGGATGCAGATCCCAGTATAATCCGTGTCACCGACGCTTCGGTGAGAGATATTGCTCTCAAACAGGCTTGCCATGCCGGCTTCTACCCGGTAGGTGATGTCGCCGATGGTAACCAGACGCTCCCCGGAGAGTAGAATATAGATTTCATAATTGGTGTGGTGATGCGAATAGGGCATGGACCAACCTTTTTTTGTATCTTCATAGGATATTTCAAAATCTTCATATAAAAAAGTTCTTCTATCTGTCATTTCTGATTCACTCCTTCACGCATATTATATCAAAAAGGTTTAGAATAATGCAATAGATATAAAAAATAGTTCATGATAGTGAATTTAAAACACTAAAGTTAAGCTATATAATGATTCCGTGATCAAGGAGAAAACATCAGAAAATTTACTATGGATCTGCTATGGGATTTTCTGTATGGAAAAGGGTCTGTGGGATGGAGCTTATATGAGAATATTGTTGAATGGAAAATGGCATGTAGTACTGGAGGACGGAACCACGGGACAGATGGATCTGCCGGGGACGTTGGATGAGAACGGGATCGGACATAGAGATGTGGGGGCGAATCAGTGGCATCCGGATGCGGTACTGGGGAATGCGGCGGGAGAGATAGACAAAGATGCACCGATCGCTACGAGATTTACCAGGCGGCATACCTATGAGGGAGAAGCCAGGATCAGTCGTAAGATAACGGTACCGGATTACGGAACCGACAGGCTGTTCGTACTGGCGGAGCGGGCACGGGCACTCCGGCTGCTAGTGGATGGAGAAGCGTGTGCGGTGTTCCGGCAGGGGACACTGAGTACACCTTATATTTTTGAACTCACCGGGGCGGCACCGGGAGAACATGAATTTACGTTTCTTTCGGATAACAGCTATCCGGGAATGCCCAAAGCTGCCATCTGTTATTCTTCCGCAGCGACGGATGAGACACAGACGAACTGGAACGGGATACTTGGCGAATGCAGCATGTATACCAGACCGCAGAATTTTATAGACAGCCTCCGGGTATATCCGAGAGCGGTGAAAAAGGAAGAGAAAAATAAAGCAGGCGGATATGTGCTGGATGTATGTGTGGAACTGGCACCTGGCGCAAAGAAAGTCTATAAAGATGCGAAAATCATATTACAGTCAGAGGCTCTGGCGGCAGGAAAGTTAGAAGACACACAGACATTGACGGAAATTATCAGCTATTCCGGGGAGGGATTAGCGGAAGCCGGAACAGATAAAGAGGAGAATCCGAAAACAATGGAAATCTGGTTCCGTGATCTGCCTCTGCGGGAGAATGTGAAACTGTGGGACGAAGATGAGGGCAATCTCTATGAGATGGCTGTAACCCTGGACAACGGTATGTCAGCAGAAGATAAAGGCGGTAGCACTGCTGAGTGCAGGACCCGCTTCGGCATCCGCATATTTGGCGATAATGGCAGCGGCAGATTTGCCCTGAACGGCAGGACAATCTTCTTACGAAGTGAGGCAAATTGTGCGGAATACCCGGAGACCGGACATCCGCCCATGACCGTTTCGGAATGGAAAGAGATCCTGCAAAAATATCGCAGCTATGGCATTAACTGCGTTCGCTTCCATTCCCACTGTGAGCCGGAAGCGGCCTTTACCGCGGCAGACGAACTGGGAATGCTATTGCAGCCGGAACTGTCAAACTGGAACCCGAAAGATGCTTTTGCAACAGAAGAAAGCATCCGCTATTATCGTACGGAGCTTACAGCCATATTGAAAACCTATGCCAATCATCCTTCTTTTGTGATGCTGACGCTGGGGAATGAACTGCAGGCCAGAGGTGAAGGCAGAGATCGGATGCAGGATCTGGTCAGAACCGCAAAACAGCTGGATCCCACCCGATTATATGCAAACGGCTCCAACACCTTTTACGGAGAAGAGGGCTGTGACCCGGAGAGTGATTTCTATACTTCCCAGAGCTGTAAGGATGTGGTGATCCGGGGGACGTTCTCCGGGATGCGGGGATATATCAACGAAAATTATCCATCGGCGGATCACACTTATGATGCGGCGATGGCAGAGATCCGCAAAAGCTATACAAAGCCGGTATTCAGTTTCGAGGTGGGACAGTTTGAGGTACTGTCGGATTTTGGGGAACTGGAAAGCTTTCAGGGAATTTCGGATCCGGTGAATCTGAAACTGATTCGGAAGCGCGTAGAGGAACGGGGACTATTGTCTGTATGGAAAAAGTATGTGGAAGCCACCGGAGAACTGTCGAGGCTGGCATACCGGGAAGAGATTGAAGCAGCCATGCGGACGAGAGAGCTTTCCGGAATTTCACTTCTCGGACTGCAGGATTTCCCAGGGCAGGGGACGGCACTGGTGGGCATGATGAACTCTCATATGGAATCGAAACCGTATCCCTTCGCCAGACCGGAGCGGTTCCGGGAGTTTTTCAGAGAGAGCCGTATTTTCGTGAAATTGCCCCGCTATACCTATGAAGAGGGAGAACATCTGACAGCGGAAGTAGAAGTGGCGAATTTCGGAAAAGAGAGCATCACGGGTGAGCTTGGCTGGACGTTGGGTTACCGGGACTGTGCTGTGAATAGCGGAAGAGGAGAGCTTCGATGCGACCGGGCAGACAGGCAAAAAAACTGTCCTCCGGGGACTTATACTTCACTGGGAAGACTGGACATTCCTCTGGAGGTCAAGGGAGTATCGGCGGCACTCATACTGACGGTGAGTATCGGTGACTGCACCAGCACCTATCCTGTGTGGGTCTATCAAAAAACGAGCCCGGAATGTCCGAAAAATGTATACGAAACGAGAGTATTTGACGAGCAGACGAGAGCAGTTCTGCAAAACGGCGGAAGGGTCTATCTGTCCCCGGATGCGGACAGGGAGAGCTTACTGAATTCCATCAAGACCCAGTTTACCACAGACTTCTGGTCGGTGGGAACTTTTGCAGATCAGGAAGGCGGTATGGGGCAGCTGATCGATACGGAGCATCCAATTTTTAAGGAATTTCCGACGGATTTTCACACGGACTGGCAATGGTGGATCGTGGCAGGCAAACGTGCGGTGATTCTTCCCAGGTCAATGAAATCTGTGATTACGGAGATGGACAGCTATGCATTCTTACGTCCCATGGCACAGATGATAGAGTTTCGATGCCTGAAGGGAAAAGTATTGCTATCCACCATGGAATTGCATAAGAGTCAGCAGTATCCGGAGGTGAGGGCACTGCAGGCGTCAATTTATACGTATCTGTCGGGAGAGAATTTTGAGCCGGCGGAGGAAATAACGGAAGAAGAGTTAAGCATGCTGGTGCGAGGTTAAAATAATATCGGGCGGCGGAAAGAAAGCTGCACGGAGATAAAAGGAGGAAACCATGAATAAGGTTCATGTATGGGAAGAAAAAGTGACGATCCCCACTTACGAAGCCGGGAAACCGGATAAGAACCCTGTATTTCTGGAGAAACGTGTCTATCAGGGAAGCTCGGGAAGAATTTATCCTCACACAGTGATCGAGAAAATTAGCGATAAGAAAGTGGATAAGGAATACACGGCGCTTTTTCTGGAAAATGATTATCTGAAGGTGATGATGCTGCCGGAACTGGGTGGAAGGATCCAGAGGGCTTATGACAAGACCAACGGCTATGATTTTATCTACTACAATCATGTCATCAAACCTGCGCTGGTGGGACTGGCCGGCCCCTGGATCTCGGGTGGCATTGAATTTAACTGGCCGCAGCATCACAGACCCAGCACCTTTGATCCGGTGGAATATACCTATGCGGAAAATGAGGATGGGAGCGCCACAGTCTGGATGGGAGAGATTGAGAACATGTTCCGGACCGAAGGAGTGCTGGGCGTGACCCTGTATCCCGACAAGGCATACATCGAATTGTCTGCAAAGCTATATAACCGGACGAAAATGCCCCAGACCTTCCTGTGGTGGGCGAACCCTGCAGTAGCGGTAAATGATGACACCATCTCCGTATTTCCGGAGGATGTGACGGCGGTCTATGACCACGGCAAGCGGGATGTTATCAGCTTCCCCTATGCGGAGGGAACTTATTATAAGCATAAATACGACCATGTGAATATTGCCCAGTATAAAAATATTCCGGTGCCCACCTCCTATATGGCATATCGTTCCGATTACAATTTTATAGGGGAGTACGATTACGGAAAAAAGGCCGGACTTCTGCACGTGGCAGATCACCACATTGCCCCCGGGAAAAAACAGTGGACCTGGGGATGCGGAGAATTTGGCAAGGCATGGGACAGAGCACTGACCGACGAGGACGGTCCGTATATCGAACTGATGACAGGCTGTTTTACGGATAATCAGCCGGATTTCACATGGATCCAGCCCCAGGAGACCAAGAATTTCAAACAGTATTTTATGCCCTATAAAAATATCGGCTATGTGAAAAATGCTACGATCGATGCGGCGGTAAATGCGGAATATGATGAGACAAAGGGGCAGCTTACGGTATCGGCCTATACCACTTCCGTGCAAAAAGGGGCACATATACTGCTGACATTGCCGGGAGAAAACGGCAGACAGGAAAAGGTACTGTATGAGGAAACCTCAGATCTGTCACCGGAGGAAACTTATGAAGTAAAGATCGACCGTGAAAAATTGCAACAGATACCGACATTTGCAGAGGGAGAGCAGAATGGAACAGAGGTACTCTGCGGTCTGCGGGTATGTGTTTGTGCCGCAGATGGGAGAGAACTGGTCTCTTACCATTTTCCGAAAAAAATTGAAGCGGAAGTGCCGGAACCGGCGAAGGCAGCGCTACTTCCCGAAGACTGTGAAACCACGGAGGATCTGTTCCTCTACGGTCTGCATGTGGAACAATACCGGCATGCCACTTATCATCCCGAGGATTATTATCTGGAGGGGCTGCGCAGGGATCCTACCGATATCCGTCTGAACAATGTCTATGGAAGATGTCTGCTTAAAAAGTGTGATTTTGCCGGGGCAGAAAAGTATTTTCGGAAGGCAGTGGAGAAATCCATTCGTTCCAATCCAAACCCTTACGATTATGAGCCGTACTATAATCTGGGACTTTCCCTGAAATATCAAGGGAAAGAAAAAGAAGCCTATGATGTCTTTTACAAGGCCATCTGGGGTGGCAGCTTCCAAGCACCCGGATTCTATGAACTGGCCTGTCTGGATGCAAAAGCGGGAAGATTCGCAGAGGCTCTGGAGCATGTAAATGAATCTATTCTCAGACAGTACCAGTGTATGAAGGCCCGTGCATTGAAGGAAAATATTTTAAGAAAACTGGGAAGAGTGAAGGAAGCAGAAGAATTACATAAGGAGAGTCTGAAGATCGATCCGCTCTATGACAGACAGCCGGAGAAAATCAACCATAACACCCTGCTGGAGCTGGTGATCGATCTCTATGAGGCAGGAGACTACGCACAGGGAATCACCCTTGCCGAAAAATGGGTGGAACAACAGAACGTATCACGGCAAGAGGATATTTATCCGCTGGTATATTATTATATTGCCTACGGATACCAGAACCTGCATAGGAAAGAAAATACGGAACAGGCAAATTGTTACATGACAATGTACGTGACATTGGGAGAAAATGCTGCAGCGGATGGCTGTTTTCCTCACAGAACGGAAGATTATATCGTGTTAAAGAGTCTGGCAGAAGAATATCATCTGGCCATGGCTTACTATTATCTGGGATGCCTGCTCTATGACAGGAGAGTGTACGACGAATCCATAGAAGATTATGAGGAATCGATTCTCCGGAGTCCGGATTTCCCGACGGTACACAGGAATCTGGCACTGGCATATTACAATGTGAAAAAGCTGCCGCAGAGAGCGTACGAGGAAATGGAGAAAGCTTTTGCACTGGATGAGACGGATGCCAGAGTGTATCTGGAACTGGATCAGCTGAAAAAGCGTCTGAATGTTGCCGTGAAAGAACGATGGAGTGATATGGAAAAACATTTTGACCTGGTGGAAAGCAGGGATGATCTGTATCTGGAGTATGTGACACTTTTAAACACTCTGGGAGAACCTGAGAAGGCTCTCGGCCTGATCAAAGCAAGGAAGTTCCATCAGTGGGAAGGCGGTGAAGGCAAAGTGGCAGCCCAGTACCTGACCGCCTTGTATCAGCTGGCAAAAGCGGCTGTGGAAAAAGAGGACTATGCGGAAGCAAAGGAACTTCTTCTGCGGGCAGTCGGGGAATATCCTCATAACCTGGGAGAAGGAAAACTAGAGTCAGGGCAGGAAAATAATCTGTACTATCTGCTGGGACTAGTGCAGGAAAAACTGGGTGAAGCAAAGGATGCTTTCGAGAGCCTGACAAGGGCCTGTTGCGGAGAGTCAGAACCGGTGGGCATGATGTATTATAACGATCAGCCGCCCGAAATGATCTACTATCAGGGACTTGCATACCGAATGCTTGGGGAAGAAGAACAGGCAGTTCGCAGATTCCAAAAGCTGGTGGATTATGGCAGAGAACATATCAGAGATGATGTAAAAATAGATTATTTTGCGGTATCTCTGCCGGATCTGCTGATTTTTGAAGAAAACCTGAACGAGCGGAACAGAAAGCATTGCCTGTTCATGATGAGCCTGGGACTTAAAGGACTGGGACGGATAGACGAAGCGGAAAAGTGTGCGGAAGAACTACTTGCCATGGACAATGCTCACCAGGAAATCCGGGTACATGATCTGTAAAAAAGCTTGAAAAGAAAGACTTGAATAGGAAGGTTTTTGAGGAAAGGATTACAAAATGGAAAACATGGGAAAAGAGGTATATAGCTATAACAGCGAATGCTTAACCTGCAACGACAGACCGATCCTGCCCATCATGGGAGAATTCCATTTCTCCCGCTATCCGGAAGGGGAATGGAAAACAGCACTTAAGAAGATGCAACAGGGCGGCGTAGACATCGTTGCTGCGTACGTGTTTTGGATCCACCATGAGGAAGCGGAAGGTGAGTGGGATTTCTCCGGCAGAAGGAATCTGAAGGCGTTTTTGAACTGCTGTCAGGAAGCCGGGATGAAAGTATGGCTGCGTATCGGTCCGTGGGCGCACGGAGAGTGCAGGAACGGTGGCTTCCCGGACTGGCTGGTGAAGAAAGAAAAGCGGGGAGAACTGGCTCTTAGGACGGATGATCCAGAGTATCTGAAGTATGTGGACATCTTTTTTACCAAGATTGCCGAGCAGGCGGATGGGTATATGCATAAGGATGGCGGTCCCGTCATCGGCATTCAGATCGAGAATGAGTACGGGCATGCCGGAGGTCCTTCCGACAGGGAAGAGGGCATGGCGCATATGCACACACTCAGAGCTATGGCGGAGGAAAAGGGACTGACCGCTCCCTATTATTCGGCGACCGGGTGGGGAGGCGCTTATGTACCGGAAAGCTTCCTGCCGGTGCTGGGCGGGTATGTGGATGCCCCGTGGGCAAATCATACCCATGAACTTGCGGCAAGTGAGAATTTCCTGTTCCAGCCTTTTCACGATGATGCCAATATTGCTTCGGATTTTTCTGAGGGTCAGAGCGGTTTTACCTTTGATGCCGCGGAATTCCCTTATCTCACAGCGGAGCTGGGAGGGGGACTGCAGGTAACGGCACACAGGCGCACTTACCCGTATCCGGAGGACATCGAGGCACAGACGATCTGTATGCTGGGAGCCGGGGCAAATCTGATCGGATATTATATGTATCACGGCGGCGTGAATCCCGACGGGAAATATTCCACCCTGCAGGAGTCGAAAGCTACCGGCTATGCCAATGACCTTCCGGTGAAAAGCTATGATTTCCAGACCTGCCTGCGGGAGAACGGACTGCCGTCGGAAAGCTATTACAGACTGCGGAAACACCATGCTTTTATCAAAAATACAGAAGAACTGCTGGCACCGGCAAAGGTGTACCTGCCGGATAATATCTCCGAGCCTGCGAGTGCGGAGGACATGGAGACGCTGCGGGCAGCCTTCCGTTATAATAAAACGGCGGACTGCGGGTTCTTATTTATCAATAATCACCAGAGAAAACGGAAAATGACGGAGAAACAGATCACACCGGAAAAGCCATTACAGTTTACGGTGACAGATGTTGAAGGAATACAGAGGCAGATTATTTTCGACCGGATTCATGTGCGGACGGATGCGATTCTGGTGCTGCCTTACAATCTGCCGGTGATAATACGGGGAGAGCAGTTCAGACTTCGGAAAACCAATGCCTCTTATCTGGGATGCTTTGGCGGAACTTATTATTTCTATACGGATGAGAAGCCGGAGGATATTTATTTCGAGTGGAGTGATGGCAATGATCATGCGGAAGTGGTAAGGATCCTTACCATACACGATGCGGAGCATTTTTGTTATGCGCAGGAAGGGGCAGATGAAAAGGGCAAGGTGAGTCTGCTGCCGGATCTGCACTTTGCGGAAGCCGGTAAGGTGCGGATCGCGGATGCCGGACAGGCAGTGGAAAGCATCTGGAACGTATATGGTCAAACAGAACCGAACGTCTATGAATTAACCTTGGAATATGAGTATCACCCGGCGGATGCACTGTCTGGCGATGTCTGGCTGGAACTGGACTTTGGCGGAGACTGCGCCAGACTGTATCAGGACGGGAAACTCCTGGATGACTGGTTCTCCAACGGCGAGTTATGGCGCGTGGCACTGAAACGCTATGGCTATCCGACAAAACTGACCCTGGAACTGGATCCTTTCAAACCGGATGTCTATTATGATCTGCCGCCGAAGCGGGAGAACCGTCTGGCAGGGGCGAGACTGCTGCGGTTAAGTTGACCGGAACCCGGTTTGGCAGGACTCACTTTGGAAACAGAAGGATAGAAAAGAGGATACAGATATGAAAGACATGACACAGGGAAAACCGTTAAAACTGATCATCGGCTTCGCCATACCGATGCTGATCGGCAATATCTTTCAGCAGGTATATAATGTGGCGGATACAGTGATCGTAGGAAGATTCTTGGGAGAGAGCGCGCTGGCGGGCGTGGGAAGCACGGGAACGCTGACCTATTTTCTGCTGGCACTGGTCAGCGGCATGTGTAACGGCGCAGGACTGGTGGTTGCGCAGTGTTTCGGCTGCGGGAATAAAGAGCGTCTGGCGAAGACGGTGACAGCACTGATCTGGGTGGCGGGAGTGCTGACCTGTATCATGTCACTGATCGGTATTTTCGGTGCGGAATTTTTCCTGCGGCTTTTAAGCGTGCCGGAAAATGTTATCGGCTATTCTACTACGTATCTGCATATCATTTATACTTTTGTTTTCGGCAGTGTGGTCTACAACGGCTGTGCGGCGATCTTAAACAGTGTGGGGGATTCGAAGACTCCGCTGCGGGCGGTGATCGCTTCCTCGGTAGTGAACATCGTGTTTGACCTGTTTTTCATCATTGTGTGTAAGATGGGAGTAGCGGGAGCAGCTTATGCGACGATTCTGGCACAGTGTACTTCGGCGGTGATCTGTTTTGTGAAAGTAAGACAAGTGAGAGAAGAGATCGGATTATCTCTGATGAAATGGAAACCGGAAGTCCATTATATTCAGCTGGTGGTGAAGACCGGATTCCCGGCGGCATTCCAGTCCTGCATGATCGCACTGGGCGGAATGAGCGTCCAGAGACTGGTGAATTCCTTCGGATCCTCTACCATGGCGGCCTATGTGGCGGCGAACCGTGTGGACAGCGTGGCGATCCAGGTCATTGTCTCCGTCGGAACGGCATTGTCGGTATTTACCGGGCAGAATATTGCGAAGAATCAATATGACCGGATCCGGGAAGCCCTCTATAAGACGCTGGCGGTCATGGTGGGAGCCAGCGTCTGTATTGCGACACTGGTGCTGATCTTCCGGGTACAGCTGATGAGCCTGTTCCTGGATGCCGGCGAATCGGCAGAAGCCATCGGCATCGGCTGCACCTATCTGACCATTATCGGCGTGGCTTATGTGATCGCGGGGGTGATGCAGAGCTACCAGAATGTGATCCGGGGAGCCGGAGACGTCAATACCTGTATGGTAGCGGGACTGACGGAGCTGTCCGGCAGGATCGTGTTCGCGTATCTATTGTCCGGAACCCTGGGCGTCACGGGAATCTGGATCGCCACTCCTCTGTCCTGGAGTTGTGGCTGTGTGATTCCGGTGATCCGGTATTATTCCGGCAAATGGAAGCACAAGAGGCTGGCCTGATGACCGGAGTGGCCGGAACACAGAGGGGCTATTCCGGCCGCATCCATCCGGCAAATTCCAGAATGGACTGGTTCTCAGCCTTTTTCTCGCTCTGCTGCATCTGCTTGCGGTATTCCCTGGGAGACATCTGCATAAGTTTGATAAAGTAGCGGTTGAAACTGGACACGGAATGGAACCCCACCATCTCGGAAATGTCCAGAATAGAGTGTTCCGTACTGCGTAACAGAATACAGGATTTTAAAATCCGGGTGTTGTTGACGTAGTCTAACGGTGAAGTTCCCATAATATCATGGAAAACCCGGCGGAAGTGCGTCGGGCTCCAGTGGCAGAGATCGGCCAGATATTCGATCGAGAACTGTTGCATATAATTTTTCTCAATATATTCCAGAGCGGGTGAGATCACCAGAGAGTTTTCGGCGATCTCGCCTTCTTTTTTACGTTCCTGTAAGGCCAGTATTTCAAGAGAGTCCGGTTTGGCCGTGTCGGGATTGACACCGCCGAGACTTTCGATCCGGTACAATTCAATATAAAGGGAGCATAACAGGCTTCTGGCACTGATCTGATAGCAGGGATTCTGCTCTTCCAGCTCGTGGATGATATGAGATACCAGATAGTTGATGTGGGGAAAAGCCTCTTTGCTGAAAATATAACGGAATGCTGGGAAACCGTCCGTGGACAGGTCGTAATTTTTCCAGGAGGCGGGGAGGAGATTGCGGAACAATTCCTTCGGATCCAGGAAAAGATAAGACCAGTGGCTTTTCGTGCCTGGTGCACTGTAAGTGGTATGTGGAACATTGCGGGGAAGAACGGTGACATCTCCGGCATGGAAAGTCTGTTTTTCTCCGTTGATCTCCAGCGTACCGCTGTCGGAATGACAGATCCCAATCTCCAGACAGTTATGAAAATGAAGGCTTCCGCTGGGAATATCGGAAATCTTCCAATAATCACCGGACAGAAGCAGTACCGGGAAGTGTGTTGGCAGATAATAACTTCGGTATTCTGTGACAGCTCGTTTGGATTTCGCCATAGTGTGCCTCCTGTTCCAGAGTTTTCTGAATAGCTTTGTGCATCCTGTATGATGATGCAATGGAAAGACATGCTGCAGTAGAAATAATGTCTATACATTATATATAACAATTAAAATGGATAAAATCAACCATTATGTTGCGAAAATGACTTTTTTAGGGTTGGCAATGTTTCCGTGGAAGAGATTAAAAAAGGCTAAAAATACCGTGAAACAGCGAATCCTACAGCAAAAACGCTCCAAAATTCACGCAAAATTTACGAAAATGCAACGAAACTTCAATACTTACGAAAAACGACCATGATCTATAATGATCGTTTTTGCATAGTTTTTTATAATGATTGATTAGAAAAATATGACAACATGTATGATAATGTACTTACAAAGTTACAAAAAGTGTACAAAGTGACGAGAAAATATAGCTGACACTTGAGGAGGTTCGACATGGCGAAGAAGAATGCAGCCAATGTGGTGGGAGTGAAAACGAAAACCACGTGGAAACAAGCTTTTAAAAGAGACTGGCAATTGTATCTGCTGTTACTGCTTCCACTGATTATGGTATTTGTATTCAGTTACGGAGCATACCCGGGATTGCGGATGGCCTTTATGGATTATAAACCGGCGAAGGGATATGCAGGCAGCGAATGGGTGGGCATGAAGACATTCGTTAAGATATTCAAGGATGCCGATTTCATGAGAGCACTTCGCAACTCCATAGTGTTTAACCTGGCGGATCTGATCATCGGTTTCCCAATGCCGATCATTCTGGCACTGATCCTGAATGAATTAAGATATCCGAGATTCAAGAAAGTGTCCCAGACGATCCTGTATCTGCCGCACTTCCTTTCCTGGGCCATCATCGGAAGCGTAGCCATGACAATGTTCCGTCCGAACTCCGGTCTGGTGAACATTCTGCTGACCAACCTGGGAGTGATCTCCGAAGGAATTCCTTTCCTGAATGAGAAATGGCACTGGGCAATTACATATCTGCTGATCGGTGTATGGCAGACGATGGGATGGGGCACGATCCTCTACCTGGCAGCGATCACCGGTATCAACGGAGAATTGTACGAAGCAGCCATGATCGATGGAGCGAACCGTTGGAAGAGAATGTGGCATATCACACTTCCCGGTATCAAGAGCACAGTAGTAACACTGCTGATCCTGAACCTCGGACGTGTCATGGGAAGTAACTTAGAGCGTCTGACCGCATTAGAAAATTCACAGGTCAAGGACTTCCAGTATCAGCTGGCTGTCTACATTTACAACAAAGGTATTGGAGCCGGAAAATTCAGTGCGGCGACCGCAGTTGGTCTGTTCCAGTCATTGATCGGATTGATCCTGGTTCTGTTATCTGATAAATTCGCAAAGAAGCTTGGCGAAGACGGATTACTGTAGGAGGTGAGAGAGATGAAGAAAAAAGAAGTTAATATTAATGAAGAATCTACCTCCGCAGGCGGAGCACATGCGGTCAACAAATTCCGCATCAGTGATTTCGTCATGATGGCAGTGATCGTCATCCTCTGCGCCAGCTGTGTATTACCGTTCTTACATGTAGCAGTAAAATCCATATCCGGTAATACCGCAGTAATGTCCAAGAGCGTTTACTTCTGGCCCAAAGACATCACCTTCGATGCTTACAAGAAGGTATTTGCAGATAACTCCATGACCTACTCCATGATCTTCTCGGTGATCGTTACCGTGATCTTCACCGCTCTGGGAATGCTGGTATGTACTTGTGCCGCTTATCCTCTTTCCAAGAAGAGACTGAAGGGCAAAAAGTTACTGACTTTCCTGCTGATGGTACCGATGTACTTCAGTGCCGGCATCATTCCCAGCTACCTGTTATATCAGAAGCTGCATGTGCTGGATACCATGTGGGTGTTGATCTTACCTCTGATCTATTCCCCGTACAACATGCTGATCATGAAGAACTACTTCCAGAGTACGATTCCCGACAGCTTAGAGGAATCCGCTTTCCTGGATGGCGCAAGTAACTTCCAGATCCTGAGCAAGATCGTATTACCGCTGTCCAAACCGATCCTGGCAACGTTGTCTCTGTTCTACGCCGTAGGCCGTTGGAACTCTTACGCAGACAACATGTACTACACCAAGAGTGCTAACCTGAAGCTGATCCAGTACAAGTTATATCAGTTGGTAGCATCCGCAGCAGAAGCACAGACTTCCTCCCTGGCAGATACCGGCAGTGCGATCCAGTCCACTCCCGAAGTATTACAGGCAGCAAGTATCATGTTTGTAACAATTCCTATCATTATTATTTATCCTTTCCTGCAGAAGTACTTCGTACAGGGTACCATGATCGGAGCAGTTAAGGGCTAAAAGTTAAAAGGAACAAAACAACCAAGTTAGTTTTCCCCAAAGCCGGGGGTACACATAAAACTATGTATAATTTTTAAGGAGGATTGATTTATGAAGAAGAATACTCTTCACAAGGTAATGGCAACAGCACTTGTTGGTGCTATGGCAATGAGCACTCTGACCGGATGCGGCAGCAGTGCGGACAACACAACCGCAGATGCAGGAACAAAGGAATCTGTAGCAGAGAGTTCTGCAGCAAGCACAGATGCAGGAGCATCCACAGCAGTAGCAGGTATTGACGGATGGGAGGCTTTCGCAGACAATGTTACTCTGCAGATCCCCGTATACGATCGTGGCTCTTCCGGAAACGGATGCTCTGATGTAGAGAACAACTACTGGACCAACTGGGTACAGGAGAACTTCGGTGATAAGTACAACATCACGGTAGAATATGTAGGAATTACCCGTAGCGACGTTATGACTGATTACGCTATGCTGGCAGCAAGCCAGAGCCTTCCTACCATCTGTATGGAATATGACTATGATAAGCTGGCAAGCTGGCAGGCAGACGGCTATCTGCAGACCTACGATGTAGAAGAGTTCAAGCAGATCGCTCCTACTTACTGGGAGACCATGGTAGAGCACGGCAACGATGCTTACACCAAGCTGGATGATGAAGATTATCTGGTACTCGGTTACAGACCTTACGGTAACACCACTTATACCTGGTGCACTTTCTATCGTCAGGACTGGCTGGAAGAAGCTGGCTTCTCTGAGTATCCCGTTGGCGACAACACCAAGCTGTTAGAGCTGTATGCAAAACTGGTTGAGAACGGCCATCAGTATCCTTTAAGCGGTAAGAAAGTAAGCGGCGCAGGTATTGACCAGAACTATGGTTACAGAGATTATCCTCAGGATGAGACCACATGGGCAACCACCGGTGACTACCAGATCCCCGCTCTGTCCACCGAGGCTCAGAAGAGATTCTTAAAATGGGAGAACGAGCTGTACAACGATGGTTACTACAATCCTGAGTACTATCTGAGAGATGCTTCCGAGGCAGAGGCAGACTTCATCAACGGTGAAGCATTTACCTGGACCGGATATATCTCCTCCAGCATGAACGTACTGAACTCCTTCTATGATGCTAACCCCGATGCCAAGCTGGCAGTAGCAGTGACTCCTTCCACCTGGACACAGGATGAGACCTGGGGATCTTCCGCTTCTTACAGACCCGGAACCAACTTCGGTATGATGATTGGCTTCGCTAACGATGCTACCGAGGATGAAGTAAAGGCAGCTATGATGTACCTTGAGTGGCTGAACCAGCCCGAGAATCTGTTCACTATGCAGTGGGGTATCGAAGGTGTGAACTTCAATTATGATGATAACGGCGATCCCGTAGCGGTAGCAGATCAGACCGGTCTGGCTGAGCAGCAGGGACACAACAACAACGTAGACTACTGGTGTGCAGTAACCGCAGTTAAGACCCTCGGATCTATCGAGAAAGATATCCAGGCAGTTACCCCTCAGGGTATTCCTCAGGACTTCTATGATCAGATCCTGGCTAACTACAACGGACAGGTTGCTATCTATGAAGCAGGCAAGGCTAACTCCGACTGTCTGTTCGCAACCGCTATCGATGCTGTTACCGAGTACAACCAGACGCTGTATGATCTGTATACTGAGTACCGTGACAAGCTGACCATGTGCCCTAAGGACCAGTTCGATTCTCTGTATGAAGAACTGAGCCAGAAGTACCTGGATGCAGGTTATCAGGAAGTTATCGATGAGAGACAGGCTGCTCTGGATGCAGGTAACACCACCAGACTTCAGTAAGTAAAAAGTTTTATTACAGGAAGTACATACAGCCCCCAGGCATGAATGGCTTGGGGGCTATATTAAAAATGCAACTATTCAGAGCCATGTAAATATTATTCAATGGGCGTCGAATGCTTGCATTCGTAAGAACATTTGATAATATTTATAGGGCGAAGTTACTTTATGTCCTTTTCCGACCGACTGTTTTACAATAAAAACAACTGTGGGAAAAGAATATAAAGAGCCAAAAGGCAGAAATGGAGGAGCTATGTTAAAACTGGAATATGATAAGAAAGAAATAGAGGGAGTCATTGACAAGATCGTCAAAAAGACTATGAATATGGATCTCACCTGGGACTGGCCCTGTGGTGTGGCATATTACGGAATCAGCGATGCCTATGAAAAGACAGGCAAGAAGGAATATCTGGATCTGTTAAAGGATCGTATCGACGAACTGATCGATCTGGGACTGCCCAAGGTATGGACAGTAAACGCCTGTGCCATGGGACATTGCCTGATCACCTTATACCAGGCCACCGGAGAGCAGCAGTATCATGACATTCTTATGAGTAAGATCGCTTATTTAAGAAAAGATGCCCTGCGTTTCGGAGATCATGTATTGCAGCACACCGTATCTGCCAACAACGATTTCCCGGAGCAGTGCTGGTGTGACACTTTGTTCATGGCAGCGTTCCTGATGCTGCGTGTGGGCGTGATGGAACACGATGAAGAACTGATCGATGATGCCTTGAACCAGTACTACTGGCATATCAAATATTTACAGAATCCCAGCAGTGGACTCTGGTATCACGGCTATGACAATATTGCCGGAGATCATATGTCCGGCATCTATTGGGGAAGAGCCAATGCCTGGGCAGCATTTACCATGTCGCAGGTAGGCGGTATTCTGCCTCAGTGCTATCTGTATCCGAAGTATATCGATGTGGCCGGCTCCTTAAATGAGCAGTTGGCAGCCCTGAAGGTATACCAGACGGAGAATGGATTGTGGAGAACCGTAGTGGATGATCCGGAATCTTATGAAGAGATTTCCGCATCTGCAGGAATTGCCGCAGCAATGCTGACCAGAGGCAATCCTTTACACAGCAAATATATCAACAAGGCCATCAAGGGACTGCTTGCCAATGTCAGCGAGGATGGTAAGGTGATGAATGTCTCCGGCGGAACTGCCGTCATGAGAGACAAGGAAGGATACAGAGGCATTCCCAAGGTGTATATTCAGGGATGGGGACAGGGACTGGCACTTTCCTTCTTTGCAACCTTGTTAATTTCCGATGATATTGAGAAGGATGGTGCGTTATAGATGTTTCGCAGGAATTTCCTGTTCGGAAAGGATGGAGGAACGGCCAATCTGATCGATGTGGGCAGTGAAGACCTCTATCAGCCGGGCAAAGGTTACGGTTTTGTAACAGAAAAAAACAGAAGAGAGCAGAAGTTGCTGCAGATCAGGGAACTGAATTCCTCTTTTGATACGATGTACTGGTATCAAAACGAACAGCTGTCCTTCCTGAAGGAAGATGAGAACGGCTGCTATCTGGATTCTGCAGAAGAAGTGGCAGCATTGGAGGCACAGTCAGGAGAGAAGATGGCGGGATCACCCAGGCGGATCCCGTTACTGTTCAAGGTGGATGTGCCCAGGCAGGGCAATTATAAGGTTACGCTGACTATCCGCTCAGAAGAGGAGATAGGAGAGGTACTGATCTTTACCGGCAGAAGGCGTCTTGCTTTTTATGGAAGAGTGGGAGCCGGAGAGTTCACTTATGCAATGATTACAAATGTCTGCGATGTTGTACCTGTGGGTTATTCCCGGATTTTTGCGGATAAGACTGTGGATATTGCAGTACTGGCGGACAGACCAAGGATCAGTGCTCTTACGGTAGAAGAGGTGAACGGTCCTACGGTTTATCTGGCGGGAGATTCCACAGTGACAGATCAGCCCGGAGATTATCCCTATTATCCAGGCACCTGTTACTGTGGCTGGGGACAGATGCTTCCGGCATATTTTGACACACGTGTGGCAGTGTCGAATCATTCCCACTCCGGACTGACTACCGATAGCTTCCGCAAGGAAGGGCATTATGCGGTGATCTCTCAGTACAGCAAGCCGGGAGATTATGTGTTTTTCCAGTTCGGGCATAATGATCAGAAGCTTCCCGGGCTGCAGGCAAAGGGCGGATACCGGGCGAATCTGCAACGCTATATCAAAGAAAATCAGGCAAAGGGAGTATACCCGGTACTGGTGACACCCATTGCAAGAAATACCTGGAGACTGCGGGATCAGACTTATCTGGATCTGCTGGAGGAATTCGCGGATGTATGTCTGGAACTGGGAGCACAGTACGGAATTCCGGTGCTGGATCTTCATGCCCACAGCAAGAAATATGTGTTGGAAAAGGGCTTACAGGATGCCAAACCCATCTTTTTCCCCGGGGACTATACCCATACCAATGACTTCGGTGCTTATAAGATGGCAGGATATGTGTCACAGGAGATCCGGGAGAAATGCAAAGGTCATTCTGAAAGAGCCTACGCTTATCTGGCAGAGTGCGTGACGGATGGTTTCGGCGCATGGGAGCCTGTGGGACAAATCAATGTTCCTAAGAAACCGGAGATCTACAAGGACATTCCGGATCCTGCAGGAGATCAGGTGCTGTTGTCTGAGGCAGAGCAGCTGGAACGTGTGGTCAGACTGTGTCTGAAAGAGGAATTGCTGTAACAGGACAGATATTGTACTGGAAAATAGAAGTGAAGAAATGACAGGAATGAAAAATAAGCAGGAATATGAGGAGGAACTCAGAATGGGAAAAGGTGGTTTTACCTTACCGGGAGAATCAGGATATGAAGAACTGACTCTGAAAATGGCGGAAAAATGGGGAGCAGATGTGATCCGTGACAGTGATGGGACCGTGCTTTCCGACGAAATCACCCATGCCGGTTACGGAATCTATTCTACCATTTGTATTATCAGAGATCACAATGCCTGGGCAAAGGAGAATCAGGACAAATTACAGCAGACCTTCCTGTGCACACCGCCCCAGGCAGCAGAGAGTGACACCCTGACCATCGGACTGATGGACAGCTTTTTTGCGGAGCAGTTCCGGATCAATGATAGCGCAGAGAGTCTGGAATATTGGGAGGTTTATGACAGAACCACCAATGTGAAGATCGACAATGCGGACTGGAGCTATGACAAAGAGAAGGGAAGCGTGTCCCTGAGCGGCATCATCCCTTTTCATAAGTATACAGTAAGCTTCTTAGCCTATCGTATCTGGGAAGAAATCTCTATGTACAATCATACTACGAACCACTGGGACAAGGAGCATCTGATGCAGATCGATCCCAGATATCCTGAGACTCAGGAGTATCTGCTGGGCTGGATGAAGCACTGGTGTGAGACCCATCCGGATACCACGGTGGTGCGCTTTACCTCCATGTTCTACAATTTCGTATGGATCTGGGGCAGCAGTGAGAGGAACCGGAATCTGTTCTCTGACTGGGGTTCCTATGATTTCACTGTGAGCGTTCCTGCTTTACAGGAGTTCGAAAAACAATACGGATATCGCATGACAGCGGAAGATTTTATCAATAAGGGACAGCTGCATGTGACTCATATGCCTGGCAATGCGAAAAAGGCGGATTGGATGGTATTTATCAATGATTTCGTTATTTCCTTCGGCAGGAAGCTGATCGATATGGTGCATTCCTACGGCAAAAAGGCTTATGTCTTCTATGATGACAGTTGGGTTGGTGTGGAACCTTATAATGGCAGATTTCAGGAGTTTGGTTTTGACGGACTGATCAAATGTGTATTCTCCGGTTATGAAGCCAGACTGTGTGCGGGCGTGGATGTGCCTACACATGAACTGCGTCTGCACCCCTATCTGTTCCCGGTGGGGCTGGGCGGTGCTCCGACTTTCATGGAGGGCGGCAATCCCACACTGGATGCGAAAAAATACTGGAACAGCGTAAGACGTGCCCTGCTGCGTGCGAAGATCGACCGGATCGGTCTCGGCGGATACCTTCATCTGGTGGAGGGTTTCCCGGATTTCTGTGATTATATTGAAAAAGTGGCAGATGAGTTCCGTCTGATCCGCAGCTTCCACGATGCGGGAGAACCTTACCGCATCAAGACCCGTGTGGCAGTGCTGCATTATTGGGGAAGCTTACGTTCCTGGACCTTGTCCGGACACTTTCATGAGACTTATATGCATGACCTGATCCACATCAACGAAGCTTTGTCCGGACTTCCTGTGGATGTGAAATTTATTTCCTTTGAGGATGTAAAAAATGGTATACTGAAGGACGTAGATGTCGTAATCAATGCAGGTAGAGCCGGAAGCGCCTGGAGCGGCGGGGATGCCTGGAAGGATGAGGAGCTTGTTACTGCACTTACAAAGTGGGTACACGAGGGAGGCTGCTTTATCGGTGTGAACGAGCCTTCCGCTGTGGAAGGATATGATACGTATTTCCGTATGGCACATGTGCTGGGAATTGACGAGGACACCGGCGCAAGAGTCTGTCACGGCAGATGGACCTTTGAGACAGCGGATCCTGAGCATCTGATCCCAGAGGGCGCAGATGTGGAAGCGAAGGAGAACCGGTATCTGACGGATGGAAAAGCACAGGTACTTCTGGCAGACGGCGGGAAGCCACTGATCACACTGAATCATTTCGGCAAGGGACTGGGAATCTATCTGTCTTCCTTCCAGGTGAACCTGTGGAATACCAGAATGCTGTACCAGCTGATCCGTTATGCCGGTGGAGAAGGCACCTCCGGCAGCTATATGACGGATAACCTGTATACGGAATGTGCTTATTACCCGGAGAGTAAAAAACTGGTAGTCATCAACAACAGTGACACCGAGCAGACCACCACCATCCCCACGGAAGCGGGCGCATGTACGGTAACCATTGCACCTTACGACACTACCTTTGTAGAAATCAGATAACCAACGATAACGATCAGGGCGGAAATCCTGTGTTCGTTTTCTGAGGGAGCAGAACGCAAAGGAGGCAGAGAATGCATAACGAAAAAGAAAGACCTACGGAATATTTCCCGGACGGAACTCCCATAGATGACTGGTTTTATGATATAGGGATGCCGGAGCTTGAGGAACTGGGCAGACCCTATGTCCTCACAGAGTACGGGATCTGGGACGACGGAAAAGTTTATACCAAAGAGATCCAGAAGGTGATCGACCTGGCGGCAGAAGAGGGCGGTGGTGTCCTGGTGGTGCCGCCGGGAACCTATCTGACGGGAGCACTTTATTTCAAACAGGGAGTGAATCTCTATGTTTCCGCCGGTGCGACGTTAAAGGGCAGCGATGATATCTCGGATTATGATCTGGCCGAGACCCGGATCGAGGGAGAGACCTGCCTTTATTTTACGGCACTGATCAATGCGGACGGTCTGAATGGATTTACCATGTGCGGACCGGGCACTATTGACGGTAACGGACTTAAGACCTGGAAAGCCTGCTGGCTGCGCTGGAAATGGAGTAACGGCACCAACAAGGATGGTCAGAGACCCCGGCTGGTCTATCTGTCCAACTGCAGAAATGTGCGGATCGCCGGTCTGAATTTACAGAATTCCCATTTCTGGACCACACATATTTATAAATGTGACCATGTAAAATACTTGAACTGCCATATTTATTCCCCGGCAGGTCCTGTTGCGGCACCCAGTACGGATGCCATTGATATCGATGTGTGTACGGATGTGTTGGTGAAAGGCTGTTATATGGAAGTCAATGACGACTCTGTGGTGCTGAAGGGCGGTAAGGGCCCCTGGGCGGACAGCCAGCCGGAGAACGGCTCCAATGAGCGGATTCTGGTGGAGGATTGTGTCTATGGCTTCTGCCATGGGTGTCTCACCTGCGGTTCGGAATCAGTACATAACCGCAATATCATCATGCGCAGGATTCAGATCAAGGGGGCAGCGAGACTGTTGTGGCTGAAAATGCGGCCGGACACCCCGCAGCACTATGAATATATCACGGTGGAGCAGATCGAAGGCCGGGTAAAGGAGTTCCTCAAGATTTATCCCTGGACCCAGTATTATGATCTGAAGGACCGGAAGGACCAACCGCTGTCTTATGCGGAGCATATCACGATGAAGGACTGTGACTGCATCTGTGATACCTTTTTTGATGTGATGCCGGATGAGAGCCAGTATCTGCTTTCCGATTTTACCCTGCAGGATCTGCGGATCAGGGCAAGAGTGGATAACTTTTCGGAAGACAAGTTAAGAAGTGTAGTATATGAGAATGTACAGGTGGAAGAAAGTACGGAGCCTGCGGAGAGCTGGCATGAAGTGAAGGGCTTCCAATAATAAATGCGCTGTGGGATCGCACTGCGACGCAATGGCGTGATGTTGCAACAGTGGCAGGAAACGGATGCCTGCCACAGAAAGGATCAATATGGCAAAGGTGTATATTAACGAAAAAAACAAGAAGGGACATATCAACCCGGAACTTTACGGCAATTTCTCCGAGCATCTGGGAAGATGTATCTATGAGGGACTGTATGTAGGAGAGGATTCCGAGATCCCCAATACCAAAGGCATGCGTAATGATGTGGTGGCAGCCCTGAAGGAGATGAAGCTTCCGGTACTGCGCTGGCCCGGTGGGTGCTTCGCGGACGAATACCACTGGAAAGACGGTATCGGACCGAAGGAGAACCGCAAGAAAATGATCAACACTCATTGGGGTGGTGTGACCGAGGACAACAGCTTCGGTACCCATGAGTTCTTCGAACTGTGTGAACAGATCGGTTGTAAGACCTACATCAATGGCAATGTGGGAAGCGGTACCGTACAGGAGATGTCCGAGTGGGTAGAGTACATGACTTTCGACGGGGTATCTCCTATGGCAGACCTGCGTAGAAAAAACGGCAGAGAGAAAGCATGGAAGGTGGATTACTTCGGTGTCGGTAACGAAAACTGGGGATGCGGCGGCAATATGACCCCATCCTACTATGGCAATCTGTACCGCAGATACCAGACCTATGTGAGAAATTATGATTCCAAACAGCCTATTTTCAAGGTATGCTGCGGTCCCAATGCGGGAGATACTTATTGGACAGAAAATGTGCTGAAGACCTGTTTTGAAAATGCACCGGAATGGATGCATGGCTTTATGGACGGACTTTCCCTGCATTACTATACACTGCCGGAGGATGACTGGTCTCACAAGGGAAGTGCACTGGACTTCGACGATGCAGCATGGTATAAGACGCTGGCAAAGGCTTTTAAGCTGGATGAACTGATTCATAAGCATTCTACGATCATGGACAAATACGATCCAGAGAAGAAGATCGGCCTGATCTGTGACGAGTGGGGCACCTGGTATGATGTGGAGCCCGGCACGAATCCCGGATTTTTATACCAGCAGAGTACCATGCGTGATGCTCTGGTGGCCGGACTGTCTTTAAATATTTTCAACAAGCACTGTGACCGTGTGAAGATGGCAAACATCGCACAGCTGGTCAACGTACTGCAGGCAGTGATCCTGACCGAGGGACCGAAGATGCTGCGTACCCCGACTTACCATGTATTCCATATGTACAAATACCATCAGGATGCGGATCTGGTGGAAAGCTATATCGATGGTGTGGAACAGATCGGTGAAGATGAAAAGTTCAAGGTTCCCAATTTACAGGAATCCGCTTCCGTGGATAAGGACGGTGTTGTGACCATCACCCTGAACAACCTGTCCATTGATAAGGCAGAAGAGGTGGAGATCGCTTTCGCAGAGTGTGATCCAAAGCACGTGACCGCTGCGATACTAACCAATGATATGCATGCTTACAACACCTTTGAGGATCCCGATAAGGTACACGAAGAAGTATTTACGGAGTATAAGATCGCAGATGGCAGGATCACCTTTACCATGCCGGCATGCAGTGTCGTTATGTTCCGGATAAAATAAGCGATAAGAACAGTTATGGAAGAAGAACAAATAACAGAAACAATACAAGTCACAGGAAAATATCCCTGTCGGAAATGTCTGTTGCGGGAAATGGACAAGAATGCCTATATGGAGAATCTGTATGCCTACATAGACAGGATCGAAGAGGATAGTAAAGCAGATAAGGCGGTCTATGAAGACCGCCTTGCTGTATGTAAGGAATGTAAATATCTGAATGAGGGGCTGTGTGGTGCCTGCGGCTGCTTTGTGGAACTGAGGGCTGTAATCGCCGTCAACCGGTGTCCTTATGAGAAGTGGTAACTTCTAAGATCAAAGGGTTACCTTCTCAGGAACATATTTTTTCAGGGCTGCAGCCACGGCCCCCACACCGGAGCTTAATTCTGCAAAATACTGTTTTACCAGAGTATCCATGCCGATGGCGTGGAGGTTCACACCGAATATTTTCTCATTGGCAAGTAATGCGTCCAGCTTTGACAGATCCTTGGGAGAGAAACTAAGTTCGTAGTCTGCAACGTACTGACGGGCTTCCTCTAACAGGGGGTCGGAGCTGGGCGTAAATTCTCTGCCCTCATCATCGATTCCCATGAGATACCGGAGCCATCCGGCATAGACCAGAGGAATCAGCTTCAGGTCTTCCGTATGCAGGTCTGGAGAAGCTTCGTAAGCTTTGATGGTCTCGCCGAAGCGGATGGAAAGCTTCTGGGAGGTATCGGTAGCGATTCTCTGGGGAGAATCCGGCAGGAAGGGATTGGGGATCCTCACATTCACCACTTCGTCAATGAATTTCTTCGGATCCAGGATACCGGGATTTACCACTACGGGAAGTCCTTCTTTGTAACCGATGACTTCCACCATATTTTTCAATAACGGGTTCTTCATCTCTTCGGAGATCAGGGTATATCCCAGGAGGCAGCCATAGATGGCCAGTGCGGTGTGCAGAGGATTCAGGCAGGTACATACCTTCATTTTCTCCACTTTGTCTACGGTCGCTCTGTCGGTGAAGATGATGCCGCCTTTGTCCAGTGCGGGCTTACCGTTCGGAAAAGCATCTTCAATGACCAGGTATTCGCATTCTTCCGCATTGACAAAGGGAGCGATATAGGTGTTTTTGGAAGTAACTACGGCATCCAGACCGCCGATATGATCCTCGGCCAGCATAGCTTCTACTTTGGCATCAGGTCTGGGGGTGATCTTGTCGATCATGCTCCAGGGGAAGGTGACTTTCGTCTGGTCATTGACGTAGCCTAAGAAGCCGGCTTCCACCAGTCCGTTGTCGGTCCATGCCTTGGCGAACGCATTGACAGCGGCATATAATTTGTCACCGTTATGGGAGCAGTTGTCCATGCTGACCATGGCAATGGGGAGCGCTCCGTGAGTGTATCTGGTATAAAGCAGGGAGACTACCTTGCCCAGGTAGCTTTCGGGGGCTTCGGGACCTTTTTCGAAGTCAGCGGCTACTGCGGGGAAGAATTCTCCTTTGGCATTGGCGGTAGCATAGCCTTTTTCAGTGATGGTAAAGCTGGCCATCTGGAGAGAAGGATTTTTAAAAATCTCCCGGAGACGTGCGTATTCTGCTTCGTTTTTACTGTCCAGGATCAGAGACTCCATGATGCTGCCTACGATGGTCTTTTCCACGGTGTTGTCAGCCTTTAAGGTGGCGAGAATGCTTAAATTGTCGTGGGGACGGTAGCTTTTTTCAATGATCTCGTAGTCATAGCCTTCCGCTGCGATGAGACCGGTATCCAGAACGCCGCTGTTTAACAGATTCTGTGCTACGTTGGCCTGAAAGGCACGGAAGATATTGCCGGCACCGAAGTGGATCCAGTGGGGATGTTCCACGGTGTTTTTATGAACGGTATCGTAATCGAATTCCGGCAGATGATAACCGGCAGCGAGAAATGCGTCCCGGTCGTCATGAAGACTTTTTAAGGTAAGTTCCATAATGGTTTCCTCCAAACTGATTTATGAGTTTTCAGGTGCGATGGTTATTTCTGCTTATGGGACTTCTCGATAGCTTCCCACAGACCGTTTAAATAGGTGGCGCCTAAAGCTCTGTCGTACAGTCCGTATCCGGGCATGGCCACTTCATCCCAGATCATACGTCCGTGATCGGGACGGATGGGACCGTCAAAACCAATATCATAAAGAGCCAGCATGATCTCGTACATATCGAAGGTTCCATCGCTGGACAGATGTGCAGCCTCCTCGAAATCAGTAGGAGAGTTGAACTTCAGGTTTCTGACATGGGCGAAATGAATGCGGCCTTTCAGGGAGCGGATCATATCCGGCAGATCATTTTCCAGGTTGGTGCCGTAGGAACCGGAACAGAAGGTAACGCCATTGTGAGGGTTATCCACCATCTTCATCATACGCAGGATATTCTGCTTGTTGATGATGATACGGGGCAGTCCGAAGACACTCCACGCAGGATCGTCAGGGTGGATCGCCATGTTAATGTCATATTTATCACAGGTGGGCATGATACGCTCCAGAAAATATTTCAGGTTGGCAAAAAGCTTTTCATCATCCACATCTTTGTACATTTCGAACAGTTCTTTGACATGAGCCATACGCTCAGGCTCCCAGCCGGGCATTACAGTGCCGTTCATATCGCCGGCAATGGATTCGAACATTTTGGCCGGATCAATAGCGTCTACAGCAGCCTGATTGTAAGCAAGGACTGTAGAACCGTCGGGACGCATTCTGGCAAGTTCGGTGCGTGTCCAGTCAAAGACCGGCATGAAATTGTAGCATACCATATGGATGCCTGCCTGGCCGAGCCGTTCCAGGGTAGTGATATAATTCTCTATATATTGTTCACGGTCGGGAGAACCAATCTTGATGGCATCGTGAATGTTGACACTCTCGATACCGGCCAGTTGTAAGCCGGAAGCTTCAATCTCAGTCTTTAGGGCCAGGATGTCATCCATTTCCCAGACTTCTCCGGGAGCGGTGCCGTAGAGAGTGGAGATGACTCCGGTGACACCGGGAATCTGACGGATCTGTTTTAAGGTAACCGTGTCGTACTTGCTGCCATACCAGCGTAATGTCATTTGCATAATAGAAATCCTCCTTGTAGGGAATGCTTTGGTTTCGTTTTTGCTGTCTTAAGCATAACAGAATGGTAAATGCATTAAAACTGCATGAATTGCTTGAAATAGTGCAAAAATTGCTATATAGTAAGACAGGGGATATAAACCATGGAAAATAAAAACTGAACAGAATGATACAGGAGAGAAAATGGATGGTCGTGAACAGAAAAAGCAGCCTGCGCTGCCGGGATGCGGCGGACGAACGGCAATATATGTTGAGCGGTGACTATGAGGTCTATGAGAAGGTAGGGGAGCCTGTCGGAGCGGTGTCGTTCCATTATCATGATTTTTATGAGCTGATCTATATTATAGAGGGGGAATTTTCTTCCCTGATCGAGGACCGGGCGGTGCGGATGCGGAAGGGAGATTTCCTGTTGATCGATAAAAATGTCATGCACAAATATCATCCCACGGAGAAGAAAATGGATTCGTCCCGCCGGATCATTTTGTGGATCAGTGATCAGATGCTGCGGGAGTTGGCGGCGGGAGAGCCGTTTCTTGCAGAATGCTTCTGGGGAGCGGGGCCGAAACTGTATCATTTCCCCATTTATTATGAGGAAATTTTGCGTGGATTTCTGCTAAAGCTTGCTATGTCGGAGATCTTAGAGGGGGATGATGTCCAGAACTGCGGAATCCGTAAGGTCATGGACAGAGGCAATTTGAGCCTGTTTTTTGGGTATCTGAATGTGTTGTGTAAACGGGAGGAATATTTGTCTTCCACACAGGAGATCGTGGATCATCCTCTGGTGGAGCAGGTGACCGGCTACATCGAGACCCATCTCAGCCAGGAGATCACAGTGGAGGAAGTGGCGGAGGCCGTGCACATGAGTAAGTATCATTTTCTGCGGAAATTCAAGGAGATCACCGGCATGACGGTGCATAACTTTATTGTGAACAAGCGGATCATTTCCGCCTGCCAGGCCATGGCGGAGGGGAAGAACATTACTGAGAGCTGGCAGCAGACCGGCTTTGCGGATTACTCCTCTTTCCTGCGGAATTTCCGGAAAATCTATGGCATTTCCCCAAAAGAGTACCGGGAAAATAACCGCAGCTTGATTATTTCCCAGTAAAGAGGTCGATTGCCGGGGCACCGGCAGCATGAAACAGAATGTGGAAAAATAGGATTTTAATTATGTTAAGTAAGCTCATTTAATGCAAAAAATATCATAATATGTTATACTGTATCTGTTATGCGCTGAGCACTGAATGAAGAGAACAAATGATAGAAGAACATAGGGATGTTATGATGGAAAATTATTAGGAAAAGTATAAAAAAGAATTACACCAGCAGGAGATCAACTCAAATATACACACACTAAAAGGCTTTTTCTGGATTTTTGTGACTATTCTGCTCCTCTGGCTGTTGACATTAGTGAGAATCTTTATTGTGGATTCCAGAATCTTTACCATGGCAGCAGGGGTGTCGGCGGTGATGGGAATTCCTGTTTTATACATTTATAAAAAGGTGGATCTGTCAAAGCATTGGGTAAAGTATGTGTTTTTGACACTGATCTGTATGATATCGGCAGTCATTGCGGCATTTTTGTCATTCCATGCGGTGCTTATCTATGTGCTGCCGTTGCTTTTGGCGGTACAGTACAGGGAGCGGATGACACTGTGGATCACCTATGTTGTCAATGACGTGACAATGACTGTCAGTATGGTGACGGGATTCTATCACGGAATCTGTGATTTGAATATGCTCTTAGGAAGCAATCATTCCAGAGACTGGTATATGGAGCAGTGGATGGCGGGGACGCTGCAGTTTGGCATTGAGCCGGATCCGGTGTTCGTGATATTGTTCTACGGAGCGCTGCCCCGGGCGGTGATACTTCTGATATTCACCATTATTTTGCGGTATATCAGCATTACCAGCCACGAGGATGCACAGAGGATCGCTGATCTGACATATCGTAAGGAGACCGATCTGGGCACCCATGTATATAATAAGAACAAATATGAGGAAATGATTGCTGACTATTATCTGGGGGTTGACAGACTGGCTGCCATTTTCTGGGATGTGAATAATCTGAAATATGTTAACGACCAATATGGACATGCTGCAGGGGATGTGCTGATCCAGACGTTGTCTTCCGTATTATATGAATTATCCACTGACAGGAGGAAGGTTTATCGTGTGGGTGGAGATGAATTCGTCATGCTGATAGAGAATCCGGTAGAAACAGAGATCCAGTCCATGATCGAATCTGTCAATGCCGCATTGCAGGAGAAAGACAGCCGGGGAGAGATACCAATCTCCAGTGCCGTGGGCTGGGCGGAAGGCTGGGGCATGGACATCCGCAAGATTGTGAATGAAGCGGATGCAAAGATGTATGAGAATAAAAAACGTGAGAAGGAAGGCAGAAGATAGGATGGCAAACTGGGTAAGTGCAGGCTGTGGCGTCATTGCCAACGAACTGGCGCAGGCTATGGAAAAAAGAGGACAGAAGCTGTACGGCGTTGTAAACCGGACACCGGAGAAGGCAGTGGCCTTTGCGGAAAAATACGGTGTGCAGAAGGTGTTTACGAGCTTTCAGGATGTATGTGCGGATCCTGCGGTGGATATCATTTATATTTCCACACCCCATAACACTCACATTCACTTTCTGCGGAAAGCGCTGGCAGCCGGCAAGCATGTGCTGTGCGAAAAATCCATTACGCTGAATTCCGAAGAACTGGAAGAGGCAGTGCAGCTGGCGAAGGAGCATGGTGTGGTGCTGGCGGAAGCTATGACTATCTATCATATGCCGATTTATAAAGAACTGAAAAAACGCATGGATGCCGGAAAATTCGGAGAATTGCGTGTGATACAGATGAATTTCGGAAGTTATAAGGAATACGATATGAAGAACCGGTTCTTCAACCGGAATCTGGCCGGAGGAGCATTGCTGGACATCGGTGTGTATGCCCTTTCCTTTGTCAGAATGTTCTTAAATTCCTGCCCGGATCAGATTACTTCGCAGGTGAAGCTTGCACCTACCGGTGTGGACGAGCAGGCGGGAATACTTCTGATGAACCGGGAGCAGGAGATGGCAACGGTCACATTGTCCCTGCATGCCAAGCAGCCCAAACGTGGCATGATCTCTTTTGACAAGGCTTACGTGGAGATGTATGAGTATCCCAGAGGGCAGAAAGCAGTGATCACGTACACGGAAGACGGACACACCGAGGAAATTGTGGCGGGAGCTACGGCAGACGCACTGGGATACGAGGTGGAGGATATGGAACAGGCCATCGCCGGACATCCGGAATTAATGAAGCTTGAGCTTACCGAGGATGTTATGAAAATGATGACCCGGATCCGAAAAGACTGGGGACTGACTTATCCAGAGGAAGAGCATGCCACGGAAAAAATCTGAGGAGCAGCCCTGATGCAGTTCCTGACAGGCTCCATGATCTCTGTGGTGATCTGTGTGGCAGCCTTTGTATGGATGAAAAAACACCCGGGAAATGATGTGACCCCCAAAAGTTAGACTTTTTAAGCGTAGCAGTTTAATGGCTGCTACGCTATTTTTATGCAGCCAGAACGATGCGCCTATATTGAACCGGGCTCATCCATCCTAATCTTTCTTTAATTCGTTGCTCATTATAATACTTTATGTATCGTTCTATTTCGGTTTTCAATTCCTCATAGCTATAGTAAATCACTCCATAGTAGATTTCTTGTTTGAGCAGTCCAAAAAAATTTTCCATCACTGAATTATCATGGCAATTTCCTTTTCTGGACATGCTTTGAAATATCCTTTCTTCCTTTAAACGATGTGTATACGCTTTCATCTGATAGGCCCAGCCCTGATCAGAATGAAATGTTCTACGATAAGGACAATCAGAAGTTATTTTTATTGTCTGTTCCAACGCATTCATTATGTTTTGGGCTGTCGGACGTTTGTCTATGCTATAGCTCAGTATTTCTCCATTGCACATATCCATAAATGGATCCAGATAAAGCTTTTGCATGGTCATATGTCCTTTCGCATCAACTTCATAGTATTTAAACTCTGTTGTGTCAGTCGTTATTTTCTGATGCAATATATGTGTATGGAAACGTCTGTGGATTCTATTAGGTGCAACCGTTCCCACTTTTCCTTTGTAAGAACTATATTTTCTGCTTCTATGCGTAAACGATGTTACCTGTAATCCCAGTTTTTGCATTATCCGCTGAACTTTCTTTTTGTTGATAACATAGCCCTGATTATGAAGTTCCCCAAGCATTCGACGATAGCCATAATCCTTATTGCTTTTTCGGATTTCAAGAAGCTTTGCTTCTATTTCCCTGTCCGGATCTTCACGGTCAAATCTTTTTTGCCAATACATATATGTTGCTTTAGGCATACCTGTATAGGAGAGAAGGTCTTTTAGTTTGAATCGTCTTCGGAGACTGTTGATGATCCGCGCCGTTCTCTCGTTTTTGCTTCGTCCTCTAAACGCAGTCTCCTCAGTTCTTTTAAAAAGGCATTCTCTATCCGCAGCTTAAGAAGTTCATCCTCCAATTCCCGCACATGTTCAGCACTTGTGTCAACAATGCTTTCTTTATGTGAATGAACAGTAGTATTTTCTCTGGATTTGTTCAATGTTACTTTTCGCCCTTTCTTATGTGGCCTCAATGCCTCAGGACCAGCTGCACGAAAGCGACTCACCCATTTAGCAATGAGAGGTGGTTCACATATCCCTTCTTGCAAAGCTATTTCCTGATATGAGAGTTCACTTGTTAAATACAATTCTACTATAGCCAGCTTTTTTTCGAAAGTATAGTTTTGAGATTGTCGGGAGCGTAGTAATCCTTGATCTCCGAACTGTTGATAGTTCATGATCCATTTTTTAACATTATTGTAAGAAGAAACATTGTATTTGCAGGCTAAATATTTGTATCCACCATTACCTTCTAAATATTCCTTTACAATTTGCTTCTTAAATTCGAAACTGTATTTTGCCATAAAAATACCGACCTCCAATCGTTAGATTTTTGGTCTAACAATTAGGGGTCGGTACAAAATGCTGACTTCCGGGTGCTTTATCTTATCTCGCTAAACTTAGAAGAAGTTTTTGCAGCGCATAAGAGTCACCATCCATAACTGTAAAGCGGGCTTTTTTGGTGGCTCATCTGCGGAACCGGAAGAGGTGGCGGTGTGCAGGTAACAGCAGTCGATCCCCGCAGCTATAGCACCTGCCAGATCACTGGTGCGTTCGTTGCCGGTCATCAGACAGGTGGTGAAATCTAATCCGTAGCGGTCAAACAGGATCTGAAAAAAAGCGGGATCCGGCTTGCAGCACCCCTCGTCAGAGGAGATAAGGATACCGTCGAACAGATCCCAGAGTCCCAGCGAGCGCAGCTCGTATTCGGTGAAGATCCGCTGGGCATTGGACAGGAGGTAGATCCCACAGCCTTTTGCATGGAGTTGCTGCAGTGTGCCGATCGTGGCGGGATAGCATTGTAAAATATTGAGGGATTCGATCCGGAAGAACTGACCGGTAGCGGTCAGAAGAGCCTCTGTGGGTTGGATCCCTTTTTCGACATAAAGAGTTTGAAAAATATCTGCGGCGCAGATCTCCGGACAGGTGTAAGATGAGGGAACCTTGCTGGCAGCCGTTTCCAGCTGGCGATATCTGTTCCTCAGTTCCCTCCCCGTATAGGAAGCACCCTGGAAGGAATAGAACAGCGCAAGCCTTTTCCAGAGGGAAGTTTTATTTTCATTAGTGTGGATGTCTACTAAGGTGCCGTAGAGATCAAAGATAAAATTATGATACATGGAAGACCTAATTTCTTGTGGTGAAAAACCTTATTCCAGGGAAAATCAGGACGGCTCTTTTCTCAAGCGGAGGCAGAGCCGATAGATATAGTATAGCATTTCTTGCATTTTTCAACAATTAAAAATATAATGATACCAGGGGCAAAAGGTCTAAGCCCACACGAGCTTGCTCATAAGTGGGTGAAAGACCTTTTGACTCCGACGGAACTATTCAGAACCATGAAATTATGAAGCTTTTGTACCGCTGGATAAAGAAAACAGGAGCGACCGGCGGTATGCAGGGAGAGTACCGATGATACGAAATACTGGTCCGGGGAAGAGACTTCTGGCAGCAGGGATTGTACTTATACTAGGCATGACCGGCTGTGGAACAGACAATGAATTATCTCTGACAGGGACGGAAGAGACAGGAATAGAAGTAATGGCCACGGTGGATTTCACAGAAGAGGCTGCCACCGGGGAGAATGCACCGGATGTCACGGATGGGGATGCCGCCGCCGGAGATGCAGAGCAGACTACGGCGGACCGCATGGTCGGCCGGACGAAGGTGAAAGGCATTTACGTCACCGGCCCGAAGGCTGGCAGTGCCGGAATGGAAGATCTGATCCGCCTGGTGGATGAGACGGAACTGAATGCCATGGTCATCGACGTGAAAAACGACGAGGGAAATTTGACGTTCCGGCTGACTAATGAGGAGATTCCACAGGACATTCCCGTGCTGGACCGGATATCCGAAATGCAGGCCGGAATACGTTACATCCGGGACATTCAGACAATGATGCAGGAATTGAAAGATCATAATATATATACCATTGCGCGGATCGTATGCTTTAAGGATCCCATTCTGGCGGCGGCACAGCCGGAACTGGCACTGACGAAGCCGGACGGTAAGCCGGTGACAGATGCCAATGGACTGGCCTGGGTAAATCCCTACAGGCAGGAGGTCTGGGAATATCTGACAGAGCTTGCGGAGATGGCGGCAGATCTGGGTTTTGATGAGATCCAGTATGATTATGTGCGATTCCCGGTAGGTTCGGATGCCGATGCGGCAGATTACGGTGTGGATATGGAAGCCTATCCGAAGCGGCAGGCTATACAGGATTTTCTCTCCTATGCGGGAGACAGACTTCACGAAAAGGGCTGTGTGGTCACGGCAGATGTCTTCGGCACTATTATCGGCAGCGAGACGGATGTGCAGACCGTAGGGCAGGATTACACGGCACTGGGACAGACAGTGGATGCCATCAGCCCTATGGTATATCCCTCTCATTATGCTAACGGTGTGTTTGGTCTGAAGGTGCCGGATGCCCATCCTTACGAAACGGTATCGGCTGCCATGCAGGGGTCTGCAGAAGAATTGCAGGAGATTCCGGAAGCGGAACGGGCCGTGGTAAGACCCTGGCTGCAGGCATTTACGGCCACCTGGGTTCCTGGGCATATTTCCTACAACGGAACCCAGATCCGGGAACAGATTCAGGCGGTCTATGATGCAGGATATGAGGAATGGATCCTGTGGAATGCAACGAACCGCTATTCTCCGGATGGATTACTTGCCGCAGGAGAAGAGAAGCAATAGCGGCAGAAGCTGGCTTTATAACAAATCCGGGCAGGAGCATAGGCCAGGAGCCCGGTCTGATAGGAGTATAAGATGAAAGTAGTCAATAAGATCATGATAGGAATTGCAGTGTTGTGTCTGCTGTTGTGTGGCGGAATCCTGGTATTCGCATTGAACCCCGATATGACCAGTTCTCTGGCGCAGAAACTGTATGGCAATACAGTGGATATGCCCCCTGGGACCGAAGAGACCGGGGAAGGACAGACTTCCGGGAATGGAAATATCAGTGTGACGCTTCCTAATGGTATGCCGGGGGAAATGAACGGCTACGTGGCGCCGTCCATGGATCAGATGCAGATTCCGGAGGATGTCAGCGGCAAGACAGGATTTACTCCGATCCAGCCGGAAGAACAGCAGATTCCGGATCAGGAAGCACAGAATCTGAAGGAAACATTAGGTTCCGGAGAAACGGGAGAGGGGCTGTCATTTTCCGCAGAGGAGTATCCGTATTATCAGATGTTGTCGGAGAATCAGCAGTCCGTATACCGGCAGATTTATGCCAACGCACAGAACCTGACGGAAAAGTTTGCACCGGAGAAGACCGTGTCTGCCAGTGATGTAAAGATAGCGTTTGAGGCGGTGATCGGTGATCATCCGGAAATGTTCTGGCTGGAGACGGGTTATTCCAGCAAATATCTGGACAACGGGCAATGCGTGGAGATCGATTTAAAATATAACAGTACGGCAGATGATCTGGAGAGTGCAAAGCAAAGATTTGATGCGGCGGCACAGAATCTGATTACCGGGGCAGCGTCCCTTGACAGCAATTATGAAAAAGAGAAATATGTGCATGATGCACTGGCATCGGCAGTGACCTATGATCTGACAGCGGATATGAACCAGAGTGCTTACAGTGCACTGGTGAATGGGAAGAGCGTGTGTGCCGGTTATGCCAGAGCTTATCAGTATCTGCTACAGCAGCTGGGAATTCCCTGTTATTACTGCACCGGTTATTCCGGTGGGGATCATGCCTGGAATATCGTAAAGCTGGAGGATGGTTATTACAATGTGGATGTGACCTGGGATGACGCAGCGGCCATCCGATATGACTATTTTAACAAGACGGATGCAGATTTTGCCTCCACCCATGTAAGACAGAATCTGTCGGTGTATCTGCCGGCCTGCAACGGTATCGCTTACAGACAGGAAAATACCACAGGGGCAGCGGGTACCGGTCAGCCGTCTGAAGCAGGCGGAGCCACACCGGATCCGGACGCAGGCACCACGCCCTCCGGCGGTCAGACAGACGGGAGCGTTACAGATCCCGGACAGCAGGGAGACGGTACGCAGGAACCGGAGCAGCCTGGCAGCTCTCTCAGTGATTATATCAATCCGGATCCTCAGGAGCTGTTGCGTTATCCCTCCGGCAATACCGCAGGCTCTGCAGGCAATACCACAACTGCCGCTACGCCGGAGCCCAGAGCCGATGCGCTGACGGATTTAAGTTCCTATTATGAAGACTGCAGGAAGCAGCTGACCGGCCTGGGAAGTGGTGACCAGCATTTTGACAATGTTGTGCCTAAGAGCCTGTGGAGTACCATTGAGCAATCCTATCATACCGGAGCCTACGAGCAGGGATATGTGGTGGATGTGTTGAAAAATCTCGGTATGGAGTATTTTGCAATACAGCTGCAGCTGGTGGATATCGGAGACGGATATTACAGAGTGTATCATAACGTTGTGACCTATTAGGAAACAGATAAGAAACACTGGTATCGAAAGGTATCGGTGTTTTTAAATCATAGAAATAAAAATAAGAATCATTACTAATATTATTGACAGATAATTCCAACTGTGTTATTATCAGGATAAAGAAAATAAGAAATGTTAAGCAAATAAAATATGGTAGATAAGAGATACTAAAAAGGAAGCGAAACAGGCTGAAGGAGAAAAGGAGAGAATATAATGAATAACAAGGCAATGCACAAGTTAAGTTATGGATTATATATCGTAACGACGAAAGATGGAGAGAAAGCAAACGGTTGTATCGTCAATACTGCGATTCAGGCGGCATCCACTCCGAATCAGCTCTGCATATGCATCAATAAGGCAAATTATACCCATGATATGGTGTTAAAGACCGGCGTGTTCAACGTATCGGTGCTTAGTAAGACAGCACTATTCCCTCTATATCAGCGCTTTGGTTTCCAATCCGGCCGGGAAGTGGACAAATTCGCAGACTACACAGCGTATAAAAATGCGGAGAATGGCGTGCCCTACATCATAGAAGGCACAAATGCTTATCTGGCGGTAAAGGTCAGTCAGACCGTGGATCTGGGATCCCACACCATGTTCATTGGTGAAGTGACAGAGATGGAAGTGTTAAGCGAGGAGCCATCGGCAAACTATGAGTACTATCAAGAAGAGGTAAAGCCAAAGCCGGAGGAAGTGGGAAAAGCCGCAGACGGCCAGACGGTATGGCGCTGCACCATCTGCGGTTACGAATACGTGGGCGAGGAACTGCCGGAAGATTTTATCTGTCCGCTGTGCAAACACCCAGCTTCCGATTTTGAAAAGGTGATCAAAAATTAATCCAGTGGTTTTAATAAGGTGAAATGACTGCGCTGTGTCCGGAGGATGCCAAGCTTTGTGAGCTTGCCCAGCTCTGCGGACATGGCGCTTCTTTCTACCCCGAGGTAATCCGCCAGCTCCTGACGGTTGAAGGGGACAGTGAAGTCATTGGAACCCTTCATCTTTGCCTGATCATTCAGGTACGTCATCAGCTTTTCCCGGGTAGTCTTGCGGGAGGTATATTTGATCTTCTGGTTCAGATACATATTGTTCTGGGCCACGATTCCCAGCAGATTGCGAACCAGCGTGTGATGAAATTTACAGCCGTTGTCACAGGTATTTAACAGTGTTTTTCCATTCAGGAACATTACGGTGCAGTCTTCCGCAGCCACGATGTCCACAGGAAGATAAGGAATCCCCGCACAGGTAAAAGCCTCGCCGAACAGAGAATCACGGGAGATGGAGGCTGTGATATTGCGGTTGCCGTAGTAATCGTCCTGCAAAACATGGATGGAGCCAGTCTCAATGATGCCGATAAAATCCGCGGGATCTCCGGCATGTTTGATATATTCATCCTTACGATAGGATTTTGTATAGGCATTCAGACGCTTCAGCATAACGGGGATGTCTTCGGGTAAAATATTCTGAAAGAGGGGATTGGCCATAATAAATTCTCCTTTTGTTGGAAAACCAACATACTTGATGGGATGATTCTAGTATAATCACTTCAGAAAGTCAAGATAAGTTCCGGCGGGAGCGTCAGAATATGCGCAGAGGTAGTTGTAATGACGGAAAATAGGATAGTGCAGTTTTGCAAATGACGCGTGTCGAACAGGCATAATAACGATGTAGTTAATAAAGGATGGATAACAATGTATAAAAATATCGACAAACAGACCAAATTAAATCTGAAGGATCTGGTAGAATACCAGGAGGGCCAGGTAGTCAGCAAGACTCTGGTACAGAACGATTATGTGAGCATGACAATCTTTTCCTTTGACAAGGGCGAGGAGATATCTACCCATGCAGCAGGCGGAGATGCCATGGTGACCGTTCTGGAAGGCAAGGGCAGATTTATCGTAGGCGACGAGGTATTCTATGTGGAAGAGGGCGAGACACTGATCATGCCCAAGGATATTCCTCACGCAGTATACGGTGAAGAGAGATTCAAGATGCAGCTGACCGTATCTTTCTAAATTATAAGTCGTGCTGTATATACCGCTTGTGTGGAACTAATATTCATGCAGGCGGTACTTTTTTGCCCTTTGTGTTCAGAATTTTAGCGCTGGAGCTGGGCGAGAACATGATGGTGCCCATAGGTTGGACTGGTTCACTATCGGTTCTTTTTATGAGGCCATTGGTCATAAGCTGGAAGTAGAAGCGCTGCTTACGATTAATCGCAGGGCGGTGGAGAAGATGATTTTGTATGCGAAGAAAATAATGATTTTGTTGGAAAAACAACATAACAACCGGCTTAAGTCTGTTATGGTATTCGAAGAGACAAAGAGAACAGCAAAATTAAGGAGGCAACATGATTCGAAAAATCATTCATATTGATGAAGAAAAATGCAATGGCTGCGGTATTTGTGCGACCGCATGTCACGAGGGTGCGATAGATATTATTGACGGCAAGGCAAAGCTGGTGAGAGAGCATTTCTGCGATGGCTTCGGTGACTGCTTGCCGGGGTGTCCCACGGGAGCCATCACCTTCGAAGAGCGGGAGGCGCCGGCCTATGATGAGGCGGCAGTAAAGCAGGCACAGCAGCTGAAACAACAGGAAAAGATGCAACGGGAAGGTATGCAGATTCCCCATGGAGGATGCCCAGGAAGCAGAATGCGTCAGATGAACCGGACGGAGAACGCAGAAATTGTGGCAGAGAGTAGTGCGACAATGAAATCCCAGTTGTGTAACTGGCCGGTCCAGATCAAACTGGCACCTTTGCAGGCACCGTATTTTGACGGGGCAAAACTGCTCATCGCGGCAGACTGTACCGCATATGCTTATGCAAATTTTCATAAGGAGTTCATTCGCGGCAAAGTGACGCTGATCGGCTGTCCGAAGCTGGATGCAGTGAATTACAGCGAGAAGCTGACGGAGATTCTGCGGAACAACGACATTCAGTCCGTGACCATCGTGCGCATGGAAGTGCCCTGCTGCGGAGGACTGGAAATGGCGGCAAAGAAGGCTATACAGGACAGCGGAAAGTTCCTGCCCTGGCAGGTAGTGACCATCTCCATTGACGGAGAGATTTTGGAATAAACAGGATTGTCTGTACGGAAAGCAGGCATCTGAAAAATGGAGGTTTGTAGGAAAATGCAGGGAGACAGAATCATCAGCGCCCTGATCGGGCTGGTGGGAGCCATGTCTAATAATGGCAAAACAGAGCGGACGGACAGTGTGGTCCGGGAAGCATTTCTGCGGTTGACAGATGGCGATAGCGAAGAAGAGACAGTCCAGAAGATTCATGCGGAGAAATTCGCCATTGCACCGGACTGCGCTAACTGTCTCAACCCCTGTGGCAATACTTCAGATTACGATATGGCGCAATTTTACGCAGCAGATGCGAAGATCATCGCGGCAAAGCGGGATCTGATTGAGGCTATTTGTAAAAAAATGAGTTCATCGGAGATCATTCCGGAAACAGTGTATCAGGGAATTGCTTATCTGGGATATGATCTGGAGCCGGAGGCTTATGCGCAGATACAGCAGAAGATTATGTGCTATGATTTGATTCAATAAATTGAGAGTTAGTGAAATACATTGGCAAAATCCACGAACTCCCGGAGCATGCGATACACATGTCTCGATGTAAGGTCTCCGGATGTGAATT